>Ga0307985_10001088_pt1 | contig 15407 bp, 19 predicted proteins | sample EllFjometageno80_FD_203155 | JGI IMG/M metagenome (GOLD analysis project Ga0307985, IMG submission 203155) | Marine microbial communities from Ellis Fjord, Antarctic Ocean - #80 | ecosystem: Environmental > Aquatic > Marine > Unclassified | place: Southern Ocean | collected 2014-10-09 | reverse complement strand
TATACAGCCACCGCTACTGCTGCGAATGCTGTGACTTATAGCTTAGGTACAGGCAATGACGAGGCACTTTTCAGCATCACAGCAGGAGCAGTAAGCTTCAATACTTCACCAGACTTTGAAGTGCCAGGAGGCGACAATGCTGACAATACTTATCTGATCAATGTGATTGCAAGTGACGGTATCAATCAGGTGAGTCAAACAGTGACGATCACCGTTACTGATGTATTTGAAATAGTTACAGGTATTGATAATGGTGAGGTTACTGAAGCAGATGTTTATTTATATCCAAATCCAGCCAGCTCAATATTGACCATCGACCTAATTAAGTTCAATGGTCTTCCGGTAGATATTGGAATTTTTGATGCTTCTGGCTCTGAAAAATTAGATATAAGAAATATAACCGATTCGGCCTTAAGCTTAGATGTTTCTAATTATAGTCAAGGGGTCTTTATTATTATGATAAAGTCTGAGAAATCATTGATTAGAAAGAAGGTAATTATAAAGAGATAGAAAAATGCAAACAAGGATCAAGTTAATATTAGTAGTGTTTTTATTGGTTGGAGTTTTCGGATGTAAATCAGATGAAGACCCAACACCATCAGCACAAGAATTGGCATTTGCTAAACTTGTAGGTAATTGGACATTTGATAATGGGGGCCATATTTTAGTAGATGGACAGGATGTAGCTGTCAATTATCCAGGCTTTAGACTCTCATTCACTAATGGAGGATATTCTACCATCAATGCTGGTGCGCTGTTCAAATCATCTGGGATATGGAGTTGGGCGAATGATACTGGCGGTATCATTGATTTGGACGATGGTAAGTCTATCAGTATTGTGAACTTGACAGAGACGGCCTTCAATTTTACTTTTCAGTTTGCCGGAACTGGCGGTACAGCCAATGGTGTAGCAGGGAGTTATAACATACTCCTTGTTAAATAATAAAGTGGTGCTTGGGACTGGGGCTCTGAAAGTAAGAATAGCTTGGTTTTATCAGAAGGAAAGACACTTAGTATCCAAACACAACAGTCAAGTCGTTTAGTGCTTACGTTTAACTATACAAATGGAGGAGTTAGGTCAGGTATCTCAGGTAAACATTAGTTTGAAGACTTACAATATGCCTATGATTTAGGTTTTTTCTTAACAAAAAGTGGGAGTATAACAAACAAGAATATTGTAATACAAATAAGCCCAATAACATCCGTTACATCTCCATCTCCCTGAAATAATTTGACTATTTCATAAATTACACATACAATCAGCACAAATAATGTAATTCTACTTAAAGGTTTTACTATTTTTTCCTTATTCATAAACTATCAATTTTTTTAAGTCTGTTATTAAACTCCTTTCTCCAATTTGAAATATCGAACGTTTATATATCTCGCAGAGAGTTTGTAAATACTATAGAAAGTATAAAATTTCTTGATGAAGCTTAACTAATTGTTCATAAAACTACATTATGTTAATCACATTTTAATAAAACTGGAACCGTTCCATTCCCATCTAAAAATTTAAGGAAATCCTAACAACAACATCTTCTCAGGAAGACCTCAGCCTTTAAATCAAGACTATTTTAAGACGGTTTAGAGTCGTTTTAAGAGGTAATTTAACCTACTTAAGTTTAACAACAAGCATTACTCAATTTGCGTTTCTCTTGTTGAGTGTATTGAAGGCGGTTCTAATTGATAGGAGCTGGTATAATAAAAGAAAGAAATCATAGTTAACGCTTAATAGCATCATTTAGCTGTTTATCATCACATTAGGTTGGAGATCTTTGAAGAGGCTACTTTAATTTTGTTGGTTTATAATTTTTAAGACTGCTTGTAAGTCCCAGTCTTCTTTTTTAAGAAAATATTGATATTTAGCGTCTCCCGTTATCTGAACAATTGGGTTTATCTTTTGTTCTGGAATATTGGTTTCTAACTCTTGTGAAAATTTCATAAGAGCTATAGGTATTTTTATTCCAATTTTTGTATTGGGCAATGTGTACTCAATTATTTTTCCACCCGTTATTTCGTGATGCGACCCTCCAACTTGTTCTCCAACAATTAATCCCCTTTTGCTGTTTTTAAACAGCGCCGTGTAATACGCAGCAGCAGAAAAAGTTCTTCCTCCTACTAATAAATAGACCTTGCCTTTATAGCTTTTTTTCTTTTTTACCCGTTTCACATTATTTACAAAAACATGCTCATAAGAATCTTTGTTTTTTATAAACGGTTTTTTAACTTGATTTATAAAGTTCTCAACAGCTTCTTGATCAACAGAAGTGTTTTCTATTTTAATAATAAGATCTTTGTGTGGGAATTCAAAGTCAGGAATTTTAACAGATATGTATTCGTTAAAGTCGTCCTTAGCAATATAAGAATAAAACAATGCTGGAATCAGTATGTCACCACCCCTATTATATCGTAAGTCTATGATTAAATGTTTTGCTTTTTTCTTTCGGATTTTTTTAAAGATGCTTGAAAACTGTTTGTTAAAAGTGCCATATAAATTTTTAACAGGTTCATTCCAAAAAAATGAATTTAATTTGATATAATATGAATCTGAGTTTTTAAAATACGCTGTATTTACAATATTTTTTAACTGTTTTTGATTCAAAGGGAAGACCTTATTTCTATAAATACTTTCACGTGTTTTAATTCCTATGGAGCTTAATTCAATAGTTTTAGTTATGTTGCTATTTGGCAAAGTGTACGTTACAGTAAAGGTGTTTGAAGCGCCATATTTTATAAGGTAAAACACATCAAAATTTTGCTCTAATTCTTTTAATGCATATGTGTTTTCTTCTTTGAGTACGTTCTCAATAATTGCTGAAACAGGCACCTTGTTAATGTTAGAGATAATGGATCCAAAAGGTATTTGAGCTTCCTCATAATTTACAACCAGCTTATTGTTAATGATTAGAATTGGAATAGGGAATAATGTTTTTTGGTCTGTTAGTACTGTTTTCAAAATCGCTTCAGAAAGTGTAATTTCACCATGATCGTCTAATTTGGTGTTCGCTTGCGTATCCATTAAGAATTTAAAAAAGTCTATAGTGGTCATTTTCTTTCCGTTAAGTACTTCGCTTCGTTTATTTAAGTAACCGTAGAGCGCTTTCTTTTCTTCTGAATTGAGATTTGGAGACACTTCACATGCAATAGTTGTTAATACATCAAAGTCTTGTTTTAACAGAGTGTCATTGTAAAGCTCTTGTGAAATACAATGGGAACTTAAAAAAAGCGCCAATAGTAATAATTTGTTTTTCATTTTAGAAGTTGTTATTTCGTTTTTTGAGTTTCTTCATTAAATGAATAGAATGCATCAATAAACTGATTTGCTATATCAATATTGTTTTTTTGGTAATTATCAACCTTAGAGTAATAAATCATTTAATAAAAATTAAATGTAAATAAAAAAACGGTTACACTTTATAAAAGTATAACCGCTTTATTGTTATAGTAGCGGGAACTGGACTCGAACCAGTGACCTTTGGGTTATGAGCCCAACGAGCTACCAACTGCTCCACCCCGCGATATATCAAAATCAAAACCGATGTCTTGATTGGGATGCAAAGGTGTGTGAAAAATTATTTTAACGCAAGTCATTTCGCTAAGAAATTTTTAGTCATGAAATACCATTAATGTTATCGGAATGTCCAGCATCATTTGTTTAGTATGACTCTTATGTTTTAATCGCTCTAATAATGGGCTGTGTTTGGCGACCATCATTAATAGGTCGATTTTATGTTCCTTTGTGAATTCCATCAAAGCCTCATTCACATTTTCATCTTGCTTAAAGTGAAACTTATGCGAAATTCCTCGGAGGTACTTTTCTAACCCCCTTGCCACTTCCAATTGCCCTTTTTCATAGACTTCTTGATTGTCAACATGAATCAGGTGCAATTCCCCAAAAAAGGCCTTGGTTAATGAAACCACCATAGTGATGATGTCATGAGAAGGGACGTTGTCGCATTCAATGGCAAAGGCCAATTGTTTCATTTGCTTCAAGTCTGTCTTTTCGGGCAAGGCAAGCACTGGGCAATTTAAATGCCTCATGATATGAAATGCGTTGCTTCCTAAAAGAAACTTTTGAAGGCCTTCTGCGCCATGGGTGCCCATAATCACTATGGCCACATCGTCTAATTCTGTAGTCAATTTTTCTAAGTAACTACTCAACGCACCATATTGCACTTCATAATGATGCGGTACTTTCTGGATTGATTCAGAGTTATTAATCAGTTTTTTAATGTCTTCTTCAGCCTGTTTCTCAATCGCTTCCAAGCCCATGTCTACTGTTGAAATAGGGATTTCTGCTGCAAACCCACTTGGCGCCATTAATGCGTGGCAAATCACAAGTTCCATATGGAGGGCATCTGCAACTAATGCAGCATTGTTTAGCGCATTGATCGAACAATCAGAAAAATCGATAGGTACAATAATTTTTTTCATGACGTTTATTTTTTCCTTTAATATTGATACAATTTATTGAGGGTCAGCTGATTGTTTCCTGATCCAAGTCATATAATCGGCTGCGAAGAATCATATGACTGTTTAAGCGGGGTATCTTGAAAACGTTTTGGGCTTAATCGAGAAATCCAATCTATTCAAGTACCTTTGCAATTAATTCAGAAAATGAGTGATACTCCACATAAGGCAGGCTACGTAAGCATCATTGGTAAACCCAATGTAGGTAAGTCTACTTTGATGAATGCCATGGTGGGTGAACGCTTGTCAATTATCACGTCTAAGGCACAAACTACTCGGCATAGGATAATGGGCATCTTGAGTGGTGACGACTTTCAAATCGTTTATTCAGATACACCTGGAATTATCAAGCCCGAGTATGAATTACACCGATCCATGATGAGTTTTGTCAGTAGCTCTTTTGAGGATGCGGATGTGATTCTTTTTGTCACTGATTTGTACGAAAAGTATGACAATGAAAAGCAGATTGATTTTTTAAAGTCGATTGATGTACCTGTGCTTTTGGTGATGAATAAAGTGGATTTGGCCAAAGGTTCTCAAGCGGAAGATAAAGTGGCTTACTGGAAAGAAATCATCGATTTTGATGAAGTTGTGATGGTTTCCGCACTGGAAAACACGAACATTGATGGCCTATTCGAAAAGATCATCAAATTACTTCCTGAGCACCATGCTTATTTCCCAAAGGATACATTAACCGATAAGCCTGAGCGCTTTTTTGTTGACGAATGTATTCGTGAAAAGATTTTTTTGAACTATAAAAAAGAAGTGCCTTATAGTTGTGAGGTGGTGACTACTTCCTTTAAGGAAGACGAAAAGATCATCAGAATTTCTACCGATATATATGTAGAAAGGAAAAGCCAAAAAGGAATAATTATTGGTCATAAGGGTGAAGCGATAAAGAAAGTTGGAATTGCTGCTCGAATGGATTTAGAAAAGTTTTTTGGGAAGCAGGTCTTTCTAGAGACAATGGTTAAAGTGGAAGAAGATTGGAGAAAGAAATCCGATAAGTTGAAACGCTTTGGATATAACAATTAAAAATGAATTACGAATTGTCAATTAGGAATTACGAATTGTTAAATAAGAATTAAGAAATATCAATTACGAATTACGAAAAAGTTGAGATCAGATAACATCATACAGACCAAATCATATGACTTTTCTGTAAAGGTTATTAACTCAATTAAAAAGATTAGAGTTGAGAACAAGGAGTACATCTTAACCAACCAGTTGATAAGAAGTGCAACTTCTATTGGTGCAAATGTTGAGGAGTCCATTGGTGCTCAGTCTGACAAGGACTTTTTGCACAAGGTAAGTATCTCTTATAAAGAGGCACGTGAAACTAAGTATTGGCTCAGGTTACTTCGTGATACTTCGTATTTAGAAGTTGACAAGGCAGATGATTTGTTGGTTGATTGTGAGGAGATATTAAGGATATTGGGGTCAATTCAAAAGACACTTAAGTCTCGTAATTCATAATTTGAAATTGAACATTGTATTAAGAATTAAGAAATATCAATTACGAATTACGAACGCGTTTAAATTAGAAGATTTTGAACACTCGTAATTCCTAATTTGAAATTGAAGATTGAATAAAGGAGAATTAAGAAATATCAATTACGAATTACGAACTAGGTTAATTTAGAAGACCTTGAAAACTCGTAATTCATAATTTTTAATTTAGAAAAAATGGCAAATATTGTAGCAATTGTTGGACGTCCGAATGTAGGTAAATCGACTCTTTTTAACCGTTTGGTTGAAAGAAGACAGGCCATCATGGACAATGAGAGTGGGGTGACAAGAGATCGCCATTACGGTTATGGAGAATGGATTGGTCAGCATTTCACGGTGATCGATACAGGGGGATATGTTACTGGTTCGTCAGATATTTTTGAAGGAGCCATCAGAGGTCAAGTAGAGGAAGCCATGGATGAAGCTTCTGTGATTCTATTTATGGTTGACTGTGGTGACGGCCTAATTGGGATGGACAATGATTTTGCCAAGATAGTGAGGCGATTTAAAAAGCCAGTAATTATGGTGGCCAACAAAGCCGATAACCCTGATAGGGTTTACCAATCTAATGAATTCTACGAACTTGGTATGGGAGAGGTTTTTCCAATTAGTTCAGCCAGTGGTGGCGGAACTGGAGAGTTATTGGATGAAGTGGTTAAACATTTCGAAGATAAAGGCTCTGACGATAGAGACGAAGGAATTCCTCGAATTGCCATCTTGGGAAGACCAAATGCTGGTAAGTCATCTTTTATTAATGCCCTTTTAGGAGAAGAAAGAACGATTGTAACAGACATTGCTGGTACAACTAGAGATTCTATCAATGCGCATTATACGCTTTTTGATAAAGACTTTATTCTTACAGATACTGCCGGTTTAAGAAGAAAAACCAAGGTGCATGAAGATATTGAATTTTACTCGGTGATGAGGGCAATTCAAGCTTTGCAAGATTCTGATGTTTGTGTGATTTTGGTTGATGCTGAGCGTGGATTGGAAGCACAGGATTTGAATATCATCGGTCTGGCACATAAGTATAAAAAGGGCATCATGATCATGGTTAATAAATGGGATCTGATTGAAAAGGATTCTAAAAGCATGAAGAATTTCATTGCTGATTTGGATGATAAATTAGGTATGATGACCTGGATTCCAAAGATTTTCACTTCTGTTACGGAGAAGCAACGAATTTATCAGGCCATTGAATTAGCCGTTAAAGTTCATGAAAATAGGGAAAGAAGGATTTCAACTTCTCAATTGAATGATGCACTACAACCGGAGATAGAGCATAATCCTCCGCCAGCTTTGAAGGGTAAGTATGTAAAGATCAAATACATCACGCAGCTGCCTACTAAGTCGCCAACGTTTGCTTTTTTCTGTAACCTGCCTCAGTACATTAAAATACCTTATGAGCGATTTTTAGAGAATAAAATCAGAAGTCATTTTGACTTTGAGGGGGTACCTATCAAGTTAGTATTTCGACAAAAGTAGTGCAACAATTAAGGTCAATCCTCAGCGAAAAACTTCCAGAAAGTGCAGTTGATTATTGTACCCAATTATGCGTTGACTATCCCTTTGATTTCATTTTGCGCAAGCAAAGGGTGACCAAACTGGGTGATTATCGGTACGATCCCATTGGAAGAAACCATACCATCACGGTCAATGAGAATCTGAATAAATATCAATTCTTAATCACCTATGTGCATGAGGTGGCTCACCGAGCGGTCCATCAGCATAGGAATGTTCAAAAACCACATGGTATCATCTGGAAACAAAAATTTCAGTCTTTGATGCTACCTTTACTAAGGCCTGACATTTTTCCTGATGATGTCTTACGCATCTTGGCCAGGCACATGAAAAGCCCAAAGGCAAGTGTTGGTGGAGATCCAAAATTGGCAAAAGTGTTGTCTACTTATGATGAAAATTCAGCAGATGAATTAAGGCTGGATGATATTAAAGTGGGGGAGGAATTTTCATTCAGAAACCGGGCCTTTAGAAAATTGGAAGTGAAAAGAACCAGGGCAGTTTGCCTTGATATTCAAAACGGCAAGCGCTATTTTATTCCGTTAATGGTTACATTGGATGGGTTAAGCTAAACCAATCCTTCGACCAATGACATCATTGATCTTATTAAAAACTACAGTCGGTTTGAGCGTGCGCCAATTGAAAATATCCAACTCACCTCCAAAGTTGACATAGCCATCCACGTTGAAATTTTTCATTTCTTCAATAACGAAGTCTCGAAAATTGATGCCTGTTATCCATCCCTCTTCCATGTCTTCAAACCAGTCTTCATAATAACTGTCGTCCGAACCATGAAAGTTGAGTACATTTTCGCCTACAAGAATGTACTTGTTGATGCCGTGCATATTAAAATGGTCAACGATGTTCCGCTTGAAATTCATGATGTCATTGTTGATCGCATCATTCCATTCCCCTATGAACTCAATGATGATAAAATGCTGATCATAGTCTACAAATAGGATTTTGATGTAGAGGGTTTCAGAACCCATGTCGTCCCAAGCAGGGTCTATGAAGTAGCCATAAATGGTTTCTGAATAAAGGTCATGATTGTATTCTTTTCCTTCATAAGGTGAGTTGGAGTCCTCAGCTACATTATAGTATTTCAACCAGTTGTAATAAGGCTCGATGTCGTGCATGCAATGGTTTATTTATTCCGAATAAAATCAATCACTTTACGGACTGACCCATATGTTTTAAGCAATTTAGATGCTTCCTCTTCTTCCACCTGAAAAATCTCCATGATCATTTTTGTGCCTCTATCCACTAATTTGTTGTTGGAGAGCTGCATGTCTACCATCCGATTTCCTTGGACACGACCTAATCGGATCATGACAGAAGTTGAAATCATATTGAGCACCATTTTTTGAGCAGTTCCTGACTTCATTCTTGTACTCCCAGTAACGAATTCTGGTCCAACTACTGGTTCTATCGGATATTCTGCTTCCCAAGCTAATTTGCTGTCTGGATTGCATGTGATACAGCCTGTAATCACATTATGTGCCTTTGCTTTTTGTAGACCACCAATTACATAGGGAGTAGTGCCTGATGCTGCAATACCAATGACAGTGTCTTTATGATTGATCATGTGCTCTTTCAGGTCTAGCCAGGCCTGTTCAGTATTATCTTCTGCATTTTCAACAGAATTACGAATAGCGGCATCTCCTCCTGCAATAATTCCTATAACCATTCCTTGAGGAACACCATAGGTAGGGGGACATTCTGATGCATCCAGCACACCAAGCCTTCCGCTAGTTCCTGCACCTATATAAAACAGTCGGCCACCCTTTTCCATCCGCGGCACAATTTGATCGACCAGTGCTTCGATTTGAGGAATGACTTTTTGAACAGTAAGTGCCACGGTTTGATCTTCAGCATTGATGTTTTTCAACAATTCCGCAGTATTCATTTTATGAAGGTCATTATGATTGGAACTTGATTCCGTGATATTCATATTGGTATGTTTAGGATATATTCTTTTGATGAAATAACGTTAGACCTGCTATGGGAGCTCTCACGATATTACCGACCGTCAAACCCATGTCTTCGGTTACGTTTCTTAGTATGGAATTATAATAGAAACCTACAGAACCTGTGAAGTGAATTTTCAAGTCTCGTGCGCCTTCGTAAGGCAAAACGTAATGGGTCAGAAACTTTTGAAACTGCCCTACAATTAAGTCATGTATAAAGGGATCGGAGGCGTTGTCCAACAAAAACTTCGAGAAAGAGGCTAAATAGGCCGCCGCCATTGGTTTTTTGTAAATACGCTCAATCATCTCATCTCGATTCAATTGAAAACGTTCATTGAATTTTGATGATAATTCTGGAGGAAGCTCCTTATGGAAATAGGCGCTTAATAATTCTTTGCCCATAGTAGAGCCGGAGCCAAAATCTCCAAGTACATAAGCCAATGAAGGGACATTATCAATAATGTCTTTGCCATCATAAAGGCATGAATTTGCGCCCGTGCCTAATATGCATGCAATTCCTTCTTCATGACCGCACAAAGCCCGTGCTGCGGCCAGCAAATCATGGGTAACATGTGGTTTCGATTTTGGAAAAAGTTCATTCAGCATTTCAGCTACAATGGCCTTGTTTTTATCATTCGAACATCCCGCACCGTAGTAATGCACTTCAGAAACTTCGTATTTATCTAATAATGGATAGAGTTGGGTTTCAATGTCTTGTTGGAAGTAGCCGATTTCACTGTAGAATGGATTAAAACCAATGGTTCTGGCTTGTTCAATGCCGCTATTTTCATCGATGATTCTCCAATCAGTTTTGGTTGCACCACTATCTGCGACAAGTATTTTCATTGGCTAAAATTAGAATGGCCAATTTAGAAGGCTAATGCCAGCTTTCCAATAGTTTCAGGGGTTCTGAGAAATTATATTATTTCTATTTTTGAGAAGAACGACTGGCAATAAACGCTGGCTCTCCTTCGGTCACTTTTTGCATATGGAATACCTTCTCTCCTAATCTTCCGACAGGGTGAAAGTCATTTATTGCATAGTTTACCTGAGAGAATTTCACTCTGTCATTGGCCAATTTCGTGAGTAGCACATTAAATGGTTCCTCACCAGGGATCTTGTAGGTGAATATTAATTGATTCCCTTGCTCTCTAAAATTCTGTAATTTGGTTTCCTTCCCTAATACGGTTAGTGCCAAACTGGATTCGGATTGCCTGAAGTCAAAGAAAATATCGTTTTTGTAATCAGTATCATTAACAATGACCCACTGTCCTTCTATCTCAAAGGGTTCATTAGGCTCGTCTTGCATAATGGCTTTGTTCGCAGTACAGGAGGACAATAGGAAGCCAATGCAAGCTATTGTAAGTGCAAATTTTAAATATTTCAAACCATCTATGTTTAATTGGTAGGTCAAAGGTGGTATTACTTATTTTCTGATATTTTGAATTTCGATGAATGAACAGATTTGTCGGCTGAGTGAAATGCTTTTGTTCAGTTGCTGATTGCTGGAGATGATTGGAATAAATTTGCCAGGTAAAGAAGTAGCATCTCGCTTTGAATAAAGGGACTTCTTAAATCCTTTTGGGTTCCCTATCTTCAACAATCAATTTTAGAATTATGAAACAACCCAAATACCTCATTGTACTAATTGCCCTTTTTGTTTACGCGTGTAATCCGGCAGAAAAAGAAGAGTCCCTTTTAGACAAGGCTAATCGACTGGCTCAGGAGAATATCATTGCCGATGGTCATGTGGATTTACCTTATCGGATGGAACAACTTGGACTAATGGCCAAGGGAGAGGTGTTGGATGTTTCAAAGAGCGCCTTAGATGGAAATTTTGATCAGCCAAGGGCAAAAATAGGCGGTTTGGATGCACCGTTTATGTCAATCTATATCCCTGCTGATTATCAAGTAATTGAAGGGTATGCGAAAAAATTTGCCGATTCATTAATCTCTATGACCAAGCAATTGGCCAATACCTATCCTGATCATTTTGCCATGGCCTATTCTCCAGATGATGTTGAGGCTAATTTTAAAGCAGGAAAAATTTCTTTGCCAATGGGTATGGAAAACGGAGCGCCTGTCGAGGGAGATATTTCATTAGTTGAATATTATCAAAAAGCAGGCATCAGATACATCACCTTAACGCATGGTACCGACAATAAAATTTCTGATTCTTCATATGACACCACTGGTACTCATGGAGGGCTAAGTGAATATGGAAAAGAAGTAGTTAAAGAAATGAATCGTGTGGGAATCATGGTAGACATCTCCCATGTTTCTGACAATGCATTCTGGAATGTGATGGAAATGACTGATGTACCTGCGATTGCTTCTCATTCTTCGGTAAGAAAATTTACGCCCGGATTTGAGCGTAATATGAATGATGATATGATCAAAAGATTAGCTGAAGAAAATGGTGTGATCATGATCAATTTTGGCAGTAGTTTTTTAGATGGAGAGTACAGGGCCAGGCGTGCTGCTTATGATGAGCATATAGATAATTGGCTAGCCGAGAATAATTTGGAAAGAACAGTGGCTGCAGCAAAAACGTATATTGAGAACTATACAAAGGAAAATGACCCCTGGAGTAATGTCCAAAAAGTAGCGGATCATATTGACCATGTAGTGGCCATAACTGGTAGTACTAAACATGTGGGTCTTGGCTCTGATTATGACGGAGTAGGTGATTCATTGCCAACCGGTATGAAGGACGTTTCTACCTTTCCCAATTTGATACACGAGCTTTTAAAAAGAGGCTATTCTGATGAGGATATTAAAAACATTTGTTCTGGAAATATCTTGAGAGTATGGAGGGCGGTGGAAGCAGCCGCCGCTGCTATTTAGTTTCGAGCTTTGGGTTTCGAGCTTTGGGTTTCGATCTTTGCGTTTGAAGTTTGAAGTTCAAAATGCGTGTTAGTTCCTTCACTTCGTTCAGGATAAAAAGAGATGTGGAGAAGTTCATCTATCAACTTTCTTCGATAAAAGCACTACCGACTGTTTTCCTATTCCGAACGTTTGAATATTCTAATCAAGATTTAAGACACCAATCTGTTTGTACCTCAGAAAGACTTCTTCCGTATGCGGAGCATCCGGTAATTCATCAGTAAGGTCTTGGCCAGCCCAATGTTCATAATGTTGCCCTTTTTTCCAAAGTCGGGATTCGGTCACATCATAGATTTTACCTTGATAAGCCACCCAGATTTCATCTCGGTCCTGTCCATTCCGAAGTGCCAATTGCTGCTTGGTGTAACTTTTAATTGTCATAACCTTGGGCTTTCATATAAGCTTTGATTTCAGCATCAGAAGTATAAAATGCAAAGTCCAATAATTGAGGGCCCAAATTATGGTCGATTGCAATCAAATCTGCTCCCTTTTCAAATCGTCTTCGGGCCTTTTTGGAGAATGTCCAACCAACTAAGGTGGTTAGTGTACCTAAGTAGCCTTTGTTGTAATATTGAACAAAATGTGCCATCTCATGAGATAACGCTGAAACCTGTTTGTTTAAAGGCAACTGCTCCAAAAAAGACCCTTCTTCGATTATGATGATGTAAATCTTACCTTTTTTCGATTTGAAAAAATTCCACATCGAAAAACTTGCCTCGACTGGCGCACCTTTTTGGTCTTTAATTACAATTCGGATCTTTTTATCTTGTAGTAAAGGATAATAGGAGAGCGCTATAAGTGTTGCCAATTCTATTCCCTTTTTGTTTTTATAAGTTACTTTTTGGCCAATGGCTTCTCGAAGTGAATCTAATTTGGGCTTCCAAGTTGCAGCATCATAATAATCAGGAAAATGCCGTGTTTCTTGTGCCTGAGCTTCAGTAAATAGCATAATGCCAAGGCATAATAACAGGCACCATTTGAAGACGGGAAGTGAAGAAGTATTGGTTATAGATTTCAACGGCTGACGTAATAAGTGTGATCTCTTATTAAAGTATAGAGAAACTCTACGGTAGTCAGCTCACTTTGGATGCTATACTTTTCCTTGATTTTACTCTCAAGCAAGTTGATGGGCCTTCTTGTAGCGTCTTCCCTAAATGCTTTGAGGGCCGATTTGATCAGTCGAATTTCTTGATCAGACAGGTGAGCGGCTTCTTGAAAAACCGGTTCATAGTTTTCATCCACGTTTTTCATTACCATTTTATTCCTAACATTGGTAGTGGAGATTTTCTTCATTTTAATGACTGTGGTACCCGCCAAGAGGTCTCCGCACCGCTGACCATTTTGTGTAAGAATGATCACAACAACGGCCATTCCAGTAATTAAAAAGTCAACTGGTTCGAGTAGCCATCTTAATATATAGGCACCGACTGACGCTGTGCTGCCATCCAGTTTTATCACTTTAATATTTACAGCAATTTTCCCAACAGTTTGTCCATTGAAAAATATTTCTGCCAAAAGCCTATAAATGAATGCGGGTATAAAAACAAGTGTGCTAATTGCGATAGACTTAAAACTAAGCAGCTCAGAAAAAATAAGTGTAGCAAAAAATAGATAGCCGAGAATAATAGCTAAGTCAATGAAAAAAGCCAATAACCTATCGCCCAAACTAGCCAAAGGGTAATCCAATTGGATGTTTTGCGTGGTTTGAACACTTACCGCTTGCATAACGACATATATTGAATAATTTTCAACTTTAATTAAAGGATCTGATGCGGGAATCTGCTTTTGTAAAGGCAAATATAAGTAAATGGGAAGAGTTCGAAAGGCTTATTGCTACTAACGCAAAAAAGGACCCAGATCAATTGGCTGACTTATTTGTCCAGCTAACAGATGACCTGTCGTACGCCAAAACACATTACCCTAAAAGTGATATTACAGTTTATTTGAACAACCTTGCCACCAAGGTTCATCAATCTATTTATAGAAATAAGAAAGAGAGCAAAAACCGATTTGTATCATTTTGGAAATATGAGTTACCAGAAATATTTTATGAGCATCGGAAACAGTTTTTGTATGCCTTTTTAATATTTGGTCTAAGTGTTGTCCTAGGTGCATTTTCAGCCGCAAATGAGGACTCCTTTGTTCGGCTTATTTTGGGGGATGCCTATATCAATATGACATTAGAAAACATTGATTCAGGAGAGCCATTGGGTGTCTATGGCACTATGGCTCAACTTGATATGTTTTTTGCCATTACGTTCAATAATATTAGAGTATCATTTTTGGTTTTTGCAGCAGGAATTGTTTTATCCATTGGATCAGGAATTCTACTTTTTAAAAACGGAATAATGTTGGGTTCGTTCCAGTACTTCTTTTTTACAAAAGGGTTATTACTACAATCAGTATTAACGATTTGGATTCATGGCACGATTGAAATTGCGTCAATAATTATTGCAGGCGGGGCTGGGATTTTGGTGGGAAATTCGGTTTTATTTCCAGGGACCTATTCTAGGTTAGAATCATTGAAAATGGGGGCCTCAAAAGGCATGAAGGTAATCGTAGGCCTAATACCGCTATTTATAATTGCTGGCTTTTTAGAATCTTATGTGACGCGACTTTTTGGAATGCCAGATATCCTAAAAGCAATGATTATCTTAGCCTCATTGGCATTCATTATCTTTTATGTGATTATATATCCTAAACGACTTTACAAGCATGGCCTTACAGGAGAAAATTGAATTTTATAAGAAACGGCAGTTTGGTGAAAAGCTGAATATGGTAATTGTCTTTTTAAGGCAAAATGCTGGCCCTTTTGTAAAAACGCAGGTATTCATAACGGGTCCTGTCTTGTTACTGGTCAATTTTTTAATGGTGTCTGGACAACAAGACATCTTTGATTTTCAACAAATGGCTTCCGACCCTGAAGGATTTTTATCTTCTATGTTAGATGCCTATGGTGTTGCTTTTTTAATTTCAATTGTGAGCGCCTCACTATTGCCGACAGTCTCTTATAATTTTATGAAAAGCTATCAAGCGGAACCATTAGGTGAGATA
>Ga0307985_10001084_pt1 | contig 15448 bp, 19 predicted proteins | sample EllFjometageno80_FD_203155 | JGI IMG/M metagenome (GOLD analysis project Ga0307985, IMG submission 203155) | Marine microbial communities from Ellis Fjord, Antarctic Ocean - #80 | ecosystem: Environmental > Aquatic > Marine > Unclassified | place: Southern Ocean | collected 2014-10-09 | reverse complement strand
AGGGTTACTGTATGTACCTGATATAGATACGTAGTTACCACTTGTACCACTAACATCATAAGAGCCTACTTCTGAATCTAGTAAGTTACTACTAGCATCATACAAGATAACACCTGCAAATATAGTAGCATCAACAACAGACTGATAATCTACAGCCCAGTTAATACCACTCATCACTTGGTCTTCACCTACATAATCAGATACCTTAACTAGCTCATCTGCTGTGTTTAGGTACTTAGGACTACCTGTAAATATAACAGGGTCATCTGGATTATGACTATGGATATTTGGGTAATCATACTTCCCATCCAAGAAGCCATCAGTAGGATTAGGGTCTAGTACGTTACCTGTGTTTGTTGCTAGGGTACTTTCCAATATAGGAGATAACGCATCCCCTAGGTTTACTGCTTGGCTAGTTCCAGTTAGAAGTAGAAGGCTTAAAGCTAGTTTCTTCATCAAGTTCAACTCCTGTGGCTAATGTACCATCTTTGTTTAAGTATCCAGCATCAATGAGTATTTGCTTATTAGCTACGTACTCTTGAAAGTCTGGTCTAAGTTCTGGGTATGAGTTCCAATAACCTGCAGCATCATTACCAATCTTACCTTTAGCGGGACAAGGTGTACCTGACATAATCATTGCTTGGAATACTCTAGGGTCTTGACATAACAAAGCAATAGAAGCTACCTTCATACCACCCTTACGTAGCTCACGACTAAGTTTAAGTCTCTCACAGTTAGCATCAATCACAGTAGTACCAAATGATAATCCTACAACATTTGATTGTACTCCACCGCTTACACCAGATACACAGACATCAGAATTACTTACTGATACACTAGGCGCTCTAGCTCCACCTACAGGTTGGTTCTTATGGTCAACTGTAGAGGCACTTGTACTATTATTGTTTGAGGTGCTATTAACTGTACTATTACTTGTCGTAGTAGTTGTATAAGTATTATCTGCGGCGTGTACCTGTATCCCAAATAGAATACAAACAGTTAGTAGCTTATAATTCATCATCGTCCTTTAGCCATAGAAGCACCGAAGTACATCTCAACTATTAATGATGTCCAAGCAAATATCTCATCGTACTTGATTAAACCTCTGACCATAGTATATTCTACTGTATCAGAAGTAATGTCGAATCCTAGGAAGCTAATACCTTCAGTAACGATAGGTACAGCTGTAGGGATATCTAGGAACAATGGTGCTGTTACATAGATAACAATTAGTGATAACATTACCCAAATGATTAATCGTCTGTTTAAGGCAGCCATAGGGCTTTCCTTATTAGCAGCAGACCTAGCATCATCTATAGATTTAGAACGAGCAGCAAATGCATCTAGCATCTGAGTCTGTTGTTCTTGTTTAGCTTGCTGATTTAAAGCAAACAATTTCATAATAAAACCACCAAAGATTGGGGCTATACTTGTTAGTAAAGTTATCATATCATTATCCAGTTAATTGGGAGAGTCCAAGGGTCAAAGAGAAAGAATCTAGCAGTATTATCCACTAGTTCTACCCATATCACTTCTGCTCAGTTATATATACAAACAGTCTATCTAGTTTGTCTTCAATTCTTTCAAACATAGTATCATACCTAGCTCTGTTTCTATCCCTAGAATCCTTGATATTAGCAATTTCAACTGTGTTAATACTAACGTCACGCTCAATATCGCCTAGGTACATAACTATGCTTAGTAGTACTATTGTTGTAGTCACTATATGGCCTATGGATACACTCTTAGATAAGTGCCAGTTGTTGTCGGTAGATTTCATCTGTTCCTTTCGTTAGTTAATTAGTGTGGGGCATTTCACCCCTAATTGTTTTTACTCTCTTGTTACTCTTCTACTGGTTTAGGGAATCTAGTCCTCACAGACTTACACAAACCATACCAAAGGCCATCTTCCTCTACACCCTCACTGTTCGTGTGGGTTTTAGAAATAGTACCATACGTATCCAGCTCGTGCCATAAAGCATCAAGCTGCTCTTCAATGCTTAGATAAGCACCTTCTCTTTGTGTTCTATAATTAAGCATCTAAAAGTATCTCCGTAGTTGAAACTGCTCTTCCTACTTTGAAAGAGCTTTGCGTTGTTGAAATTGTACTATCATATGTAGTTGTTTTATAATAGTAAGTAGCACCAGGGGTTAAGCCCGAGAATCCTCCAGCAACACCGTCCACGATAACGTAGGAGGTTTCACCAGCTGCGGCATCCGTAGAAGCAACACCAATCCAATTTAAAGGTATCGTAGCATAGGCACCAACTGTGGCAATAGTTGAAACAGCCATATTACCTGCAGTGTTATACAGACCTAAATATTTGTTTGTGTTATTAGGGCCATATATCAGTACAGGTTTATTAGCTGTATTACTTAGTAGGGGTAAGCCACTACCACTAACAGCTTTAGTTGTTGCGTCTAAGGTGAAGGTCATAATATAACCTTTAGAGTTGTCTTCATATCCAAGTACAAGATTATCACCAGTACCAATAAGACGGCCAATAGAAACGCCTACGCCATCAGCAACAACAACGTATTCGTTTGTCTTTGTGATTGCTCCTGAAGAATATTCATAAGTATTCAATACAAACTTATTAGAGGCATCTTTAAAAGCAACAACAAACTTATCAACATTATCGTCAGGTCTATAAGGCATACTTTCAGAATCCCAATCAGCATCCCATAGTATATCTGCCTGATTAGTTGCAACTGTGCCATTCCAGTCACGCAGCTTCCAAGTTTTGTTGTCAACTGCACTTAATACTTTTGTATTAGCCCCTACAATCCAAGCTCTATCTCTATGCTCATTTCCGTGAGTTATAACATTACTGCCATCGTGTGCCCGAGAGATGCTTCCTGAATTTGTAAATGTACATACATAGGACTGGTGAGCTGAGCCACCATACCCTGGATTATCTTTATGTGTAGTCTGCAATATCTTAGTAGGGGAAAGCATACGAACCCTATGATAACACCTGTTATATTTATCGTTAGTCATATTTGAACTATCTGTGATAGCATTACTCTTACTCACAAGACCCCCTGTAACAGGATTAAGTGTAAAGAAAACCATAAAAGAATAAGCTGTGCCTGCCCAACTACCTTTATACATATAACCACACATAGCAAAGTTATCTCCGCCTAGGGAATAGACTGCGTGCTGTGTATTACTATATCCACTATATATTGAGATAGGTGAGCCCCACGTAATAGAACCATTACTCTGGACAACCCCCACGGTTACATCGTGGTTATTCATCTCACCCTCCTCCCAAGTAAGTGCGAGAGTACCTGACTCATTTGCATTTTTATATGTTTGAGAAGCATCTGTAGTGGTGTCTAGTTGAGAATTAGGTACTGGATTTTCACCAATTTCATTATTATAGAAATTAACAACATCACCAGTTGTAACAGATTCACCTGCAGCAACAGTCATATTCTCACCTAGTGAATTAGAAGATAAAGTCTCCCAATTAGCAGCAGTACCATTAGTCGTTAGAAATTTACCTGTCTGACTAGTTTGTGAAGGTAAACCTTCTGCCCAAGCTGAGTTAGTACCATCAGAGGTAAGAACCTTTCCTGATTGTCCTGCTTGGTCTGGTAATGCACCTGTCATAGCTGCTTGTACTGCAGCAATCTGTGTCACGCCTTCTGCGTTAACATTGCTTACGTTAATTGAACCTACTGTTGCCTCTAGTGCCTTACCAAGAAGTAACATTTCCTTTGCATCTGTTGTAGCATCAAACTTTGTTTGTAATGATGCCTCAAATGTCGTTGTATTAATAGCCATAGTTATTTTCCTTATTTATTTTTGTATGGTTATGATTAAAGGCCAGCTAGTGCCAGCGCCTCTGCCGAACCCACATCGAGTGCAGTTTGGTTTAGTTTTGCAGAATTTAATTCTACGTCTGTTACTACGTTTGCTCCTAATTGAGCATTACTTGCTGTACCACTTAAATCACCGCCTAAAGTAGGAGAGGGTGCATTAGATAACTTAGATGTTCTCACATTACCAGTGTCACTTAAGAGGTTAGCTAGATTTCTTGCGTTACTCATTTTGGATACTCCTGTTTATTTAATTTGGATTAGTTTGGTTTGGTGGGCCAACGAGGGTTGCTAACTGGAATGTAATCAGTAGTAATGTCTCTAAGAGCCTGTCTATATGCCACCCAATCACTGTCGTTTTCCAACACTATGTCTCTATTCTGAGACCAATCGGATTGTAATAACCTTTCGTCCCTATCTCTCCTGACTTCATCAATATTAACTAATCTTAAAGCCCATAAACCAACAGTGTCATCGTACTGGTAGTCTCCTTCTATAGGATTGGGTATCAATACGAAAGCAGAGCTAGGTGCGGGAGCGTACCCCCTTTCCACACAGAGAGTATAGTCGTCTGCGTCATTAAAAGCTCTAGTCTCAAGAGTTGTTTTGTCGTAATAATGTACCATAATCTTCTCCTTATAGGCTCACTATATACCAGCTAGATACTGGTGTGTTAAATCTGTATGTAGCACCTTCTGGAACAAGCAAAGTAGCCGATTGGCTGCTATTATGTCCTGATTGTGTAACACCTTTTATAGTAATGGTTTCACCACCACCACCTCTAGGGACTGACATCCATATAGGTCCACCAGAGCTGTTAGTATAAGTTGTAGACCTATTCCTAGAAGCACTAGCCCAATTGTAACTTGAGTTAAACGCCCCAGAAACTCCTGTTAAAGAGCTACCATCAATCGCAGGTAAAGCACCCGTCAGTTTACTAGAACTCATAGTACCAATCTTAGCATCTATTACAGCACCATTAGCAATCTCTGTTGAACCAACAGCATTAGCTACAAGTTGAGCATTAGAAGCAGTACCAGACATATCACCACCCATAGTTGGGTCAGTGCTTACAGTACCCCAAGTATTATCACCTCTAAGGTAAGTAGATGAACTAGCAGTACCAGTAGCAGATAACATTGCGATGTCTACCGCATCAGTAGCAATAGTAAGAGTTGTATCACCTGTTACATCACCAGTATGTGTGGCATTAGTTACCTTAGCAGTATTTGCTGTAATAGCTGATGCTTGACTAGAAGTAATACCTACCTTAGCAGTGTTAGCTGTAATAGCTGATGCTTGACTAGAAGTAATACCTACCTTAGCAGTGTTAGCTGTGATTGCCGAAGCTTGACTAGAAGTAATGCCTGTCTTTGCTGTGTTTAAATCAACCTCTGCTTGTATAGTAGAAGCATCATAATTAACAACACTTATAGCTGCGTAACGAGCGTCTGCTGCTACCTTAGAGTAATGGTCAGCTAACTCAAAGTTACCAAATGCATATACGTTTAAATCATCATTAAGTGTAGCACCTGATAGTAATGTAATAGAAGAAGTAGTCACAGTATAATCTGCGGTTACCTCTAGTACAATACCATTAAGTGTAACAATCTCTGCGCCCGCAATAATAACTAATGTATCACCACCATCATCTGTACCACTAAATACTGTTTGAGCTGCTGTTGCTGTAAATACAAACCTTTCCATAGTAGCTAAGGTAGCAGATGAAGTAGCAACCCAACCAAAGGCTGTGTTTACTTTCATTACTTGTTCAACAGTATCGAAGTATAACGCACCTACAATTAGGGCATCACCATCATTATCTAGGATAGGGGCTGTTGCCTGACTACCTAGGTATCTGTCATCAAAGTTATCAAATGTTGCTGCTGCTGAAGCCGCATAACCAGCTGTAGTAACTACGTCTGCCGCTGTAGCTGTTACTGCACCTAGAATACTAGAGGCTGAAGCCGCTGCATTAGTTTCTGCTGTCTCTGCATTAGTTTCTGCTGTCTCTGCCGCTGTTTGAGCTGACTGAGCCGCAGTTAATGCATTACCAGTTGTAGTAACATCAGCATTTGTTAGAACAACATCTGCGTGAGTAAGTACTACATCAGCGTGAGTTAGAACAACGTCAGCTGCAGTATCTATAGTATCTTGATTAGTTAAAACAACATCAGCTGCTGTATCAATTGTATCTTGATTAGTAGCAACTAGGTCAGCCGCAGTATCTATAGTATCTTGATTAGTAGCAACTAGGTCTAAGCCTGTTTGTACTTTATCTGCTTCTGCTAGAATAACGTCAGCGTGTGTAAGTACAACATCTGCGTGAGTTAAAACAACATCTGCATTAGTTAGTACTAGGTCAGCCGCTGCATCATCTTCAGAAGACTGAGCTGCAATAGCCGAAGCTGCCGCTGCCGCTGCATTTGTATCTGCAGTTAGTACTTCAGCCATATTGTCAGCTACCGAGGTAACATCAGCAATATTAGAACCTACTGCATTTACATTAGCAATATTAGCGGCTACAATACCAGCATCCGTAGGATTTGTTAATAAATCATCAGGAGTAGTACCAACTTGTACAATTAGTGTTTTACCTGTTGCTGGAGCAGTATTAAATACCGCAGCATTGTTGATGATGTCGTATGTGGTTCTACTTTGTAATACAGTATCAATATAAACATTACAATGATTGTCAGATATAATCTTAAAATCAGCGCTGTATATTGTACTAGTTCCGTCTGTTGTAAAGACCTTATCTGAAACCATAGTTATTTCCTCTGTGTGTGTTTAAACAGCTCTAGACTTAGTTGTAAATCTACCTGTTAAATTTAGACTGTCGATGCAGAATCCAGTAGAACCAACACTCTTAATCTTAATAGAGGTCTTCTGGCTTTCACCCATAATAGTAGCTGTTGGGCCGCCTTGTATATGACGGTGGAATACCTTCGTATGTGGGCCAACTACTACTTCTATGTCTTGGTCTGAATCTGTTCTGTCTTGTATTGTAAGTTTACGTATCTGTAAACGTCCTGTTTTGTTATCTACTTTAGTTTGCCCACCAGATTGAAAGCCCCATTCGTTCAGGGTTATCTCACTAGAGTACGTGCCAGTAGCATCGGTATAAACAGTAGTTGTAAAGTCTTCTGACTTAATACTAATTTTACCTAGCTTCCTGTCAGTGCCTTCATCATACATAACAAGTAAGTCATCAGCCACTACTTTAATATTAAAGATAGTAGCATTAGGGATTTCCCAACGATGCCAAGCAGACTGTGATTTCTCTTCACCTTCCCACGTTTGGTTGTAAACATATATTTCATTACTACCTGGTGGTATTGCAAATAACATATCATACTTAGTACTTGCTTCTATAGCAATTAAGTGATGGTCAATATAAGTAGGAACGTGAGCTGTAATATCTTGTGCTTCGTTACCTGTAGAACCTGGTACGTTATAGTACTCACGAACCTGTGCAAAGTCACCAACATCCAAACCAAAGTAGACATTAGGCCCAATAGGAGTAGGAGCTACTGCTATATTAATAGGGTAGTTAGTAGTTTGTGCTAGACTTGCAGTAGAAGGTGTAAGAGGTTTCTCTCCACCTAGTATGTACTGAGCGTGCGAACCAAACACCAGTAAGTTCTGGTTGAAGGGTATAGCATACTTTAAGTTAGCTACTGAGTTAGTATCTACTGCTACGTCAACAACATCTGTGTCAAGTAAGTCTGTGACTGTTGTTCTAAAGAAGTTCTCATAGATACCTGTCTCAGACATAATGATATTATCACCAGATATGAAACCAAGTCTATTTCTATAGAAGAAGATATCTGCAATATTCTGACCTACGAAACTAGGCATTGCGTTGGATAGTTCATCACCTTTATCTCTGTCGTAATAAGCAAACTCACCAAAGGTGAAGTTACCAATAGAGGTACGTGTAAGTGTGTGTGGCATAGTTGAGTTTTGAAACCCATCTTTAATACCAGGGGCTACTGTCTCTACCCAAGCCTCTCCAGCATTCTTAACCCAAGCCCAGAACCCTTCAAAACCATTCTTCTCATCACCTGTTACATTAACAAGTGTCTGTAAACCAGAATAACTACCCATTGTATTAGGTAAATCTTGTAGCTTCTTAAGCACACCCTGCCACCCCTCTGATGCCTGATTACCCCAAGAGTCTGATGTATTCCAAGTACCTGTTGTTGCTTTATAAATAATAGAACCTGATGAAGAAGCACCTACTTGTGATGCTAGTGTAGAAGCAATTAAATCTGATTTAGCTCCATTCTCTGTGTCTTTATTAGAGTTAGTAGTACCGTTAATAGTGTAGGTATATGTATTCTTTACTGCATTATCTGCACCACCATAAGAGATATAAGTTCTCTTAACCCAGTAGTAAGCGTGGCTTCTATGTATATCTGTATTAGTAGTACTGTGTGTGTATGTAGTACTCTCTGCGACTGTCTTTGTCTTATTAACAACAAATGTTGTATCACCAACGGTTACCATTGCAAAACTCTCTGAAGCTAATGCTCCAGCAGGTATTGTCAGATAACTATTAGTGCCACTGTCTTGTAATACGCCTGCTAAATCATATACTTTCCAAGCACCGCTAATAATAGCGATGATGTAAGACTCAGTACCGTCTCCTCTCTCATATGTATGAATGAAAGGAGTATGTCCTAATAAAGAATTATCAATAGCTACTTCTACTAGTGGATTTCTACGTTTAGTTCCTTCCGTGAAAGAAACAGTACAATTAATCATTTCATCAACAGAAGTGTCGTGTCTTAGCTCTGGAGCTTGTTGGCTAACGGCATTAACAAGTGATGGTATAGTTTGATTAACTTCCATAGATTACTCCTTAAATTGGTAGTGGGTTAGATGTTCTAGTCATAACTCTTGATGTGACTGTATCGTCAAAGATTGAATAGTCACCTGATGTGATATCCTCAGCTCTTACTGCAGTTGTGGCATCTTCTACTTCCTGTACAAATACCTTATATGCAGTATCTACGCCTACTACTCTTGTGTATAACTTCATCTTAGCTTTCGCTACTACTAGAATCTGTATGATAGGTTGTAGGTCATTGAAGTCAATAGCCCACGTAATATCTGCCAATACAGTTTCTGTGAAGACATAACTCATTGTTGCTTTGTTGTATAGCTTAGCACTCTTCATAATATAATCAGATGAAGTAGTAGAAGCATCTACTGAAATAGCTCCTGCTGGAATAGCGATGTTACCAGAGGTATCTGGAACAAGCTCCCAATCAGAGTCTGTGTTAAAGTTGTAACCAAAGGCGAGTACTTCGGTTAAAGATTCACTAATAATAGTGTCGGCTAATTCAGCCTCATAGTGACCAACTATAGAGGTACTAGCGGGGATAGGACTCTCGCCTATTGTTGTTAAGCAAATATTAATTGCGTCGTTGTATCTGTTCATAGTACCTCTTTATTTAATGTGGATGAAGCACCTCCGAAGAGATGCCTCAAAATTGTCTAACTAACTAACTTAAGCTACTGACAAACGGATAGAACAACCAGCGTTAAGAACGCCTTCGCCCATCGCGTAAGAAGAAACCATTAACGTACCTAATTTCTCAGGAATGTAATTAGCTTCAGACTTGATGTCTAATAACTTAACAACGCCTACAGCGTGTGGTGTGAAGATGTAACCCCACTTACCAGCTGGTACGTTGTTAGAAGTCATAATTGGGATACCAGCGATTTTGAATACTGAACCAGTATCAATACCACCATTACCATTTGTCCAATCACGATTTACTGCTTTGTCTGACTGTACTAAGTTGTAGTAAGCTTCAGGATTTAAGATACAAACCTTATCGCCTGCGATGTCCTTACCTTCCATAGTTGCTGCAGCATCAAATAATGCTTCAACAATAGCGTTAGCAGTTGGAGTAGCACCAATAACCAAATCAGCGTTAACTGCTGGTTGACCTACTTTAGGAGTAGCTGTCTCACAAGCGTCAAGCTGTGTAATAATAGCTTTGTCTACTTTCTTAGCTAGAACATTACCCATCTCAGTAGAGTACTGACCACGAGTCTCGTAATGAGACATAGCTTCTTCATAATCGTCTACAAATACTGAAGCGTATTTACGAGCAGCAATAGTAATTACTTGCTCGTTAGAACCGATTGAAGAAGGAACTACGTCATCACCAGGAGTGTGAGTCTTAACATCAGAAGAATCTGATAGGTTACCAATTACTGGGAACTGTGCAGACTTACCTGAGTTAATTGTACGTGTGTTTACTAGCGGCATAAATACGTTCTTAGATGCGAATGCTGTTAGCACCTCGCCAGAGAAGATTTTTAACGCTAGGTCTTTGTTTCCCGCTGTTCCACCGAAGTCGAAGTTGGGATTTGAAGTTGTAAATGCCATTTTAATATATCCTATATATAAAGTTTAAGTGTGACAAAATGTCACGGTTTAGTTTATATAATAATACATAGTGTTTTAAAGGGTATCTCTCAGCTTCCCCCTCGAGGGAAACATCAAGGCAATTATACTTACTTGTTTTACTATAAGAATGTCGACAGGGCCAGCTTACGTTGAACTTCCGCTCTGTAAGTGTGGTCTGTCTTGTACTTCGAGCTACTCATAGCATCCATCATATCACTCTTTGTGGTATAACCTCTACTACTAGTATTTGTATCACCCGAAATACGGTTACCACCAATCAGTGTAGGATTGGCAGCCTTGTAACGAGCGTTAAGCCCTTGGATTGCGAACTCAGCACTCTCTGCATTATCTAGAGTTGCGTTGAATTGCGTCTGTTCACTATCCGTTAAGTTCGAACCAGCCCATTGTATCATAGCCTGGTATTCAGCTTCTCCGCCAACAGCCTTTTGTAGCGTGTTAACTTGTTGTTGCTGAATGGCCTCTTGACCTTGTATGTAAGAATCAACCACCTCCTTTGATAATCCTGCCTGTTCAAGGTTGGAATACGTCTCAGTTGATAGCGTACCGTTCTCACCATACTCACCGTAAAGACCATCGAAATCTATTCCTTTGGCCTCCACTGTTTCTTTAGCTTCTTCTACTGACTCGGTAGGAGCAGGAGTTTCCTCTTGCTTTACTTCCTCAGTAGTTTCAGCTGGTTGGCCCATCTTAGATTGAAGCTCTGTGTAAGCCTTCTCTAATTCACCAACATCTTTGTACTTACCTGCTAGTAATACATTCTCAGTATCACTTCTTAGCTCGGTGTTTGTTTGTTCCTCGCTTAGGTTTGCTTTGTCCACCATCGCTTGGTCGTGCTCGTTTAGTTGAGGTGTTTCCTCCACTGGGTTTGTTACTTCTAGTTCGCTCATCTTCCGTCTCCTTTATAACGTCATCATTGGTATATATTTTCCATCTGATTTCTGACATATTACCCCTGCATTGATTGCTGACCTAATTGAGCACCAGCTTCCTGTCCACCTGCTTGTGCAGCACTATCAGCTGCTATTTGAGCCGACTGTTGACCCGCCTGTTGCTCTGCTTCCTGTTGTAGTTGCTCTTGAGATTTAATAATCCCTTCTGCATCTAAACCAAGAGAAGTAGCTACTCGACTAATCACAGCATCTACATTAGCGTGTTGGGCAAATATTTCAGGCCCTAGCAACTGCTGTAGTGTTTGTGCAAACATAACAAGTTTGTTGTAATCGTGTCCTCTTCCTAATGCCTCTAGACCAGTAACAATAACTGGTTCTACTAGACCTTCAGGTAGTGGTGTTTTACTGTTCTTAAAGATAATCTTAACAAGTGGTAGTTGAAGTTCCTGTGATAGAATTGAATAAATTCCACCTAAGGCATCTTCTAACTCACCTGCTACTAGACGTATCTCTTCAGCAGTAACACGCTCAGCATTACGAGTAGCACCCTGAGTTAACAGGAATGCACTAGCTAATCGTTGTTGTATCTCTTGTGCTAATTGATAAGGTATCTGCATATCATTACCCTTCTGCACTTGCAGAGTAGTAACATCACTTGCTTTACCTTGAACAAAGTCACCTGACCTAGATTTAGCTAAGTCACGGGCTCTAGTAGTACCAGTAGGGTCAACTAAGAATACAATCTTAGAGGCTGCCGCTGCACCTTCTACCATACCTTGGTTAAGTGCTTCTAAGCTTCGTAAGTCACCTAGATACTGCTCTACTAAACCACGTCCATAGTCTTCACCATTAATGGCTGTCCACCTAAGTGCTAAGAAAGGACTGTCTTCAGCCTTAATAACACCTTCTGAACCAGGGACTACTTCACCGAGAACCTCTTGGTAGAGGTCATACTTACCGTCTGGTAAAACCTTAATAGACGTATATAAGTCTGTTTCATCATCGGTTAGGTCTAGCTCAGGTACATCACTAGGATGCACTGTCTCTTTAACAATTACTTCTACTACCTTACCAAGAGCATTACGTTTAACCACATATTCATTGAGGTTATAAACTCTTAACTCTTCATCTTCAAAGCGAAGTAAAGCATTACCAGTACCAATAAGAAGTTTTAAGGCTTCAAACAAAGGTACTCTATATGCTTTCTTCTCAATGTAGGTGTATAGGTCACGCTCATAAGAGGATAGTGCTTCTTCTAACTCAGCTTCTTGTTGAGTATCAAGTTGTGCTATATCCTCTTCATTAGGCATTAACCTAAAGAAGGGAGCGTTAGGTGGTAACAAAGTAAGTAGTAACTTACTAGCGAGGTGATTAACTGCTCGTGCACCAAGTGATTGGTATGGAGTAGCTAATGTATCCTGTTCAGTATGTCCTTGCTTCGTTAACAGCGAAGGAATAGTAAGAGCAGCACAGTCTCGGGCCTTATCTAGTACAGTTGTTTTATCACCTTCTAGCTTAGACCACCTAGCCTTGAGGGTTGTTGTGCGTTCTTCTGCCATTCCTTACTCCTTTATAAGCCTTTAGCTGTTCCTGACTTAGTACCTGTTGTAGTTGCAATTGCTAAACGGCTTTTACCCTTCTTGATTGCTGTAAGTTTCTTCTGTTTCTTAGAACCTTCATCGCCAGGTTTAAAAGTAGCCTGTTCTGTAGGTGCTGCCGAAGGTGGTGCTGGTGGTGGTGGTGTAGGTGCTTTAGAGCCGCCGAAAATTCCGCCCATAGTTATTCTCCTGTGTTTTTAAGTTGTTTTAATAATCGAAGTAAGTCAATCACTCCTGCTTTCTTACCTCTTTCAAAATCAGACATTTGCTCAGTGACCATTTGGTCAGGAAACATACGTTCTAATTCTTTAAGTAAGTCTAGTGTGTTACTTGGTAGTTTATTCATTATATAAGTAGGGGTTTATAATTAAAGGATTACTTTGCCAGTGCCGTTTGACTGGAGGTGACCTCCGCCACAAGTCTTGAATGGAGTAGTAGACATAATTAACTTAGTATCAGAACTAGTACATTCAGGGCATCTACCTGACTTCTTACGGTGAGCAATAGTGTTAGTTGTTACGTACTTATGCTCACACACGTTACACATATAATCGTATATCACATTCCCTCCTTGTCTGTATTATAATGTAGTCCATCATTACCATTCTGTCCTATGATGTCCATCCTATCGTCATTCCATTCAACTGCTTCCTTCATTCCTTGTTCAATACTATCAAAGCTAGATAACCCTGACCAGTATCTAAGCTTACCTTCTAGTACCTCAATTCTATCCTCTAAGTCTCTATACGTCGGTATCGTTGCCATCTGTACACTCCTTCATTCCTCTAGTTATAATAGACACAGCACCAATCTGTACTAATGCATCTACATCTTCATCTGATATCTCTATTGTAGTAGTCTTAGAACCTACCAAAAGAACCTCGTTGTCCTTGTAAGGAAGGACCACATACTCACCTATGTGACCATCCCTAGCTTCCTTAACTAACACCTTCAGACCTTCTAAGAACATTAAGTTCTGCTCTTCTTCTGAGATATCATATAGTGTGAAGTCACATTTGTTTCTCTTACTCTCTGATACTTTCATCTTGTTTCTCCTTGGGTTGGTTGGTAGGTGGGTTGGTAGATAAACCCCTATCATCCTACTCCTTTAGTATTAATCATCCTAATGTACAACGTATCACCTATAATCCTAGGCTAGTGTACTATATACTGTAGACTGTACACCTAGTAATGTATCATATATTAACCATTAGACCCCTTAATGTACACTAATGACTCGTATATTAACCATTATCGTATCATTTTATCGTGTATCGTGATACGCAATATCTAGAAAAACATACTACTTTATCTAGAATTATATATCCAATACTATCCAATTATGTCAAGTTTTATGTGTACTTTACTTGACATCCTTACCACCTCTAAAGCAAGCATTAGTCTTACAACCATCACTAACTCCACACATATAAGCAATCACTAGTGCAGCTACTGCTAGTAAGCCTATGAATATATTACCTATCATCGGTACTTCCTAAACCATACTGGCTTGCCATTACGTTTAATAGTTATAGTCTCACAATACTGGTTAGCACCACGGGCCTCAGCCTCAAGAGTCCTAATGTAACAGTCTCTAACTGAAGCACACTTCCAAGTACCTCCGCCTCCATTAGTCTTAACTACATCCATAGTGATGTTGTCCTCATAAGGAAAGTCGTAGAACTGACCAGCCTTAGCCTCACCTACTAACAATGCAAGTACAACAAATGTACCTACTACTATCCACTGCCATTTAAAGTCGTGTGTTTCATTCCAGCTCTTGTCTCTCAACTTAGTCCAGTCTGTTAACCCACTCCATCCTTTAGAAGAATGTAGTTTGTGCTTACTTCTCCAATCTTTATATCCTAATCCCATCCCCATTCTCCTATCATTCCAGCCGCAGAGTAGTCTGTTACTGTACCTTCAAAGAAGTTCTTAAAGCTGTCACCAGCAATAATCCATTCCACCCAAGGTAAGGGGTTCTCTTTGACACCCCAATTAGGTTTTAACCCTAACATAATTAAACGTCTGTCCGCCAAATGGCGTATGTACTCTTTAACTTCAGCTTTATCGAGACCTTCCACAGCGCCCATTTCATAAGCCAAATCGATAACCTTATCCTCCAGGGAAACAGCGGTCCTGAACATTTCGTAGACTTCCTTCTTGAACTCATCATTAACTACCCTCGGGTGTTCATTACAGAATGCTCTGAATAAGCGCGACATCCCTTCAACGTGCATACTCTCATCTCTAATACTCCATTCAACTACTTCACACATACCCTTCATCTTACCACGTCTCTGGTAATTAAGTAGCATAGCAAACGCAGAGAACAACGACATACCCTCACTGACACACGTTTGTGCTAGAGCCTTAGCTAAGCCTTGGTGTGTATGTACATCGTTGTCCTGCATAAAGTTTACCTTATCTACCATAGCTTGGTAATCTAGGAAAGCCTCATACTCACTATCAGGAAACCCTAAGGTATCATTAAGTAATGCATATGCTCTCTGATGTGTACCCTCTCTATTACCGAAGGACATAAGCATATTCCTAATCTCGTGGTTACGAAACTTAGGTATAAACAAATCACAATAGTTCTGTCCTACTTGTACATCAGACTGTGTAAACAATCTAAGTATCTGTGTGATGTGGTTCTTCTCAGCATCTGTAATCTTACC
>Ga0307985_10001083_pt1 | contig 15460 bp, 12 predicted proteins | sample EllFjometageno80_FD_203155 | JGI IMG/M metagenome (GOLD analysis project Ga0307985, IMG submission 203155) | Marine microbial communities from Ellis Fjord, Antarctic Ocean - #80 | ecosystem: Environmental > Aquatic > Marine > Unclassified | place: Southern Ocean | collected 2014-10-09 | reverse complement strand
AACAATCCGCGCCGAAGGTCGTGGGTGATCGCGCCAAAGCCATACAGTGCAAGCAGGCTTTGTCTTCAAGCTTTGTCTTCAAGCTTTGTCTTCAAGCTTTGCGCCTAAACCACATCCCTTGCGGCCCGGCGCGCCGCCCTTCATCCGCCGCTAAAGCCGCCCATCACCTTGAAACTGGTTTTTTCCAAGTTTTCTTCAAGCTCCCACATCCTATGAACCCTGCCTTGGTTCAGCGTAAACCCGGCCGACAGTAATACCGTCCCATTTTTTGTTTTAATATCTTCCGCCAACTGCATGTCCGGACGTAATTGAAACAACGACACCACCGTGTACTTTTCACGCCGCTCCAGAGGGATATGCTGCGCCTGATGGGTCGCGGGTTTTGGCTGATAGTGCCCACCAAGCTGAAGTCGATCGACATCAATGGGCACATCGCTATATTGATGATCAAGGGATTCAGAAAAGGTTTCGGACAGCGCGATTAACAGCCGCTTGATCAGGATTGGCGCCTTGAACGGCTTTTGAACAAAACCGTTGACGTCCAACGCCAAGGCGGTCGCAAGGGTTGCCTCGTCATCCAAACTCGAGACCACGATACACGGCAGGCTAGCGGCCGCGCTGGACTGACCAGAACGAATCCGCTTCAGGAGCGACAGACCATCCAAATTGGGCATTTGGACATCGGTAATCAACAAGTCAACCGCATTTTGATCTAAGAGCCTTAGCGCCTGCTCGCCATCGCCCGCGTGCAGTACCGTTGCAATACCCAGCAAACCCAACAACTTTTCGAGGACGCCCAGGATGAAGGGATCATCATCGACCAGCAGGATACGCTTTCGATCGAAGGAATCTAAGAACTCGAAGTCAATCGTCATGAAACCGTCCCATCTACCACCGCTCGCTATAATAAATTATCGCTCGCATTGTACTATGCCCAAAGAGCGCTTTGTGCGAGCCTAAACCATGAACCTGACGCCATCAAAAAGGGACTCCTATGAAACTCGGCATTAATGGTACTGGGCTCGTCCAGAGCGCCTCGGTCACGGCAGTAGAAGCCAATGCAAAACAGGCTGAACGTGATGGCTTTCATAGCTATTGGCTGGCAGAGCATCCGACCGGCGGCTTCGATGCCCTCACGGTGCTCAGCCTCGTCGGCCAAAGTGTTCAGACAATGGAACTGGGCACAGCCATCATCCCCACCTTCCCGCGTCACCCGATGACCTTGGCAGGCCAAGCACTCACCGTGAGCGCCGCTTGCGACGGTCCTTTAACCTTGGGGATTGGCTTGTCCCACGCCTCGATGATGGCCGCCCTGGGTATTGCCTTCGATAAACCCATCGGGCACCTCCGAGACTATCTGTCGGTTTTAATGCCGCTCATCAACACCGGCGTAGTTGATTTTGAGGGCAACTTCTATACTTGCCACGGCCGGTTTTTTAAGGCGCCAGACATGCCGCCCAGCGTTTTAGTCGCAGCCCTCGGGCCCCAAGCGCTGAAGGTCGCCGGCCATCGAACTGATGGCACCACCCTCGCGTGGGTCGGTCCGAAAACCATTGCCGCACACATTAAGCCCAGGCTCTTTGAAGCCGCCGCCAAAGCCGGTCGCCCCGAGCCTAGAATCCTCGCCACACTCCCCATTTGCGTCACCGACAACGAGCGCGGCATTCGAGACTTGATCACTAAGAACCTGGCGTTTTATGCCACGCTGCCGTCCTACCGGGCTATGTTTGAACGTGAGGGCATCAGCCAGCCCGGCGACTTGGCGCTGGTCGGAAGTGCTGCCAAAGTCGAGGATGGCCTTGAGGCACTCGCAGCGGCTGGCGTCAGTGATTATGCGGCGTCTGCGTTCACAACCAATTCCATTGAAGCTTCTGCCACTGCCGACTTACTGCGCAAAAAACTCGCCGATTGGGGACCTCGTGGCAGCGTTTAAATTGAGACCACTTTGACTGCTTGGCCGAGGATGATGGCCGATGTCAATCCAATTTTAAGGCTGGCAACAATGCTTTACGGTCATCAATCTAAAGGGGCTGTTGAACCGGCCAGACTGACCTTTCAGCAAACAACCCAATCTTCAAACCCGCTGCGGTGACAGACCGTTGTTTGATCATGGTCGAACCCAAAGACCGGTGATTTAAAGCCCTGACCCACTGAGCAGGAGGAACCAATCAATGCACAAGCAAGCGATCATCATTGGCGCCGGTGTCGCCGGACTGACGGCCGCCAGTACGTTGTCCGAGCAGGGTTGGGGGGTTCGCATCCTTGAAGCCGGCGATCGCGTTGGCGGCCGAACCTTTACGAAAAAGATTGACGATCATCTGGAGGAGCAAGGCGCAGAATTTGTGCACTGTGATCATCACCCAAGAGTTATGGCCGCCTTGCACCGCCACCAGATTGACCTACGACATCTTGCCCCGACTGACACAACCTGGTGCTGGCAAGGCAAGGCGGCAACCGCCGATCCGTCAGACCCGGGTCTGCAGCCCCTGCTTGCACGCATCGATGAAGATTTAATGCACATCGATCCAAAGCGCTGGATCACAGCCAAGAATCAACACCTCGACCGACCCTTTCGCGACTACCTCGAACCGTTAGAACCGAGCGCTACAATTCGAGAAGTCTTCCTCGCCTGGACCGGGACCTTGACCGGCGCTGATTCGAGCGCGTTCAGTGCGCTCGGGATCCTTCGCGATTTTAAAATGTTCGGCACAACCCGAGAGGCCCTTGAAGCAGAAGAATGTCGAATTGCTGGCGGCACCCAAGCCCTGGCCCGCGCAATGGCCGCGCCATTGGCCGCCCACATCAAGTTTCAGCATCGGGTAGCAAGGGTGCAACGGCAGCAGAATGGGTTTGACGTCATCACAACGGATCATGAAACCTTCCGCGCCGAGGCGGTGATTGTTACGATCCCATTCAATGCATTGCACACACTCGATCTGCCTTTTTTAACCGGCACATCACTGTGGCAAGAGAGCCGACGCGGTCACGCAAACCGCAGCGCAAAGCATTGGTTTAATTCACAAGCGCCGTTTGAATCGCGAATTTCAGCCAGCCCAACCACCCTTGCGTTCATGGACGCAACCCGTGCTTCAGGCTGCATCATCAAAGACGAAAATATTCCCCTGCAAACCGCCGCGCAGGCACTGGGCCTACCCCATCAACCGCTGCGCACGGCGCGCACCCACTCTTGGTTAAACGACGAGACAACGCAGGGCGCTTGGATGACCCTCCGCCCGGGGCAAGCTGCCGTACTCGATGAGATCTGGGCCCTCGGCGCCACCGATCCTCGGTTTCAGATCAGCAATGGCGACGTGTCCCCGATCTGGCCCGGATGGATCGAAGGCGCCCTTTATGCGGGTCATTGCGCCGCGCAGCGTTTGCTTCGCGCTTAAATCACCTATTCCCGCCAGTGGACCTGGACAAAGGGGCACGGTTTTTGAAAACAGCAAAAGTGCCCGCGCCAGCTTTTACGCAAGCGTCTGGCAGGATGAAACAGGTTTAACAAATGTGCTTTGGCGGTCACGGGCGTGCCGTTGGTCCACTGGCCGACCAAGGCATCGGCTGGGTTGGGCTCGCCGGGAAAGGCGATCACGCGGGCACCCTTTGGAATCACCGCAGGCCGAAAGTAACGCGCGATATAACCCGGCAAACAATGCGCGCGATAATGCTTAACCCACGCTTTTGGCCAGAATCGAACCCCGCCTCGAACCGACTTTGTGACGTAATGCTGCTCAAACCGAAAGCGCTCGGCAATCCCTTGGGGATCTTTTTGAAAGTCTTCTAACAAGTAAGCTTGCGCGCCCACCTTGAACCGAAACAAGGTGGTTTGCCCGAGCTTTGAAAACGGCTTGAGCCAGTTTCTCGCCAGAATCACGTCGTTAGGATCGCCAAACTCAAACAGCGGGGTGAGATCGTCGACAATGACCGAATCGAGATCCACAAACAGCGCGACCCCCTGGATCCCCCCAAGATCGGCTCGCCAGATCGCTGTCTTACGCCACATCCCAGGCACATTGACCGGCACATCGCAGCCGAGTTCTGGTAAATCATGGCACCGAACGTCTTGACGAATGCCGCGGGTATCATCGGTAAAGCAATGCAATAAAAAGTTAGCCGACAGATTTCTAGCAACCATCCCATACAGCCGATTGACATAGTCAGCGCCGTATTTGGCGCCCCACTTAAAGCAAATCACATGATAGGGAGTTTGGCTTTCCACAATGACAGTCTCCCCATATCCGCACGGTTTTAACCGATTTTGAAAGCAGCGTTAGCTTGAATGAACTTTTTGGTGATCAATACTGCCTTTAATTTACCTTGGATTAAACCAACACCTCACGCTCGCTTTTAGGTCACCGAGGTTTTCTGCGCGCGCCGCTGCGCAATGTCAGCCTGAATCTGCCGCAAACGATGGCGGTCCAGATTATAGTGCCGAATAAACCCATAGAACGGAATAAACGCAAGCGCGACCGTGGGTCCGCCGATCATGGCAAGACTGAGCAAGGTATCGCTCGGTACGTCAGCCGCCGTTTTAATGTGCGCGCCGGTCGGCCAATCAATTAAATCCAGAACGGCGCCGCCTAGCCCGCTGCCAATACCGGTCGCGGCCTTATTCATAAAGGCAAAGGCACCAAAAAAAATGCCTTCGTTGCGCTTGCCCGTCGTCAACTCATGCTCATCGGCAATGTCCGCCATCATCGAACTGATGGCAACAACCAGTTGCGCGATCCCCATACCGGCGATCAGCGCAAAGGTAATGAGCAGCGCCAGGATGCCTCGGGTGCCAAGGTCCGGAAACAGCCCTGCGAAGCTGAGCAAATAGGGTGCGGCGGTCGCCAAGGCCCAAACCAATACGCCAGCGATCAGGGCTTTTTTCTTTTCCAAAAACCGTCCTAAACTCGGCGCCAGCGCATAGCCGACCAAGGTTGATAGAAACTGGGCCAACAGAACAAGCGGCACCTGCCCTGGATTCAACTGCCAATAAAACGTGTTCAGGTATAACGATAATGCAATGCTCATTCCCACGGGGACCGAGATCAGAATAAAGGAGGCCACCAAATACCGGAAGGATCGGTTCGAGAAGGCCTCTTTGGTCTCCAAAAAAATGTCGGTGATCCCCCGAGCTTGACCCGGCAAGGCTTTTGGCAAATGCGGTATCAGCGACCGCGTGCCGAACGCCGTGACCATGATGGAGACAAAGATTCCGAGGGCGATCACCGCCGCGAACGGCGGATACGCCGCTGGATTGAGCTGCCCGTTGGGAAACTGATCGGATGCGGCAAAGAAATAGCCAAAGCCAAGACCCGCAACCACAAGCCAGCCGCTCGCCCCAAAGACCATTCGAAAAGCCGCAATACTTGTTCGTTCATCAAAGTCGCGGGTCAACTCAGCGCCCAACGCGAGGTGGGGAACGTGATAAAGCGTCATCGCCAAACGCGTCAAAACCGTAAAAACCAAAAGCCAAAGAAACAGCGCTGTTTCACCCGTCACCATGGGATTGAACAAAAAGTAAATACTCAGCGCCAGCGGCAAGGCGGAGGCATACATGAAGGGATGGCGACGTCCGCCTTTAGACTGCCAATGATCCGAGACGCTGCCCATAACGGGATCCGTCACCGCATCAATACTGGTCGCGATCATCAATGCCAGACCGCAAAGGGTTCCCGAAACCCCCAGCACTTGGTTGAAATAAAACAGCAGAAAAATGCTGAAGATGCTGTTTTTGAGCCCCTCTGCCAATTGCCCAAACCAGTAGGAAAATTTAATTGCAGGTGTCAGCATCACTCTTGCGCCAGGCGTGTGTTCACGCTCGCCTCCCATGAACTTTGAATCAAAAAAACCACTGGCCGGCGGCCTCGATCGGGCCAAGACGCGCCCATCACGAACCTGCCGAATGTTCGTTGACCAAGCGGCTTATCACATTTTTACGTTATCGGGCCCAATCATACCGCAGGGCATTGCGTCTTGGCGCCTTGCAATTGGTTTGGCTTTACCGTTGCTTTGGTCTTGCACTCGCAACGCGCGTTGATCCGGCCGAGGCCCTTATGCGTTGCGCACTGGTAAGCATTGATCAAACGCGTGCGCTTAGCTCGGCTCAACAACCGGTTCAATACGGCGCGCGACTTCTTGCACCACCCGCCACAATCGATCTTGACCCCAACAGGCAAAGGGCTCTGATCGACCGCCACCGGAGACGCGAAAACTGGGTACCCCCCAGAGTCCGGCATCGCTCATTGCTGTTAGGTTGTCTTGCAACACCGACTGCCAATCCTTGTCCTGCGCAGCCGCCTGCAACTGACTGAGGGTCAGCCCGAGTTCGGCCGCCACCGTTTCAAGCCCTTGCCGGCGGGTGATGTCGACCCCATCGACCCAAGACGCTTTGAGATAAGCGGTCACAAAGGCCAGATCGAGGCCCAAAGCCTGCGCGCCCGGAAATAAAGCAAACGCTTTCAAAACCGGCTCGCCAAAAGGATCAACGATCCCTCGAAATGCTACCCCACGCCGCCTGCCTTCCCGCGCCGCATCCATCATGATGTACCGCCCCTTCAAAAACGGCGCGGGCACGCCCCGCATCATCATGGGCATGACGGGCCGAACCTTCAGTTGTACGCCGGAGGCTTCAACAAACTTGCAAACACTTCGGTGAATGACTGCGGTATAAGGGCTTCTGAGCGAGGGGAAGTATTCTAGGGTCACCGTATCCGCGCGCAGGGTGTGCGGCCAGTCAAGGCTTGGCTCCGAAAATAACGGTATGGCCGGGCGGCCCGGCACTTGAAAGCCCGCCTCAATCAGCCGTGTTTCTAACAACCCTAGGCGGTCGACGCCCCAATACCACTCTCCTTCAAAGTACAGCATACCGCCCAGATAATGCCCCAGCCGTTGCCGAATCCGGTTGCCTTGCTCTAACAAGGGTTGGGGGTCGATTCGGGGTTCATCATCCTGCAATTCACCGGTCCAAAACGCCCGACTGACGGCGACAACCTTCGAAAAAAAATCAGCACCGTTCACATCCGCATTTTGAAGCAGACTGGCCATCATCGATTGGGCGCGCTGAACACGCTCGGGGGTTATCCTCGATGGTGTAAAACCGCCACTCAGACCAAAGCCCTCGGCAACCGCCGCCGCATCTCGGATCGCCCAGGCATTAACCTGACTCGCAGTGCCCTGATAACGCGCCTCGGGCGGGCGCACGAGAACGATCTTAAATTCGACCTGGTAATGACCTTGGATTTTCGCCAGCGCCTGCAGCGCAAGGTCACTAAACGGATCATCCACCTGATGACAATAAACAACCTCGGGCCGACCGACGCGCTGACGTCGAGCCTGACGCCGCCTAAAGTCTAAAAAACGTTCTGAGGCCATCACTCGCATCATCGTTGAACGCAAACGGGTGGTGAGCTTCATTTCAGCGTCTCGAACAACGGCGCGCACTGAGTGTTTTGCAGCAAATCTAACAGCGCTTTTTGCTCGACCTCAGTCAAAGCAGAAAAGGTTGATCGCAGCGCCGCCAAGCATTTCGCCTGATACGCAAAGGTCGGTTGAACCCAATCGCGTTCATCGATGGTGGTCCGCATTTCCGTCAAGCCATCGGCAATCGCCTGGGCATTGGCAAGCAATGCCGGCACATAGACCCGGCCGATCTCCGTTAAGAGCGGCGTCAACCAAATTGCAGCATCCCCGGCCGAGGGCCAAGGTTGATCCTGAACCTCAACCCCCGATAAATCGTCCATCACATCGGTCCAGGCATACACTCTTGGCGCCATCGACAAGCAAATCGCAGAAGGGGTTGGATCAAATTTCGCAAGCTGCGTTAATTGGGCATAAAGGCCAAAGTCTGCTGACGACGGCCGGGCCCCAAACACGTACCGATGATCCCGAATCAGGTCATCAAATATTGTCAAAAATCGTTGATAACTGGCTTCAATGACGGGTGCGGTTATCTCGTTCGAGCCAACCAAAAATAGTCGTGAGGTTTGACGTTCCGTGATGACGCGCTGCATTGTTGCAAGGGATTCGTCGGACGCATTGAGCCCGCGCCACCGGGGCAGAATCTTGCCCGCCATTTCGATATCGTCCGCAAAGTACCAACGATAATGAAACATCGCTTTGGTGAGCCACTCATCGGCATAGTCTTCAATTAAATCATTAATCAGACTTAGAATTGGGTCATCCGGCACCGTCAACCGACCGGGGTGGGCGGCCTCAAAGCGTCTGATAAGCGGCGTTGAATCGACAACCGCTTCAAGCTCGCCGCGCTCATTGGGCAAATAAAATGTGGGTAATAACGCAACCTTTGACGTCGGCAACCCCATGGCTTTGGACTGATCAGTCCAGGAGTAAACGGTAAGGGATATGACGAAACCGCAGGTAGGCCAACATTTTACGGGTGTAGGGGGAACCCGGCATTCCCTTAAATAAAACCGGTGCCGTGAACGTCATAGAACCTCCTTTGATCGATGAACAATGCAGTGGCTACTCGCTTATCTTACACACCTATCTTACCCACTTAATAATGACAGTCATTATAAAAACCTGTACGCTGGATTCAAATTGAACACCGCCAAGGAAACAGGCCGTGAAGAAAGTCATCCTCAGCCTCGTCACGATAAGCCTTATTGCGGGTGTTGGCTGGCTGAACCGGCTGGACATCTTGTTGTCGATTGCGCCCACCCTACGAAACTTGCAATTTCCGGTCGGGCCAAATCAACCGATACATTGGACCCAAGGCCCGGCCGAGGCGCGCCAGCCCGCGGGTCAGCGGCCACCGAACATCATTCTCATTCTTGCCGATGACATGGGGTTTAATGATATCTCGCTGCACAACGGCGGCGCCGCTGATGGCGGATTACAAACCACCGCCATTGATGCGTTAGCCAAAGAAGGGGTTCAATTTCAATCGGGTTATGCCGCGAATGCGGTTTGCGCGCCATCCCGAGCCAGCATTATGACCGGACGTTATAGCACTCGGTTCGGCTTTGAATTCACGCCATTTTTTAAAATCGGTGCAACGATTTTTCAATGGGCACAAGATTTGTCGCCGGGTGCTTTACCCGTTTATTTCAACCAACAAGGCATTGAAAACATGCCGCAGATGTCAGCCCAAGGACTACCACCGTCAGAAATCACCATCGCCGAACTGCTTCAAAGCGCGGGTTACTACACCGCCCACATCGGGAAATGGCATTTAGGCGGCAGCACTGAAATGCCTGAAATGTTACCCCAAAGCCAAGGGTTCGTTGACAGCCTTTACCTGTCTGGAATGCTGTATCTGCCAGAAGATCACCCGGACGTGGTGAACGCAAAGCGACCCAATCAGAGCATCGAACGCATGGTGTGGAGCACCGCCCAATATGCTGCGTCCTTTAATGGTAGCGCAACGTTTGAGCCGCCTGGTTACCTCACGGACTACTACACGGACGAGGCCGTCAAGGTGATCGAGCAGCATCAGAACGAGCCTTTCTTTCTGTATCTTGCCCATTGGGGCATCCACAACCCCCTACAAGCCGCGCGGGCCGACTATGAGGCGCTAAGCCATATCGAGGATCACACGCTACGGGTTTATGCGGCGATGATTCGGGCCCTGGATCGCAGCGTTCGACGGATCACAGAGAAACTCGAAGAAACCGGCCTTGCGGAAAACACCCTGATTGTCTTTACCAGCGACAATGGCGGCGCCTCTTATATTGGGCTCCCCAATATCAATCAGCCTTATCGCGGTTGGAAGCTGACTTTATTTGAGGGCGGCACCCACGTGCCATTCCTCGCGAAATGGCCTGCTAAGATTCAGCCCGGCACGCTTTTTGCGCCGCCCATCCATCACATGGACCTGTTTTCAACCTTTGCTGCGGCAGCCGGCGCATCCTTACCCACCGACCGAATCATTGATGGCGTCGATCTGCTGCCTTTTTTAGCGGGCAGCAATCTAGACGCCCCGCATGAAACCTTGTTCTGGCTTGAGGGTCATCAAGAAACGGTGCTGCATCGCGGGATGAAATTAATTCGAGCGCAACAGCCAGGAAAGGTCTGGTTATTCGATTTAACCACAGACCCAACCGAGCAATTTAATCTTGCAAGCGCTCAGCCTGAGACGGTGGCAAGCCTCAATCAACGGCTCGATGAACACCGTTTGGCGCAAGCGCCGCCCATGTGGCCAAGCCTGATTAATGCCCCCCAATTGATCGATAAACATGGCGAGCAACGCTATGAAGTGGGCGATGACTTTATTTATTGGCCAAACTAACAAAACCCTTGAGGAACTGCCAGGTTGAATCTTCTGAAACGTCCTGAAGTTTTAATCGCAACAGGTTATCTGCTGTTCTGCTTTTGGTATACCAACACCAAAGGTCCGCTGACGGCGGTCGAGATTGACGGGTACCTGGATCAGATAACCGCCCGGGAAACCACCACACGACAACTGACCGTCTTAACGGATTTTATGCAAAACGATACGGGCAACCAGTTTGTGATGGTCAATCTCATCGACCTCAACCCAACACCGCCGAATCTGCCCGCGACCGGCCCGGATGCCGACCCGATGACCTTGATTGACCACTATATGGCCCACATGTACCCCACGATGTTTCTGCGCGCCTCGCACCCGATTTATCTTGCACCGGTTCAGACCGGCGCCATGGACTTGCTGAACGCCCCTGGCGCCAGTGACTGGACCCAAGCCGCCTTAATGCGGTATCGCAGTCGTCGAGACATTATGGAAATCATCACAGACCCAAGATTTTCCGAACGCCACGAATATAAACTGGGGGGCCTGCTCAAAACCATTGCGGTCCCTACAGAGCCGATCTTAAATCCTGGGGATCCTCGGCTGCTGCTGGGTTTGATTGCCTTGATCCTTGCGCTGATCAACCGACGTCGCGCCTAAGCGCGCGCGGCCGCTAGGGGGTCAACCCTCGTATCGGTCTACAAAACCCGGTACAGTCCTTAGCCTATGAAGATCACCAGCGGTTACCCGACGAGCCGACTTTGGCGAACCCTCCAGCGGCATCTGGCCCTGCTTGCGCTGGGCTTGCTCAGCGCAAGCAGCCTTGCCGACATTGCTCGACCCAATATCTTGCTAATCTATGTTGATGATTTAGGTTACGGCGATCTGGGTAGCTATGGCCACACGGTGATTGAAACGCCCAATCTGGATGCCTTAGCAGCAAGCGGCATTCAACTCACAAACTATTACGCGCCCTCGGCCTTGTGCTCGCCATCACGCGCGAGCTTGCTCACCGGGCGGCATCCCTACCGCACTGGGATTCAGAGCTGGATCCCAGCAGGAACCGGCATTTTCTTACAATCAGACGAAATGACGCTACCTGAAGTGCTTCAGACTTCCGGTTACGAAACCGCGTTGATTGGGAAATGGCACCTCAATAGCGATTTGGGCAATTCCAGGGAGCCACAACCCAACGATCAAGGCTTTGACTACTTCTTTGGACACAATGCCTTTCAAATACCCACCAACCGCAATCCCACCAACTTATTTAAAAATCGAGCGTCTTTACCCGAACAGACCGGGTTTACCGCCCAAATTTACGCGGACCAAGCCATCGATTGGCTCACGAGCAGAGCGGGTCACGCGCCATTTTTTTTGATGCTCTCGATGGCGGAACCCCATACACCGATCGAAAACCCAGATGCCATGAACGCTAAATACAGCGATTACACCCGAGGTGTCGTCATCCCGATCCCTTCAGGTGAAGCTCAGATTCCAAAAGATAAACTCATCCCAAGAGGGCCCGGCGAGTATTACGCCAACATTGATTATCTCGATGTGCAATTGGGTCGGGTTCTAGATTTTTTAGACGCGGCAAACCTCGCTCAAGACACCATCATCGTCTTCGCGAGCGATAATGGTCCTGTGACGCGTGATTGGCTAACTTGGTACGAAGTGAATGCCTATGGCAGTACTGGCGGCTTACGAGGCCGCAAACATTTTCTGCATGAGGGGGGGATCAAAGTACCCGCCATGATTCGCTATCCGGGACGATTACCGGCTGGCATCCGGTCAAATCAACTCATGATCGGGACCGATTGGTTCGCAACGCTGTTATCTTTGGCCGGCGTCCCCGTTCCCAAGGACCGCCCAATCGATAGCATCGATATGAGTTTCGCCTTGACCCAACCCAAACAGTCGGCGCCGCGTTTATTGCACTGGGCCCTGCCAACGCCCACCGGTTTGGATTTTGCCGTTCGGGAAGGCTCATTAAAATTATTGATCAGTCGTACGGGCGAGCCTCAAGAGCTGTTTGATTTGCAAGCTGACCCTCTGGAGCTTTTTAACCTCATCAGCACTGAACCGGCCATCACCGCACGCTTACTCGCGCACCATCATGACATCCTACAACGGGTCAATGCTGACCCATTGCTAAGGCGTCACCCGGCGCGCGCCCAACCTTAAGCGGGTTTGCCAACAACCGGTTGCGCCTGACGCACACGATTGAGGCGCGACGCCAAGGGCCTTAAGCCGAGACTTTAGGGTTCAATCAACCGCGCGAGTCCAACCATAGGGATCTTCTCGCTCGCCCTTTTGGATGGCGGTTAACAGATCGTACAACTGCTGAGTGACCGGACCAATGGCCTCGCCATTGCCGAAAAACCGATAACAGGTGTCGGCTGACCAGATTTTTCCCACTGGGGAGATCACGGCCGCGGTGCCACAGGCAGCGAACTCTTCGATGTCGCCAACTTCTTTGAGGAACTCAACGGGGCGCTCTTCGGTTTTCAGCCCCAACACATCTTCGGCCAAAGTCATAACGCTGCGCCGAGTAACGCTGGGCAAAATTGATTCCGATTGTGGGGTCACTATGGTGCCGTCTTTCATTTTCAAAACGATATTGGCAGAACCCGCCTCCTCCAAGAACCGATGCTCGGATGGATCGAGATAAAGCGCTTCTTGGGCGCCCATTTCCTTGGCCATTTGGGTCGCCAGCAATCCGCCCGCGTAATTGGCGCCTGCTTTGAACGCGCCCAAACCCTTTGGCGCCGCCCGATCCAAATCAATCACTGCTAAATCAATTAGACTAAGACCACCGCCCTTGTAGTAAGGCCCAACCGGTGAAACAAACACTCTAAACTCAAACTCCGGCGCTGGCCTGAGGCCAAGGTTTTCGCCAATCCCAACCAAGAAGGGTCGAATATAGAGGCTCGCGCCAGAACCATAGGGTGGTATCCACGCGGCATTCGCCCGCACGGTTTCTTGTATTCCACGCATGAACAAGCTTTCTGGCACCTGCGGCATCAACAACCGCTCAGTGGTCCGCCCCATCCGTTCGCAATTGAGGTTCGGCCGAAACAGCAGAACATCGCCATTGGCGGCGGTTTGCGCTTTCAGTCCTTCAAAACACGACTGCGCATAATGCAAGACCGTTGAGCCCTCATGAACCTGCATCTCTGGCGAGGTCACCAATTCCCCATCGCCCCAAACCCCATCGCGCCAACGGGCTGAAAACCGATGCTCTGTCTCGACGTAGGAAAACCCTAAGTTGCCCCAATCCAAATCTTTTTTTGCTACGCTCATCTTATTCTCAATTTCAGCTAGATCGTGGTTTCAACCGGCTAAAGGACGAAGCCCTTTGCATCGCAAATCCTAAAGGACCCAAGGGATATTGCAATAGGGTCTCACGTTTGATCAAGGACAAATCGCCTACCCAGCACAAGCCCCAACTTAAGTCCGAACTGTGTGACCCGATCACAGTCAATTGCCGGCTAAGCCGCGCGGATCACGCCGTGGAAATGCTCGGGTTGAATCCTTAAGATCACCCGCTCGCTTGCCTTGAGCCATTGCCCCAAGTCCTCCGGCAGGGCGTACCCAACCGCTTGAATGTTCTCAAAGACCAGCCGGGTCGACGCTTCAAGCTGCTCGGTTTCAACTGTCACAACACCCTCAACCGAAACAAAATTGAACGGCTCTTGGTTATTGATCACGCACAGATTGACCCGAGGGTCCCTTTCAAGCGCGCGTCGCTTAAACGTTTTGCCTGGCGTCGACACCACCATTGAGGCGCCCTCGACTGCATAAGCCACCACCGATGAGGCTGGCGCGCCGCTATTTTTCAAATGCGTCAGAATGCCCCAGCGATGACTTTTGATGAACTCGTCGAAAAGCGCATTATTAGAAACCATTGAATCTCCTAATTTGTCTATCACATCATGATTAAAGCCTACGCGACACGGCAGCCTTCAGGACGCAAAAAGACCCGTAAAGATAAAGACTAATACCACATGCCGCCGTTTTCTCCAATGACACTGCCAGAGAGACAATTTACCCAGAGAGATCATCCGGTCCTAAAAAGACCCCGCTCGACCCGCCTAAATGCGCATTACGTTTCGAGCGCAACATCAGATTTTTTTAAGACGGGGCGTTGCCCGCTGTGAGCTGATCCAAGGATCCGCACTCATGCCTTGCACAATCGGCGCCGTGAAACGGTTCTGAGGAAAACGACAACAAGCTGGCAAGCATCACGCAAAGTATGAGCCTAATCCGGGCATTTTTTTATCGACAGGTTCATTAAGGGCTTTTACGTTCTCTGTGGGTGGGGTTGCACCGTCAGGGAATCATAGTGCCAGCGGCATTAAAGCCAACAGCCGCCTGCTCGACATTCGGGAATACCTCTCTGAATAAACTCAGCATGTTCTGCGTGGACCGTCGATCTGCCGTTTCGTGAAGGTGGCCGGGCGGACCAATTCGCCTCGGTAACGCAAAGCCATGGGGCGTTTTCGCATGATCGACAAAACTCCAATCAACGCCGGCGGCATCCATCTCTGCAAAGAAACGATCTTTGTTCGCCTGGGACACCAAGTGATCCTCTGCGCCGTTCTCAATCAAGACAATTGTTTTAGCATTATAGTCATTCGCAATTGGCTTCAGTGCCGGCCGGGTTGCCCCGAACCGCGCAGGACTGGGGTCCTCGCCGGTTTGCAGCAGGCCATGAAAAGACACCACCGCACTCAGATCCAGACCGCCGCGCACCCCTTCCAGAACCGCCATGCCACCAAAACAATACCCAATGGCCGCGGGAGACGCGGCATCACTCACCGCCACATCGGCTTTGCCGGCGATCAACCAAGCGTCCAGCAAACCTCGAAACAAGTCAGGATCATGGTCCAGCCAAACCATGGCCTCGAAGCATTTTGTTTGAAACGCCTCGATCTGGTTTGGATCCTTCGGAAACTCTCGCTCATCGCTCGGCACTCGATCACCGTACATATCGATGGCAAGTCCAACATAGCCGAGCCGCGCAAGATATTCCGCCACATCCCGATCAAATTGCTTCAGCCCCTGATAGTTGTGAATGACCAAAACGAGCGGGCGTGGCCCCAATGCGGCGCTGGGCGCAACCAGAGACCCTTCGAAGGCATGCCCCCTAAACTCAAAAGCAATGGCGCGGTGTTGTAGGTCCAGCGCTGGCGGCCAAAATTCTGTCGGATTGGTCACAGTGTTCACTCCAATTTTTGC
>Ga0307985_10001082_pt1 | contig 15461 bp, 15 predicted proteins | sample EllFjometageno80_FD_203155 | JGI IMG/M metagenome (GOLD analysis project Ga0307985, IMG submission 203155) | Marine microbial communities from Ellis Fjord, Antarctic Ocean - #80 | ecosystem: Environmental > Aquatic > Marine > Unclassified | place: Southern Ocean | collected 2014-10-09 | reverse complement strand
GTCTGCACGGGGTCGTACTGGTAATGCACCGGCGATGCAGGACAGGCGAGATTGTATATCTCGTCAACTTCCACATAGAGCGGGAATGTCACGTCATGGCGCATGATCTCGAAGCGAGGATTGTCGAGCAGGTGGGCAATGTTGTCTTTTGCGCCGGTGAAATAGTTGTCGACGCAAAGGACATCGTTGCCGTCGTTCAACAGCCTTTCGCAGAGGTGAGAGCCGATGAACCCCGCGCCCCCCGTGATAAGAACTTTTTTCGGAACCGACATTTGAACTCCCTACTCACAAAATTTATCCGGTCGAAAGCCGCCGCGAGGCTATCACCGCAAGGGGTGCAAAAGAACCCTGACAGCCCATTGCGTCAAGGGGGGGGGAATAGCCTTCGGGCAAGCCATTTTTGCGCCGGAGCAACCCCTTAAGACGGAGCCCGGTGTTGTGCAGAGCGACGCCGGACTCTGTACAAAGCAACATTTCCCGCTCAAAAACGCGCATCGCCGTGGGCTCTGTGGCAAACATAGACGCGTAGTCCGACACCAGTCGCTCGAAGGGCCGTGCCAACAGCCCCGATGGTACCGGGCAGAGCGATTCCGGCACGGCACCTTTCGGCATGCCGAGCCGGTGCAGGAGTGCAAACACGACACGTGCCGGCTTTAGAAAACTGCCTGACGCTGCGAGCCGTTCAACAACATCCCAGTCGATCGGTCGGCCCGATCTCAACAACATCCAGATATCGACAAGCTTGCGCACACTAAAGACACCGAACTTGTCCTTCGCCGCATTGGTGAGGCACAGGAGCATCGCGTGCTCTATGCAGGGGATTTTTACCTCCGCGCCGGCAATCATCTGAAGTGTCGAATTTTCAAAAACGTCTTCGACGGCCAGGGAACGATAGGCCGGATAACAGTCCGGCTGGACATGAATGTCGATACTGCAGTCGCCCTCCGCCGAGACCAGCGGCATGAAACTCGCATCCGAGATAAAACCCCAGGGGGCCATCGGCAATAAATCGAATTCAAACCCATTATCCGTCAGAAAGGCCAGTAAACCCTCCAGATCAGCCCGCCTGACCAGAATATCGATATCGCCAATGGTGCTGATATCGGGGTCCGGATAAAGCGAATGCGCGAAGGCAAAACCTTTCAGATAGACCACCGGCATACCGGTTTCGGCAATAACCTTCATCCAGCGGCGCTGAACGCCACCATTGAAACGGTTGATCAGAAGGCTTTGTTTGACGGTGTCGGCCTTCAGGAATGACTTTCCGAGCCGGTTCTCTGCAGCTTCCAGGCAATGGGCGGCCAGCGCCGGTGTAACCAGGTCGGCAAACCGCTGAGCATCATCCATCGGCAACCCGGCCTGCCAGGGCGCGGGCAGCGGGCCGTCAGGGGCGAATATCGCGCGCCAGAGTGATGTCTCTGCCGGTATTGCCCGATTTGGTGAGAGCCCGGCGGGGGCCATCGATCAGGTCTGCAGGACCGTGCGGGACTCGCCGTCCAGCACGAGACAGCTCAACGTGCCGCTGTAATAGGCACCGGTATCTATCCCGATACGGTTCGGGCGCACGTCGATATCGTCGGTGATCGTATGGCCGTGAACGATACATTTTCCGTGATCGGATTTATCTTCAAGAAACTCACCGCGGATCCACAGAACGTCGTCATCGACCTGTTCGTCCAAGGTCACGCCGGGCCGGATTCCGGCATGCACGAAGGCGTAATCGCCCTCCACGTGGTACCGTTTGAGCGCCCGAAGAAAATCGAGATGAGCCTGCGGCAGTTTCTCGCGCAGGTCGTCGCGCATCATCTGGTGACGCTGACGACGGTCGGAAACGTGCGGCGCGCCGACACCGTAACTGTACACCGTGGAATCGCCGCCATTTTTGAGCCAGGGCTCACCCACCGACGGATCATCCAGAAACGAAAGCATGAATGCCTCGTGGTTGCCGAGCAGATGAACCGCCTCGGCACCCTCAAGCGGACCGGCCAGCAGGAGCTCAATCACATCGCGGGACGAATCTCCCCGGTCGATATAGTCACCCACATAGACCACAACCGCCCGCGCGGGCTGCACCGTACGGATGTCGGCCGAGATCAGGCCGTGGATCCGGTTCAGCAGATCGACCCGCCCGTGAATATCGCCTACCGCGTATACACGTGACCCCGCAGGCGCGCTGTAGACGCGTTCTTCCTGGCGACGTGATCCGAAAAACTTTGAGAACATGGCCTGTTTATGCCCGTCTGTGACGGGATTATCTACTGTCCTGATTGCCGGTCATTCAAGTCGGGGCGACCCGGACCGGAGGGTCACCTGCCAATAGCCCGGCCATGGACTGGACAAGTGGCTGGGCTATCAACTGGGTTATTGACTGGGTTATTGACTGGGCCGGATCTCCGAGAGCTGCGCCCAGTCCGAACGCCCGCCATGGTTTTCGAGCCGGTTGATCAGCGCGGCGATAACGGCACGGTCGAATTCGCTGCCCGACGCCGCGAGCATCGCGTCGATCGCCTGATCGAAATCGACCCCCGGCCGCCACGCCCGCGGATTGAGGATCGCGACAAAGGCATTTGCCACTGCAACAATGCGAGCGGTGACGACCCGGCAGCGAGACATTCCCTGATATGCCGGATTTCGTCATCGCCCAGATCACCCGGACGTGTCAGCAAATCGGCGGATACCAGAAGCTTCCCAACGTTCATCAGGCTGCCTGCGGTCTCGGCCGTCTCGGCCAGTTCTTCGTCCAGGCCCATCTCATCGGCAACCGCGCGGGCAACGACTGCCACCTGTATCGAATGATTCGCCGCGAACGGGTCGCGACTGTCGACCACCGTCAACAGGGTTCGCACGAGCTGCTTCAGCGCCGCTTCGCGATGTTCGCGTTCCCGCACTACCCCGGTGATATCCTGCTCGATGACAAGGACGCCACTGTCAAAATCAGGGCCTTCGGCAACGGGAATGTGTTCGGCCTGCACGACGCGCAGATCCCCGTTGGAACCGGAGCGGTGAACGCGGGAGACGATTGAGCCGGTTTTGAACGCGTCGCTGTTCGGCTCTTCGTATCGTAACGCTTCTGCGGCGCCCAGAACGCTTTTGAGCGACTTGCCCATCAGCTCATCGTCACGTGCCTCGGCCTGGTTCGCGGCAGCCCGATTGGCGAAGCGGAAGCGGCTTTGCTCGTCGACGATGAACATCGGGTTCGGCTGGCTACCCGCAACGAGGCGCAGAAAGCGGCTTTGTGCTTCATAACGATGCGCCATGTCGCGGTATTTTCCGGCGGCCTCGCTGGCCCGCAGCGACGTCCCATGACGCCAGACGGCGACCAGGCCGACGACGATAAGAGCGATCAGCCCCACAAGGGCGGCAATCAGCGTAAGGCGGCGGGAATCGCTGCTGCCCATCGCTTCGGCACGGACAATTTTGACAATGACAGTCCAGGGCGTATCCGCGACATTCCGCGCCGCGAACAGAACCTGTTCGCCGGCATAGTCGTCGGCGACCCCGAAAGACGCTTCACTGCGCGCCGCTATGGTACTCACCCGGCCCAGCCCGTCGATTGCTCTGGCGCCGGTCAGCGGTGCACGGTCGCCGGTGCGCGGCGACAGGAATTCGACAATACTGTCGTTTTTGCGGGTCAGATAAATCTCCCCGGTCTTCCATGCGAAGCCGGGCTGTTTCAGGAGCGGATACAGGCCGTCGGTGATCCGGCGAATGCCGACAACACGGCCAATGGGCCGGGCAGCGCCATCGGCGGACTGTATCGCGTGTACCGGCAGCGAAAATCCGGCGATAAGATCACCCGAAGGCGCTTTTCTGACATCGAGGAAACCCCGGTCATTCGCGCCAACCAGAACCAGTCGGCGCGCGATCTCGCCTTCAAGGCCGGGCATGCCCCGTGTTGCGACCAGAATTCTTCCCGACATATCGACGAGCGCAATCCCGGCAACCGCCACGCGGTCGACATTTGCGTTCACGTCCGGACCCTGTAAATCGACGTTGTAGCCTGCCTGCGCCGCCACGACGGTCAGAAAATTCTGAAGGTACTGCGCCTGTGCCGGCGGTTCCGCGGGCACCTGTCCCGATTGGCCCGCGACACGCACCAGTTCGGACATGTAGAGCTGCAGCGAGGCGTTCTCTGCCAGGCCGCCCAGTTCGCGATACTGGGATTCCAGCCATTTTTCGATATCGGCACTGCGGGTATCGGCGACAATGCCGAGCCGTTCTTCCCAGGCCCGCTGGTCCCGCGCATGCTGCGCGTCGGCGAACAGGAATACGAAGATGACCCCGACCAGCGCTGCCACGGCAATCGCAGCGCCTGTCAGCGACATGATCGACAGCGTCGTGGCTTCGCGCAGTTCGGATGCAACTTGCCTGGCAGATACCATTTGAGTCCCCAATGAATGCCTGTTTCACGCGCGGTGTTCCACGCGCCCCGGGAAAAGAGCCGGAACATTCATTGTTAAGCATTGCGGTTAGCATTCCCTTAAGCGCCACATTGCTACGATACGGATATGGATAAGCCCCGTATGTTCCCCCGTTTCATTCCCCGGGTCATCCCCCGCGCCATCCTGGGCGCCACCGCGCTCCTGATGTCCGTATCTGCCGCCCTGCCGGTAGCGGCCAATACGACCGCCAGCGCTTTTCCCAGTATTTTCAGTACCCGCACGACGAAATCGTCGAATATTGCGATGTTCCCGAAATGGGGCGGCGCCTTGTCGCGATATTTCAGCGAACGCCAGCTCACCGATGCGTCCTGCACGTCGACGCTGTTCAACCAGTGTCACCTGACGGAATGGAAAGAATTCCTGACGTCGCTTAAAGGCAAGGGCAAGTTGTCTCAGGTGAAAGCAGTTAACGCCTATATGAACCGGCAGCGCTATTTCACCGATCCGCGCAATTACGGGGTGAAAGATTACTGGGCAACGCCCGGTCAGTTCTTTGAACGAAACGGCGATTGCGAAGATTACGCAATCGCCAAATTCATGTCGCTGCGCGCACTGGGGTTTACCAACAAGGAAATGCGCATCGTCGTCCTGCAGGACATGAACCTGCGGGTCGGCCACGCGATCCTGGTCGTGAACCTGAATGGCCAGGCGCTGGTGCTGGACAACCAGGTTCGGAGCGTCGTCCGCGCGGAAACCATTCGCCATTACCGCCCGATTTATTCCATTAACGAACATAACTGGTGGCTTCACCGCCGCGGCTGAGCAGAACCGGGTCTTGATGACCTCACAAGCTAAACCGACGACGACCCAGATAGAGGGTGAAATCCAACGTACTGCGCTGTAATATGACGGATACGTGGTCGCCAGCCACGTATCGGCGTATTCGCGTAAACGGCATCTGGGCGACGAGGCTTCATGGTCGCGGCTATCACAACTTTCGCAGCGGACGCACGGCGGCTGATAATCATCGGTCTGCGCTTTGCAGATGTACTTGCCGTGATCGGGGCGGGCGTGTTCGCCTATTGGGCGCGGCATGGCACCTTCGCCGTGCCCGATATTTATCTGACAGCCCTGCTGGTCGCCGCATTTTTGACGGCGACATACATGCATTTCACCAGCCTGTATTCGTTTTCCAACCTGGTAACGTTCTCGCTCCAGTTCGGAAAGGTAACGGCGATCTGGGGCGCGGTATTCGTGACACTGATCGCCCTCGCCTATTTTACCCAGGTTTCCGACAGTTTTTCCCGATTCTGGGTCGTGACCTGGTTCACAACCACACTGATCCTGTTCGGTATATTGCGGACCGGGCTCGCCTATCAGGTAGAGCGCTGGGCAAGACGTGGCGAACTGGACATAAATATTGCCATTATCGGCACCGGCGCCCCGGCCGAAAAACTGATCGGTCACCTCGAAGCGACACGTGGCGCGGGTGCCGCCATCGTCGGTATATTCCATGATTCGGCGGGGGAAACACCCGCCGAAATTGCCGGGCACAGTATCCTGGGCGATGTCGATGACCTGCTGGTGTTCATGCGGAACAACCGCGTGGACGAAATCATCGTCGCCGTCCCCTGGCGCACGGGTGGCGAAGTCCGTGAGATGACGGCCAAACTGCAGACCATCGCCGTAGACGTAAAACTCTGCCCGGAAGAGATTTCGCTGGAGTTGCCGAACCTCGGATATGGCGAAGTCGCCGGTATTCCGATGCTCAAGCTATCCGAACGGCCGCTCAGCGGATGGAGCGTGTTTGCCAAAGGGATTGAAGACAGGATCCTGGCAGCGCTGCTGCTTGTCGGCTTCAGTCCCGTTCTTCTGCTTATTGCCGCCGCCATCAAGCTCAACAGCAAAGGCCCGGTTCTGTTTCGTCAGAAGCGATATGGCTTCAACAATAACGAATTTTCCGTGCTGAAGTTCCGCACCATGCGCGATGACCCGCCACCTGCTGCCGAGGTTGCCGAGGTTGCACAGGCCACCCGGTCGGACCCGCGGGTCACGGCAATCGGAAAATTGCTGCGCCGGACGAGCCTCGACGAACTACCACAGCTGTTTAACGTGATCCGGGGCGAGATGTCCCTGGTGGGTCCGCGGCCGCACGCCGTCGAGCATAACGAGGAATATGCGACCGTAATCAATGAATATCTGTCCCGGCATCGCGTCAAACCAGGGATCACGGGATGGGCGCAGGTCAACGGTTTTCGCGGCGAGACCCAGACGGTCGACCTTATGCGTCAACGTGTTCAGCACGATCTGTACTACATCGACCACTGGTCGGTTCTGTTCGATCTGCGGATTCTGGTGATGACGGCATTCGTCGGTTTTGTTCACCGCAATGCGTATTGACGCGATGGGGAGACACAATTCAACCCGCGCCGCCGTCGCGGTGTCTTTCTGGTTCTTTCTCGGAATCGTCGTTCTGGCGCCACTGCCCTATGGGGCTGCGCATGTTTGGTCTTACAGCCTGCTGTCTATCCTGACCGGGGTCGCTCTACTGCTCTGGGCGGTTGCTGCCGCCCTGCGAGCATGACCGCCGGTATCGGGAAAGGCTTCAGTAAAGGCCTGGACGATTTCAACGTTACGACGCGGTTCGGTGAGAAAGCGCCAAAGCGCGCTGGTGACTTCATCCAGATAAAACACCTCGCCCGTTTCCGGCTCAACGAGGAAGGTTTCCGCATCGATCTCGGTCGCGGCGACTGCCGGGTTCCGGATATAGAGAACCTCTGCCGTCATCTTCCCAACCCCGAATCCGGCCCCGAATCCGACCCCGGGCCCGCTTGCCGGAATTCCCGCGATAGCAGAGCGGCCGCATCCCGACTGCTCGAAAACTTGAGATGATAGGCTTCTGCAGCACCCGCGAGCCGGGATAGCCCCTCCAGCAGATCGGAGGACGGTATATGCGGGGCAAAGGCGGTACGGACCATTGTCTTGACCAGCTCAGGATGCGACGCCGGGCGTAATTCGGAATCGCCGGTCTCCATCCGGTCCAGAAAGACAAGGGCACGCACCGGCGCCGTTTCCCCGAATGTCCCGGCTTCGCCCTCCCAGAGTTTGAGATAGGCCATCTCGTCGCCCTGCATCGACGAATACCCGTCAACGAACTCGCGGAATGCATCACCGCAATCTTCAGGCAGGGGCAGGCGCACTTTTGGCATAAGTCCCAGACACATGCCCTGAGAGGGGTTTTCAAGAGTCACACAGATCTGGTCGTCGCCAAAAAACCTGTTCCCAAGGACGGCGAGGTGGAGCGCTACGCTCGATTTTCCGGCGAAGGAGTCCCCGATGACGACGACGAGACCGTCACCGACCCGAGCCGCACCAGCATGGAGGCACACCATTTGAGGATCGCGCGAAACGAAAACGCTGATCAGACCACCGGCAAGGCCATTGGCAGCATCATAGGGATTGTCGAACGTAAAATCCGACCCGCCAGGACCAACGCTGATGACCTGAAATGTCCCGTCAGGGTGCTCTATCACCCGAACATCGGGCGTCCTCTGGGCTGTTTCCCCCGCCCATTTCAAAGGCCAGCCCGCCATGTAATACGGCAGATACGGCATCACCGCTTCCGCGTTCTCAACCAGAACGGGATTGTCCTCCGGACCGACCCACCAGAAATCCGGGGCCGAATCTGCTTCTGCGCCAACCGGATCAAGCATCGCCGGGAGGAGCCTCTCGGGGGGCACGCTTCGACAAAATCCGTTGCAGGGTTCGCCGGTGCATGTTCAGACGCCGCGCCGTTTCAGAAACGTTACGGTCGCATTGCTCATAGACACGCTGAATATGTTCCCAACGGACCCGGTCGGCCGACATCGGGTTTTCAGGCGGCGGCGGCAGGCCGTCACCTTTCGCAAGCAGGGCAGCCTCGATCGCGTCTGCATCCGCCGGTTTTGCCAGATAGTCCAGCGCACCTGCTTTGACGGCAGCAACGGCCGTCGCGATGTTGCCATAGCCGGTCAGCATAACGATCCGCGATTCGGGGCGCCCTTCCTGAATCGCCGACACGATATCGAGCCCACTGCCATCTGCAAGCCGCAGATCGAGAACGGCAAAGGCCGGCGGTTTCGACCGGGCCGCGGACACGCCGTCCCGCACACTCGCGGCCGTCACCACTTCGAAGCCGCGATTCTCCATAGCCCGCACAAGGCGGGTGCGGAACGGTTCGTCGTCATCGACGATAAGAAGCGACCTGTCTTCAAAATGGTCCAGTGTTTCTTTGGTCATGCCGACAGTTCCATATCTTTTACTTCAAGCTGAGCACGACGCCACACGATATCAACCCGCGCGCCCCCTGTCCGGTCGTTCTCAAAGGCGACCCCTGCACCGGATCGTTGGAGGAGTGTTCGCGCGATAAAAATCCCCAGGCCCATATGCCCAGCCGAGTTCGTCCGTGAAGATATATACGGTTCACCGACATGCTCAAGAACACCCGACGGAAAACCCGGGCCGTCGTCGCGAATGGAGACTCGGATACTATCGGCGTCCCAAGCACTCGAGATATATACGGTTGAGCGCGCAAACTGGACGGCATTCTGAATGATATTGCCGATTCCATGAATAATCTCGGGGCTGCGTACGACCACAGGTTCGGCACCTTTATCGTCATCGTTCCGTATCGGCGTTTCCTCAAAGGAAAACGTTATATGATCCTGATGGTGGCGGTCGGCCGCCACCTGAACCAGCGCATGAAGCGGCAGCAGGGCAAACGGCGATGAGCGGTCTTCGCCATCATCGGAGCGATCGGAAAGTTCGGCCAGGATATCCCGGCAGCGGGCGGTCTCACTTATCAGCAGGCGGACATCTTCAGTAATGGGACTATCCGCCGGCAGATCGCGGGCGATTTCGCCGGATACGACGGCAATCGTCCCCAGAGGGCTGCCAAGCTCATGGGCCGCCGCCGCCGCGAGGCCGCCCAGGGCCGCAAACTGTTGTTCGCGTGCGAGGGCAAGCTGGCTGGCGGTAAGAGCATTGGCCATCCGGCGCGCTTCCTCGGCAACGCGCCACGTGTAGATCGCGAAAAAGACAATGCCGACGGCAAGCGCGACCCATGTCCCCAGAACATAGACCTGCGGTACCGAGAAGCCGCCTTCGGCCCAGGGCAAGGGGTAATGCCGCACGGCGAGCAGCGTAATGCTGGCAACGGACAGAACGCACAACGCAAAAGTACTGCGGATTGACAGGATCGTCGCCGACACGGCGACCGGCGCGAGCAACAGGAACGAGAACGGGTTTTCAAGGCCGCCCGTCAGATACAGCAGCGCGGCAAGCTGCATGATGTCAAAAGCGAGAAAGGCGGCGGCCGCCCGCTCACCCAGCCGGACCGGGGTTGGATGCCCAGACATCACAATGAGGTTCAACAGAAGCGAGGCGCCCACGACCGAAAACGCCGCTGCCAGTGGCACGGGAAACCCGAAGCCGAAATGGACGACCAGCAGGGCCAGTACCTGGCCACCGATAGCAACCCAACGGATCAGGGTCAGGGTCCGCAGGCGGACCGGGTCGGTCGCTGCAGGCACGGTATCGTAAGCCGAGTTTATCGACGGCATATCGTCGATCGCACGGCTGCTGCTCGGGGCATCCATAAGTCACCTCAGAAAACGCTGGATCACGTCTATCGCGATGTCTCGCCGGAGTGAAGTTTATTCCGCACATTTCCCGAGGAACGGGGAAAGGAACTGGACCCGAGGAACAGGAAAGGGACTGGCGCGTCGCGCCGCCGCGCCCCATATTCCCGCTATGCCCGAGATTGCGATCAGAGTAGAAAATCTCGCCAAGCGTTTTGGCGATGTCGTCGCCGTCGAGAACCTGAGCTTCGACGCCCGCGAGGGAGAAATAGTGGGTCTTCTGGGCGGCAATGGTGCCGGCAAAACGACGACCATTTCCATGATCCTCGGCCTGCTTATACCCACATCGGGTTCGCTTGAAGTGCTCGGCACGGACATGTTGCGCCACCGCTACCGGGTGCTGCCGCGAATTAATTTTTCATCGCCCTATGTGGACCTGCCCAAGCGCCTGACGTCACGGGAAAACCTGATGGTATACGCGAAACTCTATGGCGTGCCCGATCCGGCGCGCCGACTTGGGGAGCTGGCGGCGGATCTGGCAATAGACGGGCTGCTCGACCGGCGGTTCGGCGAACTGTCATCGGGCCAGAAGACCCGGGTGTCGCTGGCGAAATCCCTGCTGAACGAACCCGATCTTCTGCTGCTCGACGAACCGACGGCCTCTCTCGATCCCGACACGGCCGACTGGGTGCGTACCTATCTGAAGGATTTTCAGGAAAAGAAGGGGGCGACCATTCTTCTCGCATCCCACAACATGGCCGAGGTCGAACGCCTGTGCGACCAGGTGGTGATGATGAAACAGGGGAGCATCGTGGACCGCGACAGCCCTGCCGGACTGTTGAAAAAATATGGCCGCGCGACGCTTGAAGAGGTGTTTCTGGATATCGCGCGCGACCGCAGCGCCAGCCAGCCGGAACAGGCAGCGCAATAGCTATGCAGGGCATCAGACGGGAGCAATGCGGCGCATGAGACGGGACAGTCGTGAGAAGGGATACTATTTTTCGCCACGGCGCGTGGGCGCAATGGTGCTGCGCTATTTCTATCTGCTGCGCGGATCGCTTCCCCGCATCATCGAGCTCGCCTACTGGCCGACAATGCAGATGCTGATCTGGGGATTTATGTCCCAGTTTCTATACGAACATTCCGAATGGTTCGTCCGCGCCGGCGGTATTCTGATCGCTGCGGTCCTGCTGTGGGATGTGATGTTCCGATCGAATATCGGGGTATCGATTTCATTCCTCGAAGAGATGTGGTCGCGCAACCTGGGGCAGCTTTTTGCAAGCCCGCTGCGGCCCTATGAATGGGCCTGCTCGCTCCTGATGATCAGCGCGATCCGGACCATGATCGGCGTGGTGCCGGCGGCGCTTCTGGCCATCCCGCTTTATCACTATTCGATTTTCGAGATGGGCCTGCCCCTGATCGCGTTTTTCCTGAACCTGCTCATCTTCGGCGCCGCCGTCGGTCTGGCGGTATCGGGGCTGGTGCTGCGCTGTGGGTTGGGGGCGGAAAGCCTCGCCTGGGCCGTTATATTCGCCGTCGCCCCGTTAAGCGGCATTTACTATCCGATCAGCACCCTGCCCGACTGGCTGCAGCCGATCGCCTACAGCCTGCCATCCGCACATGTTTTCGAAGGCATGCGCGCCGCGGCAATGGACGGGGTCTTCCTGGTCGATCGTTTTATCTGGTCGGTATCGCTGAACGTGTTGTATCTCGGCCTCGGTATGGCCGCTTTCCTCTGGGCGTTTCGTGTCGCCCGGCATCGCGGCCAGTTGCTGCAGATGGGTGAATAGCGAAAACGGTATTTCAGAAGTACTGGTATTTCAGAAGTACTGGGCGACGAGAGCCAGCAGTACCAGTGGCACAACGCCGAGGAATCCGGCGATCATGTAAAGCCACATCGCACGGGCAATGTCGGTGGAGTTTGCGCGGGCACGCCCATCGCCGATCCATGCACCGGGGGCAACCGCGCCGTCATGTCGACGGGGTCCGGACAGCGACAAACCAAGAGCGCCGGCAACGGCGCCCTGGGTCCAGCCGGCTCTTGGTGACTGGCCGGAGGCCGCACCGCCGTATATCCCCCGTATTGCCGCAATGGGACGCGCCGTTGGCGCGAAAAGCGTCCCGGCCACAATCAGCATCGCTGTCACAGGCGCCGGAATCAGGTTCATAAGCCGGTCAAGCGCGCCGGCAACGCCGCCGAACGCCGCATGCTTTTCCGTCGGATGAGAAAGTGCGTCGGCAAGCGCTGTCGTCACACAATACACGAACACGCCTGGTAATCCGGCAATCACGTACCAGAAAACCGGCCCGACAAGACCATCGCAGAGCCGAACGGCAAAGATCTCAACCGATCCACGGGCCAGTCCATGCTCGTCAATATTATCTGTTTCATAATCGACCACGCGGCCAAGGATATCGCGCGCCCACTCAAGGCTTTTGCGCGCCAGCGCACGGCGCAAGGCCCCGGCATTCATCAACGGCCGCTGGAGACCGACGCACATCGCAACCAGAACGGTCTCAACGATCCAGCCATCTGCCAGAGACCGACAGAATTCAGCTGCATAGAGCCCGAATATGGCGGATAGCGGAACCAGGACAAAAACCAGCAACGCGCCGCGCATCCGGCGGCTGCGGGTCGATCGGTTCTGACGATTCAGACGGCGGCCTGCACGATGCGCCAGAAAAACGCTGATCGTCCGCGGAAATGACAGAACCTGCCGAAAACCGGGCAGGCCACCGACCAGAAATTCGAGCGCGAGCGCAGCGCAAAGCACCACGAACAGATAATCGCTCCCATAGAACCAGTCCGGTGAAATAGGCATCGTCCCCCACGGCTTAAAAACCGAAGGGGCAACAGTTACGCATTTATGGTGAACAAAGTCCTAACTGCCGAGTCCCGCAGATTTTAAGTAACGGATAACGACCCGCCGCTTGTTTCGGACTGCCCAGTCATAAGCGGTGCGTCCCGTGAAATCCGTCGTCGCGGTATCGGCTTTAAGTTCAATCAGGATTTGCACCGCGGAAAGATGGCCCTCGGACGCAGCAACCATCAGGGGAGTGAGCCCCTGGCGGTTCTGCTGATCGAGATCACCACCCTTTTCCGCCAGCATCTCGATAACACCGACATGGTTTGCCGCGGCGGCGTAATAAATCGGCGAGCTGCCAAATTTGTCGACCGCCCCGATTTTGGGGTTGAAGCGCAGCAGAAGCTCGACAAAATCTTCATTGCCCTGGATCGCCGCGAAAAACAGCGCCGTCCGCCGGTTTTCATCCCGGACATCCACGTCATGCTTCCGCAAGAGCATATCCTCGGCCTCGTTGATGTCGTTGGCCTTTACGGCTTCGATCAAACGGTCGTTGCTCAGCAGGTCTATCTCTGCAGTTGCGCCCAGAGGCAGAAACGCAAGCAAGACAACCGTGAGGCCGGTTGCAACGGAATTGGGGATTATGCGCATAACGTAAACTTGTTCATCCGGGTGCCCAGGGTCAAGTCTTTCTATGGCCTTCAGGCCGGCCGGTGCTTATATCTTCCCCAGATCATGTTTCAGGAGAAACGGGCCCATGCGCGTCTATCAGGTTGTGCTATTGGCGGTAACCGGCATTGTTATCGCAGCCATTGCGGCATTCATTCTTTATGGCGGTGGCACAGGCGGAAAAGGTGTTGCGTCTATCGGAGGGCCTTTTGCGCTGGTCGATCACAAGGGGCAACCGAAAACCGACAAGGATTTCCGGGGCAAACATATGCTGATCTATTTCGGCTACACCTATTGTCCGGATGTCTGCCCGACAGCGTTGCAGTCGATGACACTGGCGATGAACCAGCTCGACCCTGAAACGCAGAAAAAAATCACACCGGTTTTCATCACCATCGATCCCAAACGCGACACGGCGGAGCAGCTGAATGCCTATGTCGAAAATTTTCACCCCAGCATGGTCGGCCTGACAGGCACGCCGGAAGAAATCGCCAAGACCGCGCGGGTCTACAGGGTGTATTTTGGCCGTGCGAAGGGCGCAGAAGAAGAATCAACGGACTACCTGATGGATCACAGTTCCATCGTCTTCCTGATGAACCCCGACGGGGAATACGTCACCCATTTCACCCATGCGACCCCGCCGGAGAGAATGGCGGAGAAGCTGGCTAAGGCAGCGGGTTCCTGACACCGTGACGGATACTGCACCTTTCTGGGAAACGAAGTCGATCGACGAGATGGACTCAGACGAGTGGGAATCGCTTTGCGACGGCTGTGCCAAGTGCTGCCTGATCAAGCTTGAAGACGTCGACACCGGAGAGATCGCGTTTACCGAAGTCGTCTGCCGGCTGCTCGAACTCGGCACCTGCGCATGCTCGGACTATCCGAACCGGAGTGTCCGCGTACCCGACTGCCTCCAGGTAACCCCGGAGCTCGCGCGGACCGCCAACTGGCTGCCATCGACCTGCGCGTATCGTCTGCTCGCCGAGGGTCAGGAACTGAGCTGGTGGCACCCCCTGGTTTCGGGGAGCCGCGAGACGGTCCACACCGCCGGCATGTCGGTCCGCGACAAAGTGGTTCATGAATCACAACGCATCGATCCCGAAGACCATATCGTGACCTGGCCCGAATAATCAAAATACGAATAATCAAAATACGAAGTACGAATACCGAAAATACAGATAGCCGAATTTCGAAGAACCGACAGACTGGAACCAATCCGATGAGCACACTTTCCCCGATCGACGGCGGCGTCATGGCCGCTGTCCTGACCCCGCTGAACGACGATCTGTCTCCGAACCACACGGCCTGGCTGGACCACAGCCGCGACCTGATGGCACAGGGCTGTACCGGGCTCGCCGTTCTCGGCACCACCAGCGAGGCCAATTCGTTCAGCCTGTCGGAACGGTTGGCGATGCTCGACGCGCTCGGCGAGAGCGATGTCGATTCGGGACTGTCCGTGCCGGGCGTGGGCTGTTGCGCCCTGCCCGACACCGTCGAACTTTGCCGCAAGGCGCTGGAAATCGATGCCGCCGGCGTGCTGATGCTGCCGCCGTTTTACTACAAACCGGCGAGCGATGACGGTCTGTTCGCCGCCTATTCAGAGATCATTCAGCGGGTCGGCGATTCGAAGCTCAAAATTCTGCTGTATCATATTCCTCAGAATACCGGCGTTCCCATCACCCTGCCGCTGATCGAGAAGCTCGTCACGGCCTATCCCGACACCGTGGTCGGCATCAAGGATTCGGCCGGCGATTTCGCGAATATGCAGGCGATGGTCGAGAATTTCCCGGACTTCAATGTATTCTCCGGCTCGGACGCCTACCTGCTCGATATCCTGCGGATCGGCGGCGCGGGCTCCATCACCGCCTGCAACAACATCTCTGCCCGTGAATCCGCAGCCGTTCTGGCGAACTGGCAGGGTGACGATGCAGATACTTACCAGACAGCACTGAGCGCAATCCGACTGGCAACGCAGAAATTCCCGCTCG
>Ga0307985_10001080_pt1 | contig 15463 bp, 12 predicted proteins | sample EllFjometageno80_FD_203155 | JGI IMG/M metagenome (GOLD analysis project Ga0307985, IMG submission 203155) | Marine microbial communities from Ellis Fjord, Antarctic Ocean - #80 | ecosystem: Environmental > Aquatic > Marine > Unclassified | place: Southern Ocean | collected 2014-10-09 | reverse complement strand
CCCACCACCACATTTCTCCCCCTCCCTCCCACCGACCCGTCGTCCCCCCCTCGAGCACTCCCTCCTAAACTCGTTACCCGGACACCAAACTACCTCTATCCTCGCTCACCCCCCAACCCTCACCCCGCTTTCACTAACATCACACTAACATACACACACCCCCAGATGTCCAAGTTCTGGTCTAACCAAGACTCTTCCTCTTCTGACGAAGATTCCGATGCTTCCCACTCCTCCAATTCCTCCGCCTCCGAGTCTGACTCTGATGGCGGAGAGAAGACCAAGCAGTCCGGGGACACGAACGCCGCGAACCGTTGGGTGATGGACTCCGACTCCTCCTCCGACGACGAGGTGCGCGTGGTAAAGTCCGCAAAGGACAAAGCATGGGGGGCGTTTGAGAACGAGGCTGCTGCCGTGAGGAACGCTATGAAGGTTAACGACTGGGCTAAGATTATGGAAAGCTTCGACAACATGGAGAAGGCGATGGAGAAGGCCAAGTCGCTCATTGAGAAGAACAAGAGTCTTCCCAACTTCTTCATTAAACTCCTCGTGGACCTTGAGGACCACCTTTCCACCAACCTGAAGGACAAGGCTGGCTTCAAGAAGCTCTCGGCGACCAACGGGCGCGCTCTCAACAGAATGAAGCTCTCTTTCCGCAAGTACATCAGGACGTACGAGGAGCAGATGACGGCGTGGCGCCTCAACCCCGTCGTCTCCGAGGACGAGGCGAGCGACTCGGACTCCGACTCGTCCTCTTCTTCCTCCGACTCTGACTCCGACTCTGACTCTGACTCTGACGAGGAGGAAGAGAAGCCCAAGCCCAAGCCCAAGGAGGCCAAGAAGGCGGCCCCGGTGACCAAGGTAAGCCCCCCCCCCCAATCTCCCCCCCCCCGACCGTCCCGTTGCTGTGATTACAATTCTAGCCCTTCAAACGGCCAAGGATTCCTCGTTTCCGAAACGTCTGCGCCTCCGCCAAGGAGGACTTTCCGTTGATGAGACTAACAATTATTAAAACCCTGAGCAACCCCCCCCTTCCCTCCCTCCCCCCCATTCATTGTGCCTCGCTAACCCCACCTCAGGCGGCCTCCGACGACGACTCTAATTCCGACTCCGACGCCTCCGAAGAGTGGGGCAGTGGCTCCGACGACTCTGACTCCGACTCCGACTCCGACGACGAGGTCAACCTCGCCGGCCTGACCGGGCGCGCCAAGTGGCTCAAGACCGCCGTCGTCACCAAGGTGAAGGAGGTGAAGGACAAGGCTGGCCGCGCCGAGGCGCGCAAGGCCGAGAAGGTGAGTCTTTCGTGAGCCGTGTTGCGCTATGAGCGAGCCCACCACGCATATACGCCCCTTTGCCCCCCCCCCCCTCCTTTGTTCACATCGTGTTTGTGGCGTGTTTGTGGCGTGTGCGTGGCTCACACATGTGCCCTAACAGGAGTCCAAGACCAAGACCGAGCTCGGCTCCAAGTCCAAGTTCCTGGTCGCCGAGGAGTTGCTCACCGTCGCGTTGGTGCACAAGAAGCTGAACGAGATCATCGCGTCGAGGGGCAAGAAGGGCACGAAGCCCAAGGACCTCATGCGCCAGCTCGAGTCTCTGGCGAAGATGAGCATCCAGTTCGGCCCCCGCACGGAGATCCCGGTGCTCATGCACCTCATCTCTGCGCAGTTCGACCTGCAGCGCTCCATCGACGAGTACATGGACACGGCCATGTGGCGCTTCAGCGCCGCGAGTCTCGGCCGCGTGGCGGACTTCTGCAAGACCAACCCCGACATGCGCCTGGTCCTCATGACCGCCGACGACATCAGCGACATGATCATCTCGTCCCAGAAAGAGCAGTCCGCGGCCAAGATCAAGGGCACCCCCGACGCTGACGAGGTGCTCATCAATCCGACTTCGGGCGAGGTCGAGACCGCCGCGGAGCGCGTCGAGCGCCTGCGCGCGGAGGAGGACTCCAAGCTCTCGGCCGACGAGAGGAACAAGATCAAAGTGGCCGGTTCCATGGCCGTCTTCATGCACCGCCTGGAGGAGGAGTATGTCAAGTCTCTCCAGAAGACCAACCCGCACACGCCCGAGTACGTGGACCGCTTGAAGGATGAGGGCGTGCTCCTCGACGTGCTCTCCGGCGTCCAGCACTACTTCGAGAAGACCTCCGCCACCAGCGAGGTCGCCGAGCTCTCCCTGCTCCGCCTCGAGCACATGTACTACAAGCACGACACCATCGCCGTGAGCGTGGTGAAGGCCACTAAGTTCAACAAGTTGTACGTGCGCGAGCGAGTATAGCGAAAGAGAGCACCCGCCACGACCCTTCCCCGGCCCTCCTCCACCCCGTTAGGGTTAACAACTCCCCCTTTGCTCACACACATTCCACCTCGCAGGTACGGCGACGCTGAGCTTCTGCACCCGGCGTGCTACTCCACCAAGGGCGAGGGCGCGGCCGACAAGATTCACCCCGCGAGTCTCGCTGGCAAGCCCGTCGTGGAGGTCGAGGAGGTGGACACCAAGGCGATCATCGCGGAGCTCTCCCGCTACGTGTTCAAGTACGGAACGGACCGCGCCAAGACCCGCGCCATGCTCTGCAGCATCACGCACAACGCCATCCACGACAGGTTCTTGGAGGCGCGCGACCTCCTCCTCATGAGCCACCTGCAGGACACCATAAGCACCGTCGGCGACACGTCGACCATGATTCTGTTCAACCGCATGATGGTCACTCTTGGCCTGGCCGCGTTCCGCAGCGGCAGGATCTGGGAGGCGCACCAGTGCCTCACCGAGATCGCGTCGAACCGCGTGCGCGAGCTGCTCGCGCAGGGCGTCAACAGCGGCAAGTTCGTCGGCTCCGACAGGAACGGCGAGGCGGAGAAGGCCGAGAGGAGGCGCCAGGTGCCGTACCACCAGCACATCAACACGGACTTGATCGAGGTTGTGCACTTGATCAGCGCGATGCTCGTGGAGGTGCCCAACATGGCGTCGGAGAAGCCGGACACGAGGAGGCGCGTGATCAGCAGGCACTTCAGGAAGCACATGGAGGGCTACGAGCGCCAGGCCTTCGTCGGCCCGCCCGAGAACCCCAGGGACTTCGTCATGAACGCGAGCAGGAGTCTCTCTGGAGGAAACTGGAAGGGCTGCTTCGACATGCTCGAGAGTTTGGACGTGTGGAAGCTCGTCGCGGGACAGGGCTCGCACGAGCAGATCAAGAAAGTGCTCGAGAAGGAGATCAAGGAGCAGGGATTGAGGACGTTCATGTTCGCATTTGCGAGCAACTACGACACTATTAGTTTGGACAGTCTGGTGGAGAAGTTCGACCTGAGCAAGCAGAGCGTGCACAGCATCGTCAGCAAAATGATGATCAGCAAGGAGGTCACGGGGCAGTGGGACGGACCCACCAACACCATCAACATCAACAAGGTCGAGCACTCGAGGCTCCAGACCCTGGCGCTCCAGTACTGCGAGAAGGTCAGCCAACTGTGCGACAGCAACGAGAAGTTGCTGGACAGCAGGTCCGGCGTCTACGGCTTCCAGGAGAAGGACTTCTACGCCAACAACTGGAAGGACGCGGGCAGGAACAGCAGGAACGTCAGGGGCGGCTACAGGGCCAACCAGAGGGGCGGCATGAGGGGCGTGGTGGGCGGGGGCGGAAGGGGGGGGGGGGCGGGCGGGGGGGGCGGGGGGGGAGGAGGCGGTCAGAGGAGGCAGCAGTGGCAGTAGGCTAATCTAGTACACTGCGCTTAATCTGAACCTCTTCCTCCCCGAAGGCCTCGTCCACTCCCTTTCGTTCCTGAAAGGCGAGGGAGAGGGACAGTTGTACTTTTGAACCCTAACGGAAATAAAATAATTTAATTTGGTCCGCGAAGAGGAGATGAGAACTTTCTCAGCTATTTTTATTCTTGGGTACCTGTGCCGATGTCGTCCCCGCACGCACCCAGCTTCATCCTGAATCCTGCCGAGCGCGCACACGCCTCATCGCACCCCGCCGACTTCTCCTCATTAGACACGCTCTTCCCCCCCTCCCCATCCCAAGCCCCAACATCCCCTCCCCAAACTCCCCCAACCAGATCCCAGGACTGGCGCAAGTCCACCTCTTTCCCCGCCTCTTCTGATTCATCAAAGCCCAACGTACACACCCCCCCTCGGCGCCAAATGAACAGAAAATTCCACTCGCTGGGGTTCGTGTCCCGCTCAGGAGTAGGCTTCACTCCCCTCTCCTCTCTTCCGGCACCCATCTTTGGGGCCCGGACGGTCACCGTCGGATCCGATGACCCTGCAACCTTCTTTCAATCTGGCGCGAGTTCGACCCCCCATGCCAGCCACGACCCTGAGCTTATCGCAAGGCTGCTGCAGCGGCTAGAGTTGCTTGAGACTCGCGTTAACACCCCGACCCCCGCCCAGCCCCAATTGTCACACTACCACTCCACCTCATCCTCCACCACCGAGGACTCCCTTGCATCCCCCAAACAACCCCACCTTGACATGCACATCAACAACTACCAAGATGATTCGCACGACACAATCTCGCACCTCTCCACGCCCACTACGGCATCTCAAGCCCACAGCATCTTCAGCGCCACCACCGACAACGTCTCCATGCAGTACCGAGTGCTCACGCCGCCCTCGTCAATCACCGGCTACACCGACGCCCGGCGCTCCGACGTTCGGCACACCAACGCCCACCTGCCTCTCTCCCCCGCGCAGGTCGACGCGCTCGAGCGGCGTCGCACTCGGTCCGCGTCCGGTTCCAAGTCCAACGAGACGCTGATCCACGATCTCTCCAGCAAGATCGAGACCAACTACGAGCACCTCACTCGCCTCGACCACGTCGTCTCGCTGCAGGAGGAGACCATTCGCAGGCAGCAAGAGACTATCCAGGAGCTGCTGCAGAAGCCCCCCCCCGGGACCAACAACGCGGATCTGCTTTCGGCCACCATCACCATCACGCGCTTCTTCCGCTCCGCTGTTCGCCGAATTCGACTCGCCAAAGTGACCACCCAACGTCGCCTCGCCTCCCTGACGATCCAGCGTTGCTGGGTCGCCTACCTCGCCCACACCCGCTTCATTTCCGTCCGGCAGCGCGCCGTAGTCCTGCAGTCGCTCTTCCGCGGCCACCAGGTAAGGCGCCCCACCAAGTTCCGCGTCCAGTACAGGCACACGCTGTCTCTCGCGCTCAGGTTGAAGTTCGCGGAGACGAGACTGGAGGAGCAGCAGACAGTGTGCCCGATTACCAAGGAGGCCATTGTCGATCCGTTGGTCTGCCTCGTCGATGAGCACACTTACGAGGCGGCGGCGGTCAGCACTTGGGTTGCCAAGAACTTCACCTCGCCGCTGACGAGGGAGCCTTGCACGATGGAAGACCTCGTGACGCCCGCCGAGCTGGTGCCGGCGTTGCGTTCCATGAAAATCCAGGCGGAGGCGGGCATTAGGTATCGCCGGGAGAACGAGGAGCTGAGGGGGGCGGTTGCTAAGGGCGAGGCCATAATCGAGCTAGCGTCAAGGAAGAACTACGAGCAGGGCTTGCTGCACCAGAGTTTGAGCGACGAGGTGGCCAAGCTCGGGCTGGACATGCTCAAGTGGAAGAAGGAGGCGTTCTGTAGCAACGCCGCTCGGGAGGCGGCTACGGAGGAGACTGCGCAGCTGGTGAAGCGGCTGAGCATGACGTCGCGCCGGGCGAAGAGCGTGCAGCACGAGAGAGGAGAACTGAGCGTGGAGCTGGCGCGAGTTAACACCGAGAAGGATATCATGGCCGAGAAGATCAAGGAGCACAAGGTTCTGCACAAGGGCTTGCTGGAGGAGATGAAGAGCAGCCGGGTCAGGAAGGGCGACAAGGTCGTGGAGCTGAGGACGCAGTTGAAGATGGCAGTCGAGGGCTGCGCGCAGTCACCAAGGGTAGGGTTATATAGGGGGGGGAGGGGGCTTGAGGGCTTCGAGGAAGAGAGCGACGTGGAGGATTACAGCGACGCCGAGGAGTATGTCGAGGAGGAAGAGAAGGAAGTGGGGGAGAAGGGGGAATTCTTCAAAATCTACGAACCCCCACGCGAACACCGTCACACGTTCCCCTCAATCTCCAAGAAGGGGCGTCCCGAGTTGCCAGTTGACTCGTGGAAGCAAATATCGATCGCCGTTGGGGCCGTCATGGCCGCGGAGGGAGAAGAAATGAAGAGTGAGTATACCAACTTAAGATTGGCGGTGCCTTCGCCCGTCTCGTGCGGGCCGGCCGCGCCAAGCCTCTCGCCGGCCCCAAGCGCTTGCTCCGACATAAGCGACGTCTGCTCCTACTCGCGCTTGCAGCGGATGATCGACAACAAGGAGTGCAGGAGGAACAATGTTGACCCAACGAGAATCGAAGAGCTGCTGAGCGACGGAGAGTTTGGTAAGGCGTTTTGCATCACCCGGGACCAATTCAGGGAGATGCCGGGGTGGAAGCAGCAGGCCATGAAGAAGAACGTGGGACTATTCTGAGCGCGTCCGTTCGGCTGATTCAGTTTTAATAACTCAACTAAATGTACTGAACGTCGCTGAGTGTTGAGTGCTTAAGTTTCAGCTGAATGTTCGGTCTAAAAGTTGTTGCAAAAGTTGTTATGGGTCGACCTGGAGCTTCCTGGTTGCGTTGAGGACTTGAGTCTGTTAAGGCAAGGGATGGCGGGCACATTGGCATGGACTCGCAAGACGCAAACGTCACCGCTGCCGCCGAGGGCAGCACACCTGCCCCCGACGTGCCGCCACCCGAAGTTGTGACTCCTGTCCCAGCTGCTACCGTCGACCCCGCCCCAAACCCGGTCCCTCCGGTAGCCTCAGAGCAACCCACAGTCCCAGAAGCAGTAACACCCGAAGCAGCCTCGACACCGACCGAGTCGACGCCCACGCCCACTCCCGCCGAGGTAGTTGAACCTGTTGCGGCTCCAGCATCGGATGCCACTACCCCAACCCCAGACCCAGCTGCTCCATCTCCGGATGCTACTGCCCCGGACCCAGCCCCTGCCCCTGCCCCCGCAGACCCTGCCCCCGCAGACCCTGCCCCCGCAGACCCTGCCCCCGCAGAACCCGCAGCCCCAATCCCGACCGCCCACTCCAACGACGCCCACCCTTCCATCCCTCTAGCGATCGAAACCGGGCGCAAAATGATGTTCCGCGAGGGCAAGGGGAAGTTCTTCTCTACGTCCACCGAGCAGATGGGCCTTATGGGCGTCGGGATCCAGCTGTACTTCGAGATCCTCGTGCTCCTCTGCCGCACGTTCTTCCTCATGGGTATGTGCTCCCTCCCCTCCTTCATCTTCAACTATACCAACAAGGGGGCAGGGGACGAGTTCACGAGCACGCTCTTCACCAAGCTCTCCATTGGCAATGCGGGCTTTGAGTACGAGGTCTCGGCCGACAACTGCATTGGAGAGTACAACCAGGAGCTGGGAGCCGAGGGGGTCATTGATTGCACTGCTAAGAATCAGCTGGTCGCGGGTGGGCTCATGGATGCGGCGACCATCGCAGCGTGGATCAGCCTCGGCGAATTCCTCGCCATCCTCGTGCTCATTCACGCCCTCATAGCTGCTTCTTCCCTCATCAAGGCCATTGAGAAGCAAGTCGACGAGGAGAACGCCGAGGCGGAGGACTACACCGTGTTTGTCCGCAATCTCCCACCTGACACAACCATCGAAGATCTCACCGCTCACTTCTCCTCACTCTACGACCTCAGCGTCAGGCACGACAGGTGAGACGAGCGGGCGAACGGCCCAAACGCGCTGCGAAACCTCTCCAAAACACCGCCCCCCCCAACTCCGCTCGCTCGCACTCTCCAAACAGCCGGCTCCAACTCCACCCCCTTGTTCGCACATGTGTATGCCCCCTCTCCCCTCTTTAACACTCGTTTCGCTCGTGCAGATTCCCCTGCAAGCTCTCGCCCCTTGGCCTCTCCATCCGCAAGGCTGCATGGTACTTCTTCGTGTGGTCCATCTTCGTAGCGCCCATCGTGAGCGCTATCGTCCTGGCCGTCACTGACTCTTCCTCTAAAGCCGGCCTCGCCGGTGTGGGTTCCTCCTTCCTCGTCGTGCTTGCCACCATGGCAGTCATTAACTGTCAAGGCGAGGGCCGCCTCAAGACCCAGCGAAAGTTACCAGGGGAGGAGTGGGACGACTGGGTCAAGGACAAGAAGGCCTACGACGATAAGCAACGCTTGAAGCAGCAATCGAAGTCTGGAGCCACCGTCGCGCCGGACCTCCCCCCCCCCCCCGCTGCCTCCAGATACAGCGACGCTTTCAACCCCGCCATCAGGCCGTCCCCGCAGCCCGTCAATGACATTACCAACACCATGAACCCGGTGTACCTAAAGTCTTGGGTGGCGGAGATTACGTTGGTGCACCCGAATGGGGAGGTCATCGACGCCTTCATGGACAATCAGGCGCAGATGAAGCAGCTGCAGGTACGGGCGCCTATTTCTCAAATACTCTCCGCCATTCACGCCGTTTGTTGTGTCTAGCGCCCCCTTTGCGTTTGCTCGCCCGGCTCAAACACCCCCTTTTGTCCACACATGTGTATGCCCCCCTCACACAGAAACCGCAGGTGATGGAGGCGAAGTTCAAGCACAAGGCGGACGGCGGCGACGCCAAGGCCAAGGCGCAGCTCGACTCGTGGCAGGCCAAGGCCACGGCCGCTGAGGCTAAGCTGCTGAAGACACAGGTGAGTGCGAGCACCGCGATCCGAGACTAACACGAGTGCCCCCTCAACCACCCCACTCCCCCCCCTCCTCCCCACGTTCGCCCCCTTCCTTCGCTCTCTTAACCCTCACTCTCCCCACGTGCAGGACCCGTCCAAAGCCAACAACGTGATTGGCGCGTTTGTCACGTTCAACTGCGAGAGTTCTTGTACGCGCTGCGTAGACGACTATGACCTCACCTACAACTGGTACTACCGCGCGTTCCAACCGAGGATGATGCGGCTCAAGACCAAAACCGGTAAAAAAAACGCGTGCATCCGCGTGGAGCGCGCCGAGGCCCCGTCGCTCGTGTTCTGGCAAAACCTGCACATTTCCGACGCTGAGCGTTTCCTGCGCGTGCTGTTCACCAACTCCATCACGGTGCTTCTGCTGCTGCTCTCGTTCGTGCTCATCTACTTGGCCAACCTCGCGAGCAAGGAGGCCGCGTTGATGGCCCCCGACTTCAGTGTGTGCGAGGAAGTGCTGCCCGCGTTGTTCTCCGGCACTGAGAACTTCACGTGGGGCATGAATTTCACTCACGACAAGTCTCGAGACGGCGAGTGCGACGACGGCAGCTTCTTCATTGGGTTTCAGCAGCTTGACTACGACGACCTGCCGCAAGTTAAGGTGACGTTGGACGGCGGCGAGGAGGACTTCTTGGAACGAGATGAGCTGCTGGCCGCGTTCTCTTTGCTGGAGGAAGACGCAGACGACGCCGGTCTCGAGTCAGCGTCTAGCCCAATGTGCACGACTGGCTGCGTGCCCCTCACCAACGACGGGCCTGGATGCGGCAGTTTAGGCTGCGCCATCGAGAACTGGAAGCTGGGCTGCGACCTTGGCGACTCGGACTACTGCTCCTTCGCGGATGAAGTCGTCGAGCCGCTCGAATGCACCGAATACAAGCCCAACGCCGCGGTGGCGTGTTTTTGCAACCAGGTCTTGATGGACACGGCGGCGAATGAGGGCTTCGGAGCGGCCTACGACGTCTTGAGCAAAGACGAGAAGGAGGGCCTGATCTGCACGTCGTTCGTCGAGAACATGCTGACCGCCCAAGTGCTCGGAGCTTTGGCTATTGGCGCCGTCGTCATCGTCAACGTGGCGCTAAAGAGCGTGCTAACGATGCTGGTTAATTTCGAGAAGCACGCCAGTGGATCCGCCCACTCGCGGGCGTTGACGATCAAGATCTTGTTCGCACAGTTCCTGAACACGGCTATCATCGCGCTGCTCGTGAACGCGCAGCTCTCGCCCGATCACAGAGACAACTGGGGGATGGACGGCCCTCTCGTGGAGAAGCTCTTGGACGGCCAGCACAAGGATTACGTCCGCGACTGGTAAGCGCGCATCCTACTCCGGTATTCACAGTCGTACCCAGCACTAACACGAGACCCCTTTCTTGCGCAGGTATGTCGACGTCGGAGCGGCGCTCTGCGTCACCATGCTCGGTCAGCTCTTCGTGCCCCACGGCGCCCCCTACGTCAAGGGGTTCATCGTCCGTCCGCTCAAAATCATGCTGGGCAAGAAGAGCGCCCACACACAGCGTCAGCTCGACGAGCTGTTCATCATGGACCGCTTCGAGATCGAGACCCGTTACGCTGTGCTTCTCAACTACCTTCTCGTCGTGTCCATGTACGGAGCGGCCATGCCCATACTGTTCGTGTTCGCCGGGATGAACTTCGGGCTCTCGTACGTACTGGACAAGTACGCGCTGCTTAAGCTCAACAAGCAGCCGGTCCGCTACGACGCGCAGTTGGCGAAGATGGTCTTGTCATTGCTACCGCTTGTGATCACGTTGCAGCTCAGCACCGCGTGCTACCAGTTCAGTACGCCCATCTTGGCCGAGGCGGCTGACGGCGAGGTGGTATCCATTTGGTCGCTCCCGGACGAGATTGGCGAGGGTCAGGACATAGTGAGGATCATCTCGGTGCTGTTGGTGAGCAATCCGCTGAGCGAGGGGCTGCAGAAGGCGGTGACAGGCGAGTACCACTGGCTGCTGGAGGACATCATGCCCAGGGTGATCAGAACGAACGTCCTTCCGCTATTCCTGTTGCTGGGCGTGTTCTTGGCGGTGCTGATTTTGAACAAGGTGTTTGGGGATCTGTTCAAGAGGGCGGTTGGGGAAGTCTTCTCCTTTGTGCACACGTACGAGTTCCCTGCCTTCGACCACCAGCAGCCCGACTTCTGCGCCGCCTTCAGGAACCCGCCCACCGAGCTGCAGATGAGGAGTCTGGAGGAGGGTAAGCAGTTGCCCGAAGCCAATCGCGACGATGGCTTCTTCGTGGAAGAGGAAGAGGCGGAGTGGATTCGGTGCAGGTGGCTGAAGGAGGCGACAGGCAGCCAAGGAGTCCAGAGGAAGGAGGGGGACTTGAAGAAGGCGTGGGAGGTCATGGCCGACGCGGCCATACACAATTACGACCTGAGCGAGAATCCGGACTACAAGTTCTGTTACGATTTCATGGTGGAGAAGAAACTGTTGATCCCCAACGAGGGAAGAGCAGTGATCAGCTGGGAGGAGTGGGTGAAGGCGGGGGAGGCGAAGGAGACGAAGGCGGCGGAGGAGGAGGAGAAGAAGAAGGGTGGGGTCGTGGTGGTGCAGATCGGCGTGGGAGAGGGGGAGGCGGCGGCGGTGGGCGTCGAAGGCGAACAGTCGGGGGAGCAGCAGGCGGCGAAGGAGGAAGTGCTGCTGCCGTTGTTGAACACCGCGGCGGAGGACGAGGAGAAGAAGGTGGAGGAGAAGGCTGAGGAGAAGGCGGAGGAGAAGAAGGAAGAGCCAGAGGCTGCTCCCGCTCCCGAGTCAGGAGTTGCTGCCGCTGCCAATCCGGTCAAGGAGGAGCCGCCTGCTCCCACTCCCGAGCCAGCGCCGGCCGCTGCCGCCGAGCCGGTCAAGGAGGAGCCTGCTCCCGCTCCCGAGCCTGCACCGGCCGCCGCTGCAGAGGAAAAGGGGGAGTAGGGGGGTTTACATTGTTAGCTTTCGCTCTTATTAAGCATAGTTTGTGCCGCGTTAGTTGTCAAGAAGACCTCTTCAAGTTAACTTCTGCTTCTTCGCTCCTTCCTCTTCCTCCCCCTCCTCTTCCCCCCCCCGGCCCCTCTTCTCGCCCACCTCCTCGCCCTCCACGCCGACGTACTTGTAGCCAGCAACATCTAGCTTCCTCTGCAGGTCCTCCGCTCTCACCCTCTCCTCGGCCTCTCTCGCCCGCTCCTTCCTTACCTCGTCCATCTTCTTCTTATTCTCCTTCTTGGTGATCTTGGACAGGCGCTCCTCCTCCGCGAACTGCTTCTCGATCTGTCGAGCGTACGCGGCCTCGCTCAACCCGTCGTCGTACCGGACCGCCTCCTGGCCTTTCCTCCTGCCTCCCTCCTCGACCTCGAGCTCCTCCCCCTTGCCCACCACTTCCTCCGCCTCGACATACTTGAGGTAATCAGGCACCTCCTCCTCCGTGCTGAAAAGCTCCTGCACCTCCTTCGTCCTCTTGCGCTCTTGGTCGATCCGGCAGTACATCTGGAACTCCTCCTCGCTGGTGGCCATGTCGTCGTTCAGCGTGATCTCCTCGGTCGTGAGCAGAGTGTACTTCGCCGTCCTCTCGTCCTGGCTCACCTGGGAGTTGTCGTCGTCGTCGTTATCTTCCTCGCCGCCCTGCTCCCCGTTCCCGAACGAAAGCAGCTCCTCCATCATGTTCCTCTTCTTTTTCGCCGCCTCCTCACTGCAATTGCTGCCCTCACCGTCGAACTTGCCTGCCTCCACGACGAGAGAGTTCATTTCCGTCTTGGCATTGGCCGCCGCCAGAATTTTCTCCTCCACGGTATTTCGCGACACGAGCCGGAACACGCGCACCTCCTGGCGTTGCCCGATCCTGTGCGCCCTGTCGCTCGCCTGCGCGTCGGCGGTCGGATTCCAGTCGGAATCATAGATGATCACAGTGTCGGCCGTCGCCAGGTTGAGTCCCAGCCCCCCAGCGCGCGTCGAGAGGATGAACACAAAGTCCGGGCTGTCCGGGCTGTTGAACCTGTACATTCTACGCTCGCGGTCTTCCGCGGACGTCGATCCGTCGAGACGCAAAGAAGCATGGCCGCGGAACTGCAAAAAATCCTCCAGAATGGTCATCACCTGCGTCATCTGTGTGAAGATGAGAACTCTGTGCCCGCCGGCCTTCAGCTTGATCAGCATCTTGTCGAGCAGCTGGAACTTCCCAGCGCAGCGGATCATCGTTTCGTCGATCGACCAACCCTCCTTGAAGAACAAGAACGGGTGATTGGAGACCTTGCGCAGTTGCATGAGCGTGTTGTTGAGCGACATGCTCTTGTTGCCGAGAATGCCGCCGACGAGCTTCTTGCCCAGAGCGCTCGCGGTTACGCTCTTGTACATGGCGACCTGCCACGATGAGAGGGGAGTGCGCACCACAATCTCCGTCTTCTCGGGAAGGGAGTGCATTACGTCGCTCTTGAGGCGGCGCAGCATGAAGGGGCGGAGGAGCTCGTGCAAGCGGCTGATGATGAGCAGGCGCTCTTCGCTGTTGAGGCCGGTGTTGCTCGCGTCGTCGGCGTCAGGGCCGCCGATCTTGGACTTGAACTGGTCGAAGGGTGAGGAGAACCACTGGTCGAAGGACTCCACGGAGTGGAAGATGGTCGGGAGGAGGAAGTTGAGCAGAGCCCACAGCTCGGGCAGGTTGTTCTGCAGCGGGGTGCCCGTGAGAAGGATGCGGCGCTTCGTGATGTAGTCGTTGCCGAGGATCTGGGCGAGCTTCGAGTTCGCGTTCTTGAGGCGGTGCCCCTCGTCCACAATCACATACTCCCACGGGATCTTGCGCAGAGAGGCCTTGTCCTTGATGACGAAGTCGTACGTCGTGATGACGACGTTGAAGCGCTTCGTCGCGATGTACGTCTTGTACATGTCCTTACGCTGCTGCGGAGTGCCGCGGTACGTGAGCGCAACGCACGCCTTCATCCACTTCGCGAACTCGTTCGTCCAATTCGAGAGCGTAGAGAGCGGCACGATGACCAGAAAAGGTCCCATGTTGTTCTTGACCTCCTGCATGTGCGCCAGCAAACCGATGGTCTGAATCGTCTTGCCAAGCCCCATCTCGTCGGCCAGCACGCCGTTCAGCCCGTTGTTGTACAGAGAGACCATCCACTCCACGCCGGCGAGCTGGTAATCCTTCAGAGTGCCGCCGGTCAGCATGTGCGGCTGCGAGATCTCCTCCCGCGTCTTGTGAGCGGACCTGGTGTATGGTGTATACACGTGTGAGCGCCACACACATGTGTGAACAAAAAAAAAGGGGGGGTGAGCAGCAAAGGCCATTAGCTCTCCACGGGAAATAGAAAAGGTCGGCTTAGGCGCGTCGATTGGCGGAACTTGGGCTCACGAGCACACGCGGGTTTGAAGCGCTGAACGCCTGCAACGTAAACACCGTTCGCCTCTCACGGCATGTTTCTCGCCTCTCGTAGCGCCTCACGAGCGCACGCGGGTTTGAAGCGCTGGCCGTCACCAACGTTACCACCGAAGCAGCTCTTCGCCAATCTCGCCGTCAGGGTCGCCTTGCGCTTCCATCGGCATGTCCAGCGCGTTGCTCTTCACTCACGTGTAGTAATCCGTCTTCTTCCCGCCCTTGGGTGTCGCCACCCCCCTTTCCGCGTCCAACAACTCCGTGATCTGCTCCAGGTACTTATCAGTCGTCTCCATCAAGAACTTGAGCCTCTCGTTCTTCTTAGCGTCCAGCAACTTCGAGTACGACTCAATATCGCTGCTCTTGAGCGCCGCGACGCGGTCCTTCTCATGCTGTGACACGTCCCGCAGCGCCAGCTTGGCCTGCTTCGCGAGGAAGTCGCGCACGGTGCGAGCGAGACGGCCCTGCTCGAAGCGCCGCTGGCGGTGGAACTTGAGGAAGTCGGTGCTGTGAGCGACCGTCGCGCGCAGGAACGCGCGCCGGGTTTGCTGGATCTGGGAACACACGTGTGAACAAAAGACCACGCACATGTGTGAACAAACGGTGTGCCATAAGCATGTGTGAATAAAAGAGGAAAAAAAAGGCGGTTGCAGCTGTGTTCCCAATCGCGTTCCCAGTTCCTTGCTCTTCCCACACGTCGGTCTTTCGTTCAATCGCGTCCCTCGTCTCTCCCTCGCCTCCCCCACGCGCCCTACAACACGCATTATCTCCCCTCTCCAGTCTCTCTCTCTCTCTCCCCCCCCCCCACACAACAACGTCAATCCCATCCCCCCCCTCCTCAACTCACCTTCTCCGTCAAATTCTTCTGACTTTGCAAATGAATTTTATTCCCCGCCATAAAATCCTTCACCATTCGACTCCTGGCGGGTACATTCCTCACATAATTACCCGCTGGGAGTAGCGCAGGGTGGGGGGGTGAAGTGATCGCCGCGTGAACGGCGTCTGCGACGGTGGAGAAGAGGGCTGTGGGGGGGGTGGTTGCGAGGGTGGTTGTGATGGGGGTGGTGGAGGTGGTTAAGGTGGGCGAGACACCTTGGGACGGGAGGGTGGAGGAGACGGGCGACGGGGCGAGGGCGCTTGTGGGAGGCGACGGCGCCGACGGCGCCGACGGCGCCGACGGCGCCGACGAGCCCCCCGTGTAGGTTTCGTCGGTCCCAAGAATGGTCTTGTTATCCTCGGCGGGCATCAGATACGAGCCAAAGTTCGACTCCCCCTTCACAGTGTCGTCGAACGGCAAGTCTATGGGTATCAAGTCATTCACGTTGAGGTTGTTGGGGGCGGGCTGGACGTTCCCGTGGCGGTCGACGTAGGCGGCTTTTGGTAGGACGCGTTCCCCTGGGATGAGAGTGGGGGC
>Ga0307985_10001071_pt1 | contig 15501 bp, 13 predicted proteins | sample EllFjometageno80_FD_203155 | JGI IMG/M metagenome (GOLD analysis project Ga0307985, IMG submission 203155) | Marine microbial communities from Ellis Fjord, Antarctic Ocean - #80 | ecosystem: Environmental > Aquatic > Marine > Unclassified | place: Southern Ocean | collected 2014-10-09 | reverse complement strand
GTACCATTATCATCTACTTCTCAAAAAAGCCTCAAAAAATGGTTGGTAGAATGGCAAAAAACTGCACAAGCAAGAGAAAAAAAAACAGGAGCCAAACAAAGGTACCTTTTTCCATCAAACTCTAAAAAGGGACATTTGTCTCGTATAAGATTTTACAAATTGATAAAAGAGATAGCGTTAATTGCAAACTTAAATCCTACTTCCATCTCACCTCATACATTAAGGCATGCATTTGCGACTCATCTCTTAGCAAACGGTGCTGATTTAAGATCAATTCAAACCCTATTAGGACACTCCGACATATCAAGCACTGAAATATATACGCACGTACTGACAAAACGATTAACAGATTTAGTAGAAAACCATCACCCTCTGGCAAATTCAAAATAAATTGTGTATCTACTAAAATCCAAAGTAAAATAATCTAACAGAGTTTATCAAATATTAATAAATACTAATAAATACTATAAAAAAAACTTAACCCGAAAGTGAACAATACTATTATGGAATTTTCATCTACATTCAGCATAGCAAATATTCTGACAGTAGTAGTAATAATTTTATTGCTGTTTCTATCAGGTTTTTTCTCTGGATCCGAAACGGCTTTAACTGCCGCAAGTAGAAGCAAACTAAGAGCAAAAGCAGATAAAGGAATAAAATCAGCTGCACGAGCTTTAAAATTAACAGAAAATACAGAAAAATTAATTGGTGCAATATTACTTGGAAACAATTTTGCTAATATTTTAGCAGCTTCTCTTGCCACCCACCTCTTAACAAAAATTTATGGAGAAAGTGGAGTTTTTTATTCTACATTGATTATGACATTTCTCATTGTCATCTTTGCTGAAGTTATGCCAAAAATTTATGCAATCAGTAATCCAGAAATGGCCGCAACGAGGGTCTCTCCAATCATAGGACCAATAGTTTTAATCTTTGGTCCAATAACCAGTGGAATTCAGTGGATTGTTGGAGCTCTTTTTCGTTTATTTGGGAAAAATATTAAGTCACTACAGCAAGCCAATTCAGCTCAAGATGAAATATTAGGTGCGATTTCTCTAGGTCACCTCGAAGGCGCTGTAGAGAAAGACGACAGGGATAGGCTCCTTGCAACGTTAGACTTAGCCAATCGAACTGTGGAAGAAATAATGTTGCATAGATCTGAAATAGAAATGATCGATGCAGATTCCACTCCAAAGGCAATACTAGAACAGTGCTTAGCTTCAAGTTACACCAGACTACCAATTTATAAATCTGAACAAGAAAATATAATAGGTGTCATGCATGCTAAATCACTATTAAGGACCGTAAATACAGAGAAAAATGGAAATAAACCCCATTTTAATGAAGAAAAAGTTCTCGAAATAGCTATGAAACCGTATTTTGTTCCAGAAACAACACCACTAGATGATCAATTGAGAGAATTCTTAAGAAGGCGAGCCCATTTTGCATTAGTAGTAGACGAATATGGAGCACTTCAGGGCTTAATAACTTTAGAAGATATTATTGAAGAGATAGTTGGGGAAATAAACGATGAACATGATAAAATAACCGAACAACCATCACAAGATCCAAGTGATGGCGTATTAATTGTAGAAGGAAATACAACCATCCGCGACTTAAATAGAGCACGAGAATGGAATTTACCCGACAGCGAAGCGCATACAATTGCTGGATTGGTCATTCATGAAGCACAAATAATACCAAGCGTTGGTCAGGTATTTGTTTTTTATGGCTTTAGAATAGAGATAATAGAGCGTAAAAAAAATCAAATTACAAAACTCAAGATCAACTCAATAAAGGATAGCTAACTCCATATAAAAAGTATTGTTAAAATATTTATATGGACTTCAAGATTACAACTGAATTCAAACCACCAAATGCAAATGCATTTGACATAGCCACATCAACATTCGCTTCTCTTGGTTCATTGTTAATTAAATTTATCTTCAGTTCCGGGTCTTCTTTAATAACATTAATTGTTGGAACAACAACGTTATGGTTTAGTGCATAAATACACGATAATAATTCAATTGCTCCACTTGCACCCATAGCATGACCATGCATTGATTTGGTTGAAGAAACTAAAGGAGCCTTTATGGAATTAGAAAAAACTGAAGATATTGCAGATGCCTCTATCTGGTCATTAATTTTTGTTCCAGTACCGTGCGCATTTATATAATTAACTAAATCTGAAGGTATATGAGCGTCATCTAATGATTTAACAATCGCTCTTTTAACACCGACAACTGATGGAGACATCAAATCGTGACCATCTGACGTCATTGAGCAGCCTATTATCTCCGCCAAGATGTTTGCTCCACGCTTTACTGCAAAATTAAATTCCTCTAAAACAAAAACGGCACTTCCTTCTCCTTGAACTAAACCATCTCTTGTCAAACAGAATGGACGACAACCAGTTTTTGACATTATCCTCATGCCTTCCCATGCCTTAATACCACCAAAAGTTAACATTGAATCAGAACCGCCCGCGATCATTACTTTTGCACCACCAGAACGTATTAACTGAAACGCATTAGAAATTGCATGATTTGAAGAGGCGCAAGCGCTTGATATTGAGTAAGTTACCCCTTTAAAACCGTAAGCTTTGGCAACATTACTAGCAGCTGCATTATGCATCATTTTGGGAACTATAAAAGGATGAACCTTATTCTTATTTTCTTGAAATACTAATCTATAATTATCTTCTTGTGTGTTTAAACCACCACCTGCAGTGCCAATAATAACACCTGTATTCTCAGTCAATTCGTCAGTGAATATAAGCTCAGACTCACTCAACGCTTCTTTTGCAGAAATTAAAGCAAATTGAGAAAATGGATCTAAAAAATTTAACTCATTTTTAAGAAAAAAATCTAAAGGATTATACCCTTTAACCTGCGCAGCGATATTAATATTCAACTTAGAACTATCAATAATCTGCAAATTACTAATTCCAGATTCACCAAGAACCATTGCTAAGTTTGTTTCTTTTACACTATGGCCAAGAGAGTTTATTGTTCCTCTCCCAGTAATGACTACACGGGGCATTTACAATCAACCATTTTTATTTTCAAGTATTTTTTCAATAGATTTTATAATTTCCTGAACTGTTGAAATATCAAAATCACTAGAATTTACGTTATTAAAATTTATATCAATTTCTATATTGAACTGTTCTTCCAACGCGAAGATAATCTCAACGATACCAAGGCTATCCAAACCTAAATCACTTATTGAAAAATCCAATTTAACATCGCCAGGCTTTAAAAGAGCTTTCTCAGCTAAGATTTTAACTACTGTAGCTTGTATAGTCATTTAGCTTCATTACTCTAAAGTTTAAGTTTAAAATACTTCAATTCCTTAATTTTATAATTTTTTTTGATTAATTTTTTCCATAAACCTTGGTAATCTTCTTATTGATTTGTACACTTTAATATTTTCATCCATTTTCATTGCAGGATTTCCTAATACCACTCTGCCTTTAGGAATATTAGAGAATATTTTAGTTGCGCCACCCGCAATCACGTCATCACCAACTTTCGTATGATCTCCGACACCACATTGACCAGCCAAAACCACCCGATTACCAATGATCGCAGAGCCAGCAATACCCACTTGACCACACAGTAATGTATCATCTCCAATTTCGACATTGTGACCAATATGGACCAAATTATCTATTTTTGTTCCATCGCCAACAATTGTATTCTTTATGGTGCCACTATCGATAGAACAATTACTGCCGATTTCAACATCATCACCAATATCAACAGAACCAAAGCTTGCGATTCTTGAATATTTTGATTGGTTAGTCCCACGCCTTTTACCTAAACTACGCTTTATCTCTTTAATATTATCATCAGCTGATGAAACAAACGAGAACCCATCAGAACCAATTACAGTATTAAAACTGCATCTAAAATTAGAACCAATTGTGACACCAGTCGAAACTTTAACACCACTAAAAATTAAAGAATTATCGCCAATGAAACAGTTATCAGCAATGGAAATGTTTGTATCAAGAAAAGTCCCTTCGCCAATTGTAACACCTTTCCCAATAATACAATAAGCACCTATAGAAACATTTTCGCCTATTTTTGCTGAAGGGTCAATAATAGCAGTATCATGAATAGTTGGATCTAATGGTCCATTTTTATCATACATGTTAAAAACTTCTGACATTTTTAACCTCGGTTGATCAGGCAATAACGCTGCTTTCAATCCAAGCGCCTTCCAATCGGCACCATTATACATAAAAGCAACCAATGCCTTCGTATTTTTTAATTCACCAAAGTATTTTGTAGAAGTTGCAATTACCATTTGATCTGGTCTCGCATTTTCTGGTGATGAGATAGAAACTATTCTAATTCTTCCATCACCTTCATAAGGAATATTGAGCGCTTGAGATATCTCCATAACTGTATAAGACATTATCACCTTCAATCTGCACTAGTAGGTTAGTTCTCTACGGTTCAGTTAGCATAAGAATTTAAAAAAGTAACTATATTTGAAATTAAATTAAATTAAACACCAGTGTTATTTTCGAATAGTTCCATCGCCTACAACTAAATACTTAAAAGTTGTCAATTGATTAATACCAACAGGTCCCCTAGCATGTAGTTTACCAGTTGCAATTCCAATTTCTGCGCCCATGCCAAATTCCCCACCATCTGCAAATTGCGTTGAGTCATTATGAAGTAAAATGGCACTATCTACTCTTTGAAAAAACTCTTCAACTGACGCATTATCTTCAGCCATAATACATTCAGTATGATTGGATCCAAATTTTTCAATATGTGAAATAGCCCCTTTCACACCGTTAACAACTTTGACTGCAATTATTTTATCAAGAAACTCTCGGCCAAAGTCTTCTTCTGAAGCACAGAGGACCCCGTCAACAGATTGCCCTAGTAAGTCTCCCCTGACCTCAACCCCTTGACATAAAAGATCATTAATCAAAACAACTCCAAAATCATCAAATATCTCCTGATCGATCAATAAACATTCAGTAGCCCCACAAATACCAACTCTACGAAGTTTCGAGTTCATAAGCACAGAACGAGATTTTTCTAAATCAGCAGATTTATCAATATATAAATGACAAATGCCTTCCAAATGGGCAAATACTGGTACACGCGCTTTTTCTTGCACTAGTGATACGAGGCCTTTGCCACCTCTGGGAATGATCACGTCTATATAATTAGATAATGATAACATTGCATCAACGGCGTTTCTGTCTCTTGTAGGCACAATTTGTATAGCATCTAAAGATAGCTCGCCCTTTTTAAGACCAATAGTCATGCAGTTACAAATTGCAGTGGACGTATTAAAGCTTTCGGATCCACATCTTAGAATAACTGAATTTCCCGACATAAGGCATAACGCAGCAGCATCTGCAGTAACGTTTGGCCGACTTTCATAAATTACCCCAATAACACCAATAGGTGTACCTACTCGTCTTATGTTCAGACCTGAAGGTTGGGTCCACTCAGAGAGAATTTTTCCAATAGGATCTTCTTGAGTCGCAATACTCCTAATACTGCTCACCAACTCTGTTAAACGTGTATCATTGATCATCAATCGATCCAACATAGCTGAAGATAAGCCCTTTTCCTTTGCCTCCTTCATGTCTATGCGATTTGCTATTATGATTTTATCTCGATTTTCATTAATAGCATCAGCAGCAAAATTCAGACTATTTACTTTTGAAATTGACGAGGCGCTAGCCATTAACCTAGACGCATTTTTGGCCAACACACCCATTGTTTCAATTTGTTTGAAAATATCCACTACAACACCATATTATCTCTATGCACTACAGAAACGCGACCAGAATAGCCAAGAATATCTATAACTTCAGATGATTGTTTTCCAATAATTGCACTAACTTCTATATTATCATAATTTATCAAACCTTTTCCAAAACTTTCCCCATTTTTAACAATAATTTCAACAGGATCACCCCTGGAAAAAGACCCAAAAACCTCAGTAACACCCGCAGGTAATAAGGATTTTCCATTCTTTAAGGCATTAACAGCCCCAATATCAATTTTTATCTGCCCTTTTACTTTCATAGATGAAATCCAGTTTTTTCTTGAAGTTTGAGGGTCATTTTTTGCATGAAATAGCGTATTTTTTTGACCCTTTAGCAAATTAGATAGTGGGTAATTTTCTTTTCCATTACAGATAACCACTGAACAGCCTGCGTTTGTAGCCGATTTAGCAGCAATTATTTTTGTTCTCATGCCGCCTTTCGAGAAAGTAGAATTTGAATCACCAGCCATTGCTTCGATTTGTGGGGTAATTTCTTTTATCTCATTCAAATGTTTTGATGAGCCATCATCATGTGGGTTTGCAGTAAATAGACCATCAATGTCCGAGAGCAAAATTAAATTATCAGCACCAACCATTATAGCCACTTGGGAAGCAAGCCTATCATTGTCACCAAATCTAATTTCATCAGTCGCAACCGTATCATTTTCATTTACGATTGGAACCACATCTAAGGATAACAGCATATTCAAGGTTGTTCTCGAATTCAAATAACGTCGACGGTTTTCACTATCTTCTAATGTTAACAACACTTGAGCAGTCATAATACCTAAAGGAGCTAATGCTTCTTGATAAACTTGCGACAATTTAATTTGACCTACAGCAGCTGCAGCTTGAGATTCTTCTAGTGACAGGTTAGTATTTTTTAACTTTAACAAACTTCTTCCAATCGCTATAGCTCCAGAAGAAACTAAAACCACATCAGTCCCTCTTTTTTTTACACTTAAAACATCCAAAGCAAGAGACTCAAGCCAGCTTTTACGCACTTTACCAACAGAATTATCTATAATTAAAGACGATCCAATTTTTACGATTAACCGTTTTGAAGAAGATATTTGTTTCATGGCTCCCACTTAACATTGTCTAACTCGTCAATAGATTGATTTTCCTCGTGATCTAAGTAATTATTATTATTTTTATCAATAGCTATTTTTAATTCCCTTAACACTACAGTTATACCTTTTTTTGAAACCCCAGACATAGATAAAACGTTAACACCAATTTCTTCAGATAAGGTTTTGACTTTTTCTTTTATTTCATCAGAACTTAAAGCGTCAACTTTATTTAAAACTGTTAACCTGGGTTTTAACGACAAGACAGGGCTGTATAATTTTAATTCTTCCAAAACCACATTATAATCTTCGACAATATTCTCTGAAGTTCCGTCAACAATATGTAATAATACTGAGGAACGCTCAACATGACTGAGAAATTTATCTCCAATACCTTTTCCAGAAGAGGCACCTTTTATTAATCCAGGGACATCAGCAATCACAAACTCTGCGCCGTCAACCTCAACCACCCCAAGATTTGGGTATAAAGTTGTAAAGGGATAATCTGCAATCTTTGGTTTTGCATTTGATGTAGATGCTAAAAAAGTTGACTTTCCGGCATTTGGTAATCCTAAGAGTCCCACATCAGCAATCAGTTTAAGTTTTAGGATTATAATAATTTCTAACCCAGGTATTCCTGGATTTGCTCTACGCGGTGCTCGGTTAGTAGAAGATTTAAAAGCTAGGTTGCCAAATCCTCCACTTCCACCAGCTAATAATAATGTTTTTTGTCCAACTTCAACCATATCGGCAATAACATTTTCATCTTCATCTAAAACCTCAGTACCGATAGGTACTTTTAATATTATATCATCACCGTTTTTTCCAGATCGCTGCTTGCCCATTCCTCCAGTACCATTATTAGCAAAAAAATGCTGCTGGTAACGAAAGTCAATCAATGTGTTTAATCCATTGACTGCCTCTACCCAAACATGGCCACCGTTACCCCCACTTCCACCATCAGGACCACCAAATTCTATATATCTCTCTCTTCTAAAACTAACGCAGCCATTACCACCATCACCAGAACGAATATTTATTTTTGCAATATCAAGAAATTTCATAGTTACCTTCTGACTTTAAAAACCTTGATACAGGGCATAAAAAACCGATATTAAGGTTAGCAATGCTAGGGACCACATTAAATATTTTTCATAACTTCTACCTTTAACTAATAAAGCTAACCTTTGGCCACCCCAACACCAGAGAGGATGAAGAATAATCTGCATCCCAATTAATGTACAAGAAATAATTAAAATGGCTGGTAGAGTCTTTATCTCACTGGAAATAAAACTTGTATAACCTGTAATGATCATTCCCCAAGCCTTTGGATTTAACGGATGAACTATTAAACCAGAAAAAAAACCAGGTGGACTTTTGGGTAAATCTTTAACAGATATTCTCAAATTGGCTATCTTGTAGGATAACCAAATAATGTAGAGTGCCGATAATACCTTAAGAACTGTGAATATTATTGGAACATTTGCAACAAAGCCAATTAGACCAAAACCTATAGGCCAAATAATAATTTGTTTTCCTAAAATAACACCAAAAACAAAAGGTAAAGCACGCTTTAAGCCATATCTCGCACCGGTCGTAAGTAAGATCATATTTGCAGGACCAGGTGTTCCTACCTGAGAAAGAGCAAATAATGCAAATGATATAATTACTGATAACATAATGCAAACCTCCGCTTACATAATATACAAACCACATTCTATCACTAAAAGATCAAAATATTTAATAAAGTAAATAACACACGCATCATTACTAAAAAAGTAACAATACAGAAAGTTCGCTCAGTTTAGTAAAAAAATAAACCCTTTATTCTGCCGCTGCCATCATTGGAATCACAGAAATAAATGTTCTACCTTTAAAACCTTTTTTGAATTTTACTGAGCCTTCATTAACAGCAAAGATAGTATGATCTTTACCTTGCCCCACGCCAATACCTGGCCACCAGGTATTCCCACGCTGTCTACAAATTATATTCCCAGGGATAACTGCCTCGCCACCGTATTTCTTTACACCTAATCGTCGACCTGCTGAATCGCGTCCATTACGTGAAGAGCCACCTGCTTTTTTATGTGCCATATCGCTGTCTCCTTTTTATCTTATTTCTTATCATCTACTGGCTTTTTAACTGCTGCTGGCTTCTTAGCCACTGTTGTTGGCTTTTTAGCTGCTGCTGGCTTCTTAGCCACTGCTGCTGGCTTTTTAGCTGCTGCTGGCTTCTTAGCCACTGCTGCTGGCTTTTTAGCTGCTGCTGGCTTCTTAGCCACTGCTGCTGGCTTTTTAGCTGCTGCTGGCTTTTTAGCCATTGCTGCTGGCTCATCGCTAGAAGATGCCTTAGATAGCTTATTATTTGATTTATCTTGATCTTTTGGTACGGACGAAACAAATCCAGCACCATTTAATGCAGATATAACACCCGATTTTTCAGCACCAGTTTCTAATATATCCGTCACCCGTAAAACTGTCAAATATTGTCGATGCCCTTTTGTTCTTTGAGAACCGTGCTTCCTACGACGCTTTACAAAGTTAATAACTTTTTCACCCCGTATTTGAGCTAACACTTCTGCTTGCACTGCAGCGCCTTTAATTAAAGGCGACCCTACAGTGGTTTTTGATCCTGTTATCATAAGAATGTCGTTAAATTGAACAACTTGACCAGCATCTGCGGCTAATTTCTCTACTTTAAGAACATCTCCAGAAGTAACTTTATACTGCTTACCACCAGTTTTTAAGACCGCAAACATAGCGATTTCCTTATCTTTCCGCGTTTGTCGGCCTCACTATGGATGTTTAGCTGTAATCAGCGCCTAAAACTGCGTGCTCTCTTACGAGCATGCTTCGTGTATAACAAAGATCAGCTTATGCTATCGCTAAAATGAATTGTCAACAGAAACACAGCGAAATCCAAAACTTAAATACTTACCTTGCCATCTAATAGTTTGCCCTTTAACCAAAATATAAATAATAAATAGAGACAATGACACCAAAAGAATTAATCTTAGAGGCAAAAAAAGCCATCAAAGCTAATAATTTACTTTTAGCTGCAAATTTTTATACCCAAATTTTGAATAAATTTCCAAAACACTCTGCAGCAAAAATTGGATTAAGTAAAATTAAAAAAATGAGTTCACATGGATCAGCAGGCATAAAACAAAAAGAGTTAAATGATGCAGTAAATGCACTACAAAATGGTGATTTCCAAACTGCAATTGATTTCTCACAAAACTTAATAATAAAAGACCCAAATCATCCTATAATTCATAATATTATTGGCATATCATATGTGAACCTTCAAACACCAGATAAGGCAGTTTCTTATTTTAAAACTGCTTTGCGCTTAAACAAATATTATAATGAAGCGAGAGGTAATTTAGGATCAGCCTTACTATTACTTGGGAAGACTGACGAAGCAATTAACCAACTTGAACAAGCATTAAAAGAAAATCCCAAAAACCCTATGGCTTGGAATTCACTTGGGAACGCAAGAGATCAAAAATTTTTATATGATTCCGCACGCAAAGCATTTGAGAAAGCTATTGAGCTATCTCCAAATTACCTCAATGCTTTCAATTCACTGGGTGTCTTATTGAATAAATTAAACCTAAAAGATGAGGCAATAAAAATATTTGAATCAGGTTTAAAAATAAATCCAAATGATACTGATCTCTTAATCAACTTTGGATACGCTCTAAGTGATTCTGGTAAATTGAAGCAAGCCATCGAAAAACTAACTAAAGGAATAAGTTTAGATAATTATCCTACTGACGCAAAACATAGATTAGGTGTTTTGAAAAGTAATGATGGCGACATAAAAAATGCAGTAAAATTGATTTTGGAATCCATCAAGGAAGATCCAACTCTGAGTGAAGCCTATAGGAGCTTATCCTTAATATATAAATTTAAAAAATCTGATAAACTTATTGATACAATGAGAGAGCGATTAAACAAACCAAATTCAAGTGTTTACGATAAAATCCACTTGGGCTTTGCCTTAGGGAAAAGTTTACATGATATTCAGGAATACGATAACGCTTTCAAAGCTTACGAAATTGGAAATATAGCGCGACGCTCAGAATTAGTTTACGATATCAAAGAACATTCAGAGTCTATTGAAAAAATTAAAACCATATACTCAAACAAAGAAGAAAAAATACACATTGATACCAATCACCAAAATGTAAATCCCATTTTTATAGTAGGTATGAATCGTTCAGGCACAACTCTCGTTGAGCAAATTTTATCATCACACTCTGCGGTAACTGGAGCGGGAGAATTGCCAAATATAAATAAACTAGGCTTAGAGAATTTAAAAACAAATATTAAATGGACTAAAACTGAACTTATTTGTGCGCGTGAGGGATATTCAAAAGTCTTAGGAAATTTTGCAGAAGGTACAAAGTTTGTAACCGATAAACTACCAGTTAACTTTAAATGGATTGGCCTAATAAAAATACTTTATCCAAAGGCTAAAATAATACATTTAATACGAAATCCAATGGATACTTGTCTTTCAAATTACAGAAACTATTTTATAGCAACTGGCAATGCTTATGCATACGATCAAAAAGAACTGGCAAATTTTTATATAGATTATCGTAATTTAATGAAATTTTGGCATATGACCTTTCCCAAACAAATATACGCATGTGATTACGATTCACTTACATTAAATCAAGAAACTGAGACACGTTCATTACTAAAATATTGCAAATTGAACTGGGAACCTGAAGTGATGAAGTTTGAAAAAAACACAAGAGCCGTGAAAACGGCAAGTGTTGCTCAAGTTCGTGAAGGATTATATCAAAGTTCTGTTGGCGGTTGGGAAAACTATAAAGAGTTTTTAGACCCATTATATTTAACTTTAAAAAAATCTGGAGCTTTGAAAGAGTGGGATAAAAATAATTTCGCTTAACTAGTTTCGCCTAGCGGACCACCCTCCTCGTCTCTTTGTAGGCTTATTTTGAATTTCCAACCCTTCCAATAATACTTTTGTCATAGGATGATTGGGATTGTTTTTCTGGTATTCTTTCAATGCAGATTTAATTGCTCCTAACTGATCAATACTTATATCCAATCCCAAAGCCCAATCTAAAAAAATTGACTTACATTCTGGCAAAGTAATCCCAGTAATTCTGTAAGCCTCAAACAACAATCCACGTGGATCCTCTGCTAATTTACCTTTGTTCATTCTTCAAAACCTATCTGTTTTTATTTCAATTTTTTAGTAATAATATCAGCTACCCATTTTCTTGACACTTCCAAGTCATTCTTTAAAACTTTAATGCTGTCCATTTCTATTTCACGCAATACTAAATTATGAGTAAATTTAGCAAGTGGCATATTTAAGTCTTTATAACCACCAATTAAGGCAAAAATTTGACTCAACTTTACCATCAATACGTATAAATTTAATATCTTTTCACCATCGGACTTCGACCAATTTGCAAATTTATGAAGAGAGGAAAGATGCGCTTTTGTATCATAACTTTCAATATTAAATGATAATGCACAACCTTGACCTAAGAGTTGTAAATCAAAAATTCCTCCAAGACCTTTTTTTATGTCCCAAGGAAATTCATCTGTATCAATAAAATTTTTATTAATTTTCTTTCTTAATGAACCTATTTCAGAAAATATATTACTTTGGTTGATGCCTTGATTGATGACTGTTCTTCGGAACGACTCTAACTCTTTTTGTAAGTTGCTATCTCCACAGACAACCCTAGCCCTTGTAAACGCTAAACGTTCCCACATCCAAGCATCCTCTAATTGATATCTCATGAATGAGCTCAAAGAAGTTGCAACAGGTCCTTTATTACCAGATGGGCGCAACCTCATATCTACTTTGTATATTGTTCCATCAGGCATCTTAGTCGTAATAGCTGTTAAAAATTTCTGAGTAAGCCTTGAATAGTAAACAGGCGTATCCAAAGGCTTATTACCAGTTGATGAGTTTTCATTAAGCGCATCATAAATCAAGATTAAATCAACGTCTGAATTTGCACTCATTGATTGGGCACCAAGGGAACCCATTCCCAAAACTACGGCTCCATTTCCTGGTAAAGAGCCATATTTTAGCGAAAAGTCGATGCAACAAATTAACCAAATCTCGCTTAAAATACTATTAGCTAAATTCGAATAACAACAAGATGCTTCTGCAGAGTTTATCAAACCTCTTAAATATTGAACGCCAATTCTAAAATGGAATTCATTATGTATTGCTCGTGCTAAATTCAACTTATCCTCATAATCAAAAGCATTTTTCAATTTTTCATGCAGCATAAAATTAAACTTTTGATCGAAGTGTAACTCTTTAAAAAAATTACCATCTAAAACAGAATCAAATACTTTAGAGTTTCTCGCCAAATAGTTGGATAATTTTTCACCAGAAGTGCATATATCTAATAACAAGTTAATTAACTCTGGATTAGTATCAAACAAACTAAATAATTGGACACCAGAAGGTAAACCTTCCAAAAATTTAGAGAACCTAGTCAATGTAATTTCAGGATTACCTGCCTTGACTGCTTTCTCAATTATTACTGGCCTAATCTTTCTAAATATTTCTTTTGCTTTATCAGACCTTAATGCTGGATAGTTCAACCAATTATCACTTATATCAAGGTATTCATCCAAAATTTTATGATCATGAACCTGAGGAGAGAAAAATCTTTTAGTAATACTGCTAACTCGATCCAAATTTAATTCTATTTCTCTTTTTAGATCCAAACCCTTACTTATCCCCATAAACAAAGCGACTTGTTCCAAACCGGCAAGTGAGATTGGTAAATCATGGGTTTGAATGTCATTGATCATTTGCAGTCGATGCTCAACAATTCGATAAAATTTATAAGCTTTTGTTAAAACATCCCGATCCTCTTCTGTAACCCATCCACTTTTCGTTAAATCAGCTAAGGCTGCACATGTTTTAGATGAACGTAAAGAATCATCTCTTCCACCAGCAATGATTTGTCTGGTCTGTGCAAAAAACTCAATATCACGGATACCACCTTCACTTAATTTTATATTTCGTCCAAAAAACTTATAATTCCCATTCTTTAAATTGTTTTCTTTTATTTTTAATCTAATATCATGAGCTTCTTTAATTGCAGCAAAATCTAAATGTTTTCTCCAAACAAATGGTCGGAGTTTTTTTAAAAAAACCTCTCCTGCGTTTATATCACCAGCACAGGCTCGAGCTTTAATAAAAGCTGCTCTCTCCCAGGCTCTACCCGAACTTTCATAATACCGCATAGCTGAATCCATGGATAAACAAATTGGTGTGACGCTAGGATTTGGCCGTAGTCTAAAGTCAGTTCTAAACACATACCCTGAGCTAGAAGTTTCGTTTAATGTTTTATTGATTAGTCTCGTCATTCGAATGAAAACCATCCTTACATCTTCAAACTCTTCAGGGGCAAAAACCGTCTCATCAAATAAAAAAATTAAATCAATATCAGATGAATAATTTAATTCAAAAGCCCCCATTTTACCCATTGCAATAGCCACCCAACCAGAGTCATTTAATTTAGCAGATTGAATTTTCAATTTTTTAAATTTAAGTGATCTTTTAAACTCATAATCCATACAGTGCTTAACAGCCAAATCTGCGAATTTAGTTAAATTATAGGTGACTTCATCCAAATCCCAATACCCCCCCAAATCACATAATGCTGTCCAAAGAGCCATTTTTGATTTGGCAATTCGAAGTGATTTAAATAGATCCTTGGAAAGGATTAAATCATTATTTAGTTCATCTATAATGGAACTTGGGTCGTTAGATAATCTTTCAAACAACCAGTTTCTATATTTGATTAGCAGGTCTTTTAGATAGGGGCTGCAACCAGCGATACCTGTAATAAGTTTTTTGAACTCACTAGGTAATTCTTGATAAAGGTTTGCAACTTCAATTCCAGATTCTTTATTAAATGGCATTGGGAAATTTCTAGTATTGTTTTTTAAAAACATAAAATAACGCCTGTTAAGATATCTATTTTGATTTTTTCCCAGTGCTTTAAAATGAAACTACATTACAAAAAAGGATTACGTCAAAGGTTAATTTTTAAGAATTTATTTATTGAATGAGCCGCTTGATTTGACACATGATTTGTTCCACCTCCTAAGAGTCTAATTACTTCAATCAAACCAGATTTTTGATTGAAGGCAAGATTATCATCTTCAATCAAATTAATAAGAGCGTCTGCAATTAATATTGGCTTACATTCTTTACCCAAAAACTCAGGGACTAATTTTCGATTTAAAATAATGTTCACAAGAGAGATGGAATCAATTTTTAATAAAAATTTTAAAATAATTCTAGAAAAGAAATTAACATCGTAACTAACGATCATTGGAGTTTTAGCTGCAGCAAGCTCTAAAGTAACCGTACCAGAAGCAGCCAAAGCGAAATCAGCAACACAAAAAAGTTCGAATTTAAGTGTTTCAAATTCCTCAGCAGTTAAGTCATTTTCAGAAAATACTTCAATATCGATAAGTGATGACTCTAAATATTTCTCTATAAGATGAACAGTAGATCCTATAGCCGGAAGTATAATTTTTATATTTGTGATCTTTTTATTTAGTATTTCCAAAGATTTCAAAAAAA
>Ga0307985_10001070_pt1 | contig 15518 bp, 5 predicted proteins | sample EllFjometageno80_FD_203155 | JGI IMG/M metagenome (GOLD analysis project Ga0307985, IMG submission 203155) | Marine microbial communities from Ellis Fjord, Antarctic Ocean - #80 | ecosystem: Environmental > Aquatic > Marine > Unclassified | place: Southern Ocean | collected 2014-10-09 | reverse complement strand
GAGATTCAATTCATCGTGTCCCGGCTGAACTCGCCACCGTTCAATCTGAACATGCGCTTGGTCGACTTCGACGAGAAGTCCCCCATCGAGCTCATCCAGTCTCTGAACGACACTCTTTCATCCATGGACTCTGCCATGGAGGGGGACTGCAGGGACGAGGACGAGACCGTCCGATCGACTCGCATCTCAGCCTTCCTGACCATGCTCAACTGCCCCACTCTGCCCCCGATGGACGACGTGGAGAAGCGAGACGCCTACCTCCAGCAGCTGGCCACTGGAAACAAACAGATTGTGTACGCTGTTCTTCACTGGGTGCTGTCTAATTACGAAAGGCTGGCGAAGCGCGCTTACCTGGGAAAGTTCCTGGTGAGGATCGAGCCGCCCTCTGACTTCATGCAGGACGACGCGCTCGTTGATCTGGTGGACAGGTACAGGGAGCTGCAGGTAAGTCCAGAGAGAAGAAGGAGAGAGAAGAAGGAGAGAGAACAAGAACAACAGGGAGAGAGAAGAAGGAGAGAGAACAATTCTTGAACAAGTCTTGAACATTGTGTTTGTCTGTCTGTGTTTGCGCCCCCTGTTCACAGCGCCTTCCCCCTTTGTTCACGCTTCCCCCTTTGTTCACGTGCGTATGGCACACATGCGTATGGCCCCTTTGCTCACACATGTTTATGAGACAGATCGAGTTCAAGGAGACGCACAAGAACTTCGACACCAACAAGCAGACCATGTCTCGGCCCGGGGCGGAGCTCAAGTCCGAGCTCAGCCAGCTGGAGGACGAGCGCAGGCAGCTGAAGGACAGGATCGAGAGGCTCCAGGCCTCCACTCGCAACGAGATTGGCTTCCCCGGAATGCTGGCCGCCACTTCCGCCATGCGCCAAGAGCAGGACGAGGAGGTCAGGCTTGGCGAGAAGATGAGGGAGCAGAAGCACATGCTGGACTTGGCCGAGCAGAGGTGCCAGGAGACGCAGAGGAGGCTGCAGGTAAGGCGCAAAAGCACGCCGATCAAAGCAAAGCGCGCCGCGCGCCAAAATACCCTACCTCTTTGTTCACACATGTGTATGGCACTCCCCCCTCCTCTAATAGCCCCCCCCCTCGCAGGCTTTGAAGTCCAGTGCTCAGGGCGGGCACAGTGCCGAGGCGATTCTGAACGAGCTGAAGAGAGACGTGGACGACACCGCCAAGGTCATTAGGCAGGACATGGCTACCGAAAAATCCAGAATCGAGGACCACGTGAAGAAGCTTGAGAGGCAGAGGCTAGAGCCGAACAGGTAAGAAGGAGCGCAGAGAACGAACTAATGAAAGCGCGCGAGAAGCCCATTCCCCCCTTGTTCTCACCGTCTTCCCCTGTTCACACATATGTATGGCAGGACCGTCGAGGATGTGGAGAGAATTCGGGCCAACGTGAGAGGGTTGGAGAGGCAGAAGGACGAGATGAGGGAGGCGGTCGAGAAGACGATCAGCAGCAGGAATGACTCAAAGCTAGGCATGTTCAGGCAGCACGCGAGCTTGGCCAGCAGCAAGTTGAGCATCAAGGAGGAGGAGGTGGAGAGCAGGCTGAAGGACTTGCAGGTGAGTAAGGGAGAGAGCGCTATTCGTGGGCTCGGAGCGCCGCACAAGCGGCTCAAAGCGATCGGCTAGTTTTCACCCGCTTTGCTCCTCTCGTTCACAAAGGATGCGCTTGGCTTCATTAGTTTCGCACCGCTCTTTATGCTCGCTTCGCTCCTCACTCGCCTCGCTCCTCACTCGCCTCGCTCCTCACTCGCCTAGCTCCTCACTCGCCACACTCGCTTCGCCCGCTAACACTCGCTTCGCTCGTGCAGAGCTTGAGGGGGGAGATGGAGGAGATGGAGGGGAAGATCAACGACATTGCCGCGGCCCAGGGCGGCGGCATGCTGGGCCCGAACGGGCCCATGACTCGCGCCGAGTTCAAGGATTACGGCGCGCAGCTTCGGGAGAAGACCCACAAGTACAAGGCGAGCAAGGAGGAGCTGCAGAAGATCCAGCAGGAGAGCGTGGTGCTGCACAGGACGGAGCAGATTCTCAAGGGCAGGGACAGACATTTGGAGGAGTTCTTGAAGCAGCAGGAGGCGAAGGCGGGCGTGTCGGGGTACAGGGACGCGCAGAGCAGGCTGGAGGTGGCGAGCGAGCAGACCGCGGAGATGGACGACATGAAGGGCCAGACTTTGGACGAAATCAGCGACCTCGTGAAGAACATCAACACCAAGCTAGAGGAGAAGAAGACGAAGCTGAAGCCCCTGATCAAGGAGCTCAAGGACGAGAGGAAGAAGTTCCAGGAGACGGAGATGCAGTACTTGGACAAGAAGAAGAGATACGACAGCGTGGCGGTCGGACTTGCAACCGAGAGAAGCATGCTCGAGAACGAATGCAACGAGCTGCAGGTGAGGAGGCCACACCACACACACACACACACACACACACACACACACACACACACACACACACACACACACACACACACACACACACACACCACACACAGGCATTTTGAACGAGTTGCGTTGTAAAACGCACACACAGGCATTTTGAACGAGTTGCGCTGTAAAACGCACACACACACACACTAACTCTAACGCCGCTCAGGACGAGTGCCTGCAAGAGGAAAGCAGGTACCACTACTTGAACTGCTTGGGAGGGATAGCCACGGTCAACCTGGAGAAGGTCCAGATGGAGGAGAAGTGGAGCAACGGGCAGGGGCAGCTGACTAACGAATTCAAGAACATTCAGGAGCTGTACAGGAACAAGATCGCGCAGCAGGAGAACCTGAGCAAACAGCTGAGAAAGCAACAGAAGAGGATCAAGGAGGGCGAGGGGGGCAACGTGTACCAGAGAAGCTTGTTCGCGGATCTGCACAGGCTGTTGGCGTGCAAGGTCAAGTCCAAAATTGGTAACGAGTCGAGCATGTTCGGTATTTCCGGGCAGCTCACGGCCGACACGATGGACTTCGGGACGGCGCAGGTCGTTCGCATCGACTGATAAGGTAGAAGAAGCGTTTTGCAACGGAGTTGAGCGCGAAGCCTTAATTAGTACAAATTGTTCATTAGCTCGTCCTGGAAGGACTCGCCGACGTGGACGTGGAGCATCTGCGTGATCGTCGATTTAGGAGGACATTAGGTCAGGCTCCAATCCTCCCATGAAAGCTGTGTAGCATCCTTTGTTCTTAAGGGCCGGGATGAAAACGCAAAATCACAGCGATAGACTAATCACTACCGCAACAAGGAATCCCTGCGACCTCGATTTCATCCGCGACCATTCTAAAGCCGTAAGAGCTTACCGTCAAGAGCGACGATCCCCGCCCCTGTAGCGAATACCTCGAAGGCAATCACTTGCGCAACGCTGCTCGCAGAGGACTTCATGAGTCGCCCCATGAGGGGGAAGTACGTGGCGAAGATTATGAACATAATCGTCGCTTGGTGCGGCTCAACATATAAATTAAATCTTCAACCAAATGATGCCGATGATGCGTAACCAAAATGATGATGCATAACCAAATGATGATGCATCCAGCCATCGTACACAGTACCAGTAGTAGCTGATCGCGACGGTGAACAAAACCGAATGACCCACCAAATGACCCACCGACCTGATGAGCAGCCGCTCTAATAGCGAAGTTTCAGCTTCTGCGAACTTGGTCATATTTGAAGGAGCAGGAGCTGCACATTGACGTCGAGAATAAGAGTGAAGACAAGTTTTGAGTCTAACCTCCTCTCTTCTATTAACTATATCACTCCTCTTCTCCTGCAGTCTCTTCTGTATCACCCTCCGCACACAAACAATTTCCAAGACAAGCCATCGGGGACCATCCCAATATTACTCGTCCATTCTTTCGTGCCCTCAAGCGCAACCGCCACCGCCACCCCACTATCTATTCTAAATTCTAACCCCCCACCCCCCACCCATCTCTCCCCCTCTTACGTGTCTAGCATGCACAGCATCGCTGCGCCTCTCTTAACCCAGTGGTCGCAGGCGCCCGTGTCCTTGTTGAGCGGCTTATGGGTGGGCACATCCAGTGCCACCACGAAGTTCGTGCTGTGCCCGGTGGTGCTCAGCGTGCCTGCCCTGATGCTCGTCTTGTACATGGGGCAGCTGTAGCAGCCCTGCGGCTTGTAGTCATCGCTCTTGGCCGGCAGCAAATGAATGCACGGCTGGGGGTCGAACAGAATGCCCACCCAGCTCTCCTCCATGGCCATTTCCTCGCGGTCGAACCGCGCTCCCTCCATGAACAACCCGTAGATATAGCATCCGTCCTTGGGCGGCTTCTTGACCTCCTCTAAGCCGTGGTTGAGCATCTCGCAACCCACCACCAGAATGTCGATCGCGACCTTGTACTCTCTGCTATAGATCTGCTTGATGGCAGTCATGAAGCCCTGCGGGAAGAAGAAGCACGGCAGCCAGTAGCTGTTCGGCGGCCCTTCCTTCAGCCAGCTCCCCATGAACTTCAAGCGCTCGAAGTGGTCCTCCGTCCAGCTCGCAAGCGGCTTCAAGCAGGGGTAGCCCGCGTTCTCCCACTGCCCCGGCACCCTCTGGAACAAGAAGTCGTTGTACATGTTCTCGAGAGGTCCGCTCATGACGATGAAGCCCTTGATGGCCCTCTGCAGATCGGTCAGCGAGCTCTTCATGACCCCGATCATGCCATTAAACCTGACCAGCTCTTGCTGCAGGAACACCCCGGAACTGATCATCTTCCCGTTGGTGCTCCTGAAGGTCTGCGGGTGGCCTCTCCTGGCATCGAACTGGTCAATCATCCTCTTCTCCATCTTCTCCGCGATCGTGGCGACCTCGGAATCGGTGTTCCCCCCCCCGCCTCCCCCTCCTCCTCCCCCGCTCATGGCAATCACCGTATCCAATACGCTCTTGGTGTCCTTCTGCTGGAACGTGATGTCCGCGTTCTCGTGCAGTCCGAAAGCACTCGGCGGGTCCTCGTACGGCATCTCGTTGATGAACTCCAAAGCGTCTTCCTTGCTCAGCGGGCACATGGGCGCGAAGTACTCGCCCCCCTCGCTGAACTTGAAGTCCGCAGTGTCGCTCACCAGATCGCTGTCGAAGAAGGCAGTCAGAATACTACTGATCGTGAACTTGTCCATCTTGTCCGTCACCCTGCCGCCGTACACGATCTGGGCCACGATGAAGTTCAGAGTCGCCCACGGCATCCTGTCGTCGCTCGGGGCCTCCTCCACGTACATCCAGACCTGGTCCATCGCGGCCTTCAGGTCACTGTTCATGAACCCGTACGGAATGTTCCATCCCACGGCTCCGAACTTCTTCCTCTCCAAAATATTCGCGTTGAACAGCGCCGTCGCGAAAATCAATTTCTGCTGCTGCTTCGGCCTGCTCCCTCCCTCCCAATCCTCCTTCTTCATGTCTGTGAAGGTCCTAAGCAAGTTCGCCCTCAACCCCTTGGGCGGCTCGTTAGTGATCTTAATGCCCCCCTGCAGCACCGGCACGGGGAATTTCGGGCTCGGCATGCTCGTGAGCCAGATCCTGAACTCGTCGTGCGTGTCGTTCGGCGCGTACTCCGCCTGCTCCAGCAGCTGCTCCAACTTGGGCAGCCAACTCTCGGCCAAGTGGCAGTTCTGCAAGCAGACCCAGTCGCCGCTCTGCCGAGCGCTCGCCATTAGCTTCTCCGCAATCGGCCCTTGCCCCTGCCCCAGACTGATGATTCCTCTGCTCGCGAGCGTGTCTTTGCCTTTAGCCTTCGCCAACGCCAGCAAGTAATCGTTGATGTCCGCGCCAGGGCTCAAAATGAAAATGAGCGGCGTCATGTTCGTACTGTCAGAAAACGCAGCCTCCAAATCGAACGCTGGGCTCTCGGCGAACATCGTCCCGAGCTCCTTCACAACGTAGACCCTCACGCCAAAAACGCTCTTCTCCGGCCGGAACACCTTCAAGACCAGCAGCTTCTGGAAGTTGCTCAACTTGCTGTCCCACTCTCCGGGCAGATCGTTCTCGTGAGGAGCAGGGGTCCCGAACATCACGTCGTGCCACTCGTCAACATTGTTGAACACATCGCTCGGCAACCCCCCAAACAGATGGGGCATCGTCGCCTCCATCATCAACAGGTCGTTCAAGATCCCACCCTCCTTAAGCCACGTCGCATTGTCTCCCAACTTGGCCGCCTTCTCGTCAAGTGTCACACTGTCGGCGGTACCCGGTCCAACCATGAAGCACTTCCACTCGGTGCCCGTGATGTCTCCGAGCTGCATCCTAATGCTCGTCGCGATGCTGAAACTGTACAACATCTTGTCCTTCTCGAACAGCCCCCTACATACGTTTAAATACATGTTCTGGGTCACGTCGTCGATCATGATGCTCAACCGCTGGTCCAAGTCGTCGCTCTTTTCGCTCTTCTCCAGCCTCAAGCAGAACAGGCTCTTGTAGAACTGCAGGCTGTACTGGTACATGGGATCGACCAAGCTCAACTTGGCAATCACGAAATAGATGACACTGCCCCTCGTGGCGACACTCCTGTAGCCCTCCCTGGTCTCCGCGATCTCCCTCTTGGTCACCTCAGCCTCGGCCAGCCTCGTGTTGATCGCGAAGCTCACCTTCTTACTCTCGTCGAGCGCATTGATCAGGTCCTCGTCGTCCAGGATGTTTCCGCTCGCCTCGGCAAGCATCTTAAGAATCTTCTGCTCGATCTCCGTCAGACTCTTCTGGTCCGCCGCGATGCTCACAACCAACTTGGCGTTCCTCTCCTCCAGATCCGGCCGCTCGTTGTTGATCACATCAACCAGCAGCTGGTCTTCCAATCCGCTCATGGTCACCGTGAAGTTAATGATCGTCGTCTTGATGCAAACCTCCGGCATGTAGTGCGGGTTGGCTAGCTTGGTGGTCAAATAGAACCTGAACTCGTCGCTGTAAGGCACATCGGAATCTCCGAGATGAATCAAGAACTGCCCGCCCCTCTTGAAGATCTGTTTCAACAGCACGGGCTCCAGACTCGGGTCCAACTCCTCCTGGATGTTCTCCAGCAGCACCTGTCCTCCGTATCTGATGCCGTTCTCCAGAGTCCTCAGGAAATCCTTCTCAGACAGCTTAATAACCAGCAAGTTCTGATCGGCGTTCATCTTCCTGATCCACTTGTTGGCCTGTCCCTGGGGGTCGATCATGAGCGGCCACCGCCTGCCCATCGTCACGAGCATGCCGTTCTCGGTACTGAACTCGTCAGCGGGCAACCCCTGAATCTGCCAGTCCCTGATGGTAACAGGAGTGCCCAAGATGTCGACCAAGCTGAACTGCTCGTCCACGGGAATGTTCAGCCCCCTGCATTCTCTGACCCACTCTTCGCCCATCTCCCTCCTGTACTCGCTCGTGAAGGGCCCCAAATAAGCCAAGCTACCAGCAGACAATATGATATCGCCCACCAAGTTGACCCTGTCCCTGCCCAACTTCTCACTCTTCTCCTTCCACCTGACCTTCTCGCCGCTCAAACCGCCCAAAAGTTGCTCAGCCCTGCTCAACTGAGTGACGGTCGTCGCGGCCTGGTCCTCCAAAGCCTGCTTCTTGGCCTCGGTCGACTGCAGAAGCGCCTTCAACTGCGCAACCTTCTCCAAAACGCTTCTCAACTCGGCCCTCTTGACATCCAAGACGTCCATGACAGCCTTCAATTTCGTCTCCGCCGCCTCCAAGCTCGCCTTCTTGGGCGCCACCGTCTTGGCAGTCTTGTCGTAGATGAACATCGCCCGAACCCACATGCACAGACTCTTGGCGGCACTGCTCACGCGCTCAATCTTCTCTGGCGTGAAGTCCTCGTTGTCCATGAAAACCTTGAGCTTCTTGATGATCTTGGGCTCCATGTTGTCCTTGTCGTACTTGGCGAGCATCTCCAGGAAGGTCGGCTCATTCATCAACTTTTTCGCGTCCTCCCACGTCTGCTTTCTGCCGCACAGCAAGCAGACTGCCTCCAGCGTGTACTGGACCATCGCGGGCGGGGTCTTGAATCCCTTCACCTCGCCGATGGCCTTCTTGTCCAGACTGTCCAAGGCCTTGACGGCGTTGGCGAGAGCGGGCAACGCCTCGGCCAGATCCGCCTCGACGTCCTCCTTCTGGCCCTGCACCTCGGTCGCGATGACGTTCGCTTCGCTCACTTCCTTCTCGACAATAGCCTGCTGCTTGTCAGCGGCGGACTGATCGGCGTTCACCTTGATCAGCAACTCTGCCGTGTTCTTCTTCGCCTCGTCAATCTCGGGCTGCATCTTCGTCAGCGTCTCTTGCAGCTCAGCGACCATGACCTCGGTCTCGGCGAGCTTCTGCAGTCCAATCTTGTACCTCTCCTCGTTGCTAGTGATCTCCTCCCTCTTCACCTTGAGCATTTCAGTGTACAGCTTGATGAGCTCCAAGTAGCTAGTGGGAGTAGTGTAGTTGTGCCTCTTGAGTTCGTAGAAGAACTTGACGGTCTTGACCTCGACACTGCGGTGAATCTTCACGGCCATGTTGCACAACGGCTCAACGAAGTCCTCCACGCCGAGGTCCTTGGCGTTCTCGCCGATGAACCTCATCGCCACGGAGTTGAGCGCGTCCTCGGGCCACGCGTTGAACCAGTCGATGGTGCAACAGTTAACCAAACTCGGGAACATCCTGCATCTAGTCCTGAACGCGGCGCCAATGGGGCTGAAGGCCAGAACGATGTGCAAGTTCTCCCTCACGAGCTGGATGTAGTGCTGCATGATGACATCCCGCGTCTCCAGCTTCCCCGCGGCCTTGGCCAACGGACGGACCATGCCGATGATCTTCTCGGTCTCATCACTCGCGTACAAGTTCGGGACCTCTCCGCTGTTCAAGATGTTATTCACGTCCTCCAAAAAGCTCTCCTTGACGATCTGCGAGTCGCTGAACAAGAAGACGGTCTGCTGGTTCTCGGCGCCCGCACTCATCAAAATGAGCTTGAGGTCCTCGTGGAACTCGTTGCTGCCGTAGCCCCTGGTGATCTCGATACTCTTGAGCTTGAAGTCGGCCATGAAGGCCGCCAAGCGGCTGAGACTCTGGCGACCGGAGCCGCCCACGCCGACCAACAGAGCGTTGCCTCTGGGCTGCCTGAGCACTCGGCAGATTCTGCTAATGTGGTTGATGGCGTCCTGGAAGAACACCAAGTGCATCTGACTGGGGAAGGTGATGTTGTACTCCTCGAGGTACTCGACCAGCAGATCGTGGACCTGCTTGTTGTCCTTGACGATCTGGTACTGCTTGTCGTCGCGAGTGAGGTAGTCGCCGTAGAGAGTATCCTTGAACGTGATAGGCTCCCACTCGACACCCATGTGAGTGGCGAGCAGCTCCTGACAAAGATTGTTGAACCAGTCGCGGTCGCCCTGGTCGATGAGCCTGTCCCTCACGACCCTGAACTCCTCGTGGCACCAGAGATGCAGCAGGGAGTCCTCGTCGGGCGCGTGCTTCGGCTCAATCATGAGCATGCCCTGGAACACCTTGCCGAGATCACGCAAGTTGAACGTGTAGTGCGAACGGGCGGGCGTGGGGAGGAGCTCCTTCCCGACCCTCTCGTAGATCTCCACACTCATAGCCACGATCTTGGCCGCCGCGCCCGCCAATCCGGGGATGGTCTTGGACAAGAACCCTTCGAGGACGGACTGGAAGATTTTCGTCATGGAGTTGGCCGACAGATCGGTGAGCCAGATCATACTGAACTGCCTCTGGAGACGAGGGGAGATCTCGTTCCTGCCACCGCCGGGGGGAGCGCACGCGCCGGTGAAGATAACGTCAGCGATGTTCTTGAAGAAGAGCTTGTTGACGTCGTAGAATCCCTTCTGGTCGATGATCTGCCTCAGCAGCTCGTTCGGGGGCTGAGCGCCGTACGTCTCGAGCGCGGGCATGTTCAGGTCGTCGACGAAGAAGAGCATCTTCTTACCGGCGGGGGGACCAAGCAGCGTCTTGCGCTTCTTCTCGAGCTTCTCCTCCATGACGTCGCGGATGTTGCTCGGCTTAGTCTGCGCGGAGTAGCCCATGGTGTAACTCGTGTACTCGCCGGTCGCCGACTGCTGGTCGAGGAACTGCTGGACGACGATGGACTTTCCGACGCCAGTCTGGGCGGAGAGGAGCACGTTGTACCCGCCGCACATGAGCTTCTTGAGAAGGAAGTTGTACCGCGTGGTCTCAACGGTCGGCACGATGATGTTGAAATACGGCATTTCAACGTCGAACCGGAAGTCGGTCATCAAGTCACTCCAGGGAATGAAGGCGGACTTCTCCTCGTCCATAACGTGGCCGTAGATGTCCTGCAAGAACGCGATGCACGTCTCGGGGAGGAAGCCGATGAACCTCTTGGTGGCCCACTCTTGGAACTTGGCGCGACTGTCGTCGTCAATGTTGCACCCGATGGACCAGACGAAGGCCCACACGAAGAAGAGCTTGACGTTGGTGGCGGCGTTGGGGTGGTCGGGGTGGAAGCCACGGGAGGGGTCAAGAATCGAGTACAGCATGTTGAGCAGGGAAGCAGTGAGGCACATGTCGTCCGACTTGACCTTCTCCGAACAGAACTCGCGAATGAACGCAAGCCCCTCAACGATGTTGTCGCACACGGCGGCCACGACGATGTCGGCGAGGTCCGGGTTGTCCGGGAACAAAGGCGCGAGGGAGTTAAAGCCCCACGTCTTGATGAGGGAGAGCACGCCGACGTGGACCTGCTCCATGAAGACCATGCCGCAGCGAGACACGGTGGCGGGGGAGGCGACGGAGAGGTCCATCACCTCGAACATCATGTGAAGGGTCTTGGGGAGCTTGATGCGCTCGGAATTGGCCAGACAGAGAGTCTTGTTGTCGTCGAGCACGGTGTTCATGTTCTCGATCCAAATGGCGTCGACGGGGCCGTCGAAGGTGATCCACTTGCGGTTTTCCGACCCGTCCGTCTGCGCCTGGCACACAGAGCGCACGAGCTTGGGCACGATGCCGTCCTTCCACTCGTTCGTCATTTGGTTGAACTCGCCGTACAGCTCACCAGCCGTGATGGACTTGGGGTTGAGAATGAGGCGGTCGATGGTCTTGTAGAAGTCGTCGCGGTCGACGACGCCATCCCGGTGGAGCTTAGTGAGAGCCTCAGCGAGGATCTTCATGTTGGTGGACTTGCCGGAGCCGGTCTCGCCGACTACCATCATGCCGTGGCGCACGAGCTGCGTCTCGTGCACCTGGATCACCTTGGTGATGAAGGACGGGACCTTCTGCAACCCGAACTTGTCAAGGGAATCCTCGATGGCCTTCTGGAGGAGGCCGTAGTCCACGAAGGGCACGTGGAGGCCGGGGAAGAGATCCTCGAGAATGCCGCTGAAGAGCGGCAGGTCGTGCTCGAGGAACTTGGGCGTGTTGGAGTCACGCATGGCGCGGATGAGAAGCAAATCCTCGTGCGTTCCGGGCTCCTTGCGCTTGAGCTGACCGGCGGCCACGAGCACGGACTTGACAGCGCGCATGCCGAAATCGTAGTGATCCTGCTTGGAAAGCTGCTCGGAAGCGAGCGCGTAAAGCTGCTGCATCTTGTTGGAGAGCGGGAGGGCGTTGGAGAAGCCCTCGGAGAAGAGCACGATCTCAGCGATGAGACGGTAGTCGGGGACCATCATGGCGACGGGACGGAAGAGGGCCTTGAGGTTGTCGGGCAGCTCGGCGCGGCCGGCGTAACCAGGGTTCATGGTGATGAAGACGCCGAACGACGGTTGGAGAGGAATGATGTTGCCCTCGAACTCGAACTCCTTGAGATTCTTGAAGCACGCCTGCTGGATGCACAGAACCTGCTGCGCAATGACGGAAAGCACCTCGATGTCGATGCGGTTGAACTCGTCGAAGCAGGCCCAGGCGCCCTGCTGGGCGAGGCCAGAGAAGAAGCGGCCCATGATCTTGAAGTCGAGGCCGTCAGAGCAGTTGAACACCACGCAGTAGACCGCGAGAGCCTTGGCCAGGTCCTTGGTGGTCTCGGTCTTGCCGGTTCCGGCGGGGCCAGCGGGGGCGCCACCGAGCTTCATGTGCATGGCGCCGGTGAGCGTCATGTAGCAGATATCCGTGAGAGGCGTAATGACGAGGCGGGGGCCGTTGCCGAGGAACTCGTAGCCGTAAGGGAAGCAAGTGTTGGTCTGGCGCGCAACGCAGTCGAAGCCGGGGTCGAAGGTGGGGCACGTCTTGTGGTCGGCCTTGTCCTCCCAGTAGTAGCGCAGCTGCTTGGTCCAGATGAAGTCGTCAGTGCGAGACACCTTCTCGGCAATGTGGGCGCGAGTGACGTCGCGCTTGTTCACGTCGATGGTGATGAGCGCGCCCATCATGGTTCGCTGCTGCTTGGTCAGGTCGTTCTGCACGAGCTTGACCAAGCTCTCGATCTGCTCGAGGGAGAAGGCGAAGAACTTATGGACGGCGGCGGCGTCCTCGCCATTCTCGATGCGAAGGATGGCGCCGCCGAGGCCGCCGGACCAGTACACCTGATCGATCATGAGAATGACCTGTGCAGGGTAGCCGAAGAGCCACTCAGACCTGTCGATCTGGCCGGCCTCGTCCTTCGGGTACTTGTCCCACGCATCGGCAGCGTTGTCGTAAAGGGCCTTGCGCATGCAGTACTGAGTGGAGGTGAGCCAGTGCTCGACGGGACCCTCGGCAATGCACTCCTCAGTCATGTCGACCTTCTCGCCATCCGGGTCCTGGTAGCCGAAGATCTTGGCAGAGTCCTTGCCCTCGCCGAAGCGGATCGACTTGATCGAGTCGAAACACTTCTGCATGTGCGGCTGCACGGCGTGCGGGTCGCGAGTCTGGGAGAGAATCTCGAGCAGCTCGTCGTTGGAGAGGAAGTAGAAGCGGGGGAAGGCCATGCGCTTGGTCTCGAGGTAGTCCTCGAGGGACTTCTGAACGGACTCGAGCGTCTCGTTGGCCTGCTGGAACTTCTCGAGAAGGGTGGTGCCGTCGTCGATGGACGCGATGACACGCGGGGTTTCGTTGGTCGCCTTCATGATGGTCCTCCACATCTTGTCGATGATCATGAACTTCTGGGACTCGACGGGGAGCTGCTTCTGAATGTCCTCGGCGCAGAAAATGGTCTCGAGGTACATCCAGTTACGCTGGCACGCAACCCACTCGTCGATAGTCTCGGAGAGAAGGGCCAGCTTCTTGGCCCACTCCTCGACCTCGTCGCGAACGCCCATGATGAAGCGCGAGCCCATCATCGTCTGGAGGGTCACCTGGTTGTCCTCGAGGAGCGTGAAGATGTCATCGAGGCCGCCCAGAATGAAGACTTGGGCCTGGTTGCGATGGTTGAGGCAGAGAAAGTCCATGTCCGCCCAGCCCTTCTCGATGGTGGCGAGGGAGTCCTCGAGCTGCGCCTCGCCGGACGCGGCGGCGGAGGTCTCGGAGACGAGGTCGGGGAAGTTCAGGATGCCGTACGAGAGCAGATCCTCGAGGCGGAACTGCAAGCCCTCGTACCAGGGCTGCTGGAGAGCGGCGAAAACCTTCTCCCAGTGGCGCCCCTTCATGTTGGGGTTGCCGAGCTCGAGGATGACGTTCATCTTGAGCTTGAAGTCGTTGGCCTTGTTCTTGAGCTTGTCCGTGACGTCGTTGTTGAGCTTCTTGTGCATGGAGAAGGACTCCTTGAAGTAAACCATGACGTCCTTGTTGATCTCCTCGACGTCCTGCTCGACGAACTCGCCGCCCATCCACTCCTCGAACTGGGTGTTCCAGCGGGTCACAGTCTGCCAGAGCTTGTTGGTCTCCGCGAACGTGTCCGACGTCTTCTTCTTGTTCTTGTAGTCGTACGCCGCGATGCCAAACAGCTCTTGGTAGTGCGTGTAGGTCTCGGCCTTTTCGTCAATCTCCTCCATCTTGAGCTTGACGGACTCGAGCTTCTCGACGACGACTGTGGGGTCGTCGAAGTGCATGGCGTCGATGTACACGCCCTCCTTGAGGGCAGAAGCGATGGTCCCGAGCTGGTCGTTGAGGCGGGAGATGTGCAGGTCGAGGGTCTGCTTCATCTCGGGGAGGCGCTCCTCCTTGAACGTGAGCGCGTAGTCCATCTCCGCAGTGTAGTCCTCGTGCAGGTGGTGCAGGTCGTCAAGCTGGACCTCGTCCTCCGGGGGCACGACGACTTGGTGCTGCTTGAGGAGGGAGTACATCTGCTCGACGGTCGAGATCGCCTTGATGAGGCCACGCTCCTTGGTCTTGAGCTGCGTGGCGGCGTCCACGTACCCGGCGAAGTCCTTGAGAGAGTGCGGGCGGGCAGAAATCTGCTGGATGCGCTTCTTGAGCTCGCCGAGCTGCTTCTTGCAGAGCGCCTTCGCCAGCTCGCGCACGAGGTCCTTCATGGAAGACATCTTGTGCTTCACCATCGGCGTCATGATCTGCTTGAGGTTGCGAGACTCCACCTCCAGGATGCCGCACTGCTGACGGTTCTTCATGGTCTTCTCGAGCTTCTCCTCGTACCCCTGAACCTTGTCCATCTCGTCCTTGAGCTTCTTGATCTTGAGGTCCGACTGGCGCTGGAACGCCTCGAAGTCCCAGTTGCGCGTGTCGTCGTAAATGCCGCGGAACTGTGCCGTGATGTGCTGCTCAACGTAGTGCTCGGCCCCGGAGAAGTCCTCCTTGATCTTGAAGTTGATCTGCTCACAAATCTTCTGGTACGACCTGTCGTTCCGGATGATCTGCTGCACGTTGGGCGCGTCCTTGACGATGCCAACGACGTGGTCGGTGAACGGGCGCGTGTAAACCACGCGATTCACGGCGTTCACAGTGCCGATGAGAGCGTCGATGACCGAAGCGATCATGATCTGGATGTCCGGGCAGGGGGGGTTGAAGACCGTGGCGGTCTCCGTGAACTGCACGGTCGTCTCGAAGAGGCCGTTCTTGCGCTTCAGCTTGAGCTCCTGCAGGAACCAGTCAGTGGTCAGCACGGCCTTCTCAGCCAGGCACTCGACCACCAGGTAGTCCACGGTGCGAATGAAGTCCGCCATCATGCCCTTCTCCTGCTCAGCGCGCTTCAGGATGCGCTTGCGCTCGGCCTGGGTGGGGGGACACGGTGTGAGGAAAGAGAAGAAGGGAGGGCGATGTGAACAAATGGCAGCTCGTGCGAGGGGAGGGCGGTGTGAACAAAAATGGCAGCTCGTGCGAGGGGAGGGGGTGTGAACAAAATTGGTAGCTCGTGCTCGTAGCGCGTCGCTTCCGCACCTCGTCGGCCTTGATCGCGACCATCGACTTGAGCTTCTCGTCGGCGTGGAAAAGCTTGGCGGCCGCGTCGGACGGGTTAGCGGTGCTGTCCACCACCGCGGCCAGGTTCGCCACGTGCGTGCACACGTGCTGCACGATCGTCTGAATGCGCTCGAAGACCGTCTCGAACAGCTTCGTCGCCGCCAGGCGCTGCGACGACTGGTGCTCCAGGAAGAGGGAGGATTCGAACGTCTTCATGCCCAGGTCGAGCAGGGACACGGACTGCAGCTCCAGCATGTGCTTCTTGAGCGACAGGAGGGGGTCACAGAACGATTCCTGGGGGCCACAAACACGATGTGAGCAAGGGGGAGACACACACACGTGCGAACAAG
>Ga0307985_10001065_pt1 | contig 15555 bp, 15 predicted proteins | sample EllFjometageno80_FD_203155 | JGI IMG/M metagenome (GOLD analysis project Ga0307985, IMG submission 203155) | Marine microbial communities from Ellis Fjord, Antarctic Ocean - #80 | ecosystem: Environmental > Aquatic > Marine > Unclassified | place: Southern Ocean | collected 2014-10-09 | reverse complement strand
TGAATGGTCTTCGAGGGCATATATCTTTGCAGGGCAGTGCGATGTTCAGCACAGCCCGTAGGTCCTTTGGAGCCCATCAGTTTCCATGCCCCCGGTGCGAAATGATCGGGGTGATACGGGTGGGTATGGATGTCGTAGATTTCGTCGGGAACGAAATTATTCAACTTTTTACTGAGCTCCTGATCACTCGGGGAAAGTAAGTCGGCGTATTTCATGTGATGCTTACCTATGTCTTTGGGGGAATGCCCCCTCTTAACCGAACTACTTAATCGTGACCCGACTGCCGGTGCGGATCGATTCGAAGCAGGCGAGGTTGAAACGCACGGCTTGGACGCCTTCTTCTAGAGTGGCCAGAGGCGTGGCTTTGCCTTCGGTGGCGTCGAGAAAATCATGGGCTTGAATCGAAAATGGACCGTCGCGTCCGAGAGGTTCGAAGGATTCCCAAGTCCAGTCCTCGGCCCCGAGGGCGAGATGGCCCCAGCGATTGTGATGGTATTCGAATTTCACGCTGCCTTTTTCGCAGTGGAATTGGACGATGACTTCGTTAGGGGCCTGAAACTGATTGAGATTATAGCTGACGATCGCGCCGGATTGGCTGCGGGAAATGATTGAAACGGTGTCTTCAACTTCGACGCCTGCGAGCACCTGATGATCGGCTTCGCAGAAGAGGGAAGCAGTAGGACCGGTGATCCATTCCATCAGGTTAACCATGTGAGTCATGGCATCTTGGATCGCGCCGCCGCCTTGAGCATGATCGGTGTAATAGATTTCGCGATAGGCCGGCCGGAAAGTCGGGAAGTGTTGACCGCCGACTGTGGAGGCCGCGCGCACAGGGCCAAATTTACCACTGTCCAGAAACGCCTTGGCGGCTCTGGGTTCGTGCCGGCTGTGATTAACGTAGGCGACGTGGCAGACGCGACCGCTCGCTTGATGCGCGGCTTGGAGCTCGTCGATCCCATCGAGGGAAAGGGAAAGAGGCTTTTCGAGGAGGCAGTGACGTCCCGCTCGGAGGACTTCGGTGCCGATCGCGACATGACTGGGAGCGGGGGTGCAGACGACGACGGCAGTGCAGGATGGATTGGCCATCGCTTGCTTCCAATCGGTGGAGGTCTCCACTTGATATTTCTCCGCCATATCGGCGAGGATCGCAGGACGGGTATCGCAGGCGATGACGTTGCAGCGGCCAGTTTCTTTGAAGTTGCGCAGGTGGCGTTCGCCGATGCTGCCGCAGCCGATGATCAGAACGGTGGGAAGATTACTCACAGGGAAAATGTTCAGAGGTTTGGGAAAGAGTAAATAACTCTAAGGAAAGGGTGAAGATTGAGCACCCTTCACTGATGACAAGCCGAGGCTCTTGGCTCCAAAATGAATCCAAGGTTACCAAGCAGTCCAGCCGCCATCAACGGAGAGAGTTTGACCAGTGATATACGAGGCTTGCTCAGAGAGTAGAAATAGAACCGGACCCAACATCTCCTCATTGCGGCCGATACGACGTAGCATGGTTTTTTGATTTAGCGTTTTTACGAAATCAGGATTGGCGGCCTGTGCCTTAGGGTTAGGGAATGGTCCGGGCGCGATACAATTGAAGCGGATGCCATCCGGACCGTAATGCATGGCGAGATAGCGTGCGAGTTGGATCATGCCCGCTTTGCTCACCCCGTAATCAATCGGATTGGGTTTCATCTCCTCCTGGTAGGCGTGCTTATCAGGGGGAACGAGACCATACATGCTGGAAAACAGGACGATGCTACCGCCACTAGTTGCTTGCATAGATTTTGCCAGTTCGCGACAGAGCACGAAGGTCGGCACGAGCGAGCGGTCGAGCGTGGCTTGAAATGCCTCGGCGGGCAGATCTTCCAGGGTGTGCCCAACGGAAGAGGCCACCGTGAGATGCGCGAGACCATCTGGTGCGCCATGTTCCGCGATCAGATCAGCAACTGCCGCCGGCAACGTGGCCGGATCGTTGACATCAAGTTCGATCGGAACCGTGCGCTGCAGATTAGCTTCTTTGATAAGTGCGGCGGCTTTGCCCGGAAGATCGATGCAGAGCACTTTAGCACAGCATTGGTCGAGGGCGATAGTGGTGGGAGTGCCGAGGTAACCGGCGCCACCGGTTATCCAGATTGTCTTGCCTTTGGGTGAGTTCATTTCGCGGTGAAACCACCATCAACCGGTATGTTGACGCCAGTGACGTAGGAAGACGCATCGCTGAGTAGAAAGATAACGGCGCCGTTCATCTCATCTGAATTAGCCATCCGGCCTGTCATAGTCCGTTTGTTGTATTTTTCGAGAAAGGCATCCGGCTGGGGCGAATCGGGATTAAAGATGCCTCCCGGCGAAACGACATTACAGCGCACGCCTTTCGTTCCATAGACGGAAGCGTAGTAGCGTGAGACATTGATCATGCCTGCTTTGTGGAAGAAGTAATCCGGGCAGGGTGTTAGACTTATGCCGGTGCCTTCGTAGTTTGCCATGTTGGGCCCCACCATTCCCATCATTGAAGAGATGTTCACGATGCTGCCGCCAGTGGGCTGTTTCGCCATCACTTCGGTGAATGCATTCAAGGTCAGATAAAGACCCGTAGCATTGGTCTCCATCGAGTCGCGCCATTCGTCGGCGTGAGGTCGCTCACCTTTCATCGGGCGGCTCACGGTGTTGTAAACAAGACCGTCGACGCGTCCGTTTTTAGCGAGCACGGCATCGCGAAACGCGTTGACCGAGGCTTCATCGCTGACGATGAGCTTCTCGACCTGCACTTCGACTCCGGCCTCGCGGGCGCGCTCAAGGTCGGGACCAAACTTCGTTGGATCGCGGGTGCCAACGACGAGCGTGGCTCCGGCTTGACCGAGGCCATTGACGAGTTCGCGGCCGAGTAGTCCGGTGCCACCGCATTGCACGATGACCTTACCTTTGAGAGAAAATGGATTAGTCATAGGGAGTGGCTGCTTTGCTGATCTTACTCGCGGTGCCGCGCACCTCGCTAAGCTTTGAATCGAAGAACACGCGCAGGGCGCCGACGTCGGAACCGGTGTTGAAGACATTCACGCCCTCGGCGGCTAATTCTTCCATCGGCAGAAAGATTCCGGAGGTCATTGCAAATTTGCCATTGGCCCGGGCGGCTTTGGCGACCCGCTTACGAGCTTCGTTTACCTCTGGCGCGGTGACTTGGCCCGCTTTGCCAATACGGTGACTGAAATCACCTGGGCCAAAGAGGAAACCGTCGAAACCGGGCACGGCTGCGATTTTTTCCACCTGTTCTAATCCTTCGGGAGATTCGATCTGCAGAATGGTGATCTTCTCGGTGTTGCTGTTTTCGAGATACTCATCCTGAGGCACGGCGCAAAACATGCCATCGGTGCAACCGCCATCGAGAGGGCGTTTGCCGATCGGGTAAAAACGGGTCCAGGAAACGATTTGCTCGGCTTCTTCAGCGCTTTCGACATGGGGCACGATAATGCCGGTAGCGCCGGCTTCGAGCGGGCGCACATAGTCCGAGTAGCCGCCTTTGGAGACACGCACGAGTGAATCCATATCGTGGAGTCGTGCGGCGCGGATGGTGTGCTCTAGCGTCGTCCAATCGGTGGGCACGTGCTCATTGCACAGCCAGATCGCATCGTAGCCGCAGAATCCTGCGAGCTCGGTGATGCGAGGATCGGTCAGATTGGATTTAATCGTGAGAGCGAATTTACCTTCTTTGAGGAGGCGTTTGACGCGACTTTTGCGTAGGGATGACATTTATTTGAGTTGGTTTTGGATTTCTGAAAGGGAGATGCGACGGCCACCTTCTTCACGGCTTTGGATGCCGGCGATCACGAGCTTCATGAGCTCGACGGTTTCGGAGAAGGGGAAGGGATATTCGCCGGTGCGCAGGTAGTCGACGAACGCGACCAATTGCGCTCTGAAGGCAAAGAAGCTGTCCCCGGAAGAGACCGCTCGACTACCCGCGGTGCCGCAAAGTTGCAGGCAGCCGAAGCCGCCAAACATATCGGCACTGGCCACGACTACGATGTCTGCACCGCATTCGTGAGTGAGATGCACGACGTTGCGGTCCTTAGTGCCGGTGTTTTGGGCAGTTAGAAAACCGGGGCCGAGAATCGGGTAGATGGCCTCAAGTGCATGGATGCCGTAGGTCTCCCATTTCTTGGCGGTGGTGATGCTCACGAAGCGTAGGTCACCCAGCTCATTCGTAGAATGGCGGTAGGGCATGAACTCCTTGGTGTAGCGCATACAACTCGAAGACATGATGCGCTTACCCTCGGCCACCCAGTCCATGAATGTCTTCAAGTCGGCTGGGTTGTCGGCGAGTGGCTTGTCCACGAAAACGGGGATGTCTGCTTCGACAAACGGACGGGCACGCTCGACATGTTCTCCCCCAATGTCGGTCGCGATGATCACAGCATCGACTTCGCCGATCACATCCGTGGTGTTTTTAACCACGTTGGGAATCAGTGAGCACTTGGCCACGTGTTCGGCCGTGAACCCGCCTTCACCGACGCAGCATACGTGTGTGACGTTAGCTCCGGGAATCTGGAGCGTATCACTGGGCTCTTTGTTGAGATAGTCGGGAATGCCGCCAAAAGGGCACTCGTTGGTCATGGCTTCACGATCGTAGCCGTTGAACATGGCGCTCCACGAATAAGGGTGCCCGTTTCCGGGGGTGCTGCCGATCATGGCAAGGCGCAGGGGGGAAGACATTGGGTATCTTTGAAAGGTTGGGGTGGCGTGGGGGAAATGAACTTACGCGCGTATTACATGCCATTGTTTGAATCGGCGAAGCAAGGCATCAGTGCGTAATACAGCTAGAGCCTGCTCCGGAATGGCATGATGGCTCCATTCTCACCTGTGCCATGCAAAACTTATCTCTGTCTCTTCCAGATGTTGCCGTAGGAGATTCAGCTGGGTTCTTCGATGCCTTGCATGATAAGTGTAGTGCCGTGCAAAGATTTGAATATGACTGATTATATCAGGCATTGATTATGAATTCTGTATATGGAAAATGATATTGGATTAAATCGTCCCGAGCCGATCACCTCTGAGATTGAAGTGATTTTATTTTCAAAACGAATGGTGCCTCAAGATGCCTCCGGCTTGGCAATAGACGACTACAGCCTCGCCGACTGTCACGCGATCCACACGCCCAACCAGGTAAGCGGATGGTGCAGTGGAATGGATCCCGAGACTTGAGCGGCTGATACAGACAGGTCGTTAAACTACGGTTCACCATCCGCAACGCTAACCTCTATTCGTTTACGTTTTCGAAGGAGTGAAGGGAGATCAGGTCAACCGATCGAGAGCCTCACCAACTGCCGCGAGGTAGTTAGGATGCCACAGTTCGTGGTCGGCGTCGGGGACGCCCGTGTAGGTGCTTTGAGTGTAGAAGTCTCGTATCGATTCCGCCCTGCGATGCATTTGCGCGTCTTCCTTTCCACCCACCAGCACGTCCGTTGGTGTGGCTGCATTGCCGTCGCGGTAAGAGATCATCCAACGATGCGGTTCGTCATCATCCTCGAGGAAAAACGGGGAGATCGATCCGAGGATAAGGTGTTTGGCTTTCAGCGCTCCGAGGTGCGAGTAGAGCGCTCCCAGCGAAAACCCCATCACGATTTTGCCTTCGGTCTGCGCATTTACCTGATCGATGACTGCCATGCTGCCAAAGCTGGGTTGAGAACCGTTCCAGTTGATCTGAACGAACTCCGTGTCCCAACCTCGCGAGTTCACGAAATCTACGAAAGGTTGGAAGCGACGTTCAGCTCCCGGCATGGGAGGTGTGATGGTGAGAGTCGGCATGTCGAATAACGAACGTGTCGAGCAGTTCACGTCAACGTAAGGTCGGTATTTGAGGGTATGGTGGGGATTGGGTGCTTCATTGCTTTGACCTTGGGGAATGAGTGTGAGCATGTTTCTCGCATGTGGCTCAGACTTACCCCTCGTTCTTTATTTCTCACTGCGATCTGTTTGTTTTTTGGAGTCGCGACCCTCGCTTCTTCGCGAGACATCGGTTCCTCCCGACAGTTTTTCTTTGATGATCAGATCATCGAGACGTTGGAGAATACGCGGCCGCGTCTGAATCCGGCGGTGAAGCTGGCCGATAATCCGGTGATCAAGCGCGACAAACCCTGGGAGGGGTCCGATATGCGGCTGGCATGGATCTTCTTTGATCATCAGCTGGGGAAATTTCGCATGCGTTATTCGTCCGGTGAATTTCGCATCGATGGTCGCGATGAGAAGGGAGAGTTGATCGTGCGGGGCGAGGGTGATTTACCGGAAGAGAAACGCATTGTGTGCGAAGCGTTTTCGGACGACGGCGTGAATTGGGTGAAACCCGAATTGGGCTTGGTCGAGTTTCAGGGATCGAAGGCCAACAATATTCTGCCGGAAAGTGCGCTCTATTATTATATGATTCAGGATCTGCGTGAGCCCGAACCGTCGAAGCGATTTAAGGCGCAGGTGCGCGAGGGCTCGTATGAGGGGAATGGGATGACGTATTCCACGTTTTACTCACCGGATGGTTACACTTGGACTGCTCGCGAAGGTGGGTCGATCATTGATACGGGCGATCAGCACGGTCGCTGGGGCCCCTCGGTATTTCTGGGCTGGGATCCGATTCGTGAAACCTACGCCGTGCATATGGAGAACAACTACCACATGCATTCGCCGACTCATCATCGGCGGTCAATTGGTCGCGCTGAAAGCCCCGATATGATTCATTGGTCGGAGCCCGAGACAATCGTCGTGGTGGATGATTTGGATTATCCCGATACCGAATTTTATCATCTGCCCGTCATGTTTTATGAAGGTTGGTATGTGGGCTCGCTCTGGATCTTTTCCACCACCAACACGACGCATGAACCGCACTTTGTTTTCAGCCGCGATGGGTATAACTACGACAGGACTTATCGCGAGCCGATCATTCGTCGAGGCGATCATGGAGATTTTGATTCAGTCTCGGTCTACGCGCAGGAACCGATCGTGCATAATGATGAGCTCCTCTTCTTTTACACGGGGACGAACTGGCGTTCGCCGGAACAGCTCCTCGAGTTGGGCGATAAGGCGACAGCCGGAATCGGCCTCGCGAAATTACCGTTGGATGGCTTCGTTTCGCTCGAAGGCGCTCGCGACGATTTCAGTGTCGTGACCACGCGCTCATTCAACTTCAGCGGCACGAATCTCTTTCTGAACATGCGTGCGGCGTTGCAGCAATGGGGCGCCGAAGCTTGTGAAGTGAAAGTTGAGATTCTCGATGGACGTCACGCTCCGCTGAAAGGCTTCGCGTTTGCTGATGCGGATACGCTCTCCACCACCCATATTAACCAGCCGGTCTCCTGGGGTGGAAACACCGATGTCTCCTCGCTAGAAGGCAGACCGGTGCGACTACGTATTCATTTTAAGAACGCGAAGCTCTACGCGTTTCAGTTTCAATAATTGATCATGAAATTTTGTAACCCCTTTCGCACTCCATCGCATTTGCTTCTAATCTTTGCGGTGGGGTTGAGCGGCAGTATGCGCGCAGAGGCCACTGCGCCGGGACGTCTGTTGTTTGATGATTATTATCAACACTCGCGTGACGAAGTCCTTTATCCCCAAGGAGTCGCGCGAGGAGATGCGGAGCTACGTAAGCTCACGAATTTCTATTCGCCGGACGCGACGGCGATTCCAAACGGCACGTTCGTTTTCGCTCAGCTGATTGCTGATAAATTTAAAGTGGAGACCAGCCGCGAGCCATTGTCGGAGGAGCTTCTGGAAAGCGCCGCCGCCTATCTACTGGCTTGCCCAGTGAGGGAGAGCCACGGAGGTCGCGCCGATTTAACGGAAGCCGATGCGGCCGTTCTCGAGCGATTTGTCGCACGAGGTGGTAGCCTCATCCTGATCGCCAACAGCATTACTGATCCGGAAAAGAGTGGCGTGGACTTCGTGGGTCTCAATCGAATCGCTCACAAGTTTGGCGTGCAGTTTCTCGCGAAACAGACGAACACGATCTCGATCCCAATCGCCAACGATCATCCGGTGTTTGATGGTCCGAAGGATATTATTTTTGGCAACGGCACGACGGTAGAAATCTTGGGCACTGCTGAGCCGACTACGCAGGTTTTATTGGAGAGTCACAGTGACACTGCGCTAGGTCCGGTCGCGGTTCTGGCGACTTATGGAAAAGGCAAGGTGCTCATGTTTGGTGATGCTGGCACCTTTGGGAACGCTCACGCTTTCCGCAGCGACATAGATCATGCCCAAGCGTTGCGACAAATGATGCTCGCACTTTTGCCGGATGGTCCGGCGCCGCGCTACGGATGGAAGGCAGATATGAAACTGCGCGTGAAAGTAAAACAAGAGCAGATCGTTTCCGGTTATCCTGAGTTTATGCGAGTGTTCAACCTACCGCATCCCGAAGGCACGAAGGTCTTCACGAGCGGCATGCGGCAGATTGACCTTGAGGCTTCAGGCGGAAGCGCAGGGCTGGTTGCCAGCAAGGATTTTGTGTCGGTCGTTTCCAAGCAGGATGCGAAGTTTGACCTATCGATTGGTGAATCGGATGGCCGCAGGTTTCAGATCGCATGGAGTGATTCGCAGGGTTCGCTCGATGCGAAATTATTGCCGTCAGGTCGATTCGTGACGCCGGGAATTCCCGATTCGGGCACGCTGGTCGATTGGCAGTCGATTCTGCTTAACGATGTGATTGGCGCACCGCTCAAAGCCTATGCGCAACCCGGCGAAAAATGGAGCGCCGAAGGGCTCGCGAGCTTGCCTCAATTACAATTAACAATGGCGACACGCCTGGAGCAGGCATCTTCTGATTATGCTTTCGAGGGAGAGGCGGATTACCAAGGCACGCCATGCTATCTCTTTAGTCGTGTGACTCGATTGGAAGGCAAGGACTGGGCACCGATTGATCTGATCGATCCGGCCTACGCGATGCAGTTCAATGAACGCGACATTGAGATTCAGGCGGGCGGGCAATTAGCCGTGGCCAAATATTGGATCAGTCGCGATTCGCTGTTGCCGGTTCATACCGAGATCAAAGTCTCGGCATCGATCTGGTGGCAGGACTCACGATTCCCGGCGAAGTATGTCGGCACTCATGATTCCAAGAACTACGAAAACTGGGAGGCGATCAATTTTGTGGCGACTTATGGTCGTGTGCTTACGGCGGACTTTGAAGTGCACTGAAAGAGTTGAATGTGGAAATTATCCGTCTTCGTCCCGCTTAGCGAAACTACGGCTCGATAAGGAAGTTACCTAGGCGATTCCTTTGCGCTTCATTCCGATAGTTGGGAGTTTTTCGCATGAAAATGTCATAAAGGGGTTGCTCTTATACCCGTGTCTACCGATCTCTGTGCGGCTGTTTTTTTGTGGCACCTGCTTACCCCAATTATCTGAACACAATGTCAGACTTGATTTCCCCTCCCTCGGGATTGTTTGGTTTACCCGCTACGGGTGCTCCGGAAGCTCCGCGCACCTTATTGCTGGCGATTGATGAACGCGCCTTTCCCCTGCGGGAGAATGTGGCGCTCTACCTGACAAAGCCGGAAATCCGAGCAGAGCCGGTGCTCATGCCTTCGGAGAATCCCAAGGCGCCGGACAGTGCAGCCACGCATTTCTATGGCACGGTGCTGCGCGAGGGAGATCGGTTTCGCATGTGGTATTACGCGAATCATATCGCTGGCGATGAGGATCAAAAAGGGGTGAGCCCGATTTGCTATGCCGAGAGTGATGATGGTGAGAACTGGACGCGACCGGAGCTCGGGCAAGTGGAGTGGGAAGGTAGCCGGGCCAACAATCTCATCGCGCTGGGGCTCGACCCCACTCAGGAGTGCTCGGGAGTATCGGTGCTACGTGACGACGAGGATCCCAATCCTGATCGCCGCTACAAAATGGTCTACGGCAAACAGCTGCCGGCTGCAATGAAGAAGCAATTGGGCGTGGATCACCGTTGGGTGGTGCGCACGGCGACGAGCCCGGACGGTCTCCACTGGACGGAATTGGAGGGGCTGGTCTCCGGGGATAAATTTGCTGAGCTCGCGTCTTTTTACCAACACGACGGTCTGTATATCGTGAACTCCCATGTGAATAGTCGGGGGGAAGGGGATCGGCAGGAAGGCCGCCAGGGCTATGCGTGGGTCTCCACAGATTTTGAGCACTGGTTGGCCGAATCGGCGCCTTCTTTTAAGACAGCGGAACCGGCAGAAGGCTCGGGCTGGGGCACCCACGGGATGACGGGTGGGGCGTATACCCAAGTTCATCTAGGGGTCGGCGCGACGTCGCTGGGCAATGTCGCCGTGGGCCTCTATGGAATGTGGCATCAACGCGTGCCTAATTGGGGTGAGGGTGGCACGAGTTGCGATCTGGGCTTGGTCGTCAGCCAAGACGGTTTACACTTTGATGAGGTGGTGAAGGGGCGGCCTTTTATCCGCAGCGAAGACTCACCGGTCAACCCGGTCGAGGGCTTTAATTATCCGACTCTTCTTTGTCAGACGAACAGCATCCTCAACGTGGAGGATGAAACATGGATCTACCATGGGCGCTGGCGGAATGCGGAGTTTCAATACTTGGGCGAGCCGGTGAACAGATCGAAGAACTATTGGGCAGGCGTGGGGCTGGCGAAGATTCCGCGTGACCGCTGGGGCGCCTTGGCGCTTTCTCACGATCAGGCATCCGGCGCGGTCTGGACGACCCCCATCACACTCACGGCTAACGCGCAGCTCCTGGTCAACGCGGATGATCGCGCGGGTTTGCGCTTCGAACTCACCGATAAGCGCTTCCAGCCTGTGGTTGCTTTTGAAGAAGGAAGAGCCTCGGCAGATGCGGAGAGCGATTTGGAAGCGAAGGTCGCGTGGGGTAATCGCGAGTTGAGTGAACTCTCCGGTCATACAGTGAGAATCCGCATCCACTTCGATCGCTCGGATGAGATAGATCCTCAGCTGTTTGCCCTCACTTTTAGAGAGAAGGCTTAGTCTTCGATATTGATATTATGAATAATCCGACATCAGAGCCCGCTCTCAAAGTTTTGAAGACCACGTCGGGAGTCGAGTTTGGTATCTGGGGTCACCTCGAAGTGAAACATGCTCCGACGTTTTTCATCTTGGCGAACTCGATTAAGGAAACTCTGGGCAGCGACTATTTTCGGCAGTCGGGCAATGACCTCGTGAAGCAGGGCTACCTTTGCGTGACCATAGATATTCCGGGCCATGGGGTGGACCATCGCAGTGATGAGCCGGAGGGCATTGAGGCATGGCGCGTGCGCACGAATGCGGGTGAAGACTTTGTGGCTGCGACTAATCGACGCTTAACGGAGGTGCTCGATTTTCTCATCGCGGAAGGCCACTCGGATCCCGAAAAAATTACGGTGGGTGGCACGTCGCGCGGTGGGTTTTTGGCGATGCATTTCACGGCAGCGGATGCGCGGGTGAAATGCGTGGCGGCCTATGCGCCGGTCACGGATTTGATCGTGTTGCGAGAGTTTCATGGTGCGGAAGATGATGCGTTGGTGGCGTCGCTTTCGGTTGCCGAGCAGGCGTCGGAATTGGCCAGTCGCGGGCTCTGGATTACGATCGGGGATCGTGATGATCGGGTGGGCACGGATAATGCGATCGCACTGGCGCGAGAGGTCACCGCATCGGCACGTTCCCAGGGATTGCCCGGCGAAGTAGAGTTCCATGTGATCGCGGAACCGAAGGGGCACACGTTGCCTCCGGGCGCAGCTGAGCGGGCCGCGAAGTGGATCACTCAGCAGGTCGAAAAATCGTCTGAGTAATTGAAAACAATTTTTATGAATCACCCCATTAACGATCTATTTCCGGGATTCACCGAACTATCGGTGGAAGCTAAAATTCGGCAGGTTGAGCAAGCCACCTCAGCGGCACGCGTTCACCCGAGTGGCATCCTGCTCTGCATGCCGAAGGTCGCCCCGGAGGGTCTGCGCTCGGTGAACACGGAGGACCTTGAGGGGATGGATGAGTTTACGAATAACTTTGGGCACCAGATGAAATCACCTACGGATTTCTTCACCAATGAAAACTCCATCACGGTCTCGGGCAGTCATCTCGCTGCGCAGAGTATTCGGTTTAAGGCGACTGGTGAGGCCGAGGCGATCGCAGCCGCGCGGGTAGCGTATCGTTCGTTGCGGATCGTGTATCAATTTGGAGTGAAGGCGGGCCAGATCGGCTTCATGGGCAAGCCGTTTCATTTTGAGTATTCGGCTCACACGACGGGCGACCAATACTTGCACACGCTCTGGGGGCTGTGGTCATTTCTGCCGATCGCTTCTCCCGATGAGCAGACGGAGATTCGCGACATGCTTATCGCGATGGCGGATTATCAGATCCGCGTCGATTACTGCATCGCCAATCGAAGCACCGGTGGTTGGAACATGCGGGAAGATCCTTCTGATTATAATGCGATCATGGCGGCGATGGTCGCGATCGCCTACAAGCTCACGGGTGAACAGAAATATCGCGCTGCTTACGAATACGTCATGCTCACTGGCAAGTGGATGACGCATCGTCGGCTCGATTACATCGTAGAGCAGTTTAGCGAAGGCACCTACGAAGCCCAGCCCTGGGATAAGATTGCGGGAGCCAAGGTGGAGGAAGGGGAGTTCGCTCATTGGGAACAGGTTCAACATTGCCAATTCACCGCGATCTCAGCGGCGATCATTCACGATTGCGTGCCCGATCTTTTTACGGCGGATGACTTGAGCCGAGTCTTGGAATTGTGGTGGGCGGATCAACCAGTTGGCTTTGATCAAGAGAAGTGGAGCTACCTTTATTGGTTCATGGTTTCGAGTAAGGATCGCTCGTGGCGACCCGCCGAACGCACCGAACGTCTGCCGCCCGAAGAGTGGTTTGGCGGCAGTCCGTTGTTGTCGTTCGCCTCGTCGTGGATTTACGGAGACTGCCTCGCACGCTTCATGTGGACGGCGCTGGTGGTCGCGCGGCATTGCCCCCCGAAACGCGATGAGGCCGCCGCATTTGCCGAGGAGACGTTCCGCCGATTGGAGCCGAGGCATCTGCTGTGGATCTCCGATCCGGATGGGAAGCAGATGCCGCCGGAGTTGAAATACTTCACGGAGTTTCTGAGCAGCGAAGTGCCGGAATGTTTGATCGCCTCGTATTGGGAGGGGCGGCGACTCGACCTTTGGAAGTAACTCCGAATGATAGGCGCTTCGTCTTATGATTTTCAGTGAAACCAAAGCGATTGATGCCCACGGCCATTATGGGCTATTTCCCCATGCGAATAAATTACTGGAGAAATTTTCAAGCGCATCGGGTGAGCAAGTGGCACGTCGAGCAGCTGACTGTGGCGTCGAATGGTCGATTGTCTCTCCACTGGAAGGATTGATGCCAAGAGGTCGTGTGACGCAGGTGGCCTCGGCTAATGAGGTGGCTTTTCAGGAGGTGCCTTCGGTCAAGGGGCTCTTGCAATATGTGATCGTGAATCCACTCCAACCGGAGACCTACGATCAAGCGCGCGAGATGCTGAAGTCTCCTCGATGCGTGGGGATAAAGATTCACCCGGAGGAGCATGCCTACAAAATAACCGATCATGGCGATGAACTCTTTTCGTTCTTCGAGGAGGTGGATGCGCCGGTGATGACACACAGCGGTTGTCCTAGCAGTCTGCCGATTGATTTTGTGCCGTTTGCCAATCGCTACGCGAAGGCTCGGGTATTACTCGCCCATTTGGGAAACGGGATGGGTGACAAGGGTCGGGTCGATTTGCAGGTGAGGGCGGTGCAAGCAGCCCAGCATGGGAATCTTTGGGTCGATAGCTCCAGTGCCCGCAGTATTTTGCCGGGCTTGGTGGAGTGGGCCGTGAAAGAAATTGGGGCCGAACGTATTCTCTTCGGGAGCGATACACCGCTCTATCATGTCGCACTCCAGCGCGCCCGAATTGAGACCGCGGAAATTTCCGACGAATCAAAACAGCTTATCTTGCGCGACAACGCCCTGATTTTTTTCAACCTTCACGAACTTCCTTTATGAAATCTCCCCTCAAGCCCCTTACCCGAAAAACATTACGAGGTGTCTGGAGCGCCCTGATCATTCCTTGGACAGATCGCGATAATCTGGACTCCCGTCGCTTCGCCAAAGAAATCCAAGGATACGCAGGCACGGGCGTGAGTGGAGTCTACACCGGGGGAACCACAGGGGAATTCTATGCGCAGGATGATGCGACCTATGAGCAGATCACCAAGATTGCCTGCAAGGAGGCGCATGCGATGGGTCTGCCGGTGCAAATTGGGGTGTCGGGTCAAAGCACTCGAACGGTCAACCAACGGATAAAAATCGCCAAGAAGTATAAGGCTGATGCGTTGCAAGTGGCGCTCCCTTATTGGCTCGAATTGAAAGACGACGAAGTGAAACGATTTGTGTCCGAGATTGCGGTGGAGGCTGGAAAGACACCGATCGTGCTTTATCTCACTGGTCGCTCTAAACGAAAGATAGGCCCGGCATTGATGGGGCAATTGGCGCGTGATGTTCCTACGTTTATTGGCACGAAAGATACCGGGTTGGATGCGAAGGGGATTAAGGCAATCCTACGCAAAGCTCCTGATCTGGCGATTTTTGGTGGCGAGGATTTCTATACGAAATTACCTGCTGGGGGCAAAGGGGGTTACTGTTCAATCACTGGATTTAACGCGCCGAAAGTGGTCGAGCTCTACAAGCTCTGCGCCGCGGGTCGGATGAAGGAAGCGAAGCCTTTGTCGGATGCCCTTCATCGCTTTCTATATGAAGCGTTGGTGCCAATGGTGACGAAGGACGGGCTCTGGGATTCCGCGATTGACCGAGTGCAACGCGTAGCCGGTGGTGGGGTGGTGGGGCTGCGTTGCCAGTCTCCCTATCGAAGTGCATCCGAGAAACACGTGAAGCGTGTCATTGCCTGGTGTCGCCAAAATACCCCGGAATTGTTGCCGAGCCACTTGGCTGATACTGGTTCATCGAAGTCCTGAGCACTCCACTACTTTACCATGAAAGCCCTCAAATTTTTGTTCTTTGACTATTGGCCCTACGAATACGCAAAAGGGTTTTCGTATGTGAGTAATCGTCCGGTGAAATCCGAACATAACCCGCTCTTTAGCCGCGATATCAATTCTCGGTTCAAGGGGCTGAACTATCACACGGTCATTTTCGACGAAGAGGAGAAGATCTTCAAGGTGTGGTATTGCACGCGGTTTTACGACTTCGAGACCTTGGAGCATGAGGAGTATATGGTCTACGGCACCTCGCTCGATGGGATCAACTGGCAGTTCCCGAATCAGGATGTCGTCGAGGGCACGAACTATGTCACCACGCGTGAAGACTACGCGATGGGCGCCTCCGTGATTAAGGACATCGAAGACGAGAAGATGCCTTACAAATTGTTGATGCGGCCGAAGTGCGAACCGAAAATCGAGCCAGCGATCTTTGCGTATTACTCAATGGATGGGATCCATTGGAAGAAGGTGCAGGAAGAACCGGTTCTGCCAAACAACACGGATTGCCAGGTTAGCTTTTACCGCGACAGTGTGACCAATATCTACAAGGCCTGTTTTCGTGGAAGCATCGGGAATCGCCGTGTCTT
>Ga0307985_10001064_pt1 | contig 15556 bp, 12 predicted proteins | sample EllFjometageno80_FD_203155 | JGI IMG/M metagenome (GOLD analysis project Ga0307985, IMG submission 203155) | Marine microbial communities from Ellis Fjord, Antarctic Ocean - #80 | ecosystem: Environmental > Aquatic > Marine > Unclassified | place: Southern Ocean | collected 2014-10-09 | reverse complement strand
CAACACTTCCAAAAGTGATCTCCCTCGTCTTCGTCGAACTTGATTGCAAAACCATCCACGCTTCGCCCCTCCCCTCCCCTCCTCCTCCTTCTTTGAGGCGGCGATCGTTCATAGCGCCTACCCCCCCTACCATAGATGGGGGGCATGCGCCGTTTTTGGTCAAACGGATGGGCTCTGCTACTCAGGCTGCCACCTATATACGCTGTGTGTGGCGTGTGAATTCGGAGTTAATGTAATAGACGTGCTATTGTGATGAACACAAACAGAGGAATCTGGGAGGATGAGGAGGCTTTTCTTGGGGGTAGCAAAGGAAGGGGGAAAGGGTTCCGGGATCCTGCTAAGCTGAAATCCAAAGCTGGTATGGGGAGACATTCCCAGAACCGCGTCTATTAAAGTTTTGCGATCGATGTTAGGGTTAGGGTAACTCTAACCTGGTTGGGCGGGCCTCGACCTTTACTATTGTGAAGAGCAAGGGTGCTCTTGGAGATGCCGGCGACGCGGAGACGCGGTTTCCGGGGGGTTGCGTTGTTAATGCAACGCAGCAGCCAGAGCGTGAGGAGCGGTGGCCACGAGAGAGGGCGCGCGCGCGGAGAGGGCGAGTACGAGGAGGGGAGTTACAGATATTGAGGAGAACGAGCCGAGCGCTAGGTGGGTTAAGGAGTGTTTACTTCAAGGTTTATCATGACACACCGGGCCTGAGCCCGAACTATGGCCCAAACGGGACCCGTAAAGGGCCCCGCAACTGCACGCTTGGGAGGTGTAAAGTCGGCTAACTGAGGACTCAACGAGCTTCGCTCTGTACGTGATCTGAACGACCGATTCCAAGCAACTTTTTAGTGACATTTATGTTGGGTGCGTCCAGGAGAACGCCAAACACACCTAGCGACCCTCGGAGAAGCTAATGTCGATGCACGAAACCCACCTGTACAGCTGTAGAGACTCAGGCAAAATCTCCATCTCCTTCTTCGCCACCTCCCCTCGAAGCAAGTCAATCGTCATGTCGTGGATGAACCCAGAGCCATTGCCGCCGTTACCTTTAAACCAGCAACCCCACCCGGCGATCCAATCTCGCCCTCCAGCGCCTTCAGCTGCTCCAATAGCTGCTCCTTCATCCGAGCCTGCGAGCGAGAGATAGAGAGGTGAGAGGGTTGGCGAAAGAAAGGCGCCCGAATTGCGCGTCCCGAAAGGGGGCCGTTCGCATCGCTCGTGGCGCTTCCAGAACCGGCCATGTCGCGAACGACGTCCCGTTCGCGTCGCTCGCCGACTCACCTGCATAATCTCCAGCCAATCTTGAACGTCTCCTTACTAACGCTCATATCCTTACTCTCCATCGTGGTCACGCCGGTTGGAACCGGCGTGAACAATCCCGGAACAGACAGCGTCGCGCCCTCCTGTGTTGCCTTGAACGCCTTGAACTCGTCTTCTCACATGCTCTTCCCAGTCACGCCATTCATAAAGTAACTGCATCCCGACTTCTCATCCTTGTGCTCCTTCCATGCACATTCAGTAGCAGTATCGAATTTCCAAACTCATCCGGCAAATCAAGGCAAATAATCAAGGCAAATCAACCGAGTACAAATTACTTACTTCGAAACTAAAGCGCGAGCCCTTGCGACTTCTGCCACTCCAGGAACTCCAAATGCTCCTCCTTCTCCGCCGCCTCCAGCCGCTCCTTCTCCCCCTGCTCCAGCGCCCTCACCTTCTCCTTCTCCTCCCTCAGCTCCCTCTGCAACTTTGCGATGGTCTGCACGCACTGCTGCCGCTCCCCGTTGTTACTCTCCCTAATCCTCTCAATATCCTCCCTGCCCTCCGCCACCTCCCTCTTGGCCTCGTGTAACTCGATCTCCTTCCTTCTGACCTCCTCGCTGCTAACCCCCTTCGCTCCCACTCCCGCAATCACCCAGTCACCGTCGGTGCAAAAGTGGTTCATGTAGTTGAGCATCTCCAGCAGATGCCTCTTCCGGTCTCCCATTGTCTTGCCCCTCGACCCATCAAGCTTCTCAAGCCAAACATCCCTGCACGCAACCCCGCACCGCTCGCAGACACACAAGCTCTCCATGTCCCCGAGCCACTTCCTGCACTTGAACCCCTCGGCAATGTTGTCCTCAAACTGCTCCAGCAACTCCTTGAACTGTCTCGCCCTGGTCGCGTCAGTAACTCCCCGTTTCCACTCTCTAGTGTCGAACTCCGGCTTCAAAAACGCCGGCATCCCGCTAACCAAATCAAGCAATGCCTTGGCAATCTCCTTACAATCCGACTCGTAAAAGTCGTCCGCATTCTTCGTCGTCTTCACACTCACACTCGTACGGTTCTTCGCATTATAATTGTTCGCATCAGCTTGCTTCCCATGGCTGTTTCGCACCCTTTCCTCATCATTGTCACTGAAATCCATCGCGTCGATAACCTTCTTCGGCGCCACCCTTTTCCTCATCGACTTCCGCCCCGCCCCCTCTTCCTCCTCCTCATCCTCCCAGTCATCCTCCACATCGTCGTCGTCCCAGTCATTCACCTTGGCCTTCTTCTTCTTGGGCTTAGGAACCGCGGGAGCGCCCGCTAAGGGCACAACCTCCAAACTATAACCCTTCGGCATCGGCTTCTCCACCACAGGCTTGATAAGCTGCACCGTGTGCTTCCCCTGCACAATACTCTTCTCCTGCCAAATGGTCACACCGACTTTCTTCTTGTTCACTGACGTCTTAGGCAACACGTTGAGCTCCAGTGCATCCAACTTCCTATACAGTTTCTTCTCGTTGTTGTACACCGCACCCATATTGTCCTTAAACGCCTTCTGCATGATCAAATTGTGCCTCTGCACCCCCACACAACCAACCAGCCTCTTCGTCAGAGAGTAGTAAGAACGAACAACAGGGTAACACGCACTCCAGAGACTCTGACAATCCCTGAACCCCTCCTTGGTCGGATCGAGCGTGAGCTGACAATTGATGTCCTCTACAATAACAGTCAACCCCTGCTGGTAGTCCGCTTCGTAGTTCTTCAGTCCCAACAGCTTACGGAAGTCGTTGTTGGTCGTCATCAGCCGACCGCGGGAGTACACGAACAGGCGGGACTCCTTCACGCTCCGGTATATAGGATCGTAACCCAAATAAACATTGAACGGCTTGGGGAACGTCTCCAGGTCCGAGTCGATCGTGAGCAAGTGTTTGCACAGGTAGACGAACTTCCTGTGCCACTGGGGGGGGGATTGTGATTGTGTGAGCGGAGCCAGGGCGGGCAAGCAGCGAGCGAAGCGAGGGCGAAGTTGGCGAAGCGAGGGCGAAGTGGGCGAAGCGAGGGCGAGAAAAGCGAGGGCGAGAAAAGCGAATGAGAGCGAAGCAATTGCGAGCGAGGGCGATGTGAGCGGAGCGAGTGGCTTCAACAAAAACTGCTGTAGCTTCGTCTTTTGCAGGCGATTTTTCGGCACGGTGATCTTGATCCGCATAGAGCAGGGGCGGCGTTTGACAAAAGGGGTGCTCAGATCGCGACGAGCAGTAGAGAACGTGCTAATGCGGGAGAACGGGCGCTTTGGAGCAGCGGTGCGTTTGGAGCAGCAGCGCTCGTGCTACGATCAGTAGCCCCTCTCCCTCGCTCCCTCTTCACCAGCCTCGCTTCGTTCGAGCCTCGCTTACCTGCAGCGGCGCGACCTTCATGGGCTTCTCCGCCTTGTGGTTCTTGCACGTCAAACTGACGTCGAACAGACTATCCAGGTACCGCAACGGGTACTCCCTCGCAATGAAGTCGACCGTCTTCTTCGCGTCCACCCCGATCCAGTCGTCGTTGACGTCGCCAGGTGGCGGAGGGGGGGGGTCATCGACCGCCTTGTCCGCGACGCTGTCGTCGTCGGAGTCCGAGCCCGCGTCAGGATGCCCAGTCTCGTAGTCACTATCGTAATCGCTGTCGTAAATAACCACCGCCTTCCTCTTCCTCTTGGGAGCAATGGTCTCGGTCGGCTTCTTGCAAATTAACATGACCCTAAAGAACGGCGCCGGCTTGCCACCCACCGCTAACGCCACCGCCCCTGACGACAGATTCGCGTCGCAAATCGCATCAAGCACGCACTCAGCAATGTCAAATCCGTACAAGAACGGCGTCCACTTGGCCAGCGGCCAGTCGCCCAGGTCAGCGGTCTTAATGGCGGCCTGAATGGAGGACAGAGTCGGCGCCGCGGACAGAACGCACTCGAGACGAGGGAACTTGGGACCGCCGCCAGCGAGGATGGCCGACGACAGATTCAAGTCCTTGGAAATGAGCGCCACCCCAATCGTGGAAACGCTAAGAGAGAGTAGAGAGTAAGTAGAGGCGCGAACATCTCGTTACGAGCCGCTAGTCGAGCGAGATAAGCCGGCCGTCGTGAACCTCGCTTTAAGCTGGTCGCTCAGAACCGGTCGTTTGAGCTGCGTGTCTTAGCAGCGCCCTCTTAGCCGGTCACTCTGCGCCAGTCGTTCTCAAAGTGGTGAACGAAAGGCCGATCATTCAGTGTGAACAAAAGGGGTGCGACGAGACTCGCGCCACGCATTCAGTGTGAACAAAGGGGCGCTCCAAGGGGGGCGCTTCAAGTGGCCGCTCCTCGCTCACTAATAGCGTGCCTTGCGCTACTTCTTCTTCATCATCGTCTTCTTCTTCGCTCGGTCTTCTGTCTCACCTCCCCTTCCCATCAGCTTGGGGCTTGTTGTAGCGGCTAATGACCAGCCCCGAGTTGGCCAAGTACACCACGGACTGCTTCAGGCCCACTCCGTTCTCTCCGATCTGTTCGGTGTTCTTCTTGTCGGACTGTGCGAACGACAGGCAGTGCGTGATAGGCTTAATCGCGTCCCCGCCGTTGGTGATGCACACCACTGGCATTGGGTTGATGGTGACGCGGTCAGGACTCATAATTCGGTCCTTTGTCGCGATCCATTTCGAGTTCGTTACGGACGAAGCCTTCACGGTGGCGTCGTCGGCGTTGTCGAGGAGGTCGAAGAGTGCGGATGACTTCTGCTTGTACCCTCTGCAGATCCATTCCACAAAGCCAGAAGCTGAAGTGGTCATGGAGTGTTGGCTGGGCGGGGGAGCTGGTCTGGGGGGAGGAGGGAGCGAGGAGGAAGACATTGCCACTGCGAGGTGGTGTGGGATGTGCGAGGTGGCGTGAGATGGGAGAGGATTGAGAGAGAGGCGAGAGTGAGTAAGCAAAGTTAGCAAAGTCAAAGTGAGCAAAGTGAGCAAAGTGAGCCAAGTGAGCAAAGTGAGCAAATATAAACATATTATGTAGAGAAATAACTTCGTGCAACCTCGGGCACTGCACGAACAGAACAGAACGGAACGAACGGCGCAGTGGAATTCACACAACGGAAAGATTGTTGGGGCGAGGCATCATGCGCCGTTGCAGTCTGTTGAGGCAATTTTGACGCTTGTGTCGGGGGAGCAGGAGACTCGACGTGCCTTTGCTCGGAAAATGGCGAGCGCGAAGGACCCGGAGTTGCTAGTGCCGTATTATGCTAAGCTACTCTCTGGGCAACGGGAGAATATGCCGCAGTACACAGCTTACAAGGAGAACACGACGACGGTGAACGGGAAGCAAATTCGAATGGGTTATGTCTGTTATAACGGCAATCTTGCGAAGGTGAGCTCCTTGGGCACATGTCGCCGCTCTTGCTCTTGCTCTAGCTCTTGCTCATAGATGTACTCTAACCCTCGCCAGCCTCCATCCCCGCCACCAACCCCTCCGCCGGTCACCAAACACGAAGAACCTAACCGCGAAGCGAGCGTGAGCGTGAGTAATTGAGCGGTGGCTAAGCTAAAGCGACCGCCTAAAGCCGCAAACAGCGTGGTTGGAGCCGGTCGTTCTGCGTGCATCGCTCGCGAACCCTAACAGGTGAGGGTTGGCGCTCGCGCTGGTACATAAAAAACGCTCCGCGCGCCCGCCGCCGCCGCCCCGACAAACACCAGAACGCTGAAGATCCAGCCGAAGGCTAGCTCAAACCTGTTCTCGTCCCCCGCGACGACCTCCGTGTAAGGTGAGAACACCCTACGAGATCGCCGCGAAGAGGTCCGCGACGATGCCGGCGATGCGGATGCGGCGGGTTAGGTGACCGTGCTTTGTCTCGCGCGGTCCAGCTCGTACTCGAGTAGGGAGCTTGTCGTTGCGAGCGCGGCTGTGATGGAGAACGCGATGACGAACCCTTGTACGATTGGGAAGGCCGTGCTGGTGCTGCGATGATGGGTTAGAGCGAGGTTGTGAAAACGATCTGATGCAGCAGCGTGACGCATTACAGTGGAGCGCAAAGTCTCGCGTCGTTTTCGGCAGCATGTAGCCATAGGAGTTCCCGCGTACATCAAGTTGTCGAAGAGCACAAAGTTGATGGGCTGGTCGCTGTAGGGCGGGAAGAAGACGATCTAGATGCCGAGAAGGGAGATCAGAGCGATGAGGAGCGTGAACGAGCGGAGGGTGAAGAGGATGGATGGGGTGTTGCTGTACGGCGCGCTGTAGAGAGTAGATCGCATGCCGGTGGAGTGCATGCCGTGCTTGCTGCTGTACTGGATCGAGGTGGTGGGGTTAGCGAGTGCTTGGAGGTATTCGAGGTGCATGTATTGAGCTGCACCGGTTCTTCACCCTCAGGTCGTTGATCGAAACATCGTTACAGTACCAGGGTATGAAGATGGTCACACTAACCTCGTACGACGTGCTTGCGACTCCACTCACGCGCGAGATTCGAAATGCAATTTCAGCCTGCTCGCACCTGAGATTGGCGCCCCTTTCGCTTCCTTAAACGTTCGACCGCCAATTGCCAACGCCTGTCATATTCCCACCTTACCCGGACATCTCGAAGCGCGGACATGAACTGGGCTGAATAACGATGAGCAGCCGCCCGAGCAAGCGAGCTAGAAGCATATTACCGGGTGCGAGCATTGGTCGCCAAGCTCTATCTTGACCTGACACGACCGTCTTTTTCTAAACACTCTCTTGTCATCTTCTTAACACCCTCTTGCTTCTTAATTATCTGCTCAGCACCCTGCCACCAATTGACAACTAACCCAATTTATATCAGCGCCATGTCCTCCTTCACTACCGCCACCCCCCTCCCTCCCACCTCGTTCCTTCTCCGTACCAAAGACGCCCTGACCAATGTAACCCTCTCCCCCCCCACTGCTGCCGAGGCCACCACTACACACGACGTCACTCTCACCGAGTCCACGCTCTCCGCGACGCCCATTCCCACGGCGACGTACTCGAACGACGGGGGAGTGCTCGCCGCGAAGGACTGCGCCGCTGCTGGCGGCAACGTGTACCTCGCATCCACTGGCACCAGTGGCACCAAAACGCCGCTCGCTGGCAACACTTCTGGCGTGCAAGCCATCGCGTTCTCCCCTCTCTCGACGTACGTCGTGACGTGGGAGAAGCCTCCCAAGGAATCCGGCGGTGACGGCAACCTCAAGATCTTCGCCACCACTGACGGCTCTCTGCTGACCTCGTACCACATGAAGAACTCGCCGTCCAAGGGCGTTGCGTGGCCCGCAGTCGAGTGGTCGGACGACGAGAAGGTAGGCAGCGATGAGTGCTGAGCGAAGCGAGTGGAGTGGAGTGCTGCGTGGCGCTGTCAAAAGCAGCGTGTTTTACAAAGCGATCGGCTAAAGCGACCTGCGAAGCGGACGTTCTGAGCGTGTCATTCCGCGCAACGTGCTCGCGAACAGCGCAACTCGCTCGCGAACTGCTCGGTTTGAGCCGGTCTCCCCGCACAAATCGCTCGCAAACTGCGCGTTCCGAGCCGCTCACAGCGCGCTCTGGGTCGTCCTTCTTTCAGCGCGTGCCCCCCCTTCACCTCACACTCGCAGGTCGCGCTCCGCATCGCCACGAACTCGGTCTTCATCTACCGCGGCAACTCGGGGTGGTCCGACAACAGCAACCTCCTCAACACGATGCGAGTCGAGAACGTGACGCAGTTCAGCGTCGCGCCGGGACCGACTTACAGATTCGCGACTTTCACGCCGGAGAAGAAGGGCAAGCCGGCCAAGGTCGCCATCTGGTCGTACCCCAACCTCACAACGCCCGTCACTGGCAAGTCGTTTTACCAGGCCGAGGAGATGACGACCAACTGGGCCCCCAGCGGCAACTCGTGCATCGTCTTCACGAGCACCACGGTGGACACGAGCGGCAAGTCGTACTACGGCAGCACCGCGCTGCATCTTCTGTCCGCCGACGGGTCGAGCGACGACTATTCCGTTCCGCTTCCCAAGGACGGGCCGGTTTACGACGTCAAGTGGTGCCCGGACTCGAACAAGGCGTTTTTCGTGGTGCTGAGTGGAATGATGCCCGCTCAAGCGTGCTTGTACAATGCCAAGTGCGAGCAGCTTTTCTTGTTCGGGGAGGCGGCGAGGAACACCATCTCTTTCGCGCCCAGTGGCAGATTCATGATGCTGGGCGGCTTCGGCAACCTGGCGGGCGGCATGGACTTCTGGGACCTGAACAAGAAGAAGAAGATGGGAAGTAACCAGGCGAACATTCCCGTGGGCTACGACTGGAGCGCCGACTCCCGTTACTTCATCGTGAGCACGACCGCGCCGCGCATGAACGTCGAGAACGGCATCCAGGTCTTCAAGTACAACGGCACGGGACCCGTGGGCAATATCGCGTTCGAGGCGGGTCCCGTTCTGTTCGAGTGCGTGGTGAAACCGGCTGCGTTCGGTACGTGCGCGAGCGAAGCGAGTGGAGAAAAGCGAAGCGAGTGGAGACGAGCGAGCGAGCATCAACCCGACGCGAGCCGCGATTTCCCCGCGAGCCGTTCTTTTACTCACCCGAGCCTTGTTCCCCTCCCATCGCAGGTACGTTCCCCGACAGACCTCAGAGCCCGCTCCGCCGCGGAGAGGCCGCTGCTGCCATTCCGGAGAAGAAGGTGATTGGTGCGTACCGCCCGCCGGGCGCGAGAAGCGGGGGGGGGCGTGGCGGAGGACTCGCCGAGAGGATGAGGCTAGAGAGGGAGGGCGCGGGGGTAGCCAAGAAGGTCGAGGGTGTGAGCAGCATCCTGGCCAAGAACAGGGCGCAGTCCGGCGGAGGGGCGAAGATTCCCGTCGGGTACGTGCCTGACGAGCCCGCCAAGAAGAGCAAGAGCGCGATTGCCAAGGAAAAGAAGAAGGTCAAGGAGGAGGCCGACAAGAAGCGAAAGGAGGAGGAAGAGGCGGCTCAGAAGGTGCTGGAGGCCGAGAGGCTGAGCTCGCCCGAGGCGCAGCTGGAGGAGAAGGAGAAGAAGGCCAAGAAGGTCAGGAAGGCGCTTAAGGCGATCGAGGACCTCAAGGCCAAGGAGGGCGCGGGCGCCGAACTCAACGAAGACCAAAGGAAGAAGGTGGCGGGCGAGGACGAGTTGAGGCGACAGCTGGCCGCGCTCGGGCTGTAATCAGTTACAGTGTGTAAGCAAAGCGCTCTTGTTATGATGATTCAGAACTACTGCTGTTCGACCGCTTCCTCTTCTTCTCCTTCTTCTCGTTCTTTCCCTTCTTCGCCTCCTTCTTGGCTTCCTTCTTCTGCTTCTTCTTGGCCTCCTTTTCCTTCTTCTTCTGCCTGAGGGGTGGGTGGGTGGGAGGGAGGGCGGGTTAGTACGAGCGAGCGAGCGAGCGAGCGAGTGAATCGCTAATTTTGTGTCTCGTGGCGCATTTCTCGTCGCTCTTCGCTCCCTCACCTCTTCTTGTCTTTGCGCTTCTGCTTCTTAGAGTCCGACTCCGACACCGAGGACGAATCAGACTCCTCCTCGAGCGGGTTCTTGGCCTGCTCAACCTCCTGGTAAATGTCATCATCATCATCACTTGAGTAAACAGGCTCGTCAGATTTGTTAAGGTTTGCGTCCGAACTCTCCCCTCGGCGCTTCTTTCCAGGCGGTCCCTTGAGTCCCCAGAACATGTTATTCTGAAAGTTCTCCGACCTTAGCACCTCAGAGCCGGCCCCAGAAACGTTTTGATGCTTGGCTAACTCAAAGAGGGCGTTGGACTGGGCGACTTGCTCGGCGGTTTGGGGGCGCTTGGACTCGCGACCGGTGGGACCGCCGGCCATGGACACGATGTTACCGGCGGGGCGTTTAGAAGACATGTGAAGCGGGTTGGAGAGGTGGAGAGATGGCGCCCCCCATCTTCCCGAATAAATCAACGCAGAAAGATAAACCTGGTGGTACCGACGACACTGGTGGTACCTAGACTTGCGCCACACACATGTGTGAACGAAGGGGTGCGCGTTGGGGTACTTCCGGGCGGCGCTGTGTCGTTCACGTTGCTCGACGCTGTTTTGTCGCGTTGCGAGCGCCGTTTTGCAGCAGATGCGCGCAGCGACAGACGAATCGAGAGAGCCGTGTTACGAGAGGACGGTGGTAAGAGACTGGGATGATGGGAGCGAGGAGGATACGCTACCACTTGAACCGCGGCCACTCGAGTAGCGATTTTGGGATCGCAAACCTGTCTCGCCGACTGTCTCGAGGTCGCCGACTGTCTCGAGGTCGCCGACTGTCTCGAGGCCGCCGACTGCCCTAACAGTTTTCGATACGTTCGAAGCACGCCGACCGCCACATAGCACATCTCTATTTCCCTCCATCCCCCACCTCCCCGCCACCTTTGACACCTCTGTCAAGCCCGTCACCGCTAAGTCCCCCCCCCCCCAGGCTCCAAATCCTCCAAATTCTCGTCGCCCTCGAGTTACCCCCCAAAACATGAACTGGACGTACCAGGATTGAGCCGCCGTGCCCCTCCCCACTATCTCATGTAAGATGCAATAAGTTGGATCATGGCATAAGTCGGGAACGGGCGGCGCTAGAAGAGTCGGACCTTTGGGGGCGCATGTAAGGGGGGTATCTGAGTAGATATACGTAATTGCTATCTCAAAGTCAGACTCTCTCTAACACTCCTCCCCCCGATTTTGCAAATTCCACACCCCTCACCCCCTCGATTTTGCAAATTCCTCAGGTCCCACGTGACCTTCGTCGAAACCACAACTTGCACTTCTACGACGTGAGTCGCAAACTCACGCCCTGTTGAACGATACTCGTTACATCCATCCATCGCTTACGCTGACATTTTTGATTTTTTGAGCCGCGACAACTGTGGCGGACGTGTACCTCACTCCGAGACCACACTAGTCCAGATTATGTGTACCGAAATCAGGCGATTCAGCTCCTAGACCAATGGCGTTTCAAGTTTACCCGCACCCGCCGCTAGTAGCCCGACCGCCCCCGGCATATGTGCGGTTTTTGGCATCGTTTGGAGGAAATATTGCAGGACACAAATCATACCGACACAAATCAACCTTGAAGCTTTTTCTCCCCCTAACCCCCAACCCTCCTCCAGGCCCCCTGTGCTGCTCACCATGGCCAAGAAAGCAACCCTAACTCCCGCCGAGTCCACCGTCGAGGTCAAGATCGACATGCCGCCGCCCGGCCCTCCCCCGTTCGACTTTTACTCTCAGCTCAAGACCATACACACGATGATTACTGCTACTCCAGGGTACAGGACGTTCATTATGCACTTCACTGCCATCCAAACCGTCCGCCTGGCGACCGCGTTTTCCTTCCTCCTCGTCGTGATCATCCTGTCCCCCGACCTCGACGACCTCCGGACCCGTGATTACATTGCCTTCTCGTGCTTGGGCTTGACAAACATCCTTGGCAGACTCACTCCAATTTTAACCAACCTTCTTGTGGATGACTTCAAGAAGAACTTATCCGTCGAGCAAGCCACTCGGTGCATCGAGAAACTATTCGAGCTCGAGCACTCCGCCACCCTGAGCACTCCCACCGGCGAGTTCGCCCAGCTCATTGCCAAAGTCTTCCAAAGCCTCGACAAAGTCCTCCCAGGCCTCTACGGTCAAATGCTCCCCGTCGCAATCGAGACGTTCGTGGGTACCATCATCATCGCAACGTGCTTCGGCTGGATCAGCATCGCGCAGCCGCTACTGTTCGTGTGCTACACGATCGTCGCGTACAAGGGCGCCAAGAAGAAGGCGGAGAGGAACAAGGTGAGGAGCCAAGCACACAAGCACTAAGCACAAAGCACTAAGCACTAAGCACTAACGCGTAAGCACACTCGCACACACATATACGCACACACATATACGCACGTACCCGCACACATCCGCACACACGCACACACACATGGACACTTCTCTGGTCCAGAACTAACACTCGCTTTCGCTCGCAAAGGATTTGATGGCGGCGTTCTTCTCGCAGTGGGGCAAGATTTTGGCCACGGCGGGCAGCTACGAGAGAGCTCACTTCTTCGGGAACGTTCAGCACGAGGTTGACAACGCGACCGACGCTTTCCAGTACATCGCTGACAGGATGGCAGTGGTGCTAAGCGGGGACCACAAGGAGGCCATGGCGCTGCAGTTCATTTCCCTCTCCCTCACCGCCGTGTTCTGCGGCGCGATCATCTCCCCGGCCCTGGCCGAGTCGGTAACGGGCCTGGAGAAGGCCGCCCTCACGTTCTACTTCTTCCTCTTCATTTCTTCCCTCGATCAGTACGCGCTGGGAATCTCCACGCTGCGCACGGCGGTTGTTGAGGTAAGCTTACGCCGAGCCCGCGAGCGTTTCGCGCGCCCCCCTGCAGACTGGCTCTGGCGCGGCAGCACAACCCTAACCCTTGCTGGAGCCGCCTTTTCGCGCAACGAGCGGCTCAAACCGCGCTACCAGCGGCCCAAAACGAGCGACGAGCGACCCGAAGCGTTCAACGAGCGGCTCAAACCGCGCAACGAGCTCGCCGTCACGTGCAGCTTGAGAAGCGAGCAGCCCAAACCGCGCCCCCCCTCTTTGTTCACAGCGCATTCTAAGTTCTGTGCCAGAGGTGTGTGTGGGTGCTCACTCTGGACGCGTTTTAATCGACGCGCACCTTTGTTCATACCGCACTCTCCCTTTGTTCGCTCGCGAGCCGCTCGCTCTGGACACTGTAACGACGCGCCTGTTCACACGTGCCCCCCAGTATCAGAAGCTGGACGAGTTCCTGGCGCAGATCTCGGGCGTGAGAGACATTGAAAACCCGATTGTCCTCTTGCCCAAGAAGAAACCCATCATCGAGTTCAAGAATGTCACGTTCAGCTACGGCGGCGAGGTCATTTTGGACGACGTGAGTTTCAAGGTTACGGGAGGCGACACATTGGGAGTCGTCGGAAGCAGCGGCTGCGGCAAGAGCACGATCATGAGGTTGCTGCTTAGGTTTTACAGGCAAAGCAGTGGGGTCATCTTGGTGGACGGAGAGGACATCAGGTAAGCGGAAGCGAGGCGAGGCGAAGCTAAGCGAGAACGTACGGCCGGCGGGGAACTGACAGCCGGCGAGTAACAACGACCGGCTCAAAGCACGCTGCTCAAACACAAGCCGCAGCTCGAGGCTGCCGTCCTCAAAAACGCGGTTCGTTCGCCGGACTCTTCTTTCGTTCGTGAATTGCGCACTCAGGGCACCTAATTTCCTCTGTGGTGTGCTTTGCTAACACTACTTCTGTGTTTGCCCAGGAACGTCTCCGGCGACTCTCTGCGCAACCTTTTCAGCGTGGTGACGCAGGACGCGGCCCTGTTCAATGCGAGCATCCGCGACAACATCGGCTACGGAAAGATGGGAAGCAGCGACGAGGACATCTTGAAAGCGGCTGGGTTGGCAGAGCTAACTCTCAAAGAAACGTCGTCTTCTGCGTCGGGAGGGGAGGAGGACTTGTCGCTGGACAAGGTATGCGGGGAGAAGGGCGGTAAACTGAGCGGGGGACAACAGCAGAGGGTTAGTCTGGCCCGAGCGATGCTCAAGAAGGGCACGATTTACTTGCTGGACGAGCCCACAACGGGACTCGACGGAGTTGTCGCGAGGAGCCTGCAGAAAACTCTCGACGAGCTGAGTACGGAGGCGACGAGCATCTGCATCACGCACCACCTTGAGGATTTGAAGAATGTCGGCCAGATCATTTACTTGGACGGAGGGAAGGTGGTCGAGAGGGGCAACTTCGCTGAGCTGATGAAGCTGAAGGGCACGTTTTATGAACAGGTGGAGGCCAGGAAGTAACGCTACAATGCAGTTGTGGAAAGGGGGCTCCAAATTAACACATTAAGAAGAGGGACGTTGCGTTACTAAAGACGACGATAAAGATTTCTGGATTGCCCGGGCAGCAGGTTGCAAGTTGATCCCAGGGCCACATAATTCCGAGGAGCGACTCCCCGAGCACTCCGACATTTTATCACAAGCAGACCAGATTACACTGCGAAGCAGCCGGCAAGAGGGCAACGACGCGCGTGCTCGCACGTAGCTAACCTTAAGATGCAGCTGAGATGCAGTTGAGATGCAGATGAGATGCAGCTGGGGGGAAGTCATTTTTGTCAATGTTACGGTCATATTTTGGAGATACGGAACCCCGAGACGGAAGGTCAGACGGCGCTCCACAGCCGTGAGTCTGGTCGGCATTAATTGATATCACACAGTGGGCCCCAGAGCAGGGTTAGACGAATGAATTGTTTGGTACCGATCGTACCATTCATTGTCCATGAACTAAGACCACCGGCACGGGGGAAAGAAAGGCCAATTCTTGTTGGGGGCTGAGGGGGGGGGTACCAGGGGATGCTCGCCGAGCCCCCCCGCAAGTACAATCTCTACGGAGTGGCCTTGTCGAAGCAGATTGTCAAACCTGGTGCATTCTCTTTAGGTAGCCAAGTTTTGACTTTCAACAACATATCCGTGTTTACACGGTATGGACCTAAAAAGCCCATGTAGCGCAGTTGGAGTAAGCATCTCTCCTGTTTAGAATCACATCCGGAACACCTTCTAACCCCCTCTCCAGTAACGCGTCCGCCTCCTAAGCGGAAGATCGACGGTTCGAAGTAAGTCACATCCCCCGATGAAGCCATGCCCTGTACCATCTCTAATCTGCCCTTTCTCAGTCCGTCCTTGGGTGTACTCGCAAGAGTAATTTCTTTTTGCTCCGGCCCGCTCTTTTGGGGTGCCGGGGCTTTCTCTTTTGCTCCGCTCAGCGCTGTCCCGCGGGGATATCGTGGCGCGACTCCCAACCGTCTGTGTGTGGCACTGTACAAGGTCGTCGAGAGGGCGTTGATGGAGGAGCTCTTTTTTTTGCCATTTTATGGAGGGGATAGAATACTGGTGCAACAACTTGAGGGGATGATGCCGACAAATCAAGAGGGAACGCGATACTTGGGGGAAGAGCACGCGTAATTATAGCAAAAGAAGGTCTTTGGTCTTCCGAAGCGGAACCCGAGCATGTCAATGCGTAGCTTGTCAATGCGTAGCATGTCAATGCGCGTCTATCGCTGTACCCTGGAATGGTACAGTCGTTCGTTGCGTGCACGTTGATGCTCACGCGATAAATCGCCTGGACGGTAGACACCATCCCCCGTATTACGTAGCAGTACGTCGCCGCGACGATCTGCCCACACTCGCCGGCGCTTCAAGACGGACTACCCCCCGACATGACATCTGCCCGATTTCATCGGCGAGTGCCCTGGCCGCCCTGGCCATATTTCCCCCAACCTCGACAGTCCCAATTCATTTATTCCCCCCCTCAACAGATGCCCCTCAACAATTGAAGGGCAAACGAATCTATCCATCAACGAGTTTTGCCAAACTAACC
>Ga0307985_10001063_pt1 | contig 15571 bp, 28 predicted proteins | sample EllFjometageno80_FD_203155 | JGI IMG/M metagenome (GOLD analysis project Ga0307985, IMG submission 203155) | Marine microbial communities from Ellis Fjord, Antarctic Ocean - #80 | ecosystem: Environmental > Aquatic > Marine > Unclassified | place: Southern Ocean | collected 2014-10-09 | reverse complement strand
AGTCTTGGATGGCATACTTCTATCTTCCCAACCAAAGTCATACCCTTCCTCTACTAGTGTGCTTACATTAAAGATGTACTCACCACTAGGTGTAGATATTATATAAAGAAATTCCTTTCCACTTTCGTTAGCCTGATCAAGGTTAGCTGTGAACTTCTTATGTTCTATAAGTTGTGTGTCATAGTGTGTTCTTCTACATTTAAACTCTACCACATAGCTATCATCATAAGCATCAAAGGTACAGTACTTGTCCTCTGTTGCTGTCAAACTTGTGCCCAACTTCTTGCTTGCTATGTCTTGCAATTCAGATTGTGTCATAACTCTTCCCCTTTAATGTTAACAACAACACAATTGTTATCACCTATACCACCAAACTTTGTGGTAATCTTGGTAACATAATCATAGTCATCATCTACAATAACACCACCTTTAACTAAAGCATCCATAAGAAACTTATGCATAGGAAACGTATAGTTATCTAAGTCTTTCTTTCGTTTGTTGTTAAAGTAAATAGTGTATGTAGGTGTTATTGTTTTGTATTTAGGTAATGTCTTTACAAACTCTTCAACTACTGCATAGTAATCGTCCTTGCATTTTCCTTTAGCAAAAGGATGCAAGTGTATAAATACATTGAGACTTAGTATGTTAGTTTTTTTCTTATCACCTCTTCCTTTTGTGTAGGTGGGTAGTGGTAAGATACCTTTGGAAATCATTCACCATCCTCCGCAAGCAGTACTTCTATCTGCTTCTCTATGAACCAGCGTGCCTTCCTTAAATCATCTAGCCTTCCTTCACCTTTGTGCTTATGTTCCCAGCGACAAAGATACTTGGCTGCACTAGCTGTAAGGTAACTCATCTTCTGGTCTATAATAAAATCTATTACTTCTATCTTGCCCTTTGTATAGTGACTGGGCGAGTTTACTTTATCTTCTTTCATTTCCCTTCTCCAGTGTATTAACTTGGAAGTCTCATCCATCTGGACAAGACCCCAAGGTTTATTGATTGGCTTACTTGCCTCCACTCATTATATCTTTGTCGAGTAGCTTCCAAATAATACCAGCAGCAATAATGCCTGCCAGTCCAGCGTTACCTAGTGTCCATACTATATTAAGTATAGAACTAATTACATCTCCAGTTAGGAATGCTACCTTCGCACCGAAAATAACCTGTAATATAATTGATAAGCTGATTAGCTTAATGCCCACGTCTATTGCACCGTCTGCACCTTTCATTATTTTATCTAACATATTGACTCCTTTATTATTAAACAAATGTGACTATACAAGCCACCCTTTCCTAAGAGCATTCAACCACATAACGATGTAGATTAAACAACCCGTAGAAACTAGACCACATATAAAATATATGGTGTACATAATTCCTTCTAGTATTTTCATTCTGTTCTCCATCCATCACACATATTTGAATCAATATCTAGAGGCTTACAGATTAACTGTTCCTCTATTATGGTTGATAGGTTTTTAGGACTATCATCAATCCAAATAATGCTTACACCTATCACTAGTATTATTAAGAGGTTCATTCTATATCCCTCTCTTCTTCAACTAAGTCAACCAACTCACACACACTACCAGTACAAGCCAGTGTCTTAGTGCCCACTGTCATATCTGTTAGTTCATATGTGCTAATCAAGTTCCAGTCTACAGCCTTTGGCATTTTCTTAGCCAGTGCTGTGTACTCTGCCTTGGTACAATCTTCATACGGTGCTTGCTGGTATGAGTGGTCAGAGTGTGGTAGAAAAGAGACACCACTGACATCATCAAAGTTTCTGTATACCCAAGCTCCTACTTCCATCCACTCGTGCTCTCTAACACTGATTGTAACTGAAGGCTTGTGCTCACAGTAATGCTTTTGGTATGTGAACCATAGCTCTAGCTGCTCAATAGCAGTCCTTTCATTCCTAAGTACAGCACCCTCTGGTGCTTTCATAGGGAAAGTAAACACCCTAACACTCTTAGGTTTCATAACATCAGCCTCACAAGGGATGCCCTGATCTTCCATAAGTTGTGCTATTGGGTCTTTAGCATCTGCTCTTACTCTTCTTAAGTAGTAATCGTTGTGCCTGGTATGTATTCCACTGGCACTGTCAACTAACTGACTGACTGTACCACTAGGTTTAATAGCAGTGGTAGCAGTAGATTGGTTGATGCCAAGTAGCCCCGACCATTCTTTGTTTGTCTTGACAGTTTCTTTACGCAAGTCAGATAAGAAATCAGGAAGACTACGCTTACCATAGTGTCCTCTATCTGTGTTGCTTCCATTCATAAAACTGTTGTCCATTATACCCGTCAAGCTCACCCCTAACAGGGCTTCTTCTTCTGTATTCTTAACCCATTTAGGTCTAAGTCTTTTAATGTCTGTAAGACTTGCTTGAAACGTGCCCAGTATGGTGGCTAATCTTACCTTACGGAGGATATCTTTCTGTGTGTCTGCCTCACGTATCACTACCTCTGTTAAGTTACAGAATTGGCCATCTCTGAGGATGATTTCACTGCAAGGATTACACCCAAAGTTATGGTCGGTGTCTCTTCTGCCTATAGAAGCCACTTGTTTGATTGCTGCTTCTCTATTAAAGATACCACGCTCACCAGACTTAGACTCATACAGTGACAACCACTCCTTCATAAAGATGCCTATGTCTGGCTTCTCTGTATAGCACACACTGTTGTTACTTAGTGCCATCTCTGGTGTGTCACTCCACCACTGACCAGACTTAGCATTACGCATACGTTCATCAGTTAAATTACTGAGGGAAATCAACGCACTACGCCTGACCCCACCTACTACAACTACCTCCGCAATCTTACACATCATACGGTGACACTCATAGCTGGTTAGCTTTCTGCCTATTGCTTCTTTAAATAGATTAGTAGAGAAACTGAACAAGTCAAGCAAAGGTTCTGGACCACTGGCTCTACCGCCAAAGGTACTGAGCCTGGCACCCTTAGGTCTGACCTTAGAGAAATCCCACTTAGGCATCTCACCATCATACAAGTAAGTGATTAGCTTACGGAATGCAGACTGCCAACCTTCCTTAGAATCTTGTACTACTATAGTGTCATCTACATCTACAAGTTCTGATGGTACATCTGGTAGCTTGTTAACAAACTGTCTCTCAACACTGAAGCCTACACCAGTACCGTGCATTAGAACATAGAGGCATTCATCAAATGCTTTCCAATGGTCAACACTTAGATAGGCACAGTTGTACCCAGCTATGTTGTTTTCTTTCAGTGCTTTGCCTGCTGTCATCAAGGCTCTCATACTAGGCATAACTTCTAGGTTAAGCACAGCATCTTCTAGTTCTTTACGCACCTTGGTTGTTAGCTCACCTTCTGTATTATCTTTAAGGTGATCTTGCATAAAGTCAAAGTAGCGAGCAACAGTCTCTTGCCACGTCTCTCTTCTTTTCTTTTCAGGTAGCCACCTAGCGTATCTGCTAAGTGCTATAAAATTTTGGTAATCATTTGGTAATGTGTTCATTCTTCCTCCATTGGGTCAATTTGGATGTCAACCATTCGGTCACCATCATCGTCATAATAATCTTTATATCTTAATCTTCCTTCTCTATGCATTAGCACCGCATCAGTGATTCCTTTTTCGTAGGCTTGCTTGTGTGCGAAGTAAATGGCACAAGCACCGGCAAACACTAGACCAAAGCTCAGCATTATGTACGCTTCCATCAGTAACTCTCCTCAAAGTCTTCTAAGAATCTATCCTTCTTAGCAATGAGCCTTGTCTCAAACGCCTCTAATAATTCTTCGGGTTCAATTTCTAGTTCATCACAGATCAGGCACACATCATATGTTGCAGCGATGAATGCCTTTAGTTCAGGTAGTTGTTTCAAAAGTTAGCTCCTTCGTTTACATAGTAGTTAGTTATTTTTCCAGAAGGTATAGGCCTAGCATCTAAGTTGCCCTTACCATAACAATCTTCCTTGAATCCACAGAAGGAGCAAGTCATACATAGCTTCTCTTGTGTCTTGGCTTTGTTCCAAGTTGTAGCACCAGCCAAACGCATAGGCGGTGTGTCTGATTCCATCTTCTCTTTTAATCCAACAATAAAAGTATCTATGTCTTGCTCCAACTCTTGCTTACATAACTTAAGAGTTGACTTGTTCTTATTAAAAGCTAGGAAGTAACCTTCTTTTCTTTTGTCTGTCTTGCCATAAGCTGATAGCTGCTTGATGTACCCAAAGGCATCACCATCTATACCATCTTCTTTAAACTTATTATCCCAAGACCAGGCACTGGCTGTCTTTATATCTACCAGCTCACCGTCAATTGTGCAGTCCTGTGAACCGTTAATGCCTTCAACAGTGTGTTTCTTTTGTTGGTCTGATACTGTATGGCCAGACAGCTTAAGTAAAGCAACAAGCACAGCCTCCAGTATGTGACCTTGTAAGAAAGTTAGGTGCACTTCACCTTTTATATCTTCTTGCTTGTAGCCCTTGAAGTTATACCACTGTGCTCTCTCACATCTACCGATGCCTGACATTCTCAAGTGACGGTTCTCTTGTCTTGGTTTGAAGGCATCTTTAAGTGCCTCTTCAACCTCACGACCAGCTTGCATAGCTATCGCATCCAGGTCTCCAGAATAATCTTTCGACTTCATTACATCATATACATCTTGTACCACTGTATTAATAGACTTCATAGTCTACTCCTCTCTCATTAAAATTCTAGTGTGTTTCATTCCAACTCTTGCCTACCTTGTACTCACCTGTGATAGGACAATTAAGTTTATAATATTTTGTTGTACATTCCATAGCCTTAACAACCAGACCACCAATCTCATTTGCATCTGATGGATCACATTCTATTTGTATCTCATCGTGTATAACACCAAGCTGTTTGTAGTCAAGATGCTTAGACAAACTGTGAAAGATGGCCCAAGAACGCTTGGCTATGATGGACCCCGCACTCTGCAGCAGAAAGTTAAGTGCTGAGTGTGGACTTCTAACATATACTCTGCGCCCATCAAGTGTTTTAATCCAGCCCTTCCTAGATGCAACCTCTATATCCTTTCTAAGTGCAGCCAGTGCGGGTGTGTTAGATAAGAAGTCACTCTTGATCTTCTTTCCTAGCACCTTACCACCACCACATATTTTACCAATCAAATCGTCACCACCACCATATAAATAAGCATATATAAATCTCTTTGACTCATCCCTGGTGCTAAGACCCGCAGCTTTTTGATTGGCTGTATGTATATCACCACTTAGTATTTCTTTAGTATACCCTACGTCTTTCATATAGTGTGCTAAACACCTTAACTCAAGACCAGATAGATCAGCACCCACTATCACCTTGCCACTGGGCACAGTGAACAAGCCACGCATCTGACTACCATACTCCTTACCACTGGCAGTTACTTGCTGTAAGTTAGGGTTACTGCTAGACATACGGTGTGTCACAGTGCCCATCGTGTGCACTCTACTGTGTATCCTTCCAGTTTTGTGGTTGTACTCCTCGACCCAAGAGCTAACCTGGCCTTGTCTCTTCTGTAGCATTAGGTATCTAGCTATAACCTGTGCTTCAGGTATGTTCACATCTTTTAATGTGCTTTCATCAACTTTAGGCAGCCCTGTCTCGGTAAGCATAGTAGGTTTCCAACCATAATGTACAAGGTGTCTGCCTACTTGCTGCCTACTGCCAAGATTCAGTTCAGGATATGTCCAGTAGCCATAGTCACCATCATCATTAGTGTGACATTCCAAGTCAACCTCGTCTTGATAATATTTAGTTCTAGTTGAGTCTATCTTAAATCTCTGCTCAACTGGCTTCTTAGATTTCCACACAGGCAGCGGAACAAAAGTCTCGTGAACTTTTTCTTCTGCTTTCTTTAGGTCATTATTAATATCCTGGAGCAGATCAATAGCAGCCCTTAGATTGAAATACCAACCCGTTTTCTCTTGAAGCACGCACTGTTTCTTGATGTCATACTCCAGTTCCTTAGCATCAGCGCTCAATCCCTTGGCCAGTAGATACTTATATAATTTCGTTGTAACTTTTGTGTCTCTTATGCAGTACTCTAACATCTCTTCACTGAAGCAAGACCAATCACTGTGGTCTCCCTTAGTAAAGCCAAGTGCATCTCCCCAGGCGGATAGTGAATGACCACCCTCCAACCTAGGTTTATACAACTGGCTCATAATCATAGTGTCTTCTACCTGTATGGTGCTAAAGTCTATGCCCATTAGCCTCTCCAACACTGGTATATCAAAAGAGATACCATTGTGAAATATAAGACAGTCCGCCTCGGATGCTAGCCAAGTCTTAAACAAACCAAGCGTAGTTCCTGAGAAAGTAATGGACTGATCTGTGTTTATATTATGCACAGCTATGCACCACACAACAGAGGCATCTATGCCATCAGTTTCTATGTCGCAGCTAAAAGTCCGCATCACCATTTCCACTGCTAGGTGCGTGGCCTTTTTCCAATCTTCCAGTCTCACCATTAAAGTGTGCCCACCCGGCCTCACCTGTCTGACCAGTCCTCCTCATCTTAGGCACTCGAATCCTTGTGGCATTCCTTTCATAATCATCCTCAGCTAGTTTATCTCTAGAGAATAGTATGTTAGTGTGACAAGCCTGCGGTATAGCACCACTACCCTTGACATCATACTCACATATCTTATGCGGGCTTGATCCGTCATCTGGTTTCCTGGTGTGTGTACTAAGTATCACTGTTGCTCTTGTTTCCTTGCACAATTTAATGAACCTGTCCATAACTTCTTCGATGTTCTCATTGGATAGATTCTTTATTGCAGTATGTAATGGGTCCAATAGTATAACAGTACATCCAAGTCCTTTGATAAAGTATCTCATCTTAGCAAACATTTCTTCCAAGTCTACACTACCACCACCATCATCGTGAAGTTGTATCTTAGATGCAAAGCCAATCTCTGTGGCCACCTGCATAATACTGTCAACATCTAGATCATTAGGTTTAGTTAGCTGCATATTTTCACCGGTGTGCACACTCACTACCTTCCTGATTGTCTCATCTATGTTGTCCTCAACCATAAAGCAACCAATCTTTTCTTTAGTGTTCCGGGCAAAGTGATAGATCAACTCATTTAGTATGGTTGTCTTACCTATAGATGTATGTGCAATGATAGAGACAAGCTCACCTCTAGCTACACCACCACGCATCATCTCATTTAGATTACCAAATGAATCGGGCAAAGGTATTAACTCTGTGCTCTTGTAGTGAAGCATAGCATTGCGCATATCTTCAAGACTAGCAACACCAGACACAGTGAATGGCTTAGAATCCCACCACTCATTAGTAAAGCCTTTAATGTCTCCGTTGATCAGGTAATCACAGGCGTCCTTGTGCTTAGCTAGCGTGAGTATCTTACATTTGTTAGGGCCTAGTATGGGTGCAATCTTTTTTGCAGCCTCACGGCCAGCCTCGTCATTATCAAAGGCAATGACAACTGTCTCAAAAGAATCAAGCCAGTCTATGTTCGCTTTAATATTATCAACACAATTAGCACCGTTAGTTACACTAACACAAGCCCACTTGGAGCCAAGGATTTCATAGGCCGCCATCGCATCCAGCTCACCCTCACACAAGGTAACGTACTTGTCACCTTTCCTAAATAAATTTTGACCAAATAAAGCATTAGTCTTGCTAGTGTCACCGTTGCCAAAGAAGCTTTTATCCACAACTCTTCGTGTCTTAATACCCACCATCTCACCCTTCTTATTATGAAACGGGTAGTGGTGCTTGATGATGTTGCCTTTCGCATCCTTCTCTGCTTTTACCTTATACTTCTCTAAGGTTTCAGCTCTAATCTTACGATCCGGAAGACTATAGTAATCCCCTTTGTATTCAGCAAGCCAATCTTTTTTTGTGCTTGGTTTGAGCTTCTCAGGACTTCCTTGTTTAGCACCTGAAAGTGTGTGTGCATTGCAAGAATAGCAATGTGTATGACCATCTGAATAGACGGATAAGTTATCCCTACTTTTGTCACCACCAGTGGATGCACAATTTGGACACTGTTCCTTCCTTAATAATATACTTTCCATAACTCCTCCCATTTTAATATAAAAGGGCTACCGAAGTAGCCCCAGCCTTAACAAGGCTTGTCTTCAATTTAGAAGTCAGACTGATCAGATTCCTCCACACCTTCTGCCTTCTGTTCCACCCGGATCGCTTCTAGATAAGCAAAAGCATCCCACTTTCCCTTGCCTTGCTTAACCTTAACAGTTACATCATCACCAAAGAAAGATAGATGACCAACATCTACTAGTTCTCTGTCTTTGTTGTAAATCTTAGGCAATCCAAAGTCAACCTTACGCTTCATAGTAATCTGGGTAGCACCCTCATACTGACTAGTCTTCAGACCAAGCTTCTCTGCGATCTGCTTACTCGCTTTGTCTAAAGCAATCGTTAAAGCATACTTCTCAACACCTTCATACTCATCTGGTTTTGCAACCTGATTGAATACAACCTTTCCAGCAAGACTCATAGCACTCATATTTAACACTCCTATATATTAACATTAAAAGACCCTCTAATGGGGTTCGCTTAGTAGGTAATCCCACTAAGAATGCACTGGAAAATAAGGAAGGAAAACCAGTGCATACTTAGTAAGACTAACTAAGTAAGTCTAGGTGATTGGTGCTATATAGCAGATATCATAAACAACCTAGACTTTCTTAGTAAAGAAATAAAATTATAGCATACTTTAGCAGGAATATTTAAGTGGTTAACCTTACTTTTTCCTGGTCTATATGCTCCTTCTTGTATTGTGGTGTCCTCATATATGCCACAACGTACTTGCGTATATATTCATTCACTGCTTCCTGGTCACTAGGGTCTATTCCCTCTTCTTGAAGCTCAATTGATAAGTCGCTCATTCTGCCCATCATTTTCCTCCTTTGTCAAGCGGTGTCCACTCTGTATTAACATCATTGGCAACCTCGGTCCTCTCTAAGCTTACCTTAATTGCCTTTTGCTGCAATGATTCCCCAATGAGATCATTCAAGTCTTCAGCGATTGCATCTTTTAAACCTTCTGCAAAATCCTTGTGACTGTCTGGAAAATCAATTATTACTTTACCTACGGTTATCTGACTCATCTTTTACCTCCAAAAATACCCCTAAATGAGTAGCTAAGTTTATTCTTAGCCACTTGCTTGCCTAAACCAACAATTGTATCAAGATCATCCATTACGCCTGTTGCTTTAGTTTCCTTTTGCTGCTTATCTTTCTTGTGTTTTGTTTTCAACTTATCCTCCTTCGTTTAATTGCTTCCATCTCTTCTGTATGTTCATTATACATATTAAGTATACCCTTTTTACTGTCATCCAACCACTGTTTCCTGTTCCGTCTTCTAAAATCAGACAGTGCAGATCGTTGTGATGCAGACAAAACGTTACCTTCTCTATCCCTGGGCAGTTCACCTTTTGCAGATATACCATCCATATAGCTGGGGTTAATTGGTATCCCAAAGGCAACCCGGACTGCATCATCCCGCCATCTAGAAGTGCCAATAGGCCTGCCTGTTCTCGCCTTATCCGTCATCAATTCTGATCCTTTTAAAGAAAGTACATACTCCTTGCTTGATGATTTCTGAAGCCTTCTATATGCTGCTATCCTGCTTACTCCAGTGGCATCTGCAACATCCTTTGTTGTTAGATATGCTCCGTCATCCATTAAATATTTCTTAAAGTCCATATATCCTCCTTGGATAATCCATTAGATTTTATTGATAATTTTACAAGTTTTCTATCATCCTTCCTTCTCTGTCTACGACTTGAACTTGTCCTTTTCTTATGTCTTATAAGCTTGGTTATTGGGGCAACGTTACTCATATAAACTCCCCTTGTTTTTATCCATTATCCTTTTTTGCTTATCCCACATCTTTATTACTCCTTTCCTTGTTATAAAAATAAAAGGCACTCTGGAAGATCCAAAATGCCCTTAGTTTTTATAACTAATAAAAATCCCCTGGGATCAGTCCTAAATCTCTGTAATCGTCCATCAAATGCCATTCCTCGGACTCTTCCAACTCTTCCAGGTCTTCCCCTTGCTGGTCTTCTAATATCATAAATACCCCTATTTAACGGACTTGATTAAGCCATTTTCAATGATGACACTTGCGAAAAACTCCCGGCCTCCATTGTTTGTTATTTGTGGCCTGTTTGATCCTATAAAGGACCCGTTTAATTTATATTCCGGACCAAACATAGACGTTTCAGTATAGTTTAAAGACTGTCCGATATTTTCTTTTAATTGTTTTTTGCTTTTATAGTTTAAGATCATCATTTTATTAGTTCCTTTTATTAGTGGTTTAAATAACTTATTGTTTTTACGCTACTATCCCAGCATTTATCACAAGATCCACAGTGCCCAAAATCAAACGTTTTCTTTTCTTCTGTAGTGTAATTATCAAATTGTTTTTGGCTATGAATTTTAAAATCTTTATCCGTTAAAAAACTTTTACAGGTTGCTTGATCGTGATCAGACACTACGGTGCTGGTATGTTTATATTTTGGAGCCTTTCCATCAACGAAGGACCCGCTTAAACGTATGATCAAGTTTTTAGGAATGGAGCCCTTATATTTATGGATAAAATTGCTTTCCTTCGTTGGGAGCCAGTGCCTAACGTTTGGCGTTGCTTCTGCTATTTTAACTATCTTATGTAGATGGCCAATGCTCTGGATATCGCCGGAATCGTGCCAGCGAAATAGGCCACTGGTAACCACTGATTTTTGATTATTCATTATATAGATCATTGCATTAACCCAGTTTGGATTGTCCAGGGATTCAAGCCTTCGTTGCATTGCAGGCTCGATGTTTTTAGCATAGCGGACATAGTTCCCCTTTAATGCATAACATTTAGAGCAGACAGTGTCTTTGATCTTTCTAAGCTTTGATCCTGTCTTGCATTTGTGGGCAGATGTTGACCAGCTGATCGTTTCCATTTTTCTAGTAACTGTCCAACCTCCAACGGTCTCTTTTGCTTGTTTTAATGTCTTGATCGGAACTGTAAGATTATTTTGTAAGTTCATTTTTCCCTTCCTTTATTATTTATTTAAAAATTGATCAACTTTACTTCTTAGAAAACCAACGGGGTTATCTGTATTTTGTATATCGCTATACAATAGAGCGTCAAAAGTTTGGATGATCTCTGTTAATAAATCTCTCATTTCTTGATTTTCCGTTACTTCTTTTTTATATAGTTGCATTAGTTTTTTCTTTTCTTCGTATGTCATTTTTTCCCTTCCTTTATTATTTAAAATTCAATAGCCAAAATTCATCCATTGGATACTGTCAGCCACCGCGTAAGGCTTTAGCTTGTGTCTTCCAACCCTGTATTTTGGAGGTACTTTACAAATCCGCAGGCCGTGCGGTTGAAACCCGCCTTTCAGATCAAGATATTTTTGAGCTTGATACTTGTATTTAAATCTTCTCATTCTTTCCCTTCCTTCCTAGTTATAAAGAATTAAGGCCCTGATCATCAAGGCCCTAAATGTTTACAGCTACCTCTTTACTAAATAGTTTCCCTTTGAGTCTTTAACATCTCTGGGTAGAACAGTTGCAAAAATCCACGCCCCGATCAATCCAATGATCCAGATCGCAAGTACTAAAACAGTGATTAATAAATCTAGCATTTTCTATACCTCCTTTTGAAACGCCAACTCCATTGCGGCGTGCTTTAATTGTCTTTGTTTCATTTTCTCTTCCCAGTTCGGATCAAGTAGGCCCGCTTTAACTTCAATAGATGGCCAATAGCCGGACTTTGATTGAAAATCTGTAATGGCCTGGGAGTATTCAGGAAAGAAGTAACTAAATACCTTCCGGTTCCCGGTGTCACTTTTGGCTATTGCCTGGGCTAGTTCCATCTCGGCTCCTTCTAGTTTCCTATATTGCCAGTTGATTAGAAACGTTTCTGCTTTGTTTAAGTTTTGGTAGTTGATAGTCATTTTATTAGTTCCTTTTATTATTAAAGTGATTGAGTTTGTACTTCTACTGCATAGCCTAAAGCCTTGATATTTTCCAACGTTGATCTGGTCAAAGTCTTAGTATCTGCAAGCCTTGCGAACAGGAAAGAGTCCTTGCAAACTGGATAAACGGTATCTTTCCCGTAAATATTCTTGATCTTTACTTTTATTGATTTCATTGTAAGTCCTTGTTTTTTAATGATAAATTGGCATTATTGCCCTTTTTGCTTTCTTTCTTTCTTAGGTTAATTATACTTATCTGATCTGAAATGTGAGACTTTGTGAATTAATTAGTATTTAGATCTCATTTGATGGCCTGATTGATCCAGGCTGAACGCCTTGATCTGCTAAGAATAAAACCCGGTTACTAATTTCTATTAATGAAGGGATATATAAAAACCTGGAATCTCTGGGCAATTAATAATTCATTTGATCAATTAATATCTATGTATGAATATCTATGTATGAATAACTATGTATGACTAGCTGCATATGAATACCTATGTATGAAGGGGAGTGTATGTCTATGTATGTATGAGGTCATATATATGTTTAAAGCCAGGAAAGTCGACCCCACCCCACCCTTTCGCAGAATTCCACACACGCTGAAACCCACCTACAGGTAAAATTATTATTTTTTCAATATAGGGTCTGGTTAATCCTGGGAGATTCGGGCACAATAATTAATTCAATGCAAACCAAGAAAATAGTCTAACTTACGTTGGGTTTATAAGGTATAATATTACTTATCTTTTATGCAAACAGTCTAACAAACCTAGAAACTAACTAAAGAGGTCATCCTCCTTACTGCTATATATAAACACTCTTTAGAATATTACTAGGTATATAAGATAACACTACAATTATAGGGTATAATACTAAGTATGGCTAACAAAGGAAACATCTCTGTTGAATCTGAAGAAGAAATCAAAGAGATAGAAAAAGAATTAGAAGAAGAGTTGAGGTATGCAGTAGCTTCTGCCAAAGGTATAGTGCCAGCAGATGCTGTCATTAAGATTGAGCGCAAAGTAGGTAGACCTACAGGTGGACTTAGTGCAGAATCTAAGGCAGCAGGTGGTAAGAAGTCTAGAATCAAAAGAGGACAGACTTATAAGCCAACTGATGATGACTATTCCAAGGTGGAAGAGATGGTCACTATAGGATTGGACCAGCATACTATCGCCAAGGTTATGGGTATTAGCAACGCCACCCTAACTAAATATTTTATGCATAATTTGCTAGTAGGTAAAGATAAACGTACAGCCAGGGTTGCCGGAGTTGCTTATGAAATGGCAGTATCTGGAGAGAACCCTAGTATGACCACGTTTTGGCTTAAGACACAGGCTGGCTGGTCACCTAAACACCACGTTATTGTGGAAGATAGGCAATTTGACATACAGTGGGCTAGTAATGAGACGGATATAGCAGATGCCAACCAAGTACAAGTATTAAGAAATAAAGACGACAAGGTACACTAGTGCTGCCCGCACTCCATAGTAGATTAAAGCAACAGCTTATGGATGCAGGTAGAGAAGATGCAGATGCTGAAGCTCTTGCTAAGAATATATTAATTAAAAGAGGTCATCTTAATTCAGATGGCACAGCTACAGCAGAAGGACACACTAGAGGTAGTATGACTGCTTCTGAAAGAGCTATAGACAGGGCTGTTAAAAGATCAGGAGGAATTCCTGATTATTACGAGTATAATCCTGAAACAAATTATGCTAGCAAGACAACGGGAAGGGGAGTATGGAAGAAGAAAGGAAACCTATAATAATACCCTATACCCCTAGGGAATTACAAAGGCACTTACATACAAACTTAGCTAGATTCAATGTTGTTGTTTGTCATAGACGTTTTGGTAAGACAGTGTTTGCTGTTAATGAGTTAATCAAGTCAGCTGTACAAGACATCGGCAGTGGTAAGAGAGCACCAAGGTATGCATATATAGCACCTTTATTTAAACAGGCTAAGACAGTTGCCTGGGATGAACTAAAGAGGCTATGTGAAGTATTTCCGGATATCAAGTTTAATGAAGCCGAGCTAAGAGCTGACTTCTTGGGAGCTAGGATACAGTTATATGGTGCAGATAATTATGATACGTTAAGGGGAATTTATCTAGACGGAGTTGTATTAGATGAGTTTGCTCAGATGAACCCTAAGATGTTCTCTGAGGTAGTAAGACCCGCACTATCAGATAGAAAAGGCTATGCTATATTTATTGGCACACCAAAAGGAAAGAATGATTTTTACGACCTATACCATAATGCACCGGATAAGAAGGGCTGGGCTAGGTTCTTATTTAAGGCTAGTGAGACAGGGATATTAGATGATGAAGAATTGGAACTTGCGAAACAAGATATGGCAGAAACTGAATTTGAACAAGAATACGAGTGTTCTTGGTCTGCTGCGCTTAGAGGTGCGTATTATGCAAAAGAGGTTGAAGCTTGCTATGATGAAGACCGAGTGGGGAAAGTACCTTATGACCCGTCTAAGCAAGTAGTAACAGCCTGGGATTTAGGAGTATCTGACGCAACCTCAATTTGGTTCTGTCAATTTGTAGGAAAGGCAGTACACATAATAGATTATTATGAGAACTCAAATGAAGGTTTGCCTCACTATATAGATGTATTAGGTAGGAAAGGTTATAACTACGGTGCACATATTGCACCTCACGATATTGTAGTTAGAGAGTTTTCTACTGGTAAGAGCCGAAGAGATTTGGCATTTGATTTAGGTATAGACTTTCAAGTAGCACCAAAGTTAAAGGTAATGGATGGTATAGAAACCACTAGGACTTATTTAAACAAGTGTTGGTTTGATCAGGAAAATACTAAGAGAGGCTTAGAAGCATTACTACAGTATAGAAGTAGTTATGATGACAAGAAGAAAATATGGAGTCAGAGGCCGGTTCACGACTGGACCTCACACGCCAGCGATGCATTTAGGTACTTGTGCGTTACGGATGTAGTGTTTACAGGTAATGACAGTGTCTGGGGAAAGGAACTCCCTAAGACTGATTTGAGTTGGATAGTATAGGAGAAGATATGAATCCGAAATGGTTAGAGAATAAACTTTTAGAAATGGCACAGGACATTAAAGACTTGAAAGAAATAATGAAAGCAGTCACCAGTCCACCACCTTCTAAAGAAACGCAATACCCTATTAATAAAGGTAAATAATTTATGGCTAAAATGACAAAGCGTGAGCTCGCCTCTCACCTAGAACAGGAGATTTCTTCTGCTTTAGGTTACAAGGATGGCAAGTTAACGGAGCAACGCTCTGATGCAATGGACCGTTACTACGGTAAGAAGTATGGTAACGAACAAGAAGGTCGTTCTCAGATTGTCACTAGAGATGTAGCAGATGTAATCGAGTGGATTATGCCTAGCCTTATGAAGATATTTACTTCTGGGGATAAAGTAGTACAGTTTGAACCACAAGGTCCGGAAGATGTAGCGATGGCTAAGCAGTCCACAGATTACGTGAACTACGTCATTATGAGACAGAACCCCGGCTTTAGTATAATATACCAATGGTTCAAGGATGCACTGCTACAAAAGAATGGTATTGTAAAGCATTACTGGG
>Ga0307985_10001061_pt1 | contig 15577 bp, 21 predicted proteins | sample EllFjometageno80_FD_203155 | JGI IMG/M metagenome (GOLD analysis project Ga0307985, IMG submission 203155) | Marine microbial communities from Ellis Fjord, Antarctic Ocean - #80 | ecosystem: Environmental > Aquatic > Marine > Unclassified | place: Southern Ocean | collected 2014-10-09 | reverse complement strand
ACGTTCGCGATATGAGAGCATGTCTTCTACTTCATTAAGATTACGATACTCAATGTTACTTGCTTGAGGAAAGGAAGACACAAGTTCTTCTTCGCAATCGTGATAATAAGCTGTTAGTTTTAGATCAGGATGCCAATGTTCTTTGACAGACAGAAGCATCTTCTCTGCATAGCGACCATAGCCATCAGCACTAAATGAAGTTACAAAATTAATAACCATAAACTTTAGTTTCCTTTCTACCATGATTTTCATGGAAATTATACTTTATATTTGCTGCTGCTCTTGCTGCACTAGCTTCTTCTTTATTTTTAAATACACCGAGGTTTTTATGTTTCCCATTGATCATAATACTAGCTACGTAGCCCTGTTTGCTCTTGTCAAAGCTAACGCCAAGAGTACCACTGGTGTTATTCTTATATATTTTTTTATTACGTGAGTTCTCTCTATTACTAACATTACGAAGGTTTGCTAAACGATTATCCTTCGTATTACCATTTATATGGTCGATTTGCTCTACAGGCCAAGACCCATAAGTAAGCAACCAAGCAATACGGTGAGCGTGACAAGTTTTTCTATTTATTGTTATACGATGATAGAATCCATCATCCCATCCTGCCTCGTTACCAGCTTTTGAAGCACCTTTGTGAATCTTCCAAAATATCTTCCCTGTCTCAGCATCGTATCTTAGATATTTTTTTATATCTGGATCAATGTACATAATTAATCTCCTATCTTTTACTTTAATTACTTAGCATAAATCGATAAAAATCTGTCCACTCTTTAGCATACTTAGCATCTATATCTCTTTTAGGTTTCCAATCAGGATAGACAGGACCACCAGTAGTGAAGTGTACATTTTTAGGGGAGATGTCTTCATCTGAATCTCCATCAAGCCAGTTCCACTCTAAGGGAATATTACCTATAGGATAAATGTCCATCCATTCAAAAGCATGTAGCCAACTTCCCGACTTTGTATTTACGTCAGATATAGTAAGTTCTTTAACCCAAGGATGATCACAGTTCCACAGGACAAAAGAAGACCAATTTTTTCTATGGTAAATAGTTTGGACCTGACCATCCATCTTAGTTGTTTCTGTAGGAGTATGAGTGTGCTGTACGCAACTAATAGCTTTATCTTTGTCTGTTCCATAGACATCAAAGATTTCTGTAATATCAGAACGTACAAACATGTCAGCATCCATAAAGAGTGCTAGACCTGACATCTGATTTAAAAATGGAACTAAGAATCTAGTAAAACTAAATTCTGTGGAGAAAGGCTTGCCATCAAAAACATCTACACGATTACCATCTAGATTTATTTCTGGACTACGCCAATATAATCCTGCTCGCCTAACTTCTTTTTGTATAATAGGAACAATGTTATATGTATTTGTTGTATTTATTCTGATAGATTTATCTAGAACTTTTACGTAGTCATGCTCACGAGGATCATAACCAATATAAATTGTTGGGAGTTTGTTTATAGGCACCGCTGGAATACTCTTATTATTAGATTATTCCTTACAGTATAAAACTTATTTCAAGAGAAGTCAACAACTATTTTTAGCTTAACTAAATCTTGATCCTCTAAACCAACATACTAGAGAATACCTGTTACCCTCTGTTACAGCTTTTACTCTGTGGTGTAGGAAGGAGGGGAATACTAAGACAGACCCTATCCCCTTTGCTTTAAGAATTGTCTGGTGTCTATGACGAACATTGGGTGCACACCACTTTTCTATTTGAAACTCACCACCCTCGTAGTCGTCATTTAAATTAACAGCTACAGTAATCTTTCTAAAAGAAATATCGTCATCTTTTTCAACACCCATATCTATATGCCAATCATAGAACTCTCCCTGTCCGTAGGAAGATACTTGAGGTATTTCGTGACTATCTACATTAAAAAACCAATTAGCTTCTACATTAGCTTTCTCAGCATACATGCTAAGTATCTCAATAATTTCTGGATTATTAAACCATTTAATCTTGTTGTTTCTATAAGAAGAATCTTCTACACCTTTGCCTTCTTTATAAACATCAGCTTTCTCAAACTCTGCTTTAGATATACCGATAATACCTTTACATAATTCTTCTGGTAGCTGGTGTTCATAAAGTCTATAAGGATATAAATTAAGCATTCTTCTTTCTGGTCTTCCTAGTTTTTTTCTTCTTTTTATTAAGTCTGTTTTTCTTTACTGACTTATCAGGGTTACGATCAAAGGAACTGTTCTGGCTCTTGGTGGTAACTCTTATATTAGATTTCTTATTAGAACCACCCTTACTGATAGGCTTAATGTGATCAAGTTCTTTACCATCACCCACCCGTACACGACCCTCTCGTATAGCTTTTCTACGTGCTTTATTTCTTGCTACACGTTTAGCAATATTTTTAGGCTTGCTCTTTGTTACCTCATTTTCTCTCTTGTAATTACGTGCCACAATACTCTCCCTATTATGTTAATTAGATACACCTGCTAGGTCTAATTTTAACACACTGTAGAATACTTAACAATGTTATAAGATGTGTTAATCATTATAACTATTTAGTTTTCCATACATCACCCCAATTACCCTGCAAAGCTCCTTTAGCGTAATCAGTAGCACGGTTCTCAAAGAAGTTGGTATGAGTAGGTGCATTGATCATAGTCTCTACCCAAGGGAGAGGATTAGTTTTTACTTTGTAGATACCTTTTAAACCCATAGAGATAAGACGACGATCTGCGATGTACCTAATGTATTCTTTTACTTCATAGTCTCTCAGTCCTTCAACCTTACCCATTTTAAAGGCAAGATCAACAAACTTATCTTCCAACTCTACCATGTCGGTAGCTGTAGTGTATATCTCTCCCTTTGTCTTGTCATTCCATATGTCACGGTTCTCTTCGACATATGCACGAAACAATTGGATCATACCTTCAGCGTGTTGTGTTTCATCTACAATAGACCATGTAACAATCTGACCCATCCCCTTCATTTTACCGTGTCGTGGAAAGTTTAACAACATAATAAAAGAAGAGAAGAGTGCTAGACCCTCAGTAAAAGCAGAGATAGCTGCGATCTTCAGAGGCACTGAAGCATCACCAGAGAGTTTGTCATGGAAGTACTCGTGCTTATTCTGCATTGCTTCGTACTCTAGAAACTCATTGTATGTCGTATCAGGCATACCTAGAGACTCTATGAGATGCGAGTAAGCAGCTACGTGCAGTGCTTCACGAGCAGCAAAGCTCGTAAGCATCATACGCACTTCTGGTTGAGGAAATAGTGGTAGATAATTATTTACATAACCACCAGCTACATCGATGTCTGACTGAGTAAAGAAACGAAAGATGTTAGTTAGAAAATACTTCTCTTCTGTAGATAGGTTAGTTTTCCAATCCTTAACATCTTCCATCATTGGAACTTCAGTATGTAACCAATGGGACTGTTCATGCTTTAGCCAAGCATCATACGCCCAAGGATAGTGAAAAGGCTTGAAGTAGTTACGTTCGTCTTGAAGTTTAAGTTTTGCAGTCATAATTTATCCCTCACACGCTAAACATTCTTCACCAGAGGCAAGTGCTTGCATATCAATCTCTTGAATGATCTGTCGTTCAATCTTACGAGATACTTTATCAGCCTTACCAATCTTCTCTGAGCGACAGTAGTACATAGTCTTCAGTCCCTTCTTCCAAGCCATGAAGTGTACAGCATGTAGGTAGCTGATGTCAACGTCAGGACGAAAGAAGATGTTCAGTGATTGTGCCTGATCAATATACTGCTGACGATCTGCTGCATGTTCAATTATCCAACGCTGGTCGATTTCCATTGAGGTTTTGTAAACTTCTTTCTCAATATCCGTAAGACAACGAAGATGCTGTACAGAACCATCATTGGCAATAACAGAAGACCAGATTTTATCGTAGTTGAGTTTAGTATCTTCACTACATTTCTCCTTGATAAGCTTGTCTAAGAATTTATTCTTGTTTAGAAAAGCACCACTAATCGTATCCTGACGGTAGGCGTTAGCTCTCCAAGGTTCGATTGAAGGGGAGGTGTTTCCCATAATGATTGAAGAAGAAGCGTTTGGTGCAACTGCCATAATGTGACTACAACGTAATCCTGTTCCATGTGCATCAGGCGCTTCACCTCTTTCTTCTCCCAACTTTCTATTTGCTGCATCAAGCTCTGTTCTGATGTGCTTGAACATACGCATGTTGAGTGACTTGGCAATGGCTGACTCAAATGACACGCCCTTGCTTTGCAGATAGGCGTGGAAACCCAATGCTCCAACACCAACTGATCGTTCGCGCATGGCTGAGTACTTAGCGCGGCTGATGGTATCAGGAGCATTATCAATAAAAGTCTGTAGAACATTATCTAACATCTCCAATACATCTGAAAGGAACTGCTTGTCCTTAGACCACTGATCAAAATACTCTAGATTTACAGAAGATAAACAACATACTGCTGTACGATCTGCTGATGTAGGAAGAATAATCTCAGAGCAAAGATTAGACTGATGTACCTTCAGACCTTTCTGCTTTAGCCATGATGGTAGTTGTTCATTAGAACGATCAATAAAGTGTAGGTATGGTTCTCCTGTCTGCATACGCATCTCAAGGATACGTTGCCATAGTTCTTTAGCTGAGACTACATCATATACTTTCTTTGAATGGGGATCACGTAACTCCCAGCTATCATAAGCATTATCATCTGTCATACATGTTTCTATCAACTTCATAAAGTCATCAGTGATGTTGATACCATGATGCATGTTTAAGCAACGAGTGTTCTGATCACCTGTAGGCTTACGCATCTCAAGGAAGACTAGGATATCAGGATGGTCTATATCAAGATAAGCAGCGTAAGAACCTCTGCGCGTCTTTCCCTGTCTGTACGCGAGGGAAGAGGCATCATACATCTTGAGGTGAGGCATAACACCAGTAGACTTATCATCTGATGACCGTATGCCAAAACCTATACCAACCCCACCACCAAGCATAGATAGCCAATTAGTCTCAGAAAGATTCTCTACTAATCCTTCTGCGCTATCGTGTATATAATTTAGATAACAAGAGATAGGAAGTCCACGAGAAGACTTACCATAGGATAGGATGGGTGTAGAATATGACAACCAATGCTTAGAGGAATAGTCATAGAGACGTTGAGCATGTTCTGGATCAGAAGAGAATGCTTTAGAGACATATGCGAACCTCTCCTGCGGAGAAAGCTCATGGTCCATCATGTAGGATTCTTTTAGTCTTGCTATACCTAACTCTTCAAATAGACTGTCTCTCTCTGGTAATGTAATAATATTTAAGCTAGGTGTTTGCATCTCATTCTCCCTGATTTTGATCGTGAACGTGAAGCATAATGATAGCATAATGCAAGATTTTCAACAAGTCTTTGCGGTTCTTACCCTCCTTTTTTCCATAGCGTTTCCAGTACTTTTGGATGTTACCCATGCAAAAACCTTCTGCATAGCCAGCATCCGCAATTGTATCAGTAGCTTGATACTTAGATTGTCCGTAGTGTTGTTCGTAAGTAGTTATAATATATTGTTGTAACTCAGTTAGATAGGTGTCTTCATTAAACTTATAATCTTTCAACGTAGTTATTCCTTCCCTAGCATACCGCATACTTTGAATAATTTCGTGATCTCTATCTAATTTAGGAGGCATATGAATTTATCTTTCTTATTCATAGTTTAATACCGTATTGATACGTTTACGTATATACTTAACTTCCTTAGAGCGTAATACCTTAAAGGCAAAGGAACGCATGTCTCTAGAAGATATACCTGCTAGATCGCAGATGTCTGTGAAGTCTTCTGAAGTAACTCCAATAGAAGCAAAGAACCAAGCTTGAGCAGAACGCCTAGCCATCTTCTCTTCTTCTGGTTCGCTAATTGTTTCAGGTTTTGTTGCGTCGAGGAGTGCTTGAAGTATTACGCTTAGAAATAGAACTCTTTCTGGATTTTCTTTGTTTTGACTGTCCAGAAGATGCTCTACGTTTACTAAGAACGTCTCTTCCCCCATCTGTTGTTTTCCGTTTTGGTTGTTCATTTGCCCACTCTTCAATTACTTGATGATCTGAGTTTTTACAGAACAGATAACCATTTTTAATACACCAATCTGCATAAGACGACTTAGCTCCTTTGTTTAGTTTGCCATTAGGGTTATCGAAGACAAACCGAATATCTAAGTCTGGTTGATGCTCTCTAACAAAGAGGTGCTTCTTTCTGTCTTCTAGTTTAAATCTACCTTTTACTTCTAAATAGATACCGTTAGGTAGAAGAAAATCTGGAAGATATTTTTTATATTCTAGCCATGTATATTCAATATAATGTGGTTCAAAAGAAAAGGGAACTTTAATAGCTTCTAAGAGTTCTCCTGTCTTCTTTTCAGAACCTGATCTATACCTGTGCTGCATCAGTTATTTCCGGTACATTAGGAGTTTTACCAACCGTGACCAGATGCTTAGGACCATTCGAGTACATGAATGTACGTATTCCTTTACCATCATTAGCGTCTTTCCAACAAGTAAACTTATAATCACAATAGTTACAGCCGAAAGCCAGCTTAAAATTACCACCAGCACCGTCAGCAACAGAACTATAACATTTTTCAGGTGGTTCGTCACTCTTTAAAAACTTTCTAATATCGTCTATTCGAGTGACAGGATTTATCATATCCATATCGTCTATGGGACAGTAACATAACTCACCTGTTGTTTTATCTATGACAACAAAGCCAGCGTTCGGATTATTATCCGCTTCTGAATAAGAAGACAACTGAGCAATGTAACCAAAGGGATCATCTGTGAGTATGCTACCGTCCCTAAACTTCTTGAAGCTAAAGCTAGAGGCTGACTTAAAGTCAATAAGAACACCGTCGATGGTAGCATCCTTATGTCCCTTAACGCCATTAACATGTAGCTCTGCTTGTTCTTCTTTTATTTCATGTCCAGCTACTTTAGTGAACAGAATAAGAAGTTCTTCAAGAATATGACCATAAAGGAATTTGATAAGTGTAGGAGCAGGTAGCGGTTCTTTCTTAGCTCCCCTCATCTCATACCAAATCTTTCTATCTTTATGACCGACAAGAGATAGACGTAGGTTAGGTTCTCTTTCTTTACGTACTTCAGAGATAGCGGAGGCAACAGAAGCGACTACTGCTTCAGCAAAAGCGTCGAGGTGCTTTTTTTCTATTGTTATTTCCTCGTCATTCGTAAACAACGCATAGATGTCATCTACTAATGTTTCGATTGATTTAGTCATCTTCTGTTGCCTCTCTATTTAGCTACTATGCAGCTTTAGCTGTACCTAGAAGCGACGCTTCAGGCTCTGCAAGTAGCTTATATCGTGTGTAAGCACCAGCGGGAGACATGGCACGTACAGCGACGATTGTATAACCCTTCTTACGAAGGCGTGAGATAGTTGCTGTTAGGTTCTCACACCAGTTACGCTCAAGTGATGTCTTTCGTGTCACTCGCATTCCGCGACGAAGGGCTGTAAGTACTAGTGATTCATTGGTCTTCATTATTATATTTCCTTTCTATTATTTCAGAGTGCTTCTAGTTCACTATCAATGCTAAATCCATCTTCGTCTTGAAAGTCACTAGATGCATCCCCATATTCTACAAGATCAATAACCTGCATAGCCATGAAGTCTGCGCTAACCCCACTCTTACCAGCATAGTTGTAATCAAAGGGTTGAATCTTTACCTTTGCTACTGAACCATTACCAATAAGACGACTGTCCCAAGGATTACGCTTTGAATCAATAACCCGTGGAGCTTCACGATCACTACCGTCTTTCTTGGTAGTCTTACGTTTAGCTGAGAAGAAATCACCGCGATCATCACCCTTGTTCTTAATGGTAAGACCGATTGACGAAAGCTTCTCACGAGAGTCGTCATCTTCAAGACATACGTCCACCTGCCAAGCAGGTTCATATCTAGTGTTAGGCTCTACCACTGAAGCCCAAAAGACTTTACCTTTGATAAGGATAGGATCGTATTTCGTATTAGCCATTTCTTAAATCTCCATTTAGATGCCCAATGATTAGGGCTGTTTCAATTAACAAAAGTGATACTACTCAACTCACTTAGACCTGTCAACTCCTTTTTTTGTGTGAGAGATATATTTTTTTACTGCATCATCAAAATCTAATAAGTCTTTCTGATGTGCAGCATACACTCTTCTTCCTACAACCTCAATTCTTTTTTCGTCATGCAATTCATAGGCAGGTAGAAAACCTTTAATATCATATTCATTAAGATTATTTTCTACAATTAGACCAAAGATATCTATGTCCGGTAAAGGTCCAATGTTAGCTAAGAGCTTTCCTGTTTTATATTTAGTAGCTTTAACATCTACACTAAAGCCTTCTATAACTATATCTCCTAAGTCTGTTTTGTTAGCCTTAGATTTAGGCTTGAACATAAACATATCTTCTGGATATTGATTACAGAATTTATAGATAGCCATTTCTGCTCTAGCACCTAGCTGGTCTATCTCTATAGGATCAGTTTTCTTGTATCTATTATCAGGTGTATTAAGCTTTCTACTTGAAGAATTTCTTTTTGAACCAATTAAGTTAGCAAACTTAACTTCGTCTTCCGTTAGAAATATTAATGTGTTTCGGACCAGTTCAGGCCGACTTTGTACTCGCTGTCTAGCGGACATCTTACATTCAACTCCTTTTCAGTTAGCTTCATAGCTTCTCTAGTCAGTTTACCAAACTGTTCAGCCTGTTCTTTAGGGCAATCAAACTGATATTCATCGTGTATACTAGCAACTAACTTAACGTCTAGCCTGTTCTTTTTAATTAACTGATCAATGAACACGACCCATTGCTTACAGATGATAGCACCAGCACCCTGAAGAAGTAAGTTCATAGCAGCATGTTGATGTCTGACATGTAACTTTCTACCATCAAGACCGGGAATATATCCTGATCTAGATATCTTGTCAACCTTACTTCTTAACTTAGCTAGGGCAGGTAACGCACCTAGAAAATTATCCATAAGCTTCTGACCATCTGCAGCGGAACCACCCACTATGCTACCAATCTTAGCTGAACCTGCCCCATAAATAAATGCATAGATAAATGTTTTCGATTGATCCCGCGTATCTAAGCCAGCAGCTTTCTGATTAGCGGTATGAATATCTCCTTCAACAACTTCCTTAGTGTAGTCGTCGTCTTTCATGTAGTGAGCAAGACATCTTAGTTCCAATGAGCTTGCGTCACAACCAACGAGAACACGATCAGGAGAAGAAGAACTCCAGCAAGCTCTGCACTGCTTCCCATAGGGAGAGTAGACTGCTGGAACTTGTGCCATGTTCGGACCAAAGTGTGCCATACGTCCTGATATAGCTTTAAGTGTAAGAACTTTTCCATGTACCTTTCCATCTTCTTCTAATAATTCTAACCATGATTTAATTTGTGCAGTTCGTTTGTTAAGAAGTAGATACTCAGCAATCATCTTAGCTTCTGGTATATCTACATTCTTTAAAGTACCTTCATCTACAATAGGATGACCAGTAGGTGTAAACTTATCAGGTTGCCATCCTTGTTCCATTAGACGCGCAGCTATCTGTTGTCTGCTGGAGGGGTTAAAGATAATAATCTTATCCTTCAGTCTTTTCCCCGTCTTGTCTGAAACTCTTTCCTGAGTTATTGGTGGATACTTATCTTGTAGCTTTTCTTCTATGATAGCGGATTTGTCAGATAGCTTTGCTTGTAAACAACTAGCTTTTTGTACATCTAAAGTAAAGCCATTACCTTCTTGTATATCAATAATTTTACGTATTTGATATTCAAGATCAATAGCCTTACGATATTGTTCATACTTCTCTCCCTTTATCTTTAGCCATAGACGATAAGTTATATCAACATCTCGTATACAGTATGTCACCATCTCCTCTGTTAGTTCAGAGAAGTCATGGAAGGATATTTTCTTGTAACCTAAGTCAACTCCCCATGAATCTAAGGAGTGCTTAGGTCGTGTAGGAAAAAGAAGCTGAGATAGTATAAGAGTATCTTCTACATCAGCTATGGTGATCTTAGTACCAGTAAGTTTATTTAAGACAGGAAAATCAAAGCTAATACCGTTATGACCTATAAACTTATTAACACCCTTAGCAAACTTAGGGAATTGATTGTAACACTCTTCACCCTTCCACACATTAATCTGACCAGTGTCTACATTCTTAGTTACTATGCAGTGAATTTTAGTAGCATCTAAGCCATCAGTTTCGATGTCGAGTATTACATTCATTACTTTTCCTTACAGATTAGAAGGGACAGTCCGTATCTTTATCCTCCCCTCCATCAAGGTCGTCACCTAGATTGGAAACCTCGTGTAGCCTACCAGTATCCTTGTTGAAAAACAAGTGACAAGCTACACCAGTTTCACCAGCATATCTATTCTTTAGAACACGTATGGTCGTTGTATTAGATATGTTGTCGTCATCTGATTGCTGATTTCTTTCCATAGCTATAACACTATCAGACAACTGAGCGATGCTCTGGGAGCCGCGTAGATGCGACAAAGAAACTTCTTTGCCGTCCTCATGCCCACTATCTCCGTTAGCCCTTCGTAGGTGGCTGACAAGGATTAAGGCGCAGTCAGATTCTTCTACTAAGCTGCGAAGCTTGGTCATAAGAACGTCAATGTTCTTACGTTCGTCCATTCCTTCTAAGCCTGACACAAGGATAGATAAGTGATCTAAGAAGACCCACTTACAATCAAGTGCTTTAACCATGTATCGAACACGAGCAAGAATTTCTTCTGTACCCATAGAACCAAAGTGATCAAAGGCAAAGAATCTACCACTACCTGCTGTAGCTTCTTGCCACTTGCGTAGATCAGCGGGTGTGTGTTCCTCTCTCTTTTCTTTGATGTACAAGCGAGCGTTAGCTTCTACTGACATTAGATGAAAGATAGTAGATCGAGTGTTCTCTTCCAAAGAAATAACACCTATGTTCTCTCCTGTACTTTTAAGTACATGATGCATAAGCTCACGCATAACACTGGACTTCCCTGTACCAGTACCTGCCGTCAGTGTCGTTAGCTCACCTGTACGTATACCATACAGCTTCTCATTCATACCTTCCCAAGGATACAGGCAGGTTGTCTGATTAGTTTCTTCGTATAGTTCGTCACCAACATCTTTAAGATTAATGATACCAGCAGGTGTAAAAGATTTAGCAGCCCACCAAGCTCTAGAAAAATCTTCAGTTCTTTTAGCTTTAAGGTACTCGTTAGCATCCTTCATTTTAGGATCAAGGAATACAATCTTACATTTGTTAGGCTCGAAGAGTTCTGCAACCTTACGAGCATTCTCCTGACCCGGCTTATCCATATCAAAACAAACAACAATAGTATCGTAACTATTAATAAAATCATATGATCGCTTACAGTTCTTAACTGCGGATGTTGCGCCATCTTTAATTGAAACCACCGGCCATTTTGATCCTAGCATCTGATAGACAGACATAGCATCAATCTCGCCCTCACAGATCGTAATGTATTTACCATTCTCCTGACATATCTGTTGACCAAACAGAACACCTGCTGACATAGCACCGGGAGGATCGGCAGAGAAGTTCTTAGTTGGTACATCACGTACTTTATATGCAACAAGGTTATTATTTATATCATAATAAGGATAGTAATGTTTTAACTGCTCACCAGCACTATCCTGTTGTACACGTACACCATACTTATCGGATGTGTCTTTTGTAATACCTCTGTCTTTAATAGCAGATATAAATCCCTTAGCTGTTGGCTGAGAGTTGTTAGGCATATTAACTGGCATAGTATCATAATCCTCTGTTACATTTTCCGGTAATACATGAGTTCCGCATTTATGACAATAAGTATGACCATCAGAATAAAGACTACCATTATTATCTGATGAACAGACATCACATGGTACGTGCTTTACCCACTCACTGGCATCATGGTCGTCAGTCTTCGTTGAGTATCCTGTATGTAGCAACTGTCTCTCCATTGCTTTTAGCAACAAAACCGTCGATAGTTTCTTCTATATCATAACCCATTTGGGATGTAAAGATTTTCCTATCGCCTAATAGTTTCCATATATCTTCTTCCCAGCTAGAATCTTCCACTTCTACTTCTGTATGTTTTGTTTTAACTACCACTTTCCACATCCTTTAACACTCCTCTTCCTCTTGATAAGAAAAGATATCTTTTACAAAGTCTTCATCAAAAGACATAAACTCTTCTGTCTCGTCCGAGGCAAATCTTTTAGCTTCTTTTTTAGAATAACCCTCCTCAAGATACTGTTGATATAGCTCTTTAAAAATTGTTTTTCTATCTTTTTGCCATAAGTTTTTCATAGTATTTTTTATTATTATTATTTATAATTCTAATTCTGGGTTAGGTATCTCATGCCCACACTCTAAGCATGATAGGGCTTCCCAATCTAAATGCCCAACAAGATGCTCTGCTGAACACTCTGAACACACAATAGATTTTCTACTATCTTCACCTTCGATAGGACCAAATACTGTATTACTAATATATGCTGGTAAATTATCTGTAAAGGATGGTATTTGAAAATCTTCTTCTGATAATGATTCTATTAAAGCTTCATATTCTTCTACCTCGTCTCTGTTGTTAGGGTTATATCCTAGTTCCAACATCTCAATATTACAAAATTGTTCATAAGTAATCTTTCCTAGCTCAAATTTATTACGAGCATGGTCAGAAAAGGATACAACCTTATCACTTGTAGATACTGGAACAAGTATACTCATTTACCTTGTCCTCTATATCTTTTAAAAGAACGACGCTTACTTTTATTCTTAGGGCTACTATTTACAGACTGCCCGATACTTGTACGCATATGTTGTTTAATGTAAGCAGGTTTATCCTTGCCCGATGATTTCTTAACTGCCACTTATTAATTCCTTCCATGAAACAGGGAATAGTTTAGTAATAATATTATCCCACATCTTAGCTAAGTCTTGTATCTCTTTCTGGGCATGTCTGTCAATACGTAATTTATATGCTCTAGCATACGCCGATAAAGAACCAGTAACATAATAACTCGTATACATAGACTGAGGCAAGCACATTCTTGCTTGTTCCGGTGCTATACCTGTTAATAATAGATTGTCATAGGTTTCTTTAGCTTCAATTAAGAATTTATTATATTTTTCTTTAGCTAATCCCTGTGATGCTATTCCTTCTTCTGAAGAACCTTGTTTAATATTTTCTGCTCTCTTACGCCATACATCAGGGTGATAGAATGTTGGATCACTATCAACATATCTTCGTGACTCTTCATTATAACTAAAGCCTACAGTATGCTTAAACCTTTGTCTAGCTACAAAGATTGGAACTTCTTCTCGTACTGTAATTATACAGTGAGTAAATGGTGTAAAGTGATCGTGTTTTGCTAGATACTTTATAAGTTTCTTATCAGCTAAACATAAGTCTTTTTCTGTACTGCCCCAAGTTGTATCATAAACATAATTACTTTCTTTACTAAAAGAAACTCTTGCTGCATTAACAACTGATAGATCGTCACCCATAGAACTTATAAGTTCACACTTCATAATTTCTTATATCCCATATCTGTAGTGTAGTACACTGAACGTATTCCAAATTCTGCTATACACCTACGACAACCTATACAGGGTTTAGCCATAGTTGCTTTGTATATTTTATTATGATCCTTTTTCTTAACCCTCACAACTACTAAAGTTGATTTCTGTAAGTCATCCACAGATAGTTTACGTAATGCACTCTTAATAGCTGAAACCTCTGCATGTAGGTGTATGGCATGTACTGTACTACCAAATCTAGCTTGGAAAGGATCAGTCTTATAACTATTTATTCCAGTACTTACTAACATATTCTTATGAATTATACCAGCAGCTAACCTGAAACATCTTACGGGTTCTTCAATACTTTCAGCTACACTAATGAGATGTTTAAAGTGTTTATCAATATTCATTATATAACTTACTTATAAAACTTATGAAGTCCTGCTCTACCTAGATACTTTTTATGTTTAGCCCAAGAAGGATTAACGTAAACTGCATGATAATATAGTGCTTCACCAAGAAACTCTACACTAACATCTTCAAGAACTAAGTAAGCTATTTTTACAACTTTTTCATAAGCTAATCCGTTATAAAACGTCTCTTCTTTACCATCACAGTAGTAAGAAAACTGACATTTGTGCTTAATTAGTTTGCCGTTTTTTGTCTTATTAGCCTGATGTACTACGCCACAAAATGTGTTAGGAAACTTAGAAGATTTAACACGATTGTAAATAACATTACCTACAGCAAGTTGTGCAATAAAGCTTTCTGATCGTGCTTCAAAGTAGAGAGCTTCAGAAAGACAGTCTACTTCTTCTTCTAGGTTTTGAGCAAGAACTGTTAGTGTAAAGAAAATAGAAATAATAAAAGATAGTACAAACAGCAAAGTAAATTTTATCATGTTGTAAATAGGGGCAGTAGAACAGGTGATGACTAAGCGCCATCGAAGTATGACCGTTTGTTCTACTACCCCCTCCTTTCTATCTTTAATGGATAGTCACGCTACCAGTTGAAATGTCTTGGTAAGCTTCATCAACCGCAGACATTTCTCCTTGCTCAACCCAATCGTCATAACCGTTGAGAAAATTATTTAAATCTTCAACAGGGAAATCCTCTAATACACCACCAACAACAGAAAGAAGATAATCTTTCATATAAGGGGGAATATCTAGGTGGGTTTTATATCTATAGCGCATGAGAAACTCTCCTATAAAGGGTTAAAAGTTACGCAGTGACATGCTCCACAAAGTCTTTCCACGTAGGAGAAGAAAGCCATTTGGTGACTTGTTCACTACGTTTGTACAGCGTACCCCCATCTCCAGCCTTTGTCAAATCAAACCGACCATCGTCGTCGTGAGACGCATAGTGGGTCATAGCTGACTGTACAGAGAAGAGATTATCTCCGCGTTCTTTAACCTCATCCATCCACTGAGCGAACAGACGATCAGCTAGACCACCATCACGTTTCTTTTCTTCACGCTTGGTCTTGGTAAGCTTATCAAACAACTGCTGAACCTTCCACGACGATCCTACCTTAGTGTCAGCATACCTCTGATACATCTTTACAGATTCTTGATGACGATCCATTGAGTATGCAAACGCCTGAATAAATCCATCAGTAGAAAAGTTCTTACTGTGACGCTTACGAGTAACATCGTATACCCCATTCACCATACCATTAGTACAGAAGAAGTCTATAACGCCTGACCAGAAGGTAACGCTGCCCTTACCATCAAAGCTGTTCTTCATTACAAAACGTAGACCAAGATTAGTCTTATGTCCTGTAGATGTTTCAATCTCTGACTTAATAGAAGGAAAGATATATTCAGCATAGCACTGTAGACCATTAGCAGCGACGGTATCTTTGATCTGTACATCTTCCAGAACAAGGGGATCAAAGAAGTTAATCATCTGACGCTGTAGTGGCTCAAGAATTTCTTTATTCTCTACTACACGATACTTATCATTAACCACATCAAGATAAGTTCTATCATTATTATAACCATTTG
>Ga0307985_10001060_pt1 | contig 15586 bp, 11 predicted proteins | sample EllFjometageno80_FD_203155 | JGI IMG/M metagenome (GOLD analysis project Ga0307985, IMG submission 203155) | Marine microbial communities from Ellis Fjord, Antarctic Ocean - #80 | ecosystem: Environmental > Aquatic > Marine > Unclassified | place: Southern Ocean | collected 2014-10-09 | reverse complement strand
AAAGAACCTACTACACGTACACTACCTGTAAGTGACACCACACACAGATCCTGTCTACCCATCCAATAGTGTATTCCAATCTAATGCACGCCAAGAATGACTTCTCCATGAAGCCCAATCACCCCGTAATATATATAAGCCCCTCTATTATCCCCTTGTATTATATGCATGCAGTACCGGGCAATCGCACACACAAGCCCTATTTCCTAATAACCCTAACGCGTGGTCGCGTCCCACTAACCCTCCACACACACACAGCCCCCCCCCCCTCATGACTCCCCCCCCCCTCACGACTGCCACCCCACCAACCCCACCTGCACCCCTCCCCCCCCTCCCTCCTACAACAGTCGTTGTCGGGTACTGCTTCGGGCCTAAGAAGATGAAGACCATGGCCACAGTAATGCACGACACCGCGGCCGCCGCTGTCCGAATGAACTACTCGTCCGTCGACGTCTCCCATGGCATAACCCCCGCAACCCCCACCTCCCCCTCCCCCTCAATGCGCGTAATGTTCGTCCCCATCGATCCCAACCGTACCCTAACATCCCAGCACGGCGGGAGGTTCAACTGCATCCTACACAAGTTAACCGAAGACATCCTCACCCTCTCCAAGTCTGCGCAGGACTCGTCATCTCCTCAGGCAGTTCTCGAGGCCCAACGTCGCGTAGGCGGCTTGGAGGACTACGCCCGCCTCCACAAGTACTGCAAATTAATCGACCCCCCCCGCAACGTCAGTCGCTTAATGAACCGCGGCATCATCGCAGCCACTCTTTCCTCCTCCCTCCCCCACGTCCTCTGCGACGAGCATACGCGTGTCCGTACACCCTCGTACGTGATTGTGTCGCTACGGCCTGCGGAGGGGATGTTGGGGGGAATTGAGGAGGAGATTGGGGAGAAGGGGATGGAGTATCCGCTTATTGTTAAGAATTTGGATGCGGCGGGGACGGTGGAGAGCCATCAGATGCTCATCGCCATGGACGCCACCGCCCTCCGCGCCATCACTGGCCCGTGTTTGATCCAAGCGTACGAGAACCACGACGGGAGGTTGTTCAAGGTGTACGTGCTCGGTTCGACGGTGCGGGTTTTCGCGAGACCGAGCCTCCCGAACTTGCCGGCGGGGGGGACGGGGAGTTTCGGTCGGAGCTTCGTCAAGTTCGACAGCCAGCAACCGTACCCCAGTCTCGAGGAGTTTGGGATTACGACGGCCAGTGCGGTCAGTGAGGATGACCGGTCGGATGAAGGATCGGATGACGGCGGGATGGTGAACATGGTGGGCAACATATGGGACAATCACGAGAGCGCGGGCTGCGCTACGCAGCCGGCTGCGCACGCGCATGAAGCGTCGTCGCTCGGAAGCGAGTGCGGGAGCGAGGACTCTTTTGAGGTCAAGGGTTTCGGAATGTTGACCATCAAGGACGTTGCGCCGATTGCCAAGAATCTGAGCGAGACTTTCGGGCTCGATCTGTTCGGGTTCGATCTTTTGGTGTCGGGGGGAGGGGGAGAGAAAGATCTGGTTGTTGTAGATGTCAACTACTTCCCCGGTTATAAGGAGTTACAGGAGCAGTTCCCGACCATGCTCGCCGAGTACTTGATCAAGCACGCGGTTATGGCTGCTAGTGAGGAGTACAAGTAGTGGCACGAGCGAAGCGAGTGTGGAGTACATACACACGCAAGAGGCCAGTAAAGAGCAGCGTAAGCATAGCTCCAGCGTTTGTATCAGTAACCGGCGTAAAGCGTATCATAGGGTAGATAGGGTAGTGTACTGGAACAGCGGTGGTGTACTGGAGCAGCGGTGGTGCACTGGAGCAGCGGTGGTGTACTGGAGCAGCGGCGGTGCACTGGAGCAGCGGCGGAACGCAGTATAACTACTTGAAACTCATACCTCAATTCTGGTGCCGTTGTTCGTTTGTCCACGTAGAGTTCCGCCCCCCCTTCCCCTTCTGATCCCTCCCCGCTTCTTACCCCCCTCCTCCTCCCTCCTCCTTGACCTTCAATGCCTGCCTCCCCCAAGCACAAGAAGGGTGGCCTGCTCCCCTCCTTTTCCCTCCTCAAACCAGCCTTCCGTAAGCTGCCCTCCTACAGCCGTCGCCACAAGTCCCCCGAAGTCCACGCCCTCGATCCCACGCAGCGAATAGCCACCACTGTCTCAACCCTCAGCGCCGCCGGCGTCCCCGTCTCCCGATCCGGCATCGCAGCAGCCTCCAATGTAGCCACTCACACTGTCATTGGGAAAGGGAATGCGAGGAGGTTCAAGATGGACACTACTGGACGAGGGCTGCCGATCAGAGCGTTCCCTGAGGCGACGACGAGACGAGTTATGCAGGTGAGGTTGCCGAACATATACGAAGTGAACTCATACGACGTTGTTGTTGCTTCTGTGACACAACACTGTCCCTTTTGCTCTTTGGATGCTCTTTGCTTGCTCTTTGCTTGCTCTTTGCTTGCTCTTTGCTTGCTCTTTGCTCACACCGTATCTTTGATATAGGCCTACTGCGCCTCTCTGGACGTGAAACAAGTGGACATCGAGAAGCTGTACAAGATGCACCGCGAGCGGATAGAGGATCGTTGCCACGAGGATGGTGGCAAGAAGAAGTTTTTCGACTTCTCGATCGACAACGCCATCGAAGTGTTCAACAATCACAGGTGAGCCGCCGCGATGTAACAGCGCCGAGTTTATTGTCTCTATCTCTTCCCACGGCAACCACTGAACGTCCGTCTATCACCGCAACACGCTCACAAACAGCGATGCCCTTTGTTCGCACATGTGTATGGCTGACTGTATATGTGCGCAGGGTTGAGATCCCGAGCTACATCGTTTTGTCGTACATTTACGTTCGAGAGTTCCCGGGCCTGCCGGCGCACGATGGGAAGGACCCCCGCGCCGTCTCCTTCTCCCGCTACATTATCTGGAGCTGCGAGATCTGCCGCCTCAAGGACTACGAGATGATCGAGCTCTTCTTCAGGTGCCTTCTGCAGAGGCAGCAGCCGATGGACCCGGACTTCTACATGAACATGGGCTTCCTCAAGTCGTTCTTTAGAGCGTTGCACCCGGACTTCGACACCAACAAGCGGCTGAAGACTCTGTTCGAGGAATTTGTGCCGCACAACAACGAGGGCATCAAGTTCACCGACCTCGTCCGCATCAGCTTCAAGTACCCGCCCCTCCTTTACCCCATTCTGGACTTTCAGCGCGTCTGGCGGCGCAAGATCTTCGGAGAGAACTACTGGGCCACGAAACTTTCTCTGATGCATGACCCCGACATGAACATCGTCGACTACATGAAGGCCCAACAATTCTACAACATTATCGACGCCGACTTCAACCTCTTCGCGAGGCTGCACTCCCGTAAGGACGGTTACAAACACGCGACTAAGAGCATCTGCTTGGACATGCTCGCGAGCGTATCCCCCGACCGGACCGCGCCTAAGTGGGAGGACATCGACCGCGACGTTGTTGCGAGGCTGCTCAAGACGCGGTTCGGGTACCAGGTCGCGTACGAGTTCATGGACTTGCTGGACATCAGAGAGCCGCACGTGAACGCCACACTGGACAGGCTCAAACTGGATGCAGTCGACAAAGGGGAGCTCATTTACGACGAGTGGCAGAAGCACGACTTCTTCCACAACAAACACACAAACGTATCGCTCTGGGACAACAGATACGTCCAGGGAGCCACCGTCAACGTCAACTTTGGCATGGATCTGGACAACCCCCCGGACCCCAACGATCCCATGAACGGCGGGGATAACGGCCCGACCTCTATTCTTAAGAAGCAGGAACAGGGGGAGGAGGGCGGCGACGACGGGAGCGACGACGACCACGTCGAGAAGAAGAAGAAGAAAAAGAAAAAGAAGTCTAAGAAGGAGAAGAAGGAGAAGAAGGCGAAGGTCCAGCGCAATGCGTTCGGCGACGTAATGGACGTAGAGGAAGACCACGACGACCTGGAACAGTTCGTGCGAGACCCGGCCGCGCGGCGCGGCGGCGAACAGAACGTGCTAGTGCCAGCGTCCATGGCGGAGGCGAAGGAGCGCGAGATGGATGACCAGGTCGCAGACGAGCTGCTCAAGCTCAAGACGAACTTCGCGCAAGAGCACCAGGACGTGGATCGACGAACTTCAAACTTCGCGTTCGCAAGCAAGCTGGGGGTAGACTAAAGCTCTAGTTTTCTCGAAATGCTACAACACCCTATTACTATTACTATACCGCGGTCACGATCGGTAGGCACGGCTTCTCGTCGAAGCCACTGCCACAACTAGGGGACAAGGCGGTCGAAGACAGCTCTCCAGAGCTCTTGCCTTTCACGACTCTCCAGAGCTTCATGTCAACCTGACCAAGGCCACCGCGAGGGAACAACGCGGTCGAGGCATCGTCGTTCTTGCCGCTCTCCGCCTTCGCCCTCGCCCTGCGCTACCGTATGAGGAAGCCGACCAAGTCCAATACGAGAAGACCGCCAACCAACCGATATACGTATGCTCGGCGTGTGCAGTGCGTTCGGTTGTGAGAGAGAGGTCCGACCTGTGTGACGACCACAAGCAGCTAGAAGAGTACGAGAGTAATGTGCTCCAAGAGTATAACAGTACGACCACGATGCACCCGATCGTGGGCGTTGGAGAGGTATATCCAGCCTCAGTTAAATGGTCACTCCTTTGTTAACACAAGCATTGGAGTCCGGGCGCAATGCCCGTGAGTACTGCATCAATTACCCTACACTCTCCCGTCGTGCGCTGTTACCCACTAACAACCGTTCCACCCAGGTGGAACGAGGTCAGGACCTCGGGGTTAACAGTTCTTCGGTACCGTACGACGGAGCAATTGCCTCAGTGGGAGACAGAGACGGGGGCGGAGTGTGGGACAGAGATGGCGCGGACGTAGGTGCGATAGTGGGAGCCTCGGTCGTCGTGCTGCCCTGAGCAGTGGTTAGGGGGCCGAGTGCCATGACCAGTGATAGAGCCCGGGGGGGGGAAGTGAGGGAGATGGAAGGGCTGGAGCGAGAGCTGGTAGAAGTAGCGGGGGAGGGGGAGAGCGGACGTGGCGGGGCGGCTGGAGGGGTTAGTTTGCGTCATTGTATCGGGTAGAATACTAGTGGGAAAGTGGAATGTCGGTCAACTCGATTTCGACCTTCTCAACCTGAATTCTACAGTACAGTGTACAGCAAATTCTAGTGCGAACCCCAATCAAAACACCGAGCTTTCGCGATATGTAATGTGCACTCTACTTGTTACCGTCTGCCGCGTCGTCGTCGTCGTCTTCGTCATTGTCGTTGTTATCGTCGTCGTCGGACGACGACGAGTCCGGCGGCGAGTGCTTCTGCGCGTCGATGTTGCGCAGCACCTCTCTCAACTTGGGCGGCATCAACCGACTCGTGTAGCTTTCCTTCCTTGCGCCGTCCCCTAACCCAAACGACACCTTCCCCTCCCCCGTCCCTTCCCCGTCCCTCCTCGGGTTGGCCTTTTTACTCGGCGACCACGAGTCGCCAAACGGCGACGTGTGCGTGTGCCCGCCACCCATGCTCTGGAAGTTGTCCCCCCCCCGCGTCGCCGCCATGCTCATTTTCGACGTGAAGTTGTTCGTGCTCGAAGCATCTAGCTCGCCTTCGCCGCCGGGATCAGTTAGTGAGGCGAGATCCGGGTGGCTGCTGCTGATCTTCTTCTTCGTTGCGGGAGCGGTGTCGCCGTCCCAGCTCAGGGGTTCCGAGTGGTCCGGGTCCCTCGCCGCTATTCCCTGACTCCGCAACGAATCGAAGAACGCCTCCTCGACGATCGCAATCACGGACATGAGGACGACGTACATGAACAAGAAAATGAAGATGTACAAGTAGATATCGCCGAGCGGGAAGGAGAACGCGAGCGCCTTGAAGACGTCGTGGATGCTGTCGCCGTTCACCACCGAGAACAGCGTGCAGCAAGTGTCGCTGAAACTTCCGAAGAGGTCGGACTGGTCGCCGAAGAGGGTCATGCCGAGGAGCGCGTAGCCAATGAAGAAGGGGGCGATGCCGGTGAAGAACTGCATGACCCTCGGGATCCCCGTCTTCAGAGTCCAAATGAGCAAATAAAACCTCGGAAAGTACTCCAAATACTGCGCCGCTGCAACCCAATAAAGCGCAACGCTCCCGCCCATGACCAACCGGTAGTCCGAGTTCGCGTAAAAGTCGTTGTCGCTCGTGACAAACTGGACGGAGTAGAGGATAGCGAGCGCGTTGGCGGAGAAGGACACGACGAACCAGAGGTTGAAGATGTAAAGGTACTAGAGTGAGAAAGGGTGTTAGTTGTGCCATACCGCGGCCACACACGCAGCGTGAACAAGGCGCACGCGTACGAGCGCTCCTTGCCGACTCACCTTGTCGCGCCACGTGAGGGACTCCCACGCGGTCTGAGTTTGGGAGAGGAGCTTGGAGTGGCGAGAGGGCGTCGAGAGGGAGGTGCGAGGAGAGGTGGAGAGAAGGGGGGCGAGGAGGGGGGTGGAGGGAGATTCAGATTCGTCGTTGTTCATCTGCCCAACAACCTTCTTGGCGTGCTTCTTGTCGCGCTTGACGCGCTTCTTTTCGATCAACGACTGTGTTCGGTAGATGCGCTTCAGCAGCTCGATGTGGTGAAAGGTCGCCTTGATGAGCAGCGTGGAGTAAAGAATGGACAACACGAGGATGGAAAGGGACAACATTTGGAGGGGCGTTGTGATCGGAAGGGTGTCGCAGCGAGACTGAGGCTCGTCGTAGATCGTGACCATGATCTGACCTCGAGCGCCCAAGTCGTACTCGACAGAGACGGTCCAGTACACGCAGAAGTAATACGTTCCGGTGGCGGTGTTGGTCACGCCGTCGGTCTGGACGTCGAAGGAGAACTTCAGCTTGACTATGTCGTTGAAGAAGCCCTCCAGATAGCCTATGTCTTGATCCCTTACTGCGTCTGCGATAGCAGACTCCGCGGCGAGCGGCCAGCCAGACGTCGCGTTGTAGATCGGGTACGTGTCCGTCTCCGCGTGAATGATGCCGTCATGCCCCGCTTTGGTAACAGCCACCGTCGGAACCTTAAAAAACGTCTTATTCGCCGGCACCAGCGCGTACGGGACATCGTAGATCGCAATCGAGTCCACCGCGGTGTACGGGAGGCCGTAGTACGAGTCCACGAGATGCTGTGCGTGGCTCAGCGTGTCGTTGATGGTGTACAGCTCGTACCCAGCGCCCATGTTGCGCTCGGCGGCGGACTGGTAGCCGGGGGGGAAGAAGAGGTAGGGCCAGGCGGCGCCGACGGATCGGGAGTAGGAGTCGAAGACGGCGTTTATGAGGGTGACGTGGGTGGTTGTTAGGATGCAGAGGAGGATGTGGAGGGTTAGCTTGAAAGGGAACTTGCGGTAAAGGATGCATTTTGCCCAGGGGGAGAGGTCGAGCTTCTCTTCGTCGGTCATTGTGGCTGTCGTTGTGGCTGTCATTGTGGGGATCGTTGTGGGGGCTGGGGACGAAAGAGAGTCGGGCTGCAGCAGCTCTGTGGACTTGTGGGAGAGGTTGGAGTGTTGAGGGGTGGAGAGAGGAGGGGGAGGGATGGGTTCATGAGAGGAGGGGGAACCGGGGGGGAATGAGTTCATCATGCGGGGGCGGGCGATGGTTGGCACACGCTGGGGGGGGGGGTACGCGCGATCAGGAATCGAGAGGTGCCAGCATGGACGGGCGGGCGATCAGGAATTGCGCGAACAGTGGGCGGGTGGTTGTACTGCGGTGCGTGTGCCACTGCGGTACGTTTGCGATGTCGCTTAAATAAAAATTCCTTAGACCTCCATGGTGTACATGGAGGTGTTCTCAAGAGCGCATCGCCTGCCCGGCTCACGACGCTTTGCTGCGCAAACGCCACGGTACGAAGCGGCGCGGAGCAAAAGGAGAACAGACAGGCCAAGACGCCCACGAGGGACGAAGCGGCATGGAGCAAGGGAACGCGCCACAACGCCCCGAGAGGGACGAAGCGGCGCGGAGCAAAAAGAGTGTCCACATAAAGTGGATATTACTGCTCAGCTTGACTCGAGGCGTGTCGTTTCGGGAATGAATGAAATAACGTAATCGTCTGACGCCTGACCGAAGTCTGGCAAATATCTTGCTAAACCAAGAGTCTATTGATCTTCATCGCAGGTAAAGAAGGGATCTAATCATCGGTAAAAATGAAAAGTATGACGACTATAACAAATTCTGTTAAAGTACGGTCATGGAAGCTTCTGGCATGTTTCCTGTACCTAAACAGCTAGACTCCGATTTGGGACGCAGCGATCTGGTGGTAAACACCTGCGTACCCTCAATGATCACGCAGATGAGCCGGTTTCACGAATGACCACAAAGAGCGAAGGCCCAGCCCCCGCCCCCCACAGCTTCAAATCGTTCGTTCGCGGTAAAGAGCCGGCAATACCCCCCTGGAAGGTGCCGGCCAATAAATGCTCCTTTGCCCGAGTCCTAGTTTTTACACCTCCAAAACAGCGGAAAGACGATATGATCCATCGCCGGTCCTTTCCAGAGTGATATTCCGTGTGTCCTAGTCTCCTTAACCTAATGGAAGCACCACTTAATTCGACCTCCCTGCAGAGTATAACCCTATTCTCGAGATTGCTTTGACACCGAGTAGGGATGAAGTTCATGCACGGATAAAGCAGGTATTTGGTGCGCAAAATGTGCAGGTGTTGTCAGGATCTGTTCGTTGTGTGTGCCCCGGGTCGCTCCTTTACAGTTCGCCCCATCCTGCTGACTGCGCCTCCCATCAGGCTCTCTATTGCTGGTCATTTGCTCTTCCCTCTATTGCTGGTCATTTGCTCTTCCCCGACAACTAGGGCCGGTTCATGGCTACGATGACAACTTTGGTGGCGACCAGCTTGCCGATGGAACTCTATCCGGTGTGTGCGGTCAGTAGACGACCGAGCGGTCACTCGCATCCTGTGGATCACTGCCGTTGGGACGGAACCAGTGGATGTAAGACCAGTGCCGGCGTAAATGAAGTACATACCATACAGGTCCGCGCGTGCGTCTGAAGTGGAGCAATCGCCGTCTGGAGTGGGGCACTCGAGAGCCTCGTGTGGCGGCCACGTGTAGCGAAGTAATAGCTGCACACTAACACTAAACACAACTCAACTGGAGGAGCAAGAACCCACACACAACTCAACTTGGAAAAGAAGACGCTAACAGTTAGTGTCCCTCCCTAGTTCTGGACTAGCGCCAGTGTCTCCTCCGGCCAGCTCACCGGTCGTCTCAAGTCAGTAATGAGCTCACCATGCCGTCTCGGATTCTCCACATACTCCCCAATGTTCTTGACAGTCTTGAAGACGCCCCTCGCCTTCGTTACGTCCGCCTTAACGTCTGCCTTTATCGACTCCAGCTCCTCCCCGAACACCGTCTCGATCCCAAGCAGCTCGTTCATCTTCGTCGACCCGAACACGTCCTTCATGCCCACGCCCTCGTGCCCGTCTGCGAGCCGCGAGTTGTCAATCTCGCACATGCCCTTCGGATTGAGCCCGGCCTCCTTCGCGATTTTGTAGATGTGCGTCATCGTCTTGGGCGACACCGTCTTCTGCTTAGCGTAGACGAACGCCCCCTCGTAAGTATTCTGTCGTGTTTTGCCGTTGTAGTAAACGAACCGGAACGTGTCCTCTCCCGGATTGTTCTGCCCCAGCACGTAGAAGTTCTCCCAGAACTTCAGCCCGAACATCTCCCCCTTCGTGTGACTAGTTCTCGCGTACACTTTGCTCCCCGCCCCCTTCCCAACGAGCTCATGCGGCGGGTCGAACACCATGCGCTCGGTAGTCTCGTAAGTAGAGAGAAGCACATCGGCGCCTTTGATGGCGGTGCCGTCGACGGGGAGGCGGGGCATGGAGAACTTCACGAACATGTCGAGGTTGCGACCGGCGGGCTTGAATGTATTCACCTGAGGAGGGGGTTAGTTGTGGGTGGGGAAGAACGAGGGGAAGAATGAGGGGAAGAATGGTTTAACGTAGGGATCGTAGGGTATATCATCACGTTCACCATCCAACCATCCCCTTCTACTCCTCCACCTTCCTCACCTGGTTCATGTAGCAGTCATAATTCGGGTTGAACCCCATAACTTTAAACCAACTCCCCTCCAACATCTTCCCACTCTGCTCCACCACCTTCCTAGGACTACTTGGCTCCGTCCCTAACGCATCACTCCCCCCCGGCAATATCGCCACCTTGATACAATCATGATCCTCAATCGTACACTTCAACAAATTATCCAAGTTTCTACTACCGTACCGCGCCTCGCATCCCGTTATGCACATGTTGTCACCGAGGCATTTCGCGATGCACGTCAACCCTTTCCGGCAGGAGGGGTCGGCCGCGAGACACTTGGAGGCTTGTAGTGTGCAGTGAGTTTGGAGGCATACCGTGTCAACGAGGTCAGTGTGTATACCACCGCCGTATTTGGAGGAGAGTTCGTTCTCGGCGAGGGAGGGGAGGGGGAGGAGGAGGGGGAGGAGGAGGGGGAGGGTTAGGAGGGTGGTTCGTAGGTGGGAGAGGGGTCGGAACGGCTTGGGGGGGGGGTTACGGGGGAGAGGGGAGGCAGGCGAGATCAGGAGGATGAGCAGGAGGAGCAGGGAAGAGCTGGCCATGGTGTTCAGGTAGAGGGCACCGAGTTCACGGTTGAGGATCGGGGGGGGGCGGCAACGAGACCGTGGTTGTAAAATTAGTCGAATGAGAGAGAGAGAGAGAGAGAGAGAGAGATGGATGGCTTAAGTCCGAACTTTTTGCAGATGTTTGTAGCGCGTGTTCACTGCTGTGAAATGGGCACAGCTGTCAGCTCTCTTTTTCACTTCAGAGTACGACTTCCTACAGTACAGTCAGCTGAGTACAGTAGTACAACTGTTGTACAAATTTGGGCTGGTGTGTGCTCCTGTGTGCTCCTGTGCGCTCCTGTGAAGCTGTGCGGGGGACACGCCAGCGTTATTGAGAGGAGGGTCGAAGATGCGAGGGAGCGCGAGATCTTGATTTGTTGTGAGACCTTGATTTGTTGCAAGACCTTGATTTGTTGCAAGGAATTGTTAAGGGAGCATGTTACAGCAAGGCATCGTACAAATAGATCGCAATGATATTCATGTTCACGCCGGAACACGCCGGAGAATTTGTTCCGGTGACCATCCCAACGCAAAAAATCGATGGTACGCTCACGTCGATGACAGGTAGCCAGTTGTATGTGCTCTTGTCCCCAACGTCTCGTCGCACTGGTCAATGAGGTGTTGAACTGTCCCGCAACAAATGAGCAAAACATCTGACTTACTTCATCAACGTGTACGTAACGCTACAGACTGAGAGAGAGCGCAAAAAACTTTATCAGACATACCCAATAACCACATGTTCTGATGCTGAAAGCTACAAACGCCACCAACGCACAACGCCGTTCTTCCCCTGAAACACCGAAATACTTTTCTACCTGCTCTCCACCGTACCGTACCTGCCTCCACTAACACTCCCCAGCCCCACTCTGGTCCCTTACACAATGAAGTTCGGCGCCACTATCTCCGTCCTCCTCCTCCTCCTCCTCCCAATCACCTCCGGTTTCCTCCCCACCGCCGCCTACCCCCCCCCCACCCACCACCACTCCGCCCCCCCCCTCGAACGGGACCTCGTAAAACGCGTCCCCGAATCACCCACCCGCGTCGCAGAAGTCCGCAACCGCATGGCCGCAGCCTCCCAAGACGCACTCGCGGCTAAATGCTGCAGCAACAACCTCGGAACGTCCGAATGGTGGCGCGACTCCTCAGCTGTCACTCGGCGTACAATCACTACTGCGGATCCCCTCCGCGTAATCGTCACAGGCGGCGGCGTCGCCGGCCTGGTGACCGCCGCAGCGTGCCACAGCATGGGAATGAAGGTCGCCATCTTCGAGCAAGCCTCCTCCTACGCGCCCTACGGTGGTCCTATACAGATACAGTCCAACGCCCTCTGTGCGATTCAGAGGATTAATACGAGGTGTTATGAGGAGCTTAAGAGGGCGGGGACTTGTACGGCGAATAGGGCTAGTGGGTTGAAGACTGGGTACGAGAAGGGGGTGTTCATGGGATTGGGGAAGAAGTACTTGAAGGGAGATTGGTTGGTTCGGTTTGACACGCTGGAGCCGGCGTTGGAGGCGGGGTTGCCGGCGACGGTGGTCGTCGACCGCCCGGTTATTCAGCAGATTCTGCTGGAGCATGGTCTGCCTGCGGGGACGGTGAGGATTAAGAGCAGGATTAAGGATTACGAGGAGAGGGGGAAGGGGGGGGGGGTGAAGGTGACGCTTACGGATGGTACGGTGGCGTACGCCGACGTGCTGGTCGGCGCGGATGGCATCTGGTCGTCCGTGCGCCGCATCATGCACGGGTTGGGGAACTCGGCGGACGGGGCGGCGGCGAGCGGTGCCGCCGGCGGCGCGTTGGACGAGGCGGAGGCGAGAAGGACGGCGAAGTCGACAGTTGCGATGGCGGCGAATGCGAAGAGGAGGTTCTCGGGGTTCACGTGCTATGCGGCGCTGTGTGAGCACAAGGCGAGTAACATTGAGGAGGTGTCGTACCAGATTCTGCTGGGGAAGGACAAGTACTTTGTTAGTACGGATGGGGGAGGAGAGAGGCAGCAGTGGTTTGCGTTGATCAGGGAGGAGGCGGGGGGGGTTGACGACGAAGCGTGTGAGGGGAACGAGGAGCCGAAGCTTAAGAGATTGCTGGAGGAGTTTAAGGATGTGGCGCCGGGCGATAAGAATGGCGACGTTTGGGACTCGTTCGCCCGTGAGTTGCTTACGGCGACGCCGGAGGCTAACATCAAGAGGAGGGACTTGTACGACGGCAGTCCTCTCGTGACGGAGGGTTGGAGTAAAGGCCAGGTAGCGATCTGCGGGGACGCCGCGCACCCGATGATGCCTAACTTGGGGCAGGGGGGATGTCAGGCGACGGAGGATGGGTATAGATTGAGTCAGGAGCTCGCGGGAGTGAAGGATACGGCGGAGGTTGAGGGAGCGCTCAAGAGTTATTTCAGGAAGAGGATTGGGCGCACGATGCTGATTCAGATCGCGGCGCAATTGGGGAGTGACTTGTTGGTGGACTTTGACTTGATGATGACCATCCCGTTGGTCGGCCCGTTCTTCCTCTTCATGACGCAGCTCAGTATGCCGTTCATTCTGAGGTTCTTGTACACGCCGGAGTTTTAGTAAGTAAGGCTTTTCCAGTTGAGTTGTGTGTGCCTTATTGCGTGAAATGCGTGAATTGCGTTCGATTTGTAAAATGAGAAATGAACTTCCCCACGAGCCAAGAATAACTTGCTGCCATTTGTTCACTCACTGCCACGCCACTTTCTCACTCTCCTCTCCCAACTCCCCAACCCCTTCACCACCATATGTCCGCCGACATGTTCACCGGCGAGCGCCCCCCTGCCCCCGACACGGAAGATCTGTTTGCCAAAGCCATGGACAAGGCTTTATCGGAGGGTAAGGGGTGGACATCAGAGGCCGAGCGGCAGGCGTACATTGACAAGGTGACGGCGGACGACTACTTGCCCGCGATATTCTGCAGCACGCCGGAGGAGTTGGCGAACGCGCCCGACGCTGATGCGTTCCAGGGTTTATTGTATGACAATCAGACGGCTGCTAGTAACATGGTGGAGAAGAAGGAGAAGGCGAATGAGAAGTTGAGGCTGGGGAGGCAGAATGAGGCGAGGAACTTTCAGTACTTCAGGGAAGCGGTGGACTGTTACGCGGAGGCGATCGGGTGGTCGAAGCAGATTAAGTGCACTGACGAAGAAGGTTACGAGATGGAAGTGGACGGAAAGCCGGCGCACGACAAGGACCGCACATTCACCACCGCTGAACTTGGCGCGTACGCGGCGAGCTTGTACTCGAATCGAGCGATGGCGCACGTGGAGTTGAAGAACTGGGGCTTTTGTATCGGAGACAGTAAGGAGGCGCTCGCAACATTGGATGGCATTGTTTTGGGGGCGAGGGAGAAGGAGGACGTCAAGCTCAAGCTGAAGCAGTGGTACAGGATGGCGAAGGCGCACGAGACTCGGCGAGACAATGAGTTAGCGCTGGATTGCTGCGAGGCCGCGTTAAAGCTGTCCGGGGAGAGCGAGAACCCTGCGGTGGTGAAGGTGTTGCGAGTCGTGTCCAAGGCGGGGCAGAAGGAGAGAAGCGCGAGGCAGAAGAAGGAGAAGGAGAGGGTTGGGAGGGCGGGGAAGATCAAGGCGATTTACAAGTGGGCGAAGGAGAAGAAGATCAAGGTGGGCAGGATTCCTCTGGTCAGTACGGTGGACGAGGAGGACGAGGACGACGACGAGAACGGCGTGAAGGAGATCGCCGAGAAGCGGTGGAACCACATTCAGGTGAGGAGGCGAGGGAAGGCGAGCGAACGAGGCGGGAGGAGACGGGGAGCGAACGCGCAGGGAGCGAACGCACAGGGAGCGAACGCGCAGGGAGCGAACGCGCAGGGAGCGAGCGAACACAATGCGAGCGAGCAAACGCACTGCTCGCTCGTGATCGCACACCCGCGCGCAGCTCAACGCCCCTCGCTCGCGACACACTCACACATGCTCACACTCACACATACTACTGCGTGCAGCCTTTCTTCGGCAAGATGCCGGACGTCACGTCGCTGCTCAGCTACTCGTGGCCGACGATGTTCTTCTACCCGAGCCACGGGCAGAGCGACTTCGTGGAGCACTTCGCGAGCGACGAGATGGTCGCGATGAGGCTCGCCGAGATGTTCCCCGAGGAGGAGGATTCAGAGCCGGTGAACTGGGACTACAACCACGACTTCAAGTGCTCCAAGCTGGCGCTCTACTTCGAGGTCAACACGCCGCCCGCGGACGGGATCATGCACCCCGAGGCGGTGCTGCTGCTCGACGACCAGTCGTCGACGATGCGCTTCTTCGAGAACGCGCGCGCACTCAAGGGCGTCGACGGGCAGGCGGCCATGGACAAGGCTAAGGACGAGGAGAGGATGAAGCTGAGAATGAGCAGGTACATGTGGGGCAAGTTCAGGGGGAAGCACTCGCCGCAGCCGCTTGCGGACGTCGTGAGGATTCACCCGGCGTGCACGCTGGAGCAGATCCTGACGGACGAGCGCATGATCGTGCCCAACATGCTCAACCAGATCCTCGTCTTCCCCGAGGACCACGACGCGCACAAGGCTTTCTTGAAGGAGAGGAAGGTGCTGGACATTCTGAACCCGATTCTTGATTAGATTGATTAACCGACCTTTTTGACGGAACGAACAGCACGAACAAAGGAAGTTAGGGTTGTGTGTGCAGTGTGCAGGGGTTATGCGTGTAGTAAGTACAGGCTTCAATTTTGTTCAAACGATGATCTTATTTAGATCACGCCGATCCTGTTCGCGACGTCGAGGGCGTCGAAGTCAGCGGTGAGGCGCACGTAAGCCTTCTTGGATCCATCGGGGCGAATGAGGGTGTTGACCTTGGCGCACTCAATGTCGTAGAGGGACTTGACGGCCGCCTTGATCTGGCGCTTGTTGGCCTTGAGGTCGACGAGGAAGACGAGGGTGTTGGAGTCTTCGATCTTCTTCATGGCGGACTCGGTGGTGAGGGGGGACTTGATGATCTTGTACTTGTCGTTGCGGGGGAGGGCGGGG
>Ga0307985_10001059_pt1 | contig 15592 bp, 10 predicted proteins | sample EllFjometageno80_FD_203155 | JGI IMG/M metagenome (GOLD analysis project Ga0307985, IMG submission 203155) | Marine microbial communities from Ellis Fjord, Antarctic Ocean - #80 | ecosystem: Environmental > Aquatic > Marine > Unclassified | place: Southern Ocean | collected 2014-10-09 | reverse complement strand
CTACATTAAACGATTCGACATGGAAAGCTGATGTTTTACTAGCTGCCACTGCAAATACAGGATTAGCTTATTCGCTACACACTGAATTAGGTTTTGGTGCGGTTGTTGTTATAACATACAATAATGGTAAAGTATTTGGTATTTTGAGAGATATAAATGGAACTGCAACTTGGCAAGTTCCTACAAGTATAGTAGATGGGGACCTTGTTGTAGATGGCACTATTGTGACAAATAAAATTGCAGCTAATGCAATAACAGGAGCTAAGATTAGCGCTGCTACTACAATTACAGCTGGGACTGGAAACAACGTGGGTGTCCTTGACGGAAGTTCTAATACAGGTAATTATAGAATATACGCTGGTCATGCCACTCCGGGGTCTGCCCCATTTAGAGTTAACCAAGCAGGGGTAGTTACTATAGATAGCGGGGGTTCAAGTAAATTAGTTATAAGCGGTGATACACTTGAAGTGTTTAACAGCGGAACTCTTAGAGTTAAGATAGGGAATTTAGCATGAGCTATGGTCTTAGTGTTTTTAAAGCTGATGGTTCATTAGGATTTTCTACAGCAGACGTTACGTGGCAAACAGTAGCTCAGTTTACTGTTGCTGCTAACGCTACTGTTGCAAACACTTATTCAGAGGCTGCAGGAATGACTGTGATAGCACAAAGGCAATTAGTTAATGTGCCTCCCAATTCTCAGGAAGACTACATACCTAATGTTGTTGTTTCAAATAATTCACAAACAATTACTGTATCACCTCAATCAGGATTATCGTCTTCACAATGTATAATACATGTATTAGCACAAGACTCATAGGATTTAATTATGGCTTACGGATTTGAAGCAAAAAATGATAGTGGCAAAGTAATTATAAACGATACTATAGAAAACTTGCATTTTATAGGCAAAGCAACTAGAGGAAGTTCTGATTCAGGTCAAAGCACAATATCTGGCTACAGCGGTAGCAACTCTACCTTAGATGGTAGATGTATTTGGACTTATACTATAACCTCTGCTGGAACTCCAGTAGCTTTTATTAAACCTGTTGATTATGCTAGGTGGCATGGAATTATAAAACAGTCTGTTAGTAGCACAACTTGGACATTTCAAGTTATGGTTAGTGGCACTTCTACTTCTAACCCTCCCGAAATTTATTGTTTTGTAAATGCGGATAGTATAGCTGTTCCTTCAGGAGAAACACATGGAATGCTTGTATTTAAATCCGATGGTTCTTCAAAAACATTTGACAGTAGAAGACAACCGTTAGCTATAACTGGTGGTGCTAGCGCAGTACCTCCTACTGACCCTACAAATTCTAGTGGTCTACCGGGAACTACAACAGGTCACGCTTGGAACTATGCAACTAATGACCATGACTTCAGAAGCAGTAATAGATATACGGCTTACTCTGACTCTAATATAAATACTTCTAACACTATGTTTTCTTGTCCTTCAATAGCACAAGCTGTCTACAAAAGACAAATGCATGGGTATAAGTGTTCTGATTTTACTTGGTGGAAAAGTGGTTGTCAAGCACATAATTCAACTGCAGCTTGGTGGGTTATGTACAGAGGTGCTTATAGATTAAGGGCTGGAAACTTTGATGCAGGTTGGACTAACTATGCAGGTGGCTATCAATTTAGTTCTAGCTACGAATCAGCTGGTTGGTTTGGTGGTAGCACTAATAATTATTCTACAGGAAGTATGCCTTACACAGCTAAGACTATTAACTTACAGAGTAATGCTTATATTGTTGCCGATTCTTCGAGGTATAACTAATGATTAGAGAAAAAGTATTTATTAATGGTGGTGCAACTTACAAAGAGAACAGAGTCTTTGAAGGAAATTCAGTTGATAACTATGTTACTGATTTAGATACCGATCCTATTTTTACTTTCTATCAAAACACTGATAACGGTAAAAAAGAATACAGAAGTTCTACTGAATTTAGAAGCTGGCTATTAGGTTATGACTCAGTTCATACTTTAGATTATAATAATGTATGCCCAGATATAACCTTATGGCTAGGCAAATCTTATTTTTTAAACGGTTACACTGAAGAAGATTGTTATTTTAGAGTTGATGATTCAGTTCTTCTTAATAAGGTTGCTACCTATTATGGTCTTCCTTATCCTATTACTTCTGAAGTAGAGACAATATTAGATAACACACCTGAAACTATTAGTGCTTATGAGAAAGACAGTGAGCATATAGTTGTAGGTAGTATAAAATATTTAAATGGTTCACCTACTCATCTCAAGTTTTATTGTATATATAAAGACGAAGACAACTTACAAAAGTATGAGCATGGAAAGGTATATGCTAATCAAGGTCAAGTGGTTGAAGAAGGTTATAAATATCTTAACACCTCAACAGATAGTCTTGTCTTTAAAACTAATAAGCAGACTTATCGAGCAACAACAATGGATAATGGTGGTGATCCTATTACCCAATGGGAAGGGGTTATTACCGCTACATCAAAGATAGAAAAATACGAATCATCAAAAGCAATAAGAATGATTGTAGGTAATCTAAGTACTGGAAGTAATTATGAAGACCGTGACAGATGTCCTAGTGTTAACTTATGGGTAGGTAGAAGTTGGATAGAGGAAGAAGAAGAAACACTTTATTTCTATGCTGAAAACTCAACAATGGTTGATGCTGTAGCTTCTTACTATAGTTTACCACAGCCTTATGATGCAACATTAAAACAACAACTTAACGACAATCCAGAATCTATGAGATTTAAATCATACGATATTAACAATGCGGGCGAAGGTAATTTTGTGCCATTAAATATAGCTGGTATTGTATTTAAAAACAACGTTGCTACAGAATTTAAATTATATGAAAACAGAAGGTGGAACGAGTAATGAGTTTACTTAGAATAAGGAACTTAAGAAACTTACGAACAAACAATTTAAAAACCCTTCAAACAAGAAGGCGAATGCAATATAAACGGAGTGTTGAAGTAATGTATGAGATAAAGCAGATTGTTGGAGAAGATGTTCTCACAAGGTACGGAGAAATTAAGATAGGAATTGATAGAGCTATGGAACATTCAAGTGGTGAATGGACTGCAGCTGAAATAGTAGGTCACGTAATTGCAGATCCAAATCTATTTCAAGTATGGGATATATTGAGAGATGGTACTAGTATTGCTATTAGTACAACACGCGTATTGCATTACGGAAAGTTTACTGCACTACATATTATTACGTTAGGTGGATCTGAGGTTCATTCTGAGATTCCTAACCTAATAAATAAGTTTGAAAACATTATTAAAGAACACGAGAGCATTGATGCTCTTGAATATACAGGCCGTAGAGGTTTTGTAAAACAATTAACTACGGTAGGGTGGGTAGAAAAATATACCACAATGCGTAAAAGTCTAAAGGAGAGTTTTGATGTCTAAGATTAAAATTTATGATAGCATTGTCATTGACATGGCAACAAGTAATATAATAGAAGAAGGTAAAATTAGTTATGTAGATTCTAATTCAGTATCACGTGTAAAAGGTGGTGACAAGACTCAGGTGTCTCAATCAGGAGTTAGTGCTGAATTTAAACCTCAGATAACGGGTATGCTTAATACTGCTTCAGATTTGTACGGATCTGGGAAATTAGGTGCTGTAGCAGGTTTAACCCCTGAACAACAAGCAGCTCAAGCCCAGGCTAAGACATTAGCCGGTCAACAAATAGGTATGGAGGGAGACCTCGCTGCTCTAGCAAACAAACCTGTTAACTTATCTGGTATGAGAACTGCTGCTTCGCAACAAGCTCAAGCTGCTTTAGGTTTGAATGCAGCTGGCGCTGGTCGTGCTGGTGGGTTAGGTGGTTCAAGACAGTACATGAATCAATCAGGTATATCAAATGATCTTGCTGCTTCATTTGCAGGTATAGATCAACAAGCTCAAGCTGCTCAGTTTAGTAATATGCAAGGTGCTTTAGCTGCACAAGGCGGAGGAGCTAAGACATTATCAGCTCTTGGTGCTTCAACTCAACAGCAAGCTCAGAATGAAGCTGACTCTGCTTACAAAGGTTTACAACAGTATGCTAGTGTATTTGGTGCTGCTGCTCCAAAAGAAACTAAAACGACCTCTTCAGGAGGGAAGTAATGGCTAATTACTCTAAAGAGGAAATTGCTAAGATGCAAATGTTAGCAGATAATCAAGGTATTACTTTAGCTGAGATTACTAAAAGAAGAAATTTAGATGAAGAGTTTTCTACCTATGTTGATCCTAGATCAGAGAATGCTAGACAGGAAAGATTAGGACTTAAGACTGCTACAGTATCTGAGTTTGAGCCTGTACTAGGTTCAGCTCCTGGTGCAAAAGGAGTTGCTCATCAAGATACTAGTCACATAGGTGCTGAAGAAAGAGCAACAGGTAAGGCAGTTGGATCAACAGCTGGAACACTTATTGGAACTCTTCTTGGTGGTCCAGTAGGTGGAGCAATTGGTGGAGCTGCTGGCGGAGCTATTGGTGGTGGAAGTAGTCTTAAAGAAGGTGCTATTGCTACTGCAGCTGGCTCTGGTGATGCTTATGCAAAAGAGATGATGAAGCCTGGCGATGAAGCTGATAAGGCTGGAAAAATGGCTACAAAGATTAAAGGTGTATTAAATTAAAGGAGATTTTTATGGTAGCTAACAAACAACATTTAGAAGATTTAGCAGAGCAACGAAGACTAGCTGACATCGCTGCTGCTCAAGCTGCTGCTACTTCAACATCTGAATTTGATAATAATATAGATCTTGTACATAGCCAACAAGCAAGGATAGCAAGTCAAGACCTTTCAGAGCCTTTACTAATGGCAAGTAATTATCCTAATGCAGGCAAAGTACCTGCACCAACAAAACCTATGGAATATGAATTAACACAAGGCTACAGTAGTAAGTTTGACGATATGGCTGGTGTTTTTGATTCAATGACTGATCTTGAAGGTATGCCTTTAGAGGGTAATACTTACAAATCTATACAAGCAGCTACTAATAAAGCAGCTACTGATTGGAATGCAAGGCCAAAAGATGAGCCAGCTATATATCCAGCTGAAGCTCCTAGAACATCTAGTGTTGCTTACAATAGAAACCCTGAATTATATAAAAGAACTTATGGTGAAGATGCTGCTAATGAACAACTAAGATTACAGAACTTAACTGCTAGAGATACTAGTGTATTTGATGACATGGTTGTCCAAGGACAAGAAATAAAAGCTAAAGAAGCTGCTGAACAAGCTAAAAAAGCTGAGCAGTTTAAAGATGATCCTGGTTTTAGTTTGTATTTAAGAAATCGTGACGCATATATAAAACAATATGGTCAAGACAAAGCTGATTTTTATGACATAGCTCTTGGTAAGAACAAGACTGTTATGGCTGAGCTTAATGCTGCAGCTGAAGAACAAGGATTTTTTGACGGTAGTGACATTGAAAATAATGCTTTGAATTTTAAAGCTGCTGCTACTAAAGAACTTGATACTGCTTCGACTGTTCTAATGAATACTGATATTCCTGCAGCTCAAGCTAATGCTGAAAGTGCAGCTACAAGTACAGCTACAAGTGGTGGTATGGATGTATCTTTATTAGATAGAGAAACTGAAACGATTTCTGGTGATCTTAATGCAGAAATTACTGCTGTAGCTACTCAGATATCTGCTGATGCTCCTGCTGATGCAGTAGAAGTAACAACTGAATTAGCTAAAGTTCCAGAGTTAAAGACTGAAGAAGACAAAAAGAATTGGGTTGATAACATAAGAAAATTTTATGTTGACCAACCAGAGATTGCTACAGCTTTGATTAGAGCTGCCTCAAATTATTTGCAGACAGGTAAGTGGTATACAGCTGCTGCTGCAGGATTAGAAGGAGCTTTACAAGGAGCTGGTGTTAAGTATGCTAAAGATCGTAACGATCAAGGAGATGCAGAAAGAGTTGCAGCACTTGCAGTAGCAGAGCAGAATAAAGAAATAAACTTAAGATCTAAGTACACTGCTGACTCTGTTGTTAAGTATATGAAGTCAGGTAATATCAAAGATCTTATTGAACAGAACCCAGACGCAGCAGATCTAGATCTTAGAACTAGGTATACTCCTGAATCTATTGTTGCTTACAGAGCAGGTGGTAGTAAAGATATAACACTTCTTAAGCATGACTTTGCTAAGGTTGATAAGAACAATGAGATATATCAGGCTAGAGTAAAAGCTGCTGGTGATGTTAAAAGAGCTACAGAAATTAGAGAGTACTATGAAAAACTAACTCCAAATAATACTGTAGCACTTCACAAAGAAGCTAAGATTATGACTGACGGAATGCTTGCATTGTTTGATAATCGTGCTGGTTCAGATGAATTTAAAAATTCAAACTTTGGAATTGCTCAGCCTCAAATTGAAGCAATGATTCTTGATCATGCTAAAAAGTTTTCAGTGGTTGATAATGCTGGTAATTATGATATAGAACAAATACCTCAAAGTGCTTTGATTGCTATGGCAAGTCTTGTTAATGAGTATGGAGAACAACAGTATCAACATTATACTAGAACAGGTAAGGTTAATAGATCTACGTTTGATTCTTGGAGAGAGGAGCAGGTAGTTAGACAAAACTTATCTAAATCTGGTATTAGTTCTGTAATGCTTGAGCATTATACTAATGATCCAGACGGTGAGTATGCTGGTGAATCTACCATGATGGTTAAGAGTATAATCAATGATCAGATTCAAACTAACCCAAGCTTTGATAGTTCAGCAGAAACAGTTGGAACATTTAATGAAGTAACAAGACCTAGCAACGAACAAACTTGGTCGCAATTACAAAAGCATTGGACCGGTATGACTGATAAAGATAAGGGATTTTGGGACATAATGGCTAAGAAGCAAAAGAAGATTCCTACTAGTGGGTTCCTACAATTTTCAAGATTATGGGTAGAAAAAGGTGATGGTTATGAGTTCTTTAAGAAACGTAGTATGGAATTATTTCAAGAACCAAAGTAGATTAAACAGGAGATGTTATGCTTGAGATTAAAATAGACGGACCAAATGACCAACCAAGGTTTAACACTACTGGTTTTGTCGGCGCTGCGTTATATCAAGACGTTGACATAGATGGAGAGAACAGGACTGTTCGCTGGGAAGATGGTGATACTCTTTATGATGAAGTAGCAGGAGATCAAGGCTATAGAATAAAGGGTATGAATGCTTACGAAACAGAGCATGTTGGACTACCTGGTCAGGCTTATAAAGCTGGTGAGCCAGGTGGCGAGGTTCAAAAGAAACAATTTTATAAACTTGCTAGAGAGCTTGGCTATAATAATCTTGTTAAAACAGGAGAGAAGGATGAGTACGACAGGTACATAGCTGACTTACAAGATAGTAATGGTCAGTCATTTGCTACGTCGTTGTATTCTAATGGTGTTCTTAAACCTAATTACTTTACTTCTGAAAAAGATCGTCGTGCTTATGAGACTAGGCATTTCAATACTCTTATGGGTCTTGATACTGAGACTACTCAGTGGGGTAAAGCAAAAGCTAAGATTGATAAAGACTTAGATGACTCTACTATAGTCGATAAGTATGGCAAAGAAATCACTCCGGTATATAAGAAAAAAGCTATGAATGAATGGCAGCTTAGTGAAGCTAAAATAAATTCAGATATTTATGGTTCTATAAATCGTTATATGGATAGATCAGTTACATACAAACATGACGACATGGACTTTGATGGAAATGCTACTAATGTTTTCAGGTCTGGGTTAGTTCAAGGCTGGGCTAGTATGAAAGAAGCTACTAGTGGAGCATTGTCTTTGTTAGGAAGTATTACTAATAATCAAGATTGGTATGAGCAAGGTATGTTAAATGCAGAATCTCAAGCTGAGAGTATGAAGAGACTACCTAAGTTTGTACAGAACATTGACAACGTAGAGTTTGGTGAGAATGCTACTGACTATGTATTAGGTTTAGCTGGTGTATCTATACCTTGGATGTTAGGAATTATTGGTGGTGGTGTTGCTGGTACGTTAGCTGTAGGAGCTAGTGCAACAGGCTTAGCGGCAGTAGCTGGTGCAGCAATAGGTATAACTCCTATAGCAGCAGCTTATGCTGGTGAAGTTTTCAACAATATGGAAGGAGATATTAATACTAAAGATCCTAAGGTAGCTGTTACAGCTGGATTGTTCATGTCAATACTAGATAGACTTGGTTTAAAAGGTATCATGAAACCGTCACAGCTAATGAAGAAAGATGGAATGAAACAACTTCAAGAACAGTACATCAAGAAAGAAATGGATATACTAGAAGCTTCTGATACATTCATAAAGATGAATCCAACTTTACAACAGATGGCTAGAGATGGTACTAAAGCTAAAGTTTTGAAAGACATTGCTGACTCTAAGATAGCTGGAGTAACAGACTTTGTTAAAGCTATGGCTGGTCATGCTGATGTACAAATTAAAAAGAATTTAATACTAAAAGAGTTCGGACTAGGTGTTACTAAAGGCATGGGATTAGAAGGATTAACTGAAGGTCTTCAGGAAACTGGTAGTTATATTGGATCTGTAGTAGGTTCTGAAAAAGAAATGGACTGGAAAGAGTTTCAAAACATAGCTAAAAATGCTGCCATTGGTGGAGCAATTATGGGTGGTACGCTAGGTGGTACAATGAATACTGCTAGTGGTTATGGATCTATTAAGAAGATGCAATCAGATTATAGTACTGCTGGTACTAATGCTGAAAGTGGATTTTTTAATTATACTACTAATAAGCAAGGTGAAACAATTGGAAACGTTATAGACGTAGATGGTAATATTATTGCAGAAGAAATTACTGAAGCAGAGCTTTTTAGAATACAAAATCCTAGATCAAGAAGTAATAAATCTGTAAAGAAATCTAAGAGATTTAAAGGTTCTACATTTGAACCTGGATTTATTGATGTTGAAGATATTCACCAAGAAATGATTGATGATTACGACAGTGGTTTTGCTGGTGCAGAGTCTACTATACAAGACCAAGTTAACAATGAAGTAAAAACAGGAGAGGGTAAAGGAACTGTTGGTGAAGATGGTGTTACTGTAGGTAAGTTATCTTTATGGGAGAAAGCAAAGAAATTACCTAGACAAGCATTTCAAAAGTATGGTTCTATCTTAGCTGGTAAACACTTGCAAGATCCTGACCTTGATAATACAGCAAAGAAATATTTATCTGCATTGCTACAAACTTTTGCACCTTCTAATATGGCAATGGCTGTTGGAGTAGGTTTTCAAAAAGTTAAAGGACGTTTAACACAAGGCTATAGAACTGAGGCTTCAAATTTAAAGCAAGCCTTACTTAGTACTCTTGGTAATGCTAATACTAGTAAAGGTGTTGAAGATGCTACTAAAAAGTTTAAAGAGTTTATTGATAGTAAAAATGCTGCAATGGATAAGAACAATCCAAGAACGATGGCAGAGCACAGACTACAATTTAAAGAAACAAATGGAAGGTTAGAAGCTATACATAAAAGAATGACATCGCTTACTGATATGTTACGTAATACTGTTGCTGCTAATACTGGTATGGAGATTGGAAGAATTGAAGATTGGTTTTTCAATTCAGCTAAGCTAAATACTTCTTCAGTACTTAAAGGTAAAGGAAGATTCATTGCTGGTTTACAGAAAGACTGGACACATCCTGATACAGGAGCTGTTCATAAAGGTTTGAGTAGAAAAAATGCTGAGAGTTTGTATAACAGACTAGTGTTTGAAGGTCAAGGTCAAATGGAAATACTACAAGACAATACTTACAACACTACTACTAGTGCGGGAGCAACTAATGCTGTCACATTAAATGTTAATAAAAACCCTAACATGCAGGAGTTTCTACACACTGATCACTTTGGAAAGTTAGAAAGCAATATACACGATATGATTAACTACTCTATGGATATGAAATATCTAGGTAAAGATGATATCAAGCTAAACAAAATGATCATGATGACTAAGAGAGCAATGGGTGATAAGTGGGATCCAAACATAGCTGCTGTTATTAAAAACTCTGTTGATACACAAAGAGGTAGGTACAAAGCTATAAAGAATCAAGCACTTAAGAAGGCGCAAGACAATATTACTTTCTTTAATACACTGACTCAATTAGATACTTCAATGTTAGCATCACTGCCAGAACTAGGTTTAGTTATGGTTGGTGCAGCTTACAATAAAGGTTTAATCAATGTTGTTAGACAAGGTGTTACAGATGTCTTTAAACATTATGCTGGAGAACTTAGAACTGGTAAGCAAATACTTAAAGGTGATACTGCTACTGATACTAACTTAAGTGATGTAATGCCTACACCTAGGATCTTACAGAGAAACAGTCAATCAGATCCAAACTTTGTTGGACCTATAAATACAGCTCAAGATATTACTATAGAAGATATTAATATGAATAGGTTATCTTTCTATGGTGGTGAGTATGGATCAGTCCAGCATGGTGTACTAGGTGCTGTTGATATTGATGCAGCCTCTTATCAATCTAATAAAATTAAGACTCATATAATGGAATCATTTTTCCGTTTAAACGGTCTAAAGTTTTTAACAGATGGATCTAGGGTTGCTCGACTTGCTATAGCTAATGATGCTATCTTTACTGATATAGAAACTATTATAGGTTTTTATGAAGCTGGAAAACAAAATAGTAACTATGCTAATGATGCTTATGAAAGACTAAGAGAGATGAACATTGATCCTGTAAAGACTGCAAGACAATTTAAGTTAGTCATGTCAGAGGTTAGTAAACTACAGGAATCAAGAACTGAAGGCTTCGTTGCTAAAGATGGTGAGAGATTAGATACAAGAGTAATGCATGAGTATATATTTAAGAATCATGCTGATCTTTATAATACTTTAGAAGATGCTAGAATATCTTTTGTTGACAACGCGTTAGCAAGACCAACGTCTATTGATAGACCGTTGTGGTATTCTAATCCTCATTTTAGATTGCTTACTCAGTACCAAGGTTTCTTATCAACATTTACTTCTCACATCATACCAAAGCTGTATAAGAGAGCTAAGAAAACAGATCCAACAATTAAGTATCAAGCTTTTGCAGTTGCTGCTACTATGATGGCACTTGCTTTAATAGGTCAAGAAGCTAAAGACCAATGGAAATTTGGTACTCATAGTCCTTATGTGGATACAAATTTGAAGATAGCTCAAAGAGGTTTAAGTGCTTCAGGTTTACTAGGTACAGGACATAGGTTGTTAGACTATGTACATCCTATATATACTAGTAATCCAAGATATAATGAAACAACGTTAGATAAAATGGGCAATTTCTTTGGCCATACTCTTGATGAGTTTGGTGGACCAACTGGTGGTACAATTAAGAATACACAAAGAGTTGTTGGAAACCTTATTGAAGGTAAGTACTCTACTGCTTTATACTATGGTAAGAACTTTATACCATTAGTAGGTAGACATTTGAAAGGTGACAGACCTTATGAAGGATATTAAAATAGGAGTTATATATGGCAAAGTCGGGCGGCTATAGCAGTTCAGCTAATCAAAAAACAAACTTAAGCAAAGCTAAGTTTAACATGAAAGGTTTTTATGATACAGCACCTACTGTCAGAGAGGAGTCAAATGCTGTAAGAAAAGAAATAGCTTACGGCAATAACCCTTCTGCAGAAAATGAAATGCAAGTACGTATTGCACGTAAACAAAATGAAGTTGCTGGTATTGAAAGATCTCAAGCAGGTAGGAACTTACCTAAGTATGGTCCTGATGAGTTACAAGCTAGAAAATCTAGACTTGAGTTAGATCTTTTACAACAAGAATATAACAAACTTCAAAAAGAAACCATCATAAATGATGATCTTATAGATGACGTTTATGGTGGTGTTCAAGATTCTACTCAGGTTCAAAATCCTGCTGATGCAATGGGCACACCAATTGTTGATTCAACTCCTGCATTCAGTGAAGGAAGAGAGTATCCTACTTATGAAAGCTCTACAGAGTCTCCAAATATTGGCGAGGTTGGACGTTTAGATCAAGGTCCAGCTGCTAGTCAAGTAGGTGGTGACACATTGGTTTCTCCGGCACCTTTGATACAAGCTTTAATGGCTGTACCTGAGGACGAAAGAACACCAGCAATGTGGCAAATGCTAGATGAAATTGGTCCTCAAGTATTTGATGTTAATACAGCTGCAACTCGTGAGACTGTTGATCCAAATAATCCTGACAGTCTTTCAAGGCCTGGTGCAATGAAGAAAATAATAATACCTCACAATGTGAGGATGCAGCTCATGAGCGACAGTCACACAATGTCAAGATTACTTCAAGAAAAGTTTGATGGATTTGCTTATGACAATAAAGGTGTTGATGTACAAGTTAGAAGAGAGGAAATGCTTAAGCAGATAGAAGAAGGTAATTTTCAAACTGAATCTGTTGCGCAATTCTTTGAAGGTATGCTTGGTATTCATGAAACGTTAGGTCAAACAGGAGCACCTAGTGCTTTGTCTGACGTGGCTTTACATGCAGTACTTCATCAAGTAAGAGAAGCATACAAGAAGATTGGTAACGCAGACGACATTAGAGGAAGACAAGAAGCTTTACAACAAGCTGGTGTAGGTCAGTCTTCTAAAGATCAAGGTGAACAGCAATTTATTATGGGCGCTCATGAGTCTCGTGAGATTGGTAATATAATATTACAAGCTATGGGAGTTAAACCAGACCCTGATAATGTTAATGCTAGTATAGCAGGTGGCTTAGCTAGAGATTTAGTTGTTGATACGTTTCCTCATTTATTTACTAGAGATAACAACAACAATGTAGTCATAACACAGGACGGTCTAACTGTATCAGAAAGATTGTTACCTATGACTCATACTATATTGCCTCAAACAAGAGTGCAAGTTAGGTTTAATAAGAAACCTGATATCTCAGTTATCAAACCAAGATCTGCAGCCACAATAAAGAAGTCTAATGGTAAAACAAAGAAAGTTGATTATGGTGATTACACTTTAGTTGAAAAGACTGTCAATCTTCTTGATAACATTGGCTATACTATAGACCAAGACCTTGTTCAATTTGTTAACATACTTACAGAATCAATGGGACCAGATGGTAAAACCAATATTGATAAGTTAATAGGAACAGGTAAAGAAGATACAGGTCAGCTGAATAGAAGATCAGGAGAACGTAAGAAGAAAGATCCTAAGTCTGGCAGAGATATTATTGGTCCTGACGGAGAACCAGTAATGGAATGGTATGCTGGTGATAGAGTAAAAGACGTAGTGTTTAATGACAATATGGATTGGGCTCAGCAAATGGCCAACAATGTTATTTACTTCGATCATTTTGTAGGTGACAACAATAGATTTTATATGAAACAATTTATTGGTAATTTTCATAGTCACAAACTACCAAGAGCAATGCTTCAAAGTGATGTCAAAGAATTATACAATACTAGTAATGAGTTTTCTGTTAATGAACTTAAAGCAGGAATCGTTAAGAAATTTGGTAACGATCTTGGTGTTAAAGCTGCAGCAGAATTTTTTGACAACAACGCTAAGAAGTGGAGAAGTCTTATCATGGATGCCCGTGAAAATGGGTCTGCTGTTATTGACTTAGCTGCTAAAGAGGATGGTTGGTCTAGTGTTAGTGCTATGATTGAGGCTGTGAGATTACTTGATCATATAGAAGCTGTTAGTAGTGGTACTAAAATAGATCCAATATATACATCTCAGTTTTTAACTCACGTTGATGGAACAGGAAATGGATTAGCTCATAATGCTATGCAAGCTGGAGATATTCAGACTGCAGCACTAACTAATATGAATCCGTTCTTTGAAGCACCTGATGGTGTAGCAAGGATGGACTGGGCTAAAGCAAACCCGTTAGCTTCAGATGTTTATCATTTGACTGGTGATGGAATGCTAGCTCAAATTGATGCTAACTCAAATGAATCATCTGCTTTTCTTAAACAAGCATTCGTTGCTTTAGGTCTTAACAGTAGAAAAGAATTAAGAAAGTTTTCTAAATCACCGTTAATGATCTTTCAATACGGAGCTGGTAGAGCTTTAATTAAAAGAATGGTTAGAGAAAATATACTTGAGATGCTTGAAGATGATACATCTTCTGGTGGTGGAATGTTAGCAGCTTTTAATAGTGTTGTTAATGAAATGGGTAGTAGCTCTTTAAGTATGGCTGAGTTAAATCAAGCTAAGCAAGATGGTAACTTTGAATCTTTTGCTGATGACTTTGTTAATGCTGATTATATTATTGATCAGATGGGTGATATGATGGTTAAGTCTGTAGAGACAAACTTTCCTATGCTTAAGGAATTAAGTAACATATTATCTTCTATGGCTAACGCTGCATCATTACACGAACCACCAATTGATTTATCTGTTATTACTATTGGCGGACATCGTATGAACTTTGGTCACAGTAACTGGGAAGCTAATCAAGTTAGAAAGATTATTGACGAGACAAGCGGAAAAGATTTTACTCCTGCTCAAAAAGTATTGTATCCACAAGGCAGAACTGTTTACATGAGTAACAAACAAACAGGAAAAAGTTTTGGAATCAAGTCGACTGGTGCTGGTGGCAAGATGCCTACAGAACCTAACGAATACTATAACGAAGATTGGAAACCTCTAAGAGGTGCTGAGATATTTAATCCTAAGCGTGTACCAATAGGTAGTTTAAAAGCTGCAACACAAGCTGCAGTACTTATGACACACTCTCTTGATGGTATCAACGTTGCAAGATCAATGCTAGCTTTTAATGAGAAGAATAAATCTAACTCAAAAAATGTAAGTATAGCTCAGATCTTTGATGGATTCTTAGTATCACCTAGACATGCTCGTGAGTTTGCTGCACAACTAAATCAAGATTTTAAAGACATACATCTAGATAAAGGCGGTAAGTTCAGGACAACTGGTAACGATTATAATGATCTTAACGATATGGATTATTATATTCCAGGTGACTATGACTTCTTAATGAATAATCCTAACAACAGTAATTTATTATTGTTATTCAGGGCTATGGCTAGAGAAGGTTTTAGATGGGATCTTTATAAAGGTAAAGGTCTTATGGATAAGATCATGATGTACGAGAAACAAAGGATTTCTTTCAGAGAGAAATTTAAGAAGAGTGGTTTTGATATAAAACAATTCTTCTGGGATTAAACAAAAAAAACCTACACCGGTCATTACGACTAGTGTAGGTTATTTTTTTTTACTTTGATGCTAAGTATTTTTTCATAGCTTCATCAACAGCTTTACGTTTCTTTGCAGCTGTGATTGTTGATTTCTTCATAGCCTCTTCTTGAGACATACCTTCTTTCATTAACATCTTACTGTCTTCTTGTATGTTAAGCTTTTCAATTTCACCAGCTACATATCCATGTACGTCAGTTAAATTAGCTGGCCTATCATTATCTGTACCACCTTTTAGTATTGCTACTGCTTCTAACAACTCTGCATCAGTAGCTCCTGTATCTGCTAAGAGGTTACTATCTTTGGATCCTTGTTCTTCCATTCGTCTTTCTCCTTTTCAATAGCGTCCATGAAGGTAATTAAACCTGTCACTGGATGCACGTTATTTTCTATGTCAAACGGACCATACT
>Ga0307985_10001058_pt1 | contig 15593 bp, 16 predicted proteins | sample EllFjometageno80_FD_203155 | JGI IMG/M metagenome (GOLD analysis project Ga0307985, IMG submission 203155) | Marine microbial communities from Ellis Fjord, Antarctic Ocean - #80 | ecosystem: Environmental > Aquatic > Marine > Unclassified | place: Southern Ocean | collected 2014-10-09 | reverse complement strand
GACTGCGTGGGGGCCTGCGTTTGGGGCATGTGGGAGGGGGGCGAGGAAGGAGCTCCAGGGGGGCGGTTGGAGAAGGAGCTGCGGGCGGCGTGGAAGGACTTCGATGCGGAGGGGGAGGGGGGGGCGGAGGAGGGGGCGGGGGGGGTGAAGGAAGGAGAGGAGGCTAGGTTACAGGCTCGTCTCCAGGCTCGCAAGGTGCTGTACTTGTTGGACGTGAGTTCTTTGGAGTAATGTAACTCAATCCCAATTAACTTTAAGACCCGGCAGCACGAAGTGTCTCTGAATCCTCTGCTGGATTTCGAGCTTGACGCTCTTGAGGCTCGCGCTCGCGCCCTCCATCTTGAGCAGCACTGTGGGCTGAGTGGAGCCGATGCCCTGGATGTCCACGCAGTCGATCGAGCCGCCCGCCACGGCGAGGAAGGGGCGCACGGACTCGAGCACGACGTTCACCTGCTCGTTCGTGAGGTCGGGGCCGGTCGGTATGCTCTGAATGACGTCCGATATTTCCGGAATCCGCTCCTTCAGCTTCTTCTCGAGCCCCATCTTCATCGTCTGGGTGGAGGACGGGCACGTCCCGCACTCGCCCACGAGCTCGAGGCGCACCACGGGCCCGTCGATGTCGATCACTTTCACGTTGCCACCGTCCGCCTGGAGGTAGGGGCGCATGGTGTCGAGGACCGCTTCCACATTCTCTAGTGTCAGATCAAGGGGAGTGTCGTCGTCAGCGGGGGGGGGGAGAGAGGAGGGGGAGGAGGAGGAGTCGAAGGGGGAGACCACGTGGAGGGGGGGGCGGGGGGGGCGGGGGGGGGGAATTTGGGAGGGCGGGGAAGGGGGGGGGGTGATTGTAGGGGATGTGATGGCAAAGGAAGGAATGGCGAGGAACGGCGACGATGAGGGTGCAATGAGAAGGACGAGAAGGAGGCGCAGCCCTCTGCTAACAAGAAGCATGCGTATAGGGGCGATTAGGGGAGAGTAGCAGTGAGAGAGAGGAGGAGGATGAGCAGCAAGCTGTTTTTGCAAAGGCAGTACAGCCAGTACTAGTGTACAGTGTTGTATCAACAAAAAACACGGTACGGCGGTGCGTGTCACACAAAAACCAAAAAACTCTAACATTGTAGTAAACTCTGTCCTCGCTCTCGCCATTGTACTAGCCTATCAACTCAGCGCAGCGCAGCGCTGCTCAGAAAACTCCTTCAATGGCGCAAAAAGCGCTGCGAGAAGCGAACGCGCTGGAGAGGGTTGAGAAGATCGGCTCTTCACAAGTGTGTAATTTATTGCAGAGAAGTTCTTGTAGTGCTCTTCTTTGATTTTGAAGTATCACCATAACACCGCTGCACGCCCGTGTACTTGCGTGGCATTATTAGCGCATTGCGATAGACACTGAAGCGCGCACTTTGACAGCTGAATGCACGATGCGAGATGTGAATGGAAAGGACTTCAAGGGCGATGCACTACAGCGAGCTCGCGGCGTGTTGGAGGCGCGAGTCAAGTCCCTTTTCTGCACGTGCAAGTTAACTGGTCCATGCTAACCCGTTTAAACGACTCTCAAATAACCCACCCGTCCCACCACCCAACATGGATCGCTGGGAAGACATCCTGAAGGCGGCCCGCGCGCCGGCCGACGAGTCGTACGCCGCTTCTGTTACCAACAGAATGGCAACAAGTCCCGAGGCTTTAACAACTCGGGACAATTCTATCATCGGCGCGTGGACGGCGCTGGGTGTGAACGCCGAACACGCTACAAATGCCATGAAAAGGGGGTCTGGCGCGGTGGCGTGGCTGCTTAAGAATGGCGAGCTTCCCGAACCCTCCCAGACCACCTCCAATGGGGAGCTGCCCCCTCCTCCTCTTCCCTCCCAGACCACCTCCACCTCTGTGTTGCTCGACCAGATCGGCAACACTCCCCTGCTGCATCTCAAAAAGTTGTCCACCTTCTACGGCATCACGTTGCTCGGCAAGGCTGAGTTCTCAAATCCCGGCGGTTCGGTCAAAGATCGCGCTGCCCTCTCCCTGCTCAACCACTTCGAAACCACGAAACAGCTCTTACCGGGCGGAACCGTGGTCGAAGGAACCGGTGGTAACACCGGCGTTGCACTGGCCATGCTCTGCGCCGCTCGCGGCTACAAGTGCATTCTCACCATGCCCACAACCGTCGCCCAAGAGAAGATTTCCACAATGGAAGCATTCGGCGCCACCGTCGAGCTCTGCGCCACCAGCCACACGGTCAACGAGCCAGGCCACTACACGCAGCGCGCCGCAACAATCGCCGCCTCGCTCCCCAACGCCGTCCACACCAATCAATTCCTCAACACCGCGAACAAGCAAGCCCACGAAACCACCACGGGTCCCGAGATCCTCCGCCAAGCCCTCTCTGTCCATGACGCCTTGTCTGGTTTCGCGTGTGCGGCGGGCACGGGCGGTACCATCGCCGGCATCGCGTCGTTCCTCGCAGCCGCCTCCCCCGCCACAACCGTCACCCTGGTCGATTGCGACGGCTCCTCCCTCGGCAACTACCTCACCAAAGGAGAGTTCTCCAAAGCCCCGGGCGACACTCTCACAGAGGGCATCGGGATCGGGCGCTTGACCGCGAACTTCGCCGCCGGCCGACAGCACATCCACAACTCCCTCCCTGTCACCGACAGCGAAGCCTTCAAGATGGCGTTCGCGCTCGCGCAGAGCGAGGGCGTCTTCGTCGGCCCGTCCGCCGCGCTCAACGTCGCAGGTGCAGTGAAGCTGGGCCTGTATCTCAAGGAGCAGGGCATCCCCAACCCCGTGGTGGCCACGATCCTGTGCGACTCTGGCTCGAGCTACCTGTCCAAGTGCTACAGCAAGCAATGGAGGACTTCCAACAACATCCCTGAGTACTCAGGAAACCTCGCGGATGTGCTCGACCCCTCTCCCCCCCCCACCCCCCAAGCCGCCGCACATCTCTTCGCCTCTCACACTGGAGGCTCGTAGCATGGGCGCTGGTGCGGTGAAACTTAGTGCTGCCGTTTTGCAAATGTACACGACTGGCTATGTACAAAACTGTTTTCACGTATGTAGATGGCACGATGGCTTAGGCGTTGTTGAATAACGGCTTGGCGTGGCTAGCGCCCATGAAAGGTTAATGCATAAAGCACCCTCAGAACCGCCGCACAACGCCCTAGCTCGACGGCAGGAAGGCAAACAAGCAGCTGTAAAATGAAGCTCGTTCCGATAGTTAGAAGAAGAAAGGAAGGTTGTGGTTTTCCCCTCTAACGAGGAGCATCAGCAGGGGGGCTGGGCGACACTGCAGACAGTGGTGTCTCGCAGAGCTTTCGGGAGGCTGGACTGCCCAGCGCGGGGGATTGTTAGGGTGATGGGGCAGTGAGGGGCGAGGTATGCACCCGCCTGGCAAGTAGCGCCCATTGAAAAAAGTCACACGAATGTGCTGAAGCAGTCCACGAGCGTTATCTGCAAGGCGGTGTTCGAGGCAACCGAGGTATCCACGCCGAGCTGCTTCGTGGTGCTGCCGTATGAGCTGCTGGCACCCGACGAGGAGGTCACGGAGGAGGAGCAGCAGTCACGCCTGGACAGCGCGGAGAGTTGAATCGGGGACGTTACGGGGCTCGAGGAGAAGGGCGCGGGGATCGTCAAGGATCCTGTGGGGTACGCGAAGAGTTTTTTGACGTCGGCGTTCAAGGGCAGGGTGAGCGAGGTCAAGAGCAAGCTGAAGGAGAAGACGCTGTACTTGAGTTCACGGGGAAGGCTTGGAGGAGGAGAAGCGAGCGAGGCCGGCGTCGGCGCGGAAGAAGATCGAGGAGGCAAAGCGGGTGGACGGTATTACAACAATGTGGAGTTGAAGTTGTTGACCTTGGAGGCGGTTACGGAGCTGTTAAAGGAGAACGGACTCAAGAAGTTCGTCCCGATTGTCGAGGTGGAGGAAATGGACGGAGCCGTGCTGGTGGAAATCACTAGCTTAGAGGGGCTGCTGGAGTTCAGCGAGGAGCTTAAGCCGGTTGCGCGGGCGAAAACAATCGTGTCACTCATTGACACATGGAAGAAGGAGGGCTGTAAGAGATAGGGGAGGAAGGTAGTTAGAAGAAGTAGGTTGATTAGATGTGAAGCGCTGCGGCTTCTAATTGCTCTGCAACATGCGCGAATCCCCATACCGCCACCTTCTTGCTTCCCCCTTTTTCTATTATGGGTCTATCATCTTCTCTAGAGCGTGGCTCCACACCTGTTTCGCCCCGCCCTCGCCCTCGCCCTCCTCCGACACTTTGTTCCTGAGCACCCCAACGCCGTCGATTTCCACCTCCACCGTATCCCCCGGCTTGAGGAAGATCGGTGGGTCCCTCGCGTACCCTACTCCAGAGGGCGTCCCGGTGAGGATGACCGTGCCAGGCAAGAGGGTGGTGCTCTCGGAGAGGAAAGAAATGAGCTCCCTCACGCCGAAGTTCATGTCCTTGGTGTTGTCGCTCTGCACCGTCTCCCCATTGAGGCGGGTTTGGATGTTGAGGTTGTCAGGGTCGACGCCCTCCGTCTGCAGAAGCAGGCTCGGTCCCAACGGGCAGAACGTGTCGAACGATTTACCTCTACTCCACTGTCCGCCACCCTTTTTCCCCTGCCACCTGCGCGCGGACACGTCGTTCGCCGCCGTGTAGCCCAGAACGTAGTCCAGCGACTCCTCGGGGGAAACGTTCTTCACTGGTCGAGCGCCGATCACGACGGCCAGCTCGCCTTCGTAGTCCACTTCGGGAGAGCTCTTGGAAGCCACGGCCGGGATGACGATGGCGTCTTCGGGACCGCAAAGGGCTGCCGGGTTCTTGAGGAAGAAAACAGGATACCGGGGCAGTGCCAATTTCGCCTCCTCGGCATGCTTCTTGTAGTTGAGGCCCACGCAGAATATGGCGGGAGCGTTGGGCACGGGGGCTAGAAGGCGCACGATTGAAGAAGTCTCGTCGGAGAGAGTCAGATCGCGTGCAGCTCCAGGCCTCCAAGGGCCGCAGCCCGTGACCTTTGTCGCTGTTTTGAAGATGGAGGAGGTGGCAGCGTTGCCCAGGAGCGTGTCGCCGGCAGCATTGACGAAACGGACAAGCCTGGTGGGTTTCGACATGACGCGGGGGGAAGTCGGGTGAAAAATGTACTACTACTGCGATCTGATAGGCGTTAGTAAGCTGTGAAAAGCATCTAAAGGTGCAGGAAGCACCAGTCCTAGACCGATGAGCGGGCAGCAGCTCGCTGTTGATGTCGCAGCAGCACATATCGTGTGACCCGCAGCACCCCTGAAGCAAAAAATAGTAAGAGGAGCTAATCTCCAGGGCATATCATGTGTCCGGAAGTAAAAGTAATGAGCCAATCTCAGGGCATATCATGGCCAGTGGGGGGTACGTGTGTATCGCCTTGTAGACCGGGCAGGGCGTCGAGCGGTGTGTGCGTTTGTCATTAAACATTGACTGTTCGCGGAAGTAATTACATATAGTTTCAGCTGCCAGTATTTGTCCCCAGTTCCTTGTACAACTGTAGAGAGATCTCCTCTCCGGCATATTTGACGCCCAACAACAAATGCCAGTGCGCTGTGTAGTGCCGTTCGTTGGGCTGGCTTTCAGAGCCGGCGATCAGAGCTCGAAATAGCGCCGCTGTTGCTGTCTCGTGCCATGCCCACCCGCCTCCGCGGACCAAAAAGCGCGTAGTGTTTCTTTACGGCACCTGCCGCTCATTGACTGCTAAGCGCCTCTTTCTCCCTGCGCGACAGTCAAGCGATCCGCAGTCCCCCACCACGCCTTACTCTTCCCCCGTCTTGATGTGATGAGCCATCTGCCATCTGCCTTGCAGTGCTCGTCGGGGTCGCTCGAAATACGCTCGAAATACGTCCCTGACATATATATATCAGAACTCTCGTTCCCCCTGCTACTGCACAAGAAATCTACTGAGAGCACTGTCAGGTCTTCCCCGACACAGTCTGGCTTCCCCCCCGATTATACAGGCAGTCTTCCCCGCAACTGTCCGGCTTCCCCCCCGCAATGCCGAACCCCAAAATCCACATCACCATTACCCCCCCAGCAGACAGTGATGTGCTAGATGGTTGGGTTGACAGCGAGCCCGGCTCTCCTGGCCTCCAGCCAAGCTCCGCCCGCTCCAACGGAAGCTCCCACTCCTACACCTCCTCCAACGGTGCCTCCTCCTACGACCCCGACAGAACCCCCTCCGTCCGGAAGAGGTCCTTCTCGGGCCTGAGTGGCTTGAGTGGACTCACTCTACCCAACCCGTTTGCGCCATCGCACATTCCGGGATCAATGACGTTCAGCCAGGCTTCTTCGTACCATATGTCAGGGCACGTTGTTCACAACCTGCACACCAAGAAGGCCAGAACGAACTCAACAAACTCTGTCAGCTCACAACTCCGAAGGAGGTCCTCGTCCGATCCGATGTCATTCTTGGCAACAGAAGAAATAGCCCCACCCGAGTTTCCCCGATTCCACGGCAACCCCCAAGAGCTGCCAGTCGCCACCTCCCCCGCCCCCACAATCGAGTGGAAATCCCTCACCTCCCTCACCTTCCACACCCAATCCCCCACCTCCCTAATCTTCGACGCCACCCTCAACGGATCCTCCGTCATTGTAAAACTGCTCAAGTCAGACGCTACTTTCTACGATGAGCGAGCGGAGACGCAGTTCGACACTGAGATTTCGCTCCTCGCCGAAAACTGCCACTGCAACGTGGTTCAGGTGAGTCTTGTTGTGTCCTCGAAACGTCGCCGCGAAAGCGAATTTACGCAATTATCGAACCACACGGGCAAGAGCCCGGACGAGGCAGCGAATCGCAGTGCAAGGGAGCGAGCTGAGGAGCTGAAAGGGGGCTGCGAGTGACGCGTTACGACCGTCGATGAACGCGCTTTGAGACCCTTGTGAACACCTCCTTCCTCTGTTCGCACATGGGTATGGCCTCCTTTGTTCACACTTGTGGATGGCTCACACATGCGCATATTCAGATGGTGGCGAGAGGGGCTGGGAACAAGTTCGTGGTGGTTGAGAAGCTAAGCGAGACGCTGCACGTGAGGCTGGAGAAGCACAGGGGGTTTCACATTGAAGCCTTGATTCCCAGCTTCATGAAGAAGAAGAAGAAAGGGGACGAGTGGGGCTTCGGCCAGCGTCTCAAGTCGGCTTTGGAGCTGGCGCGGGCCGTGAGAAGCTGCCACTTTGAGCTGCGCGACAACGCGTGCGTTCTGCACCGGGACATCAACCCGAACAACGTGGGTTTCCGGCCGGACGGGACCTGCGTCCTTCTGGACTTCTCCCATGCCAAGGCCATGCACGGGTACAGGGAGGGCGAGAACCCGAGGGAGATGACGGGGGGGGCGAGGAACGAGATCTACCAGGCGCCGGAGGTCAGCTTGCACAATCCGTACGGCGCGGGCAGCGACGTGTGGTCGTGGGCGGTCGTTGCGTGGGAGATGCTCACGATGAGCGTGCCATACGGAGACGTTAAGGAGGAAGAGTTTCTGAGCAGGGTCGTGGAGGGGGGGGAGAGGCTGAAGTGCGAGGGGCAGAAGGAGTGGCCAGAGGGGCTCGGGTGGATGCTCGGGAGGTGCTTCGAGGAGGTGGCGGGGAATAGGCCGAGTATCGCAGATGTAGTCGACGAGTTGGAGAAGATGCATGCATCAATAGGGTAACGAAAACGTAAACACAGCATTTTGTTATTTAACGACGGATTCATCGTTCTATTTATGGTGGGCGAGATGACACGTTTTTTACGTAACAGGTAAGGCGATTTTGAGACGTTCAGGCCGTGCGAGATCAAGGGCGAGCCGCTCCTATTCGGCGTGCCGAGCGAGAGCAGCGAGGTTTGGTTCGGGAGCAGAGACTTTGAAGTTAGTGACCGGGCGGCCAGCGGCCAAACGTGAAGCCGAGTTGCTAGGAGGGGCGTACAGATCGTGGCAGGGCATCACTGCGTATAAAGTCCAGAGTTACTAAGACGTGAACGCTTTCTCTCGTATGGGATTACCCCATCCTTATCGCCGTTCCCATTACTGCTCGTGGAAATAACATTGTGCAAGAGAGAGATATCAGACACAGTCGCGACCGTGATTTAGTTACTCGCTCGCTCACTCACGCCGTCGTCTCGTCGCGTCTCCACTGCCTCGCGCTTGCCGCCTCGCCGGTCGCACCGCTTCTATGGCCTTGCTCACGCCGTAGTGAAACAGCCCTAATAGCTGCGTGCATCCCAGAACGCCAGCCAGATTGACCCACTCAACGCGCCCTTACCAAAACCCAAAGGTGCCAGTGGTCATGGGCGAGTCGAAGGTAATGCAGGCGGTTCGAGTTTATTTATTTGGCTAGTTTCGGCCATTTGCACGAACGCAGGCCGCCGCGGCGGCGTTCGCGCCGTCAGCAACTAATTTGGCTACAAACGCTGTTCTTCTGCTTCAGGTCAACGGCTGGGCGACTAGCGTGGACAGTGGCATGGCAAACCTGGCGGCTACGTGTCCCCCCCGTTTCCCCCCGAGCCCGGCCTGTAGCGACCCAGCCGTCACTTTGAATTCGCGTACAGGTGGGTTTCAGCAAAGATGGCCTCGGGATGTGCTTCCGTCAGGTACCGGAAGATAAGAACCATTTTTTTGCGGACGTACCCCCCGGTGGTCAGTACCGGTTGAAACGAGCCTGTAAACAAAACGCGCACGATCGCTCTGGACTTAATCACTCGTTACCAACCCTGAAGAAGGTTACAAAGTACACTATGGCGAGCATCAGCACACCTTTGATCGACACTCCACTGCTGTCCCCAGCCTCCGATGACTCTTCGTCATCCAGAGACGACTCACTGCTGTCCCCAGCCTCCGACGACTCGTCGTCATCCAGAGACAACTCTATCGACGACACCACCTCTGTTGAAACATTTTCGACCCGCAAACCACAACCCTTAGACAATGACAAGGAAACGCAGACGTCCAAGACCTTTGATGACTCCTCCTCCTTCTCCCGGGGTAGGTTCTACTCTGAACTAGGAACTGCCTCGACCATAAACCGACCCATAGTCCAGCTGTTCCAGGAGGCCTCGTTCCCGAGAAAGGTGTCCTGGAACGAGCTCTTCTTCGACCTGACGTTCGTGTGTGCTTTGGCGAACTGCGGCGAGGCGCTCATTGTCCAGAACGAGAGTGACACAGATAAGGTTGGCGACGGCGTTGTGCACGGCCTTACGACTATTGTCATGGTGTTCGTTCCCGTTTGGCAATTCTGGGTGCAGGTGGTGTCACTGATGAACCACTTCGGGGCGAGCCAAGAGCACCTTCTGGTGGACGATTATTCCGAGGCGGTGTTCTACGCTGCTGCCATGGGGCTCATGGCTTGTCTGAACATGAACATCCCGACTACCATCCTGTACAAGTCCAGCATTGGCGAGACCATGACGCTTCTCCACGTCCAAGAGCCCGATGATAACAAAATGCCCATCGAGGTCGATTACCGCAAGTACGCTGACGAATCTCTCGGGTTCCACGTCACGTACTGCGTTCTTCGCGTGCTACTGGTCGCCATGTTCCTAGGGAAGGCGCGATTGCACAAGAGGTACATCGTGTACTCTGAGCAGCACCGGATGTGTCTGTGGACCGCCGGGTGCAACGCAACGGTGGCGCTTCTGTGGGTTGGCGTGATACTCTCGCCGACGTATGGTTGGCACAACGCCGCCTGGTCGGCTGCGCTGTTCGTCGACTGCCTGTCGTACGCGCGCGCTTGCCCGCTGCTCGTCGAACACTTCGCAGAGCGCTTCGGGCTCTTCGTCGTGATCGCAATGGGCGAAGTCTTTGTGGGGTGCAGTCGAGAGCACGAGGACCTGGGCATCACCGAACGAAGCTACTTCTACGTGGTGAGAGGATTCACTATCATGATGGTGTACGTGCGCGAGCGCATCCCAACCCGAGCCTTGTTTTACGCAGCGTGTGGGCTCCTTTGCGAGCGAAACGTATGAGCAATCCCGTTTACTCGGGCTCGCCGCAGTGTGCTTGGGCTCGTTTACACAAACTTACGCTCGCTTCGCTCGCAGGTACATGCTGAAATTGATTTATTTTGACGCCATGATCTCGGAAGAGAGGCAGTTCGAAAGCGAGCATCCGGCTAAGAGAGACGGCCTGCGGTGCTTTCTGTGGGCCTCGTTGCACTGTCCAATGGCGCTCGCCATGGTGGTTATGGGCGCGGGTGTCAGTAGCGGCTTCAGCGACCTGAATATGACCGTGCTGCAGTGCGACGCGCACAACTATTGCATTGTGGTCTTTTTGGCAAGCAGTGGCGGCATCTTCTGGCTGTACGACAACAAGAGGACGAAGGCGAAGCGTTTGCGCGTGGGGAGCAGGATGGTGGCGGCGGCGGTAATTGCGGCGTACGCAGAGTGGCTGCACTGGGGATATTTCATTGCGAAGGGAAATATTTCGCTGCACAAGTACGTAAACACGTGCTTGTATGCGCCCATCTTGGTCGGCGTGGGATGTGTAGTGCTGTGCGACGTCTACATTAGCACGTTGGCGGTGGCATGATCAGCGAGTTAGGGCGTTGGGTAAACGAGAATAGAATATTAGTTGTACTGCTGATACTTCTACTCGCCTGCTGCTCCGCCCAGAGCTCAATAACTATTTTGCGAGTTGGTAGATGATGTCGAGTGGCGATTCAATTGTTGCCGTGTCGCGCCAGACCACGAACGCCTCTGCAACGATACTCGCCTGCTGCTCCCACCCATAGTCTCGAAAGAGCAAGCCCTTGTTCTCCTCGAGGTCAAACCCGTACATGGTGTCGCGCTCCGTGCTCTGTTTGTGAAGCCAACTAATGATACCCGGGAAACCATCGGTGAAGATCTCGCCTCGCTGGAACTGCCAGACGTGCGTGAGCTCGTGGGCTAGCAGCGAGGCACTTGGACAGCTAGTGGATGAAGTCAGGTGTACTGTCTCTTCTATCACCATGGGGACGCCAGTAATGTATAACGAAAGTCCGCCAGCGACAACCCTGACAGAAGAGAAGTCTATCAGACAGTTTGGCGAGCCGCAAAGGAAGGTGTAAAACTGCAGCGTGGTGAGTGGAGCGAGTGTTAGGGTTAAAGAGGACAAACAGAGCGGGCGACAATAGCATGAATAGGAAGACGACGGCAAACCCGAGCGTTAGCGAATGACCGGTACGAAATGCGTGCGGTGGAGGTGTTGCAAATAGCGCGTTCTGAGCACAGAGGTGGGCAAGCGCGAGTAAATGAGAGTTGCTCGGTCGCTAAGTCAGTCATGGACTCACCTCTTGGATGGCAGCAATGTCTTGTGCGACACAAGGCTTGTTTGTTACGTCGGTAGAGAATGTTGACAAAGGCAGGAGGGAATTGCCGGGGATGAGATACGCGAGGAGTATTTCGCCCAGTAGCAGATCAAGAAACAGGATACCGGCAATGATGGGGAGGGCTCGGCTGGGGTGGGGACTTCGGTAAAGGAACAGCATGAGGGGGGGGAGCGAGAGTAAGGCGAGTGACAAGATTATGAAGAAGACATAGCCTGATCTGCCATGTATTGTCCAGCCGACTTGAAACCGGAGCGCCATCATTAGGATGCCTTGCAGAACGAGGAAGACGGGGGGGAGGAGGATGAAGAGGAGGATGCGGAGAAGTGGGGACCGTCTGCGTTTCACGTCTGGCTCTTCAACCACTGTTATCTCGAGGGCCTCCATGATGGGAAGTGCCAGGCTTCAATTCTTCTCAAGTCTCAACGGCAGGGCAGTTCTGAGGCGTGCAGCGGCGACTTTATCACGCCGGAAGATGTCGTGAACTTCGAAGCAGTCAAGTTCCTGATCTATGTCTATTACTCTGCTACAGGTCGAACGTCTCGCTTATCCGCTTCGTGGTAGCCGCCATGAAGAATTCGCACGCGTCCTCCTTCAACCCCTGAAGATCATGTTCCTCGTCCTTCTCGACCAAGCCGCGAATGTTCGCATCCCCCGCCTTATCGTAAACCTTCCACGCCCCCCCCGGCGCGCCGTCCCTCACGAACTTCCCCCAGTACGTCGCCATGACATCCCCCATCGCCTCGTCGTCCTCGTCCGTCAACGCTGCATCAAGGTGGAAAACGAACGGCAGCTCCGCTCCATGACTCACAAAGTTGGGCATCTCCCGAACATAATGCTCATAATGGTAAATGTAGGAGTCACTCGAGTAATGCTGGCCGAAGTATTTCGTGGGGCAAGTGAACATGAAGTCTCCCATGCTGCGCATGCCAGCCCACCAGAACTCGCTGCGTTCCGGCGTGTCCGGGTACTCCTTGTTCAAGTAAATCTCCCCCAAAGTAGCAACGTCCTTGAACCCTCCTTCGATCCAGAACAAGTCGAGGTCCTCCTTGGTGCAGTTGTCGGTCAATGTGACGAACAAGCTCCCCTGAGAGAGAGAGAAGCGGGTGTTAGTAGGCGCGTTCTGAGCCGGTCGTTTAGCGCGAGCGAGCGAGCAAGACAGAACTCGCAAACCTTGCGTTCTAAACGGTATTTCAGCGAGACTCGCTCGCGAGCCTCGCGTTCTCCCTCCTTCGCCCTTACCTCGTCCTTGTTACTTCCCAACATGACAGGAATATCGTAGCGCACCTCGCCATCCTTCAACAGCAGCCACGGGTGCGACTTGAGCTCGACGTCGTCCACGGTTGGGGCCCAACCTAACGGGGCGTAGAGGGCGGGGGACGGGAGAGGGATGTTGGCGCCGGCGGCGAAGAGGGTCACGGCGGGGAGAGCGGTCAGGCAGGAGACGGTGGTGCAGTTCGTCAAGGTGAGGACGTTTTGGAAGGTTGTCTCGGCGTCGGAAAGCGGCTGAGCTACCCACTGCGAGAAGCTGCCGGACTCGAGGATGACGCTGGAGTAGAAGGGGAAGGAGTTTGGCATTGTCATGTGTGCGGTCATGGAGCCTGCGCCGGCAGACTCGCCGAAGATGGTGACGCGGGCTGAGAGGGGAGGATCGGGTTAGCGGGCGATTACACGGGCTATCTATATACCCTTCATGGCCATCTGACGAGTACATTAATCAAAATCGGGGAGGATTGATCGTTTCGCGATCGCAAACTTCGCTCCATGGTATGTAGTCCGTTCGCTCTCACCTGGATCGCCGCCGAACCGCTCTATGTTCTCTTGCACCCACTCGAACGCCACCCGCTGGTCCTGAATGCCCAGGTTGCCGGTGGATCCGTCCAGGAGACGGAGCTGCTCTGATCCGAGGAACCCGAAGACGTTGAGGCGGTAGTTGAGTGTCACGAGGAGCGCCGGCTCGTCGTTCGTTTGCCAAAATTTCACCACGTCGAAGCCTGGGAAGTCGTCCGACGTGCCGTCGTAGTAAGTACCGCCATGAACAAAGACTGCTACAGGAAGAGGGGTTTGCGAAGCGGTAGTGGGCGCGAAGACGTTCAGAAAGAGGCAGTCTTCACTTCCCTTCATCTTGTCGAGCTGCTCGCCATCGTGCTGGGCGCAGGAGCTGCCGAACTTGGACGCGTCAATGGGATCATTTTCAGAAAGGGGGATGAGATCTGCTGCCTGGAACCGGGCGGCAGAGCCGTATTGAAGGCCGAGGAAACCGGTTGTAGAATCGTCGGAAAACGGGGAGGGGGTGAGGTTGGGCGGGAGGGCGAGCGTGGCGAGCGGGAGGAGCAAGTGAAGGAGGCCCATGGCGCGGATATATTAGCACATCGCGCGGTGAATTATCCCGAGGATCAAACAAGCGGAAACCTTGATCACAGTGCTTGAATGGAATTACTCGGTTGATTTAAATTGGGCGCGCTGATTCAGTCATGGCGCAGAAGTCCTCGATCGAGCTCTCCTTTGCGAGAGGCTTCATTTTGATCGAACAGTGCGCGAACAGTGCGCGAACAGTGTGCGCCAGCTGGTGCATGTTTTGGTGCAGCTCGTTCACGACGCTCTCACTCACCTGCTCGGAGTCGTCGCCCCCTCTGAAGGTCTTGATGACACCCGCGATGACGCCAGGGGCTGCGTGTAATGTGTTAGCGCGGTGTTGCACGAGCGAAGCGAGTGGTAAAGAGCGACGCGGACGAATGCATTGAGTGACGAGTTCTTAGCCACAGTGGCGAGTTCTTAGCCACAGTGGCGAGTTCTTCGCCACGGTGCCACACACAACAGGCGATCCAGAACGCGCTGCGAGCGGCTCGGGCGTGCCGGAGAGTGACGTTTGCTCGCATGTAACGCGCTCGCTGTGAGCGCCGTTTGCTCGCCCTTCGCTTGTTCGCGACCGGCTCGACCCTTCTTCCTCCCGGCGGACTCACCTGACGAACCGACTGAGATCCACAGAATGGGCACGAGCGCAAACAGGTACGTGAGCGTCGCGCCAGTGTTGTTTGGCAGCATCGCCAACACAGTCGCCCCCAGAGTGACTCCAATCGTCGCGTATTTGAAGTCGTCAAGCGCTGTCACTGTTCAAGCTCTTCGTGAGGGTATCGCTGGTGCGCTGGCTCAGCATTGCGATGGTCACCGGGTACGGCTGCATGGGGATGGGAGGAGCGGAGAGTATAACGAGTTCAGCCAGCGGCGTTTTGAGGGCAGTCTCGTAGTTGAGTTTCTCGACGGGCGCGGCGGCGAGCATGGCTTCTAGTCTGACGAGGCGCGGAGGGAGAAAGAGGGGAGGGCGGGGGAGAAAGCAGAGGCAGGTAAGCTGCTGTCGAGGGGATCAGGGCGAGGAGGAGGAGGATGTTTTTCGTGGTGGGAGAGAGGAGTTCCGGCTGAGGGAGAGGATGTTAGAAGGTGAACCGGGTGAAACAAGGGTGGAGCAGTGTCAGCAGCAGCATGAGTAGCAGCAGCACGCGGATGTCAGCAGCAGCAGGGAGTAGCTGCAGCCATGGTCATTCTTGTGGGTGTGTTGTCACGAAGGGTGTGTTGTCATGCCGAAGGGTGTTTCTGGACTGGTGTTATTGCCTTGGGCGTCTATAGGCCGCTTAGCAGTCCGCCGTCGGGGGGGCATCGCCCTATGTATCGGCGCGTCGGGAAGTTCGAAGCGGCGTACAAGCTGAGGTTGTTTGACTGCCAGCACCATGCAAAGTACAGTTGTAGCCACGTCAACCAGCAGACAGCAACCAGATCAACACCACGTGCCAAAATGGAGGCCTGTGTGTCATGGGATCGTTGTGCCGGAAATCTTGGTCGGGGGGGGGCGGCTGGGGCTGAACCGAAGCCGCATTTTTATTATTCAGAGGGTATAATGCACCCGCCGGTAGCAGCCGGGCGTTCAGATTGTCCAGATGATCTTTTGGAGCGAAATCCACATCCTCTGTTAACCTAACAGCGCTAGCTACGTTCCGCTCAGACCTTCCATCAGACGCCTCCCTCAGACCCCCCCAACCCCCCCCGACCCCCCCGCGCTATGTCTCTCCCTGCGCCAAATGCCACTGTGGCTGAAGTAATAACCTTCTTCAGCACCACCCCGGCAACCACTGCCCACAACCTTCTCTCCCTCACCCCCGCCTCCCTCCTCTCCTACGCCACCGCCCTGCTCTCCACCTCCCCCTCTCCCCACATAACCACCCAGCACCTCAAGACCCTCGGCGAGCAAATATCCTCAATCAACACAGCCCTCACCAACCACATAGCCGCAAACCTCCAGTCCCTGAGCACTCCCACCGCCGTCCGCCCCCCCGCCGC
>Ga0307985_10001057_pt1 | contig 15595 bp, 18 predicted proteins | sample EllFjometageno80_FD_203155 | JGI IMG/M metagenome (GOLD analysis project Ga0307985, IMG submission 203155) | Marine microbial communities from Ellis Fjord, Antarctic Ocean - #80 | ecosystem: Environmental > Aquatic > Marine > Unclassified | place: Southern Ocean | collected 2014-10-09 | reverse complement strand
CAAGAGGGACAAGATGGACAAGGCGAACCCCTCCACTCCCGACGCCAGCACCCCCAAGAAGTCCAACAAAGCCTCTACCTCCGACCCCCAGTTCAGTCAGTACTCCGCCACGATGTCCCCCCACATCCTCCGCCCCGTCGTCAACCCCCCCTCCCCGCGCTCCGTCTATGGCCTCTCCCGCAGCAAGGTCGAGCGCGCGCTGAAGCTCGTGTTGATGCAGGACAGGGCGAAGGATAACAAGAGAGTGAAGAGGATGGAAAGTGGGGCGGCGAGGATGAAGGCTGTGCATCAGGATCGGAGGGCAAACAAAACGGGGATGGTGTTGCCGGCTGATAGCCCGCAGCACAACCAGAATAGAAAGTTGCGAAAAGAAAAGAAGATGCTGGTTAAGATGGCGACGGAGAAGGAGTTCGGGAGGAAGGGGTTAAAGAGTCTGAGGGAAAAACTGCAGGTGAGACGACGAGAGCTAGGACACGCACACACGCCTCTGGCCCGGTCTTAAAAGGCGACGCGCTGTTCGCGAACGAGTTGCGAGAGCGGCTCAGGAGCGGCAATAAGCTCGATTGTCGCACTTCACACCGTGCGTGTCTCTTGTTCACACAGTGTGTGTGAGCGCGACTTACTGCTCCTCGCTCGCTGCTCCCTTCTCTCGCTCTCTCCTTCCCTCCCCCCCTTGTTCACAAGGAGTGTGTTGCCCACTAACGCGCGCATGTCCCCAGAACGACTTCCGCCCCGTCATGAACCGAAAGAGCAGCACGGACGCCCCGATCAGGGCAACGGTCGTCCAGAAGATGGTCGAGACCTCCGCCGCCAACAGCGACAGCCCGTCTCGCCGGAAGATGCCCAACCCGAGCATGACCCGGGACCTCATTCAGTTCGAGATGACGGAGATTGAGCCGGCGGTGAACCGATCTAGCAGAAGCGCTCACTTCATTAAGATGGGTTTCCAGGAGTATCGCGACGGAAACCACTACAAGGCAGCGAACACGTTCACGAAGGCGATCGAGGACAACAGCAGCAACTGGCTCGGGTACTTTTGGAGGGGGATCACGTTTGATAAGGTCGGGGGCTACGTACGCGCGTTGCGGGACTTCACGGCGGCGATTAAGTACGTGCGCAAGCGAAGCGAGCGTTGCATCGCCAACGCCGAAACGCAGAAGCGAATTGAGCATATCTCATCGACGAGCGAAACGCGCGGGCGAAGCAAGCATATCTCATTAACGAGCTCAACCGGCACTCGCCCTCCCCATGCGGCCGAGTGCTGACTAAAGAGAGCAGCACCGCACCGCTTCGCCCCCCCCCCCCTCCTCCCCCCTCCCCTTGTTCACACATATGTGTGGCGCAGGTACAGGACGCGGCAAGCAATCGAAGAGGCTGGGGACGGGAGTCAGGGGGAGACGAAGGAGGTTGAGGACCCGATTGAGCTTGCGGCGATCTTCTTCAACAGGGCGGTGGTTTACTGCCATGTTGGGGACGACAACAGCGCGTACGAGGACTTGACAAGTGCGATCAAGAGGGATCCGAGCAACCACATCTTCAAGGTCAACCGCGCGTTGGTGTCGAGGAGGTTTGGCAACTACGCGGATTCGACGGGAGACTACGTCAAGCTTTGGATGGAGAGACGGTTGAACAATCTGGACACGTTTCCGAACGAGTTTACGGAGAGGCCGAGGACGATGAGCAGTTACAAGGAGAGCCGGCACAAGGGGGATGGGAGAGCGGGGGGAGCGGCTGAGAAGTTCGATGAACAAATGAGGGAGTTGGAGACGCAGGCTGAGCCGCTGCCGAGTCTGTTCACGCCGAAGAACAAGAAGATGAACCAGGCGCCGATGAATCAGCAGGGGAGTATCGAGACCGAATCGCCCTTCTTCCCGTTGGAGGGAGGGGAGAGCCAGACGACGTACGACTACGACGGGCAACAGACTCTCAACCAGAATTCTCTCAACCAACCCAGCGTGGACTCGTCGCTGGCCTTCAAGCAGCAACCGGGAGACCTCAGCTTGGATGGAAGCGGAGTGTACGAGCAGGACAGCAACACTCTGTTGCAATCGCCGAGCCACCACCCTCGGACTGCGGGCTCGCTCACGCTGAACAACAGCATGGAGGGATTCGAGTCGATAGCTAGCGTGAATTCGATGGGCACGCCGATCAGAGCGGGCACCGTGAACAACACGCAACGACCGAACACGACAACAGGAGCTAGCGGGGGTCGCAAGTCGACCCGCATGATGAGCAAGATGGAGCAGCTGGCTGCCGAGCAGCCGCCGGAGAGGCCGGTTCACGCAATGGACCCCAGGCAACTCACGGACATGTTCTTCCAGGTCACGACGAAGGAGCGGGAGCTTGTGGAGCTTCAGCTTAAGAGACTGGCCGACCCGGGGGCGGAGGAATCCTCCAAAGGAGCGGAACAGGGCGGGAAGAAGAAGCAGTGGACGGATACGCGGATCGATTTGAATGAGTTCAAGAGGATTCACGGCTGCGGAAACGGGGATGTCCACGAGGAGATCTTCCAGAAGCCGAGCGAGCTGCAGGTAATGGCGCGTTTCTAGCCGCTCGCAGCTCCCGTGCCCCCCATCCATTCGCATCTTTTAACTAACACTCCCTGCAGCTGAGCCTGCTTGTCCCCCCGGAGGAGAGGAAGGCAAAGGAGATCAACGCGATCGTGCAGGAGCTCATGACTTGCGATTTGTTCAGGGGCGTCGACCGCTCCTCGGATCTGCTGTACAGGTGCGCAGAGAACGTTGAGTACAGGAGTGTGCTGAAGGGGGACATCGTCATACAGCAAGGGGAGGCGGTGGACAGCTGCTGCGTCCTGATGACGGGGAAGATCAACGTCAAGGCGGAGAGCACGAACGGAGCTGTGTGGGGCGTGGGCACAATTAGCGCTGGAGAGCACTTTGGGGATCAGTGGATGATTATGAGCGAGCGGGGTACTGGCGGAGTTGACTGCCTCTCGCACCAGAGCTACATGTGCGAGACGGCGTGCCAGCTGTTCGTGATCGACGACGAGCTGCTGGCAGCCGGCGTCATGGATCTGTGCAGGACGATATTCGAGAGGCGGCTGGAGGTCATCAGACGGAGCGGGATGTTCGAGCTTTGGGAAGAGAGGGAGCTGTGCGATCTTGCGTGCCTGTGCACGGAGATAAAGTATGGGAAAGGCGTCGAGGTGGTCGAGCAGGGCGAGCCTTTCGAGTTCCTGGGCATTTTGACAAAGGGCGTGTGCGGGATTACAAAGTTCGCGGACAGGGCCGCGCAGATTAGGAGGAACATCGCGGACCTCGAGAAGCAGCTCAAGCGGTTGCAGGTGAGTGAGCGAGGCGAGCGAAGCGGCCTGGCGCAGTTCTGGAGCGCGCAGTTCTAGCTCGAGCGCCCTCCCTTGTTCACAAACGGTGTGTGGCCCCTCTTTTAACACTCGTCTCGCTCGTGCAGGTGAGCTACAAGTTCCACCACACGCTGAGGGACCGGGCCACAGTGAACGCTGACGAGTACGGGCACTTTGACATCGAGCACGACAAGAAGCCCTTCCAGACGGTCACGGAGAGCGAGCAGGAGGAGATCACGCAGATGATCGAGATGTGGAAGAGCAGATTGAGGAGATTGGCGAGGGAGGGTGGAGACTCCAGGGACAGACGGCTGAGAGTCGGGAGTTTGGTTAGCGGGGGCGTTTTCGGAGAGATGTGCGTGCGAGAACCGTTCGAGAGTCTGGCCATCGGTGGCATCGAGACCGACACCAACGTGGAGTGCGTGCTGCTTCACAAGAGCGTGCTGCAGAGGTACGACTACTGCGGCACGGACGAGTTCATGGACTACGTCAAGAAGAAGGCACCGATGTACCCAGAGGACAGCAAGCTTGTGGACCAGCTGCGGCAGTGCGAGGAGTGGCAGGGGTACAAGGTGGGCGTCATGAAGGAGGTCAGGAAGGTCAGGTGGCCCGTGGACAAGAGGAGGATTCACTCGGTGAGGGGCGGCACCGTCATCGGGAGGGATCTTGAGACCAAGTTCACCGCGCAGAACATTAACTCTAAGAGCTAGACGAGTTTGCGCTAACATATTCATCGTTAACCACACTCATCGCCTGCAGCCCGTTACAATTTGTCTGTCTCCACGATCGTGACCTTCGGCATGAAATTAATAGCAAACTTTTTCTTCTCCTGCTTCTTGTTGACCTTCATGCCGTCCCCGTCCACGAATTTGAAGAACTCGGGCGCAACGTTTAGCTCGTCGTTGATCAGCTCGCGCACCCCAGCAAGCGTCATATCCCCTTCCACTTCAATTTTGCCCATGATTTCATTCCCCATCTCGACAAGCAGCTCAACATTTCCAGCGTTCAGCAGTCTTCGCCTCTTCGATCTTCTTCCGCGGCGACGCTGGCCTCCCTCCATTCTCCCCTTCCCCTTCTCTATCTTCCCCAAGCTCTCCTCGGACACCCAGATCGCACACCCGTCCGCCTCGTTGCACACCCTCCTCAAACCCGCGTACATCTTGCCTTGGTCGTGCTCCTGCACGAGCGAAGCGAGTGTTAGTTGCGAAGCAAGCAGAAACAGCGCCACACACACACCTCTGGTCCAGATTAGATGAGTCGGTGTGAAAAGCGAGAGCGTGTTCGGCGTGTTTGTTTTGATCGCGTGTGGGCAGCGCATTCTATGCTGCCGATACTCGCTGTTCTCTTTGATCTTGACCGGATACACGCTTCCCCGAGAACTCGTCCACCAAATACAAGTACAGCGTCTTCTCCTTCAACTTGCTCTTGACCTCGCTCACCTTGCTCTTGAACGCCGACGTCAAAAAGCTCTTCGCGTACCCCACAGGATCCTTGACGATCCCCGCTCCCTCCTCCACCAGCCCCGTAACTTCCCCGAGCCAGCTCTCTGCGCTGTCCAGCCACGACTGCTGCTCCTCCCCCGTGAGCTCCCGTCGGGCGCTGGCAACTCGTACGGCAGCACCACGAAGCAGCTCGGCGTGGACACCTCGGTCGCCTCGAACACCGCCTTGCAAATGACGCTCGTGGACTGCTGCAGCATCTTCGTATGGCTCTCGCCCATCTTGATAATCTGCGCGCCGAGCTCTCCTTCACGACCTTCTTGGCGTCGTGAATCCCAGCGATGGCTCGATCTTGCTTGCTGCCGAGATCAGCGAGCATCGTCATCACGGAATCCAGCTGCTTCTGGGTATCGTTCTCGCCCTCGCCAAACCTGGCGAGCTTCAGCTTCTCCCGGCGCTCGAGCTCGGCGGCCACGTCTGCCTGCTGATAGTACTTGAGCGCCTCGATCCGCTGCTTGTCGCGTTCGCGTTGGCGCTCGGAATCCTCTTGTTGTTGGAGGAGCAGGAGCCTCATCTAGGCGAGTTCGGAGGCGTAAGTCGCATCCGCTTCGCTCTCCTCCTTCTTCTCAGGGTCTGTGGTCGGGATTCCCGACTGCCGGCGCGATTGCCGACGGGCGGAGACCTTGGCGAAAGAGGACGCTGTTTGCTCGAGGCTGGCGGCGGTCTTGGCGGCGCCGAGGCGGGTGAGGAAGGACGTGGCAGTCGTGGTGTGGGCGGCGGTGGTGGCTTTGGCGAGGAAGGTGTCGCTGTTGCAGACAGCTACCAGCGCCTCAATCAATCCAGGCTTCTCAAACAAGTTTATCTAGTTCTCCTCCGCATACGCCATAACCCAGAGTTCATGGCATGCCTTCGCTTGGGCATCCCCCGTCTCAGTCTTCGCCGTGTTCATGAGTTCATTCACATCCGGTGGGTTGATTAGGTTAATAACATCGGTTAATAACAGATTAAGGCCGCTAAACATGCCGGTGATCAAAGGGGCGACGTTCAGAAAGCTAACGGTGTCTTGGGTAACAACGAGTTCTAGTAGATCATGTGCCGTACTTAGAGCGCCTATAACTGCGTTAAACCTTGCGCAAGATGCGTATGGAGGTAGAGTACGGTCGCGTTTCGTTGAATAACTTATAATTAATGGCACGTGTTCAGACTGGGAAAAGATGCGTATTTTCTTCAATGGGCGCTACTAGTGTACCTGCCAGGTCGGGTGCATACCTCGCCCCTCACTGCCCCTCACCCTAACAATCCCCCGCGCTCGGCGGCCCAGCCCCCAGAAAGCTCTGTGACACCGCCGCCCAGCATGTCGCCCAGCCCTACCCCCGGGCGAATGCTCTGCGTTGAGAGGGAAGGAGAGGGAAGCGATCTCCAAGAACGCCACAATTCAGCCGGCCTGCGTCATCATGGACCAAGAAGAAGTCGAACCTACAGGCGACAGCGCCAGCAAGAAGCGCCCCCTCTCCTCCGACTCCCCCCCGACCTCCCCGACCTCCCCGTCCGCTACCCCAACTCTGTCCAACAATGCCCTCAAGAAGCTCAAGAAGGAGCAGCAGAAGAACCGGTGGGCTCAGCAGAAGGAGAAGAAGAAGCAGAAGCGGGCCAAGGCGGCCGCGGCTGTACCCCCCCCTGTCGTAGACCCCGAGCCGAGCACCGAGCCGAGCACCGAGCCGAGCACCGCGCCTTCTGCCCCAGCAGAACCATCTTCAGACAGTGCACCTACCAATCTCCCCAAGAAGAAGAAGAACAAGGCCATGTCCGCACACGCGAACTACAGCGCACCGTCCGACGCGACCGCCTCCGACGCCCCCTCTTCCAGCAACTCCAACGGCCTGGAAGTCTACGCCGAAAGCCACTCCACTCAACCTCCCCCGCTTTTGGCAGAGTTGATCAAGAAGTGTGCTGAAGGGTTCCCGAACGCACAGCACATGACTAGCGGGCCGCTGCAGGGTCGTCTCTTGAAGGCATTAGTAGCTCTGAAAGGCGCCAAGAGAATTCTGGAGATTGGGACGTTCTGCGGTTACGGAACGTTGTGCTTGGCGGAAGGGCTGCCGACGGACGGGTCTTTGATTACGTGCGAGATTGACGAGGAGGCGGCCAAGGTCGCCCAAGACGCATTTGACAAGAGCGGAGAGGTGGGGAGCAAGATCCAGCTCAAGGTCGGGCCCGCCATGGACACGTTGGAGGCGCTGAAGAGGGGGGGCAAGCAGGTAAGCCCGTGGCCACAAACACGGCCACAAACAAAGGGGGAAGGCAGTGTGAACAAGGTTCAGCGCGTGCCCACAAACGTGTGAACAAAGCGCGCCACAGACAACAGGGCGTGTGTGTGGGGTGTTTGTGGCTCATCTTCCCACCCTTGTTCACGCCGCTTTCCCCTTTTTGCCCTTGTTCGTGACTAACCCTGTACTTCAGGCCTCCAAGTTCGACTTCGTCTTCATCGACGCTGACAAGCGGCAGTACCGCGCCTACCACGACTTTCTGCTGGGAAGCGACATGTTGACGGACGACGCGGTCATCTTGGCGGATAACGTGCTGTTCAAGGGTCTCGTGCTGAACTCGGGAGGCAGGGGGGGGGACAAGAAGCTGAACTACTGGGCCAAGAGGCACCAGGATATCGCTGACGAGCTGCACAGCTACAACGAGTACGTTATTACCGACACGAGGGTGGAGGCGGTGCTGGTGCCATTGAGGGACGGATTGACGCTGATAAGGAGAGTTCGTAAATGAAAACACGTTGTTATATACATTTTGTTATCTCCTGTATCCAGACGTCGGCACATTTCACGTACGAGTGGAGGGCGGAGGCGGGAAAGGCGTCGAGGGCGGTCTGGTGGGTAGCGTTGCTGTGGCGGTGGAGACACAGCATGAGGGCGAGCGCCGCCCTCGAGGGGTGACCGCATAGGCGGTCAATCTCGTCCAAGTCGCCGCGCAAGTGAGCGGCGTCGACGGCGGTGTAGAAGCTGAGTATGTTGGGCTCCTGGTCGGAATAGCCTCCGTACGGGTTATCCTGCACGCTCTCGAGCAAGCGGTACTCGTGAGCCTCTCCGTCATCGTCGAAGGAACGGGCGAGCGTATCGGGGTGCGCTCTGATCAGAAGTTGGTGGACTGCGAGATCAGCGTAACACTTCAAGGCCTCGGAAACAGGGTCGCCGATCGTCACGAGAATGAGGCCTTCCGGATGGTGCTTGCTGCGCTTGAGCATGGTCTGGACGAGGTCGTGCCTTCTATCCTCTAGCGTCTCATCGCCGTTTGGATAACCCTCCCAATCTTCGTCAAGATACACCCCGTCACGCATAGACACCACCACGACGAGAGCAGTGTTGCCGGCGTGGTCGGCCCAGAACAGCTGGCGAACGGCGTCTTCGTCAGAGAGGGCCTCGAGGTGAGCAGCGGCTTCATCGATACCGCCGGTCGCGCAGAGGTACCACAGCGTGTCGTCGCCGCGGGCGAGCGCTTCGAGCGCGAGAGACGTACCAGCTAGGCGGAGGAGCTCGGGGAAGTCGCGTTCAACGTACGCGGCTGTACACACAGTTAACAGCTCAATCACCTCAGTACGGTCGCCGTGGTACTTGCGAATGAGATCTGAATTGCCCTGCTTCACTGCACGATCGAGTGGCGTCTCTATCTCTCCACTCGTGACTACCAGCGCGTGAGGGTACTCGCGAATGAGCGCCATACAGAAGCCGGCGGACTCGTGAGTGGCAGCGAGCAAAAGGGGCAGCGCAGAGCCGACCATCTCCCAGTGAAGCGCAAAGGCAGCGTAGTTTCGGCGCAGTGGATCGGCTCTGGACTTTGCGAACATGAGCTCGAGTAACTCAATCTTATCGACAGCCTCACTCGGAGACACCCACGAGATACCGCCGTGTGACAGAGAGTGAATTGCGAATCCTTCATCCCCAAACTCGTACTTGTACATTTGGTCGAGAGCGGCGGAGTCAGGAAGAGCAGCGAGGTGGTCGATGGCGACTCTTGGTGAGGGGTAGAGGAGATTGAAGAGCTCACCGCGCGTCTCACCGCGCGTCTCACTATAATCACACGTGTACCCCTCGTAGCACGTGTGGACCATCGTTAGCGAGCTTTTGAGACTGGAGCCGGGGAGACTGGGTCAGAGGAGGCTGGAGTAGAGGAGGCTGGAGTAGAGGAGGCTGGAGTAGAGGAGGCTGGAGTAGAGGAGGCTGGAGTAGAGGAGGCTGGAGTAGAGGAGGCTGGAGTAGAGGAGGCTGGAGTAGAGGAGGCTGGAAAGGGGAGCCAAGGAGGTCGGCGAGCGAGCTTCGAGCACCACCCGCGAGCACGCCGGGGAGGTCTGAGAAGCGACGAGCGATGTATTATTAAGTAGCGGCCGTCGCAGCTTATGATGATTGGCGAAAATCACCATCTCACAGGGCATCTCACCGACAACGCGACTCTCAACAAGCACAGTAAAGTACAGAGTGAGGCATATAAACGAGAGCTGCCAATCCTCGCTAACCACAAGCTACTTGACCTCCACCCCCCACTCCCCTAGCTAACCAACGGGAGCTGGTACGACCACCCCCTGGTCCCCTTTCAGCGACACTGCAAACCTTCAAACGAGCGACAAAGCAAACACCTCCACTCCTCACGCTCACACTCGCCGCTCACGCAGGACGACGAGTGCCCTGTACGTGCTCGTGTTCAACAAGCAGTGGCAGGTGGGCATCACCCATATCCAATCCCTCGCAGACGGTGACGCGGCCGATCAGCTCTTCTACCAGGACAACGCTGGTGTCACCGCCATCAAGGAGCCTGCATGACGTCTACGTCTGCCGCAGCAAGCGCCACCGCACTGAGATCGTCGCGCTCGACACCCCGCTCGCGTTTGCCAAGCTCAACGACAACGTCTAGTCTCACGTCACGACCTTCCTTTAGCCACTCACAACCGTTCTTCCGTCAATGAACTCCCTAATCTTGTCCTCGTCCAGTACCTCCAGTAAAAGACAGTAAAAGATATAGCAGTGCAAGCCGTTTCCATCAACACAAAATTGGCTACTTGTTATACTCACCCAGTGTCCTCTCTCACACACCACCGTCATCGCCGGCGATACCGAGATTTCCAAAAAGCCAACACCCGCACATGCCTCCTCTCACTCCTCCATCTGTCTTTCCTTCCCCTCTGCTGTTGCCTATTTAAAAAGCGCTGAGATGGACTTCTTGGCGTGAATGTTGTAAATGGCCTGCGCGAGGAGCGGCGCGACGGAAAGCTCCGTGAGCTTGGGGTTCTTCAATCTGTTCTCGTTTGTGGGAATCGTGTTCAAAATCACGCACTCCTCCATACTGGAGTTCGCGATCCTCTCATTCCCCGGCCCGCTCAGCAACCCGTGACTCGCAAACGCGAACACCCTGCGCGCGCCCTTCTCCTTCAAAACGTCCGCCGCCTTGCAAAGCGTCCCCGCCGTGTCAATCATATCGTCCACAATAATGCAGTCGCTGTCCTTCACGTCGCCGACAAGGTCCATCTGATCGACGGTCCCCGCGCGCGCGCGCTGCTTGATAATCATCGCGAGGCCAATGTCCGTCATCTCGAACTTGTGCGCGAGTCCCTCCTTGAACTTCTTCGCGCGGTAGACGCCACCGGCGTCGGGCGAGACGACGACGGGGTTCAGCAGGTCCTTCTCGCCGAAGTAGTTGATGCCGACGATGCCGCCGTCGAGGTTGTCGACGGGCACGCGGGGGCCGAAGAAGCCCTGGATCTGACCGCAGTGCAGGTCCACGGCGACCACGCGGTCGATGCCGACGGCCTCCATGAGCCGCGCGACGTCGGCGGCAGAGATGGGGACGCGAGCCTACATGGTGGGCACGATGATGAGTAAAGGGGGGGCCGTGGTAGTGTGAACAAGGCCTATCGAGGCGTGACGCGGGCGGACAAGCGAACGCGTCACAAGCGAGCGAAGGGAAGGGAGGTTCTGTGTGAACAGCCTCTCCGATGCGAAATGCTCACAGCCTCTCCGATGCGATAGCTCACAGCCTCTCTGATGCTCACAAACAGCGCCGCTTTTTGTTCACAAACGTGCGTAGGCTCAACGTCGCTCTCCACGCTCACAACAGCGCTGCCCTTCGTTCACACATGGCACACACACATGCGCTCACTCGCGTGCTTGCTCTTGGTCCTCACCTGCATCTTCCTATCCTGTCTTGCGTACCCGTAGTACGGCAGCACGCACGTGATGCGCCTCGCGCTCGCGCGGCGCAGCGTGGACACCATGAGTAGTAGCTCCATGAGGTTCTCGTTGACGGGGGGGCAGGTGGGTTGAACGACGTACACGTCCTTCCCGCGCACGTTCTCGTGGATCATGACGTTGCACTCGCCGTCGTTGAAGCGGCCGACGGTGGCTTTGCCGGTGTTGACGCCGAGGAGGGCGGTGATCTCGTCTGTGAGGCCGGGGTTGCCGTTGCCGGAGAAGATCTTCATGCCGCCGTTGTGCTTCTTGCGAGTTAGCTCCTTGAGCTCTCTCTCAGTGAGCTATTTAGTAAAATAGGGTTAAAATAAAAGAATAATTGTATAATTGTGTGTGTGTGGTGTTTTTCATGAAGGGTGGCAAACATTGCACAGCAGGGGCACAGCAGGGGCACAGCAGGGGGGCTTATGGGCGGGACAATTGTGCATAATATTCTTAACAACAAAAACATCCAGCCACTCTTTACTCACCTTCTCAGCAGCCTCCTCCTTCCCGAACTTATGAGGATCAACCGCATCACACCTAGCCTGTTCGGTCCCTGTAGCTGCAGTTCCAGCTGCGACAACGGCCATGACGCCACACAGCAGGAATCCGTTGCGTTTGAACGTTGAGGATGCCATGCGGGGGGCGGCGGTGGTGGACATGCGGCGGGCGCCGGCCATCAAGCGGGAGCTGAACATCAGAGGCGGGTGGTTGAGAAACTGGGGGGAGCACAAATGTGCAGGGCCTCGAGCCTCGAGGGTGGCCACCACCACGCAGGATACCGAGGATACCACGATACCACTCTGGGGTGTGTGGAACCGTGGCAAGCAAGCAAGTCAAGGTAGCACCACGGCTGGTCGGTCCAATCCGCAACCAGAGTGTAGCGAAGGTCGACAAAAATATAAGCCTCAGGGCGGCGATGATTTATGGTTTAGTTGGGGCTCAAACTAACGGCGGGACTCCCCCTGGGGGCTCGCCGAGAGGCCCAAGAGCGCCTTTCTCTGGCGGCCTGAGCTTTCTGAGACGAGTGCCCAGCGAGCTGTCACCTGCAATCGAGCGACGCTCCTCAAAATCTGCTCTAAAAATCTGCTCTCAAAATCTGCTACAGTTATACAGCTGTCCTTCCACGTGCCATTCTGCATGTACTGGTACAAGAACATCTCTCGCGCTGCGTCGCAGTAAGCAGCCGAGCCTGTGTTCCCCGAGCAGGTGCCATCATAAACTGCATAGTCTCCCGTAATCTTAGCCTCTTTGTCAGTCCCAGCACAGCCGCTGGCTGTCACAACAAGGCAGTCCTCGAGGGCATAAGAGACGGTCGGCTCTTGCGCCCGGGAGAGCGAAACGCAGAAGATTGCAAGGATGGAGCGGGAGAAGGAAGAGGTAGAGGGGCGCGAGAAGGACGAGAAGACGAAGAGGGAGGCGGCGGAGGACGAGCTCAGGGAGCTGAAGAAGAAAAATTAGACAAGCGCACATTCATTGTAACCTCATAACCTCTACTATACTCTCTCCCTCCTCCCCCCCTCCCTCCCCCTCATCCGAACAGCAAGCTCTTCATGGCGTCTTCTTTGATGGTGGCCGGCTTCTTGCCACCTCCGAGGAACTTGCCCTTCTTCTTGGCGTCCGTGTACGCTTGAATGGCGGTCAGGAAGTTCATGTACCGGAGCTCCTTCACTCCCGGCTTGAAGAACTTGAGCAGCACCATGTTGACGTCCCTCTGCGTGAAGTGCACCTTCTCCTTGAGAACTTCCTCGAACTCGGGTACTGTCAACGTCCCGCTGAGGTCGAGGTCAAAGTCCCTGAACAGGGCCGCGGTGTGTCCCGCGTTCCTGTGGCTGTGTGTGAACTGCACCAGCTTGTGCATGGCGGCCTCGAGATCAATCTCCTTCTTCCCTTCGAGCTCCTTCTTGTGAAGCAAGTGGACGTAATCGTCGATCTGCTTGGCGCTCATATCTTCTGTCTCGAAGTGCTCGTGCGGGTCGTTCCCTTTCCAGTCCTGCGTCGCGTGGAACGGGTCGGTCTCCTGCAGCGTCGCGCAGAACTCCAAGTAATTGATTGCTCCGCTCCCATCACGGTCGAAGTGGCGGTACAGAGTCATCATGTCCCTCTTGCTGATCAACTCCCCCAAGTTGAGGTTGCTCCCGTTCATGGCGTCCTCGAACTCCTTGTAAGACAGAGACTGGCTCTTGTCATCATCGTACTGCCTAAACACGTCGTGCATGTTAACCGCCTTCTCCTCAATCTTGCACCTCACCAGCCCCATAATCTCCCCCAGTTCCATATGCGTGTACCCCATCGAGTAATCGTCAACCGCGTCAATCCTGAGCGTCTTGTTCCGGAACTTGACCAGCGCGCCGAGGTAAAAGTCACCGGCTGCGAACGGCTTGTTCGTGTCCATGTTCAACTGCACGCCCTTGCTCAAAAACCCCCCGCTCGTCAACCCGCTGTTAGCCGGACTCCTAACATACACGCTGATCTGATCATCCGCCAAGAAGTAGCTAATGACGAACTTCTGCTCCACCTCACTGGGGTGCTTCAGCTCGTCCGGTACCGTGGCGGCATACCTGAGAATCTTCCCCGCCAAATGCGCCTGCTTGTAGAACTTGTCCTTCGCTGACAGCACCGGCCCAATCGGACGCTTCGTGAACACCAACCCCTCCTCGTCGTCCTCGTCCGAGACCTCGGGTTTAATTGGCGCCGGCGGCCGAATGTCAATCTCATCCTTCCTCATATCCGTCTCGAAGTTCTCCTCGTACCACTTGTAAGTCCTCTCATCCGCCCCGTAGAGCAGCATGACCCGATCCTGGGGATGTAGTGTGAGCGAGAGAAGGGGGGCGGGAGGCGGGAGCGGGGGGAGGGCGAGGGCCGCGACAGCTGTTTGCGAGCGAGCGCGCTGTTTGCGAGCGAGTTGCTTCAGAACGCCCTGAACACGCTATTTGTCTCGCTCGTCGTGCCAGAACGCTCTGTTTGTCTCGTTCGTTGCGTCGCGGATCTCACCTGAATAGTAACCTTTTGTCCAACCTTCAACATCTCCACCGACACATACTCCAAATTCCTCTCCCCAATATCACTCACACTAACCCTCGGACTAGTACACGCCTTTTGCCTACTAAGCAGCGTCGCGTGCGTCTCGTAGTTCATCAACTCGGGGTTAGACACGAGGATCTCCAAGCTACCGTCCTCCAGGTAATAATGGATCTTGTACAGCTCGGCGCGAACAGTCCCACCCGCAACGACATCAACCTCATTCTGAATCCACTTTGCGTAGAACCGCAAAATTTCAACTTCATCACCACCATCACTCCCCTGCTTCAACCACCTGTTCCTGTTACTCGGCCTCGCCTGCTTCGCCGGCCCCTTAGGCTTCGTCGCTTGACTCGCAAACGCGTCAGTCGGGCACACTCCCTTCTCCCCGCACTGCTCGGGCAGCAGAGACCGAGTGTTGGCGTCGGCGTCGTAAATGCGGAAGGTGCGGTTGAATATCGACAAGTCGCTGCCGACCACAAAGTCGCTCGAGGCGTATATTCCACCGCTGCACGAGCGAGGCGATGTGTGAGAAAAAGGGGCTACACATATGGGGAGACGTTGTGAATAGAGCGAGGACCGCTGGGCGCGTCATTGGCGGAGGCGCGTCCATGGCTTATTCGCTCGTCGCGCCAGAACGGGCTGTTTGCTCGCGATTCGCGCCAGGGCGCGGTTCTGGCTTGGCTCATAGCGCGTTTTGAGCCGGTCGTTCAGCGCAACATGCTCGCAACGCTCGCAAAGCACACGTTTCTTCGTCGTCTCTAGCTCGCGTTCTTCTTCTCACCTGGGGTTAGGCACGTGGCTTCGGTTCAAGAACACCCCCCCGCCCATCCCCGAGTTAGTAACCGGTCCGTCCCTGTGGCAAACAATCTCCAAAGTCCCGTCGGACGCGTAGAACATGATTGTAACTTTGCGGACGCGGTAGCTCTCGACGGCGGACTCACTCACGGCCTCCTTGAAGAAAGCGTAGAACCTCAACACAGTCGTCGCGCTCGTCAGCCACTGCGTCTTGCTCTTGACATTGTTGAGTGGATGCGGCAGATTCCCGAGGCCTCTCGGCGAGATGCCGGGGCGAGGGGAGTTTTGAGCGGAGTGACGAGCGTTGGACGGATCGAGACGGACGCCGTTCTGGACCGTGAAGCCGGCCTTGCGCGCCGCAGGTTGGTGACTGAGGGCGTGGTTGGAGCCGAGGGCGAAGAGCTGGGGGGCACAACATCATGTTAGCTGTGCCGGCATATATGTGTTCACAAGGGGCCATACACATGTGTTCACAAGGGTCGGCTTATCAGACAGGGAGGAGTTCTTATTCGCTCGTCCCTTCTCGCTTCTTTCCCCAGCCCAGCCCTCGCTATTCGTCCTTTCATTTCATCGCGCTCCACCGTCCCAATCCATCCCTCTCGCTACATCACTTCCGTTTAGTCACATATAAGAAACTCTTATAAGAAACTCCCACCCCCGAGCCATTAGGTGTTGCCTCTCTCGCTTCACTCGAGCACCGCTCTCTCGCCCAGCACGACGGCGTTGCGACCAGCCGGGCAGCGCCGTTAATTGAGGGCGCAAACACGTCTGAACAAAAATGGGCGGGGGGG
>Ga0307985_10001055_pt1 | contig 15599 bp, 26 predicted proteins | sample EllFjometageno80_FD_203155 | JGI IMG/M metagenome (GOLD analysis project Ga0307985, IMG submission 203155) | Marine microbial communities from Ellis Fjord, Antarctic Ocean - #80 | ecosystem: Environmental > Aquatic > Marine > Unclassified | place: Southern Ocean | collected 2014-10-09 | reverse complement strand
AAAATCCTAGATCTTCATCAACTGAAACAGCCGGGCGAGTAACAATAATCTTGTCAACTGCACCTTCTTTAAACAATTTAACTGCAACTTGTACCGCCAACAGAGTCTTACCCGTACCAGCTGGTCCAACACCAAAAACAATGTTTTTAGATTCGTCTAATAGCTTTAATACGTATGTTTCTTGATTTCTGTTTCTTGGAAGTATGTTAACCTGTTTGTTAGGCTTTTGGAATGGTTTAATATCAACTACGTTGTCGTAGCCTTTTTTTGAATTGCGCTTTTCAGCAGCTTTTCTCTTAGCACCCATTAAGTGTCCTCCTTGGTGGGATATGTATGCAAGGACTTATTTTTCCAGTAAAGGAAAAATATTCCCTACACATTTACTTATCATCGAGATTCCGTAATAAAAATATATGTTAACTCCTAAAGTGCGATAAATAAGTATAGTATACTAGAGAATGGACTTAAATATGCATGACGTATTAGATATTATTAAAAACGTAGAATCAATTTATGATTCTAACACCTCCTTTCAAGTACTGAAAGACTTTGAAAGAGTGTTAGACGAATTGGATGTCTATGTGTACGCTAACTGGAAAGATGGCGAGATTGCCGAAGGTCCAAAAATTACTCGACATTGGGTAACCTGTAGCTTTATGTGGGATAAAGAGATTATGCCTGATCCAATGGGTGGCAAGCGACTATTAGATTACGACTGTAAAGTAAAGTATAAAAAGAGTCATATTATTGAACCACGCATGATTGAAAAGCCAGACGATATTCGTCCAGGAACTAAGAAAGGCAAGCTTGATCGTAGGCCTATTTGGATAGTTGAAATTCAAATGCCTAAGAAATTAATTGCAGATATATACTCAGGGTATATAGAAGATTCATATATTGAACAAGAGCCTGCACCTACACCGGATCCAAACGCACAGCCTGCAGATGAAGTAGCAGCAGATCCTGCAATGGATATGGAGGCAGCAGTATAATGAGTTTACAACAATTTGATTTAAAAGACTTAGTTGATGACATTTTAGAAATAGACGGTTATAAAAGTAAGATGGGTGCAGACAAAGATATTGTTACTGTTGCATTTGCTACTAAAACTAAAGAAAGTGCAGACGACTTAGCCAGCTTTATTGAGCGTGGCTATACATTTGTACTAGATGCAGACGCTACAGCAGGCGAACAAGCAGATGGTACATATAAAGTATTTGTTGAGATGGAAAGAGATGACGAAATTGGTGAGCAGATTATGGAGCTTGCAGGTGGTGTTGAAAATCTGACTGGAATGGGCGACATTAAGTTCCGTTACTATAAAGAATTCCGCAGCCAGCCATTAACATTAGAAAATTTAGAAGATACTGTGCCACTTGAATCAGACTTGTACGGAATTGATAGTGATATACTTAAAGATATGACAGAGTCAATGAATAACTATTCAAACTTCTTTAACAAAAGCATGGTAGAAAACGTAACTATGTGGGGAGATATGCTTACTATTAAAAAAGCATGGGCAGACCCAGTTGCATTTAAATTTGTAGACTTTGGCCCCACAGTTGAAACATTAGAAAGCATTACCGAATCATTTAATGTAAACGACTTTTCAGAAATAATATTTCTTTCTAAATATATTGGCGACTATAATATTACTAAATATGGCGGCAAACTAACGTTCGAAAACAGTGGACAAACACTTGTACTAGAACGTATCATATTATAAAGGATAGAAAATATGGCAGTAACAGACTTCGAGTTCAGCTTCACTGAAGAAATGGTGATAGAGATGCTTCGTGGAAACGAAGAAGCAGAGGATTGGTATGACGCAATGTGCGAAATACTACCATTATGGGAAATGAACACTCCAGAGCGTGTAGCAATGTTTATTGCACAATGCGGTCACGAGTCAAATAACTTTAAAGTTTTATCAGAAAATTTAAACTATAGTGCAAAAGCACTTGATTCGTTGTTTGGAAAATATTTTAAGAGAGCAGGTAGAGATGCGCAAGAATATCACAGACAGCCTCGTAAAATTGCAAATGTTATTTACGCGAGTAGAATGGACAACGGCAATACCGATTCCGGCGATGGTTGGAGATTTAGGGGCGGTGGCATTCTTCAACTTACAGGACGTTACAATTATACAGAATTCGCAAAAGAAATGGAAATGTCCCCAGAAGACGCAGTAGACTATGTACGCACTAAGAAAGGCGCACTAGATTCAGCATGTTGGTTTTGGGATACAAACAATTTAAACAAGTATTGCGATGCTAAAGATGTTAAAGGTGCTACAAAGCGCATTAACGGTGGCTACATTGGTTTAGAAGATCGTGAGAAGCACTACAAACACGCAATGGAAGTATTAGGTGGTCACTGGGAACCAGCAGCTATGGTATACGAAACAATTCGTGTAGGGTCAAGAGGACCAACAGTAAGAGCAGTACAAGAAGAATTAGAAATTGGTGCTGATGGAATCTTTGGTAAAGGTACTGAAGCACATATTAAAGCTTGGCAAGACGAAAACGGACTGACAGCAGATGGTATTATGGGTCCAGCAAGTCTTGCATTAATGTTCGGAGACTAAGTTTATGAAACTGGCAGGATTACTTTTAATTGTTATAATGACCATGAGCGGTATTGGATATTGGTATTATACTGATACTCAAAACACAATTGCAATATTAACCGGAAACAATGCAAAATTAGAATTGTCAGTTGCTACTAATGAAGCTACAATAAAAGTGATGGCAGCAGATTTTAAAAAAGCTAGTGAAACGCTTCAACAAGTTAACACTGAATTTGCTGCTACACGTCGACAAAACAATATTCTAGCAGATAAACTTGCAAAACACGACTTAGAGCTATTAGCAGCTAGTAGGCCAGATTCTATTGAAAGATTAATTAACGGTGGAACTATAGCAGCAGGTCGATGTTTTGAGTTATTATCAGGTTCACCACTAACGGAGAAAGAGAAAAATGCTAAATCAGACAGATCTTTTAATAAAGAGTGTCCTTGGCTTTATGATCGTTATAAGTCTAGCGGCATGCTCAACGACACCCCAAATAATTGAAGTAACTAGTAAGCCAATTAACAAGCCTGAACTAGTCTTACCTGATATTGACCAAGTTAATATGCGTAAGATTGAATGGATTATAATCACTGAAGCTAATATGGCTGAAGAAGTTGCTAAATGGACTGCTGGTGGTAAGCCATTAGCAGTATTTGCAATTACTGCACAAGGTTATGAAAACCTTGGACAAAACTTTAGTGATATAAGGACAATGATACAACAGCAACAATCAATAATTGCTGCATATGACAACTATTACAAAGAAAGTACTAGAGCATTAGATGATGCAGAAACACAGCGTCAACAAGAAATAGTACAAGACGCAGTTAAGCCAGAATCAGGACTAAGCAAGTGGAATCCATTTGACTAATACACGATAAATACGTTGTGGGAGGACACAAATGGATCTTATAGATAGGGTGTTAAGTGATACTTTGTGGATTTACACAAGTATAGCAGGAGCATTATTAGGCGCCGCTTTTTTAGCGTGGTTTAAAGGAACAAGGGCAGGACTTTGGTGTTATGCAAAGTTTGATATGTTTTTAGATTGGCTCGTTGAGCGTTGGGGCTTAACATGGTTTGTTCAACCTGCTGACGCTTGGCGTAAGAAGTATCCACATGTAACAAAAAAGATAGATGAGTTAGAAGCTCGCATAGTCGAGTTGGAGAATAAAGATGGAAAGTGAAATATTGGGCGCAGGTGGCGTGGGGCTTGAACTAGCAACAATAGCAACACCATTTATAGCAGCACTATTTGCATTAGTTATAACATTAATGTTTAAAGACTATGCTACAAAAATTGCAAAAGGGCTGGCATTTAAAATGAACCCGGCTTTTAAAGAAGGTGACAAAGTTATACTAGATGGTGAAAGAGCTCTTATTGTAAAAATAGGCAATACCGAAACAGTTTTTGGAATAAACAAAAACGGCGGCGAATTTGACGGTGATTATATTTGGCGCTATGTTCCTAACGAAAGAATACCTTCATTAAAAATAGAAAAAATTATTTTTGATGCAACACCAATGCAAAATGAACACAAAATAACACAGAATGGGCATAAGATCGACACACTTTCTAAGGGGGAAAAATAATGCCACGTAAAAAACCGAGCGAATTAAAAAGTAAAGCAGCACCAGCACCGACAGCAGCACCAGTTGCAGCAGCACCAGTTGCAGCAGCACCAGTTGCGCCGACGCCTGCAATATCATACGACAAACCTATGACAATTGACAGAGGTGCTGTTGGCAGTGCAGACATGAATGGTGATGGACATATTAGTAAACAAGAAATGCAAATGCATTTAGAATTCAAACGTAAAGAACTTGAAGATGCCGATGCTATGCGTGATGCACAGCGTAACATGACTTGGTTTGCATTATTTGGATTATTGTTATATCCATTTGCAGTTGTAGGTGCAAGTTTAGCAGGACTAGACGAAGCACAAAAAACACTAGGATCAATGGCGCCAACATATTTTGTTGCTGTTGCTGGTATTGTTGCAGCGTTCTTTGGTGCGCAAGCATACAAAGGCAAAGGCAAGTAATTCACTAATATTAATCTATAAAAGTCTGTACGATAAGTAATTGTATGGACCTTTATAATATTTTAGGTGTTGCCCGCAACGCTTCTCCGCAAGACATTAAGAAAGCATACAAAAAAGCAAGTATGATACACCATCCTGACAGGGGCGGTAACCAAGACGAGTTTGTTAAGGTTCAGCAAGCGTATGAAATTTTGAGTAATAGTGATAAACGTGATGCATACGATCATCCACATCAAGCTAATCCATTTGGTCAAACTAGGCAAGGACAAAACCCATTTCAAGGTACTCCTTTTGAGGGTATGTTTGGTCAAGGATTTGGACAACAACAACAACAGCAACAGCGTCAAACACCAAGAAATAGAGATATAACAGTACAAGCTGATATTGATTTATCAGATGTATTAACTGGTAAAAGTTTAATAATACAATATATGCTTCAAACTAGTCGAACAGAAACTGTAACAGTTGATGTTCCAGCTGGCGCAAAACATAGCGATACGATACAATACGAAGGTCTTGGCGATGACGGACACCCAAGGTACCCTAGAGGCAATTTATTAGTACGGATAAGAGTTAAGAAAAATAAACACTGGCAACGTGACGCAGATAATTTAATTACAAAAAGAGACGTAAATGTATTTGACTTATTGCTAGGATGTGTTATACTAGTTACAACACTAGAAAACAAGAAGTTAGAATTAAAAGTACCACAAGGCACAACCCCAGGCCAAACATTTAATATTCCAGGACACGGTTTGCCAAATATGCAAACAGGAAAAAGAGGCAATTGCTATATAACTATTGGTATAGACATTCCGAAAATAACTGATATAGATGTATTGGAAAGAATACAAAAATTAAAGAATGAAACACAATAAAGGACGTTAACACTACTATGGTAGAACCAAGCAAAGAATTACAACTTGTTTTTGAAAAATCAATCAAAGACGCACAGAAACTACAACACGAATATGTTACTTTGGAGCATCTTCTGTACGCTATGTTCTGTGAAGAACAGTTTACAAATGTATTGAATCAATTCGGTGCAGATGTTGATTATATTAAAGCTAACCTAGAACATCATCTCAAAACACAATGCGATGAAATTAAAACAGAACAAACTAAGTTTAAGCCTAAGAAAACTGCCACAGTTGAGCGTGTATTAAATCGCGCCTTTACACAGGTATTGTTTGCAGGACGTAGTCATATTGATCTTACTGATGTACTTGTAAGTATGTTAACTGAGAAGAAAAGTATCTGTGTTTACTATCTTGAAAAAGGTGGAATTGAAAAGTCTAAGTTTGCAGAATTTGTTAACGACGAATTTGAAGATGAGCAAGACCAAAACGAAGAAATGTCTGCAGAATCTCGCAGAGCATTACGTGCGTTTACTACTAACCTTAATGACCAAGTTACAAAAGGCAAAGTAGATCCAATTATTGGCCGTGCAGATGAACTTGAGAGTCTTGCACTAGCATTAGGTCGTCGTTCTAAGAACAACGTGCTAATGGTGGGCGATCCAGGTGTTGGTAAAACAGCTATTGCTGAAGGACTTGCATACAATATTGAAAATGGTAAAGTTCCTAGCTTCTTGTCAGAGTACAAAGTATACAACTTAGACATTGGTGCTATGCTTGCTGGTAGTAAGTATCGTGGAGACTTTGAAGAACGCTTTAAATTAGTATTAAGTGCTCTACAAAAGCAAGGCAAAACTATCATGTTTATTGACGAAGCACATATGATGAGTGGTGCTGGAGCAGCTGGGGCCGGTAGTAGTAATGACCTTGCTAATATGTTAAAGCCTGCACTTACTAAAGGTGATTTGAAAGTTGTTGCGTCAACTACTTGGGAAGAATATCGCAAGTATTTTGAAAAGGATCGTGCATTGATGCGTCGATTCCAACGTGTGGTAGTTAGTGAGCCTAGCAAAGAAACAACAAATGAAATCCTACAAGGTATTAAGAAGTACTACGAAGATTATCATGGTACTGTTATTACGCAAGAAGCAATTGATGCGGCTGTTAAGTTAAGTGTTAAGTATCAAAGTGATAAAAAGTTGCCTGATAAAGCAATTGACTTAATTGATGTTGCATGTAGTCGTTTTAAAGTAGACGATAATGACTCAGAAGAGAAGATTGTTACTGAAGAAGGTATTCAATTTGAACTTGCTAAGATGCTAGACTTGCCTACTGACCAAGTTGCAGAGCGTGAATCAGCTAATCTTGCTAATCTTGAAGAAAATATTAAGAAAGTTGTTTACGGACAAGATAGTGCAATTGAATCGATTGTAGATAAGATTCTTGTTAGTCAAGCAGGACTTAAAGCAGACGATAAACCAGTAGGTGCGTTTGTGTTTATGGGTCCAACTGGCACAGGTAAAACTGAAACAGCCAAAGCACTTGCTAGTCAACTTGGTGTTAAACTTGTACGTATTGATATGAGTGAATACATGGAGAAACATAGTGTAAGTAAGCTGATTGGTTCACCTCCGGGCTATGTAGGACACGATGAGAACGCAGGTATCTTAATTACTAAGCTACAAGAGTCACCTAACTGTGTATTACTACTAGACGAGATTGAAAAAGCACATCCAGATGTTGCACAAATCTTGTTGCAAGTAATGGACAACGGTAAACTAACAGGATCTAATGGTAAAGAAGCAGATGCACGTAATTGTACATTAATTCTTACTACTAACTTAGGTGCTAAAGATGCTGAGAAAAATACTATTGGCTTTGGTAAAGATAGTGAGCATGTGTACGAAGATAAAGCACTTAAAAAGTATTTTAGTCCAGAATTCCGCAATCGTTTAGATGGCGTAATTACATTTGCAAGTCTTGGTAAGCCTGTGATGATGAAGATTGTTGGCAAGTTCCTTGTTGAACTTAAAGATATGGTCAAAGACAAAGGCATTGATATCACTATTACAGACGAAGCACTTGATCATTTAGTTGATGAAGGATTTGATCCTAAGATGGGTGCAAGGCCTTTGCAGCGTGTTATTGATAAAGAAATTAAACGTCCTTTATCAAAGCAAATATTGTTTGGATCGCTAAAAAGCGGCGGCAAAGTTACTATTGATTTTAAAGATGGAGAACTAGTATTGGATTGTCTCGAAGAGAAGACCGTTGAAACTGCGTGAATCACGTAAGCTATTCTATACGGAGTACCTATATAAATTGGTACTCCGTAATGAACTGAACAATATATTTCGTTCTGATCTACAGAAAAAAGAAAAGCTAAGTTACGCAAGAAAAGAGCTCGATAGACTAACTGAAGATTATCGTAATAATTTACCGATGACTAAAAGATATTATCGATCAGCAGTTGCAGTAGATGTTCAAGATTATTTTGATGCTATGTTACTCTATACTGCTTTAAAAAGTACTGACGACTATAAATTAAGAATAGATCCAAACTCTGCTGTTACATTATTCTCTAATAATAAGAATTTTTTATTAGGGCTGGCAGATACACTACATACTACAGCAATTGAGTTTTGGGAACCAAACCCAAAACACATTGAGCTCTTAAAATCTAACACTCGTATTGTATTAATTGATACTCCTACCGATCTACCATTAAAAGTATTCTTTAACTCTAAACGAGTACCTAAGGAATTTGCAAATTGGATACGAGCTAATGGCGATAAATGTAAAATAGGAACAATTGCTTTAGATAGTTTAGAACAGTTTGGTTATCTAAATGGTCTGTATATGTATGTTCGTGATGAGAAGATATTAAACCTCATAACGTTGTTAGCCGGAAGAAGTATACGTAGTATAGAAAAGTTAGTTTACAAATCAAATATTGATAAATAGTTGTATGGCAAACAGTGAAATAATATTAGCAAGCAATACACATCCAGGAGATAGTACAGTTTCGACTGTCACTGGAACAAATTTTAAAGGTGACGGATACTACGGGCGTAGTGACGGCTTACACAGCGTACAGTACACCTACAGTGGGCTAACAGGTACAATAACTATACAAGGCACTCTTGCAACTACTCCGGTGGAAGCGGACTGGTTTGATGTGCATACGTACACCGCTGCCGTAGAAACAGCAAGTAAAATTGCAAGTTTTACTGGAAATTATGTATGGATTAGATCTAAAGTAGTTTATACTGACGGAACAGTTAGTTCAATATCACTAAATCATTAAGGTAGGAATCATGGAACACTTTGTAAGAATAGTAATGGAAAAACAAGAGTCAGCAGCACAGCTAGACGAATCTATCTTTCCAGGAACTGAGCTATATGAATCAGCACAAGGGGCAACAGTATACCAAATACCACTTTCTCGCCAATTAAGCGAAGAAGAATCAGACGAGTATGCAGAACGTCTTGCTAATCTTATGTTTGAACAAGGCTACGAAGACTTTGATATCGAAGTTAGTTCAGACATTGGTGAAGATATTATCGAAGAAACATATGACGATGATGACGAGTTTTATGAACAGTACGGTGTTATGCATTACAATGATGATGACATTATGGACGAAGCAGAATACCAAGGACGTACAGTTAAACTAGGCAAGCCTATGCAAGGTGATGTTAAGAAGTTTAAAGTGTATGTTAAAGATCCTAAGACAGGTAATACTAAAAAAGTAAACTTTGGGCACGGCGGAAGCAGTGTTAAAGGTAAAGCTATGAAGATTAAAAAGAATAACCCAGGCGCACGTAAATCGTTTAGGGCTAGACATAATTGTGATAATCCAGGACCACGTACTAAAGCACGTTACTGGTCATGTAGGAAATGGTAATATGAGAATAGATGAATTTGCGCAACCAATGGACGATAAACTACCGTTTGATGTAGTCGACGATGTTACTATCTTTATGCGCAACGATCCAATGTTTTATCGTAAGCAGTTATTTCCTGCTATTATGAATATGAAGGACCGGCACGACACAGGACAAGAATGTGTTGCTGAAGATTGTTTAGGTGAAGTATGTAGTAACGCTATGGAAACATACTGTGATAAATTTAAACTTGGTAAGTCAGCAAACATTTTTAAGGACGAAGATAAAGGTTTAATAATTAATAAATTGTTTGGCGAAGAAATGAAGATGATCAAGGACGGACAGTATTAATGTTGCTGAGAGACTTATATGAAGCTTCGGCAAAACGTACTGTAGCAGTCATGCCAGGAGGCTTTCACCCATTTCACCCAGGACATAAAAGTTTATATGATTGGGCAGTAAAAACATTTGGTCAAGGAAATGTTTATGTTGCTGCAACCAACGATACCGCAGCTAGACCTTTTCCATTTGATGTAAAGAAGAAACTAGCAGGCATGGCAGGCGTTCCTGAAAGCAATTTCATACAAGTCAAGTCGCCTTTTAATGCTATGAGCTACCAAGATATTGTAGATGACAATACTGCACTTGTGTTTGTACGTAGTGAAAAAGATAAAGCTGAACATCCTAAGCCAGACCAAACTAAGAAGAATGGCGAGCCAGGATATTTAAGAACATACACAGGTAAAGATTTAAACTCTTCAAACGAAATGGGATACATGGCATACGGTCCTACTATTAACTTTGACTTTAGTGGTATGCAGATCAAGAGTGCAAGTGAATTACGTGCAACTTGGCCCAATATGAGTGATGAAGATAAACTAAAGGCTGCTAAACTTATGTACGGCAATGGTGCAGAAGCAGCAGTACAACTACTTGACAAAGCACTTGGTGGTTCTGATGAACCGGTTGAAGAATCTGATGTTGTAGTAGACAAGACGTCACTGGTTCCTTACATTAAGAATTTAATTATGGACTACTTAGACAAAGAGCAGGATGTTGAAAAACTATCCAAACTATTAAAAATGATGGTGGGTAGAGAAATTAAGTCACGTGGTGGCAAGCGTTATACTATCACACGTGAAGATATCTCTCTAGCTTTACGAAAAAATGGATGAACTAGAGCGCATAAAGCAACTTGCAGGTGTAAACGAATTCAAAGGTTACACAGAGTACACTCTAGAAAACATCAGTGACGCTGCTGCAAGCAATGTCAAACAAATGAAATCAAAAAACATCAAGCCCGGCGATAAAGAATGGTTCGAACTATGGTTTGGCCTTCCAAAAATGACAGGTGAGAACATGCCACGGGGCTTCCGAGGACGTAAAAAATGAGTAAAATCAAAGATTGGTGGAAACGAGTTACTCGAGAAGAATACGAACTAATCATAACTGTTCTTGGTGAAGTAACTATACACAAAGATGGCGCAAGAACTGAAAAACAATCACAACAGCATTACCAAGCAAGAAAGATTGTAAAAGCTACTCCTAAGTACTTTCTTTTCATTGACCTAGACGGCAAGAAAAACGAAATAAAATTGCAAAAGCCTGCAGATTTTCATATAGTAAAGGTTTGGTAAGATGAAGATACGTGAAATAACAGAAGGCGTTGGCCGTATAACTAAACAGAACCAAACACACGATGTTGGTCCTGATGAAGTTACAAAGCAAGCTGCTAAGTTTGGCAATAAAGTAGACAAAGACGGCCGGCCGCCAACACTATCAAAGAAAGTTAAAGGTAGTTCTACTAACGTACTATTCAATTTAGGTATGACTGAAGGTAAAGAATACAGTGAGTCATTAGAAGAAGCGTTAGGCGAAATTGCTCCTAACACAGAAATTTATGTTGACATGGATGGCGTACTTGCAGACTTCTTCGGCGAATGGTCAAAGTCACAAGGGGTTAATAACTGGAAAGACATCAAAGATCCTGCAAAGGCAATTGGTGACATTAAAGGCATAGATGACTTTTGGTTAAACCTACCTGTATTACCTAAAGCAAAAGAATTGCTAGGACTAATAAAACAAGTTAAAGGCAAGTATAAGATATGTACAAGTCCATTAGCAGACGATCCTCGTAGTGATCCACACAAGCGCGAGTGGGTAAAGAAGAACTTGGCGTTTTTTCTACCAGAAGAAGTAATTGTTACACACAACAAGCCGCAGTTTGCAAAACAAAAAGACGATACACCTAACATACTAATAGACGACTACGGTGTTAATATAAATGCTTGGGAAGAAGCAGGCGGCATAGGTTTTAAATATAAAGATTATAAGTTTAATAGAACAGCAAAAGCAATTAAAAACAAAATAGAAGAGCCTGTAGAAGAGAACTTTGCAGATGGTAAGAAAAAAGGCAAAAGCAGGCCAGGCAGAGTAAAGAAGTCTGGTGCTAGTTGTAATGGCACAGTAACACAGTTACGCAAACGTGCTAAAAATGCAAGTGGCGAAAAAGCAAAGATGTACCACTGGTGCGCCAATATGAAGGGTGGTAAGAAGTAATGTTTAGTAAGAAGTGCAAAGTACACCTCCAAGAAAAAGAAGAAACAGGCATAGAACATATGTTCCATGCACTTTGGGTAGCTGTTAGACTACAACTACTAGTACCGATGCTGATAATACATGCATTTGCTCCTCGATTTTTTACAGATAAAGGCACAATTGTAATACAAGATATACTAAATGATAGGAAAAAACAATGAAAATGAATGAAATACTATCTGAAACAAGTGCGGCATCTGTTGCAACAGTAGTAGCACCAATGGGTATGATGCAGAAACGTAATCCTGATGGCACTGTTAAGAATGGACTAGATGCGCCTAGCTTAATTGGTAAACCAGCTAAGAAAAAGAAAGCTGCTAACAAGAAAGCATAAATACTAATAATACGTATTGGAGTCACTCACATGAGAGAAAAAGAATTAAGCGTTAAAGAAGACGCTAAAGAAAAGTTTGAACCACATATGATGTACGATCCTAAAACAGGTGAAGGCAAACATGCAAAGGTTAAAAAAGATCATTTAGACATGAAAGCAAAAGGTTGGGGCCATGATAAGCCCAAAGCTAAAGATGTTAAAGTAAAAGAAGGTTTAGGCGATTTAGCACACATGGCCGAAAAAGACCATGAAGTGCAAATGGCTCGTGCAGAGCTATACAAACTAGCAAAATATGCTATTAAACTACATGAAATGCTCAAAGGTGTAAGTGAAGCCGAAGGTTTAGAAGGTTGGGTACAAGCAAAAATTACTAAATCAGCAGATATGATTGGTAGTGTGTACCATCATTTAGATTACGAAGAAAGTCCAATGGGTGAAGTAACCGAAGAAGTTGATGCTCCTAAGATGGATGTTACTGACGCTGATAAAAAAGCAAACTCGCCAGCTTATCAAAAGATGAAAAAGGGTAATCCTCGCTACAACGACAAAACTACTAAAAAAGTTAAAGAATCGGCATGTAACTGTGACTGTGGTAAAGCAATTTGTGAAAGCTGTGGTAAAGCACATAAAGTATCCGAATCAGGGTTACAAGCCCATATTGGTAATAAAAAATATGGCAAGGCTGGCATGGACAAGCTAAGAAAAGCCGGACGTGATGGTGGCGGCGAAGAAGCTAAAGGCAAGATTAAAGACAAAATACTAGGTAAGAAAACTGAATCTTACAAAGAATCACTAGCAGCAAAATTAGAAAACGTGCAACAACAGCGTAAAGCAGTTGCAGAAGATTTAGCGCCTACAAAAGATCAACTTAAAGGCAAAGAGTTAGATGCTCTTAGAAATAAGAATGTCGCAAAGATGCGTAAAGATGACGAAGCGGCCAAAAAAACACAAAGAGCTAAATTTGATGCAGCAGCAGATGACTTTAAAAAAGGAAAGTAAATTATGTATAAGCCAGTAAAAGCAGAAGATATATTTAGTGCAACAGACGGTAATCGTGCTGCACCTGTTCCTACACCTAAAGTAACTGGAGAACCAGCTATTATTGCTGATCCCGAAAAAGGTTATAATCAAATGAGCGATGCAGAAGCAATTAGATCAATGGGTAACAAACTTTCAAAGATTTGGGAAGACTAATATGGACTTTGCTGCACTACAACAAAAACTATTTGACTTAGATCCAAGTGATCGAGCTGAAGACTTGCGCAGACTAACTGAGTCTGTTGGCGATATGCCGCAAGAAAGTGCGCAAACCGAAGAAAACTTCGTGCAGGAAAGTGTAGAAATTGCAGAAGGTACTATGCCGGTTGAAGGCGATTACAGTCTAAGTGATTTTGCTGCACTAGCAGGAGTTACATTAAACGAATCACAAAAAACTGGAAGTGCTGGACAGCTTAAAGGCAAAGATCCAATGCCTAAAGCAAAAGCACGTGGAAAGCATCCACATGTAGATAAGCTAGTAGGTGAAGCTGATATTGAAGAAGGCTTTAAAGATGGGTGGGATAATGCTCACAACATAGAGCTATTTAAAAAGATGGCAGGCGATGGTTCTAAAGAACCTAAATCTGCTAAAGCTGTTAAAACTGCCACTAGAGCTGCTCCGGACGAAAAGGCTGGTCTGGACGGTAGTAAATGGAAAGCATTTCTTAAGAAGCACACAGTATCATTACAATCAATTGCTGCTGATCCTAAGAAAACACAGCGTTTTGAAACTTGGTTAACTAAGTGGAACGAAGACGTACAAGAAGCTCCTAAGCCAAAGACACCAAAGGCTAGAAACCCTGTTGCGTCACATGCACAGTCAAGTGGATCTGGTGTACATCGAGATCAACACAAAAAGAAACAGCCTATGCGTAAAGATAAGCATAAAAAGCAACTTGACTTTGCAACAGAATCAATCAAAGAAATGCTTTACCGCAAGCTAAACGCTAAAAAGTAACCCTACATAAAATAAATTAAAATAAAGTCAAGTTTTTACTTGACTTTTTTCGTTTTGTGCGCTATAATATACTTAACAATACAACTCAACAAGGAGATAAACTATGAGCGATCGTACCTATGGTGCAGAAGAAAAGGCAAAGCTTGAGCGTCTAGTCCAAGAAGGCGTAACAGTAATGCAAGAGATTGAAGACTTACAGGGTGGTCTTAAAGACACTGTTAAAGCAGTAGCAGAAGAACTTGATATTAAAGCTTCTTTAATTAACAAAGCAATTAAAATTGGACTAAAGCGTGATTGGGATAAGCATGCAGATGCATATGACGATCTTGAAACACTTGTAGCAACAGTTGGCATTGATAAATGATTGAAACTGATCTAGAGAAATTTGAAGACTTTATCGAAGTATATGATAATGTTGTTTCTCCTGAGTTTTGCGAACATGCTATTGCACACTATAATGCATTAGATGAATCAAGAGTAGCATACAGCCGGCAGGCATTTGAAGCAACATCAGCAATTGATAAAGATAACACTATTGCGTTTTTAGCAGATACTCCCGGCATTCAACGAGTTAGTGGATCTCCTAATAATGTATTAGGAGAGTTTCATAACGCAGCTCAAGAATGTTTTCAACAGTATGCAAGTAAATTTAAAGTTTTGGCTGCGGATAAGTTATCAATGAATCAAAATGTGCAACTACAAAAAACTCCGCGAACCGGGGGATATCACGTATGGCATTGCGAACAAGGGTACAACTATTCTACTAGAGCTATCTTTATACAGTTATATCTAAACACTGTAGAAGAAGGTGGTGAAACAGAATTCTTATATCAAAGTAAACGAGTCCAAGCAGTACAAGGCCGCATGCTAATGTGTCCAGCAGGATACCCACACACTCATCGAGGAAATCCTCCTATGAAGGGTGAGAAATTCACAATTAACTCTTGGATTGAATATATATGATCAATACACTAACCCGATTTTCTTTAAAAATCATATCTTACTTTGGTGAAACTTATAGACTGTCACCTGTAATCTTTTATGCAGAGTTAATTGAGCTTGTATTACTTGTAGGTGCAAGTATTGTCCTAACTGTAACAGTGCTTGACCCTGCTACACAGTGGTTTATTCCGTTATACTTAGTTGGTAGTATATTTGGCTTAACCAGTGCTATATTGCGTAGAGCGGGCTTTGTAATACTGCTCTGCGGTTGGTTTACTATGATGAATACAATTTCACTTGTAAGGCTTATCATGGATGCAATGTAATAAGTATTTTAGAGTCGTTCACTTACGAACAAGAAACACG
>Ga0307985_10001054_pt1 | contig 15639 bp, 26 predicted proteins | sample EllFjometageno80_FD_203155 | JGI IMG/M metagenome (GOLD analysis project Ga0307985, IMG submission 203155) | Marine microbial communities from Ellis Fjord, Antarctic Ocean - #80 | ecosystem: Environmental > Aquatic > Marine > Unclassified | place: Southern Ocean | collected 2014-10-09 | reverse complement strand
AAAAAATTATACCTCTATTGAGATATAATTTCCCCATTAATATATTCCCATTTCTGCTAGTTTTTTAATATCCATGTAGCCTTGACCAGTAGCGCGATAATATCCTGATTTGGATATATGGCTCATTGTCGTAATACCGCTACATTCTTGCCAGTTATTATCTATCTGTAAATTTAAGAATCTATACATAGTATCAGCATACTTAAACGCTTTAACTTGAATATCTATCTTGTTTCCTATACTACTGCTATATTTTCTATATATGGTATTCATTATTTATCCTCTTGTGTTAGTCTGATATATAGTATAGCACCAAAGATAACTCCTACTAAGAATACCAATATTGCATATAGTTCTATGGGTAACAAATTAATCATGTCCATTGTAGTCATTATTATTCCCCTCTATATTATTTCAAGATGATCGGCTAAGAATTTATTTTCTTTAACATTCAAATTCTTGCGTACTTCTGGTGGCATATCGGCGATAACTTGTTCCCTCGTTTTATTAAAGCGTTTCATCATAAATTTAATCATTACCTCGTCTTTCAATAGTTGATTATTTATCATTTTTCTATTTTCCTTTGGTTGGTTGTTCATAAGTAATTCCCTGTACATAATCGCTTGCTTTTTGTGCAAATTTTGCTGCTTGAAATATGAATTTCTTATCATCCTTTAATGCTTGTAACCATGATTTTATGTAACTCGAATGCTGTAAGTCTACACCTTGTTTCTCTATGTTAAGACTAGCGCATAAGTATGCTGAACCCAATTCTGCGACAAGTTCTTCCTTGGCATAACTTTCCATGTCGCGGTCAAGTCTTGACTTGTGCTTAGTCCAATGCGTTAGTTCATGTAATGCCGTAGAGTAGTAATCTTCTGTCGAGTTAAAAGTCTTAGCTATTGGCATATTAATCTTGTCCACTTTTGGAATGTAACAAGCAATATCACCACCATATTCTATGTCGGCTTGCTCTAATATCTTATCTGCTCTAGCATGATTTTCTTCAATAGACTCGTCTGCTGTCAAAATTTCTTGTAATGGCTTGAGATTCTCGCATTGCTCATAAGAGAATACAGGTGAATGCTTCATAAATCCAACATTTTTATCTTTGCCCGTTACCTTATCTTTAACCCCGAACATTGACCAATAGATAACACTCGCAATTGCTTTCTCTTTTTTCTTAACATTACCACCTAAGTCTACCGCCTGTTTATATGTCAAGAAATAATTGCTATGTGATAATCCCCATAACATCAACGGGTTAATACCTCTGTATGCTTTGCCTGATTTTAAATTAGTAGGCATTAATGCCCTTGTCTTTATCCCTCCGTCACCTTTCCACGGCTTGCACCACGTTGGTGTACCACCTTCCAAGTCTGCTATTATCTTATCTGTTACCATTTTATATATGTCTTGTGCCATTTTTATGTCCTATTATTTGTTTGTACAGTAGTTTGACAACTTACATTATAATAAGTTCCCTAGATCACACTTTTATTTACACGCCTAGCTCGCACTTTTATTTACCATGACCGTCTAATTGTGAGCGAAGCGATCTGTTTTAGGTTTTGAATGACCGTCTGGTGAGCGAAGCGAACTCGATTAGATTTTGATTTTAATATGGTTTTAATGTGAGTGAAACGAACTGAAGTGGGTTTGATTTTGGTTGGGGTTGGTTTTGATTTGGTTTTGCTTGGTTGGTTTGGTTTGCTTGGTTTGGGTTGGTTTTGATTTGTTTTTGTTTGGTTTGTTTGGGGTTGGTTTTATTTGGGTGGTCAGGTATGACCGACCAAAAAGTTATCCACAAGGAAGATTCCCCTGTGGATAAGTGTGTGTATATTATGTATATAAACCAGTAGCAGTACGGAAGCGATCCCGATCGAATCGCCGATTATCATCTTGAAAAATACAGCACAGATCATTAACCATGTTATCTAAGTAGGTATGATTTTCATCTGTCTTTGCTAGATCCTTTCTCAAGTTGTCAATGTGCGCAGCGAATAAGCAATAGTGTTGTCTGGTCATCATAATTATTTTACCCCCTTGGCGGTTACTATGTCGTGAGATATCTTCATTGCCTTTTGGTATGTGGTGGTGCTAATCAATTTGATCTGCTTATATCCCTCGCATATTTGAACCACGTATTTGTTTTTACTCATGCGGAACACGTTGGCATTGGTGATCGTATGATATTGCCACGTGCTATGAATTGCTACGTTGTTATTGTATAGGTTGTTCATTGTAATATCCTTATAATGTAACCTGTTGGCATTCGATAGAGTAACCCAGCTGCTTAATCTGGCGGATGGTATCACGGCTCAGCGTTTTAGTCTTGGCAATCAGCGCGAATCGTTGGGCGTATTCGCATACAGGATAGATCATTTCTGTTCCATAATTGGATTTAATTTTAACTGTGATTTTCATTGTAAAACCTCCATGATTGAACCGCCCCAAGTAGGGCGGATTTTTTATTTAATAGGTTGATTCTCTACGGCAGCGGACAATATAGGCATGACGGGCAGCAGCAAGGACTATGTCTCTGCCCTCTAGATAATCAGCATTGTCGGTAATGTCGCGAAAGCGGAAATAATCGCCCTGTGCGGTATCTTCCATGCTTGGCGAGTAGCACTCCCATGTTATAAACTCGCTTCCATTTTCAGCCAGTACAATGGTGACGGGCAGAAAGCCTTCAGACTTCCCGAAAGCCTGAGACCTTTTCAAGAGTGTTGCACCATTGGGTAATTTGTTACTAATGCGGAAGCCAACCTGTGAGATTCGCTCGTTAGCGTTATCAATTTGAATTTGGAGGGTTTCACCTTGGAAGACAATTCGAGGAGCTTGGCGGTACTTCTTAGCCATTGCCTGAGAGTAGGCAGGTACAGAGATGCCGTCTATCTCAACTTGGAAAGTAACTTTCTTTAGTTGCTTAGTCATAATGTATTTCCTTATTAAGTTAATAAAAGTATTACCTTTATGGGACAAGATGAACAGTGATTAAGTTCAATATATTTGCATGATATTGTGATGATATTGTATTCCATATAAGATGTACCAAACCCATAGGTCATAGGCTATTGGTAGTGGTAATGGGTCATTTATTCATAGCACCTTTTCTCTTTGCACAATAATTAATCAATACTTATCCACTGCTCAATTATTAATCAATAGTTATCCACAGTGTGTGTGTGAATGCGAATCGTTCTCATTCGTATTTATTGAAGACGGTAGATCAAAAGCTCTTCAATAGCCCCCTAGCGGGGGGATGGCTTCTAGCCCTATATATGCAATGCACCAAAATAAAATCTAATAAAAATTATCGACATTTGGGAATAATAATTTGGGGGACTGCTCGTTGCTACGCAACTCGCATACGCGAATATAATATTCTTCTTGACTTTTAACTAAAAGTATGCTATAATAATGGGGTTATTGAGAAACAGAGAAGTTTCTCCAAAGGAACATTATAAGCGAATATTAAAAAGCATTCGCAAAACCCCATTGACAAGATAAGAAAACAAAGGCTTGTCATTTATTAAGGAGTCTTATGAAACAGTTCTTAATGAAATATTTAATAGGTCTTGGACTAATCATAGGTCTTATAATAACAATGTCACCCGCCTCTAGTGAGGCTCCCTCATCTTGTCATATAGAAGAACAACCTTGGTACAAACTTAAAGCTTGTAACAAAGTAGAGTGTATTAACAAAGATTGTAGTAATTCTTGTAAAGCCCATTGTAAACACAATTAAGGAGTTCCTCATGTACGGCACTAAAACTGAAAAGAAAGTTACAAAAGTAAAAACTAAAAAGAAAAGTACAAAGAAAGTAGCCACTGGTTTTCAAGCAGGAGAAACAAGTAATAGACTACAAATGTTGCTTAAAGCAAAAAGAGCTAAAGCTAAACCCGCAGGTAAGAAGAAAAAGAAAGGATGAGTGACATTGACATAGGTACTACTATATCCCATGAATTATACGGAGATGGAGTTATTAAAAATAAATTTAATAATGGGGACACTGTTTATAAAATAATTTTTAGTCGTATAGAACACCCTTTGTTCATTACGGGTGTTGGCCTTACAATATTGGAAGACTAATGCCAAAGAAAAAGAAAGTAAATTTGTCTGTAGGTAGAGGTGAGAAGCGTTCTGTTAAGCAGGGCGCAGGACTGACAGCAAAGGGTAGAGCAAAATATAATAGTGCTACTGGTAGCAAATTAAAAGCACCAGTTACAGGTAAAGTTAAAGCAGGTAGTACGGCAGCAAAGAGAAGAAAGTCTTTCTGTGCCAGAAGTAAAAGTTGGACAGGTGAAAGAGGTAAAGCAGCACGAGCCAGATGGAAGTGTTAATATGTGGTATCTTCTAGTTGTCTTACATCTTCCTTTAGTAGATAAGCAAGTAGTATTGCGTTTTGATGACTTCAGGTCTGAACAGGCGTGTATGCTAGGAAAAATAAAACTTATGCAACATCAAGCGGATATATTAGAAGAAACGGGCAAGGACACCTATGTTCGTAAAATAGAGTGTCGTAGAGTAGAAAGTATATAAACTTAAAAAGGACGAGTAATGGCTGCAAAGAAAATGTATGGATCATCTAGGGCATTTACGGAAGGACATCTAGAAGTTATTGGAGATCAGTCTGAAAAGACCAATCCTTCTCCTGCGCCCCTAAGTGCTAAACAGTTAGCATCCTATGCTACGCAACGAGCGCAGAATGCTGTACCTTGGGCAGAAAGAAAGAGTAATGATATACACGCTCAAGATCCATCCTTTAAAGCTAGACTTAGTAGATGGGAATCTAACCAAGGCGGTAATAATATACATGGTAGTCCAAAACCAGTATACTATGGCAAAGATCGTGGTGGTAATGAATATCAGTCATACAATCAAGGGGGTGGTGGACGAGGTGGGCAAGGTGGTGCGCCAACAGGTAACTCCGCTGCTAACCGAGTAAATCAAGGTAGATGGGCAGATGATCGTGATGGAAGTCCTCTTTCTAGGAGAGATCAATTACTCTATGATAGAAAGCAAAGTGGAGAACTTACAAAGAGACAAAAATCAGATCAGAAGATAGATCAATACGCTGCAAACCAACCATTAGCTAGGAATGAGCTACAAGAAGGCATTAAAGGTAATTTTGGTTCTCTAGGAAATTTCTTCAATAAAGATGATTAAAAAGAAATGTGTTGAGAAAGTAGGAGTCAATGACTTCAAGGATAGTCTAGGGAGATATAGAACCTCCTCTTTATTCTATGAGTATGCCCAGAAAGGGCTAACACCCTTATGGACTGTTCAAGATCAAACTAGAGTGGTAGGGGATATAACTTACCCATCACTGAAAGTACTCTATATGGATATGGATCACATTCCCTATAGTGAATATGAATTTGCAGAGATACATTTCGGAAGTTGGGATCATTGGGATAGACTGTCGAATGATAGTAATAAAAATCTAGTATCTCTATTTGCCTCTTGGAGAGAGGAAATGGAAGTCAAGCTTAGAGCATCTGCCCTAAAGCAAATAATTAAAGAAGGTAAGTCTGGGGAAGGTGCTTCCTCATTGGCTGCTGCTAAGTATATCGCTGAGAAAGGATATGAGAAGAAGGCAGGTAGACCATCTAAGGCAGCCATCGCTAAAGAAACTAAAGTACAATCAGGCATAGCTCAATCTCTTATAGATGATGCTGCTAGGATTGGTCTGGAAGATGAACCCACGAAACTACATTAACCATAAATAAAAGGAAATAAAATGAGTATTAATATAAGTGATAGAGATAATCTACCAGTTAAATATAAAGCAGTAAATATATCTTCTTCAGGGGCTAATGCTTTAATAGCAGCAGTAACAGGAAAAAAGATTCGAGTACTAGCTCTACAAGCACAATCAATTACAGCAGTCTCCTTTAATCTAGAGAGTGCTACTACTGACATATCAGGAGTAATGGCTCTAGGTGCAGCAGGGATAGGTGGAGTAACCCTTCCAATGTCATTCCCTTATGGATGGTGCGAAACCGCAGAAGGTGTAGCTCTTAATGGCACACTTAGTAGTGGAGTCGCAGTTGGTGTTACCATAGTTTATATTGAAGTATAAGTAGGTATGCCATATACCACTAATGGGAAAAGGGATTACAAGAGGGAACTTGCCCGTGAAAAATCACACAAACCACAACGAGTTAAACAAAGAGGAGCTAGAAACACAGCTAGAGCGCAAGCAGGTCTCAAAGTCGGAGATCCCAGAGAGGCTGACCATAAGAGGCCACTTAGCTCTGGCGGAAGCAACGCACGCTCGAATGTTAGAGTTGTTAGCCGAAAAACAAACGCAAATAAAGAAGTAGCTCGTAAAAGGAGAATGGCTCGTGGCTAAAACACGTTGGGATGATCCAAGTAATCAAATGCCTAAGAAAAAAAGAAAGCAAGAATATCCTGATCCAAAGAATCTAAAAAATCCTGTACTGAAGGGTACTAAGGATTTAAAGAATATTAAACCTCCTGTCTTCAAGAAGGAAAAACAAGGGGCTTTGCTTCATATTGTTAAAAACAAATTACCTAAAAAGAAAACTTAATGGCTAAACTTACATTAAATACTATTGTAGCGGGATATAAAGCAACTACTGCCTTAAATTCTAATAGTGCTGCCACAGCAACAGCAATGGAAAAGACTCTATCCAGAGACGGCACAGGCCCAAATACTATGACAGCAGATCTGGATATGAATGGTAATAGCATTCTTAATTCAGCAAATGCTTTAGGAGCAGTTACCTCCATTTCTGTTACCGCCCCTATAACTAAATCAGGAACTAGTACACCAACAATAGCAATATCTGCATCAACAGGCTCGGCTGCGGGATCAATGTCAGCAGCAGATAAAACAAAACTTAATGCTATCTCAGGTACTAATACTGGAGATCAGACTACTGTTTCAGGCAATGCAGGAACAGCTACATTAGCTACTAATGTTACTACCAATGCAAACTTGACGGGTCATATAACTAGCTCTGGTAACGCAGCGGTATTGGGTAGTTTTTCATCTGCTCAATTAAAAGCTGCATTAAGTGACGAGAGTGGATCTGGTGCTGCCGTATTCGCAGAAAGCCCTTCCTTAGTAACTCCTGCCCTCGGAACACCCGCTTCAGGAGTGGCAACTAATCTGACAGGAACGGCATCCAATCTTACAGCGGGTACAGTAACCACTAATGCTAACTTAACAGGTCATATAACTAGTAGTGGCAATGCAGCAGTATTAGGTAGCTTCACTTCAGCACAACTAGCTACCGCACTAACTAATGAGACGGGATCTGGTGCTGCCGTATTTGGCACTAGTCCTAGTATAGCAAGTCCAACTATGACGGGGACAGTAACAGTTCCCACCCCAAATAATAATACTGATGCTGCTACTAAGGCGTATGTAGACACAATCAAACAAGGATCTATTGATATTAAGGATTCTGTTAGACTTGCCTCAACAGCTAATATAGCAATAGGTTCAGCATTAACTAATGGTTCTACTATTGATGGAGCTACGGCTGCAACGGGTAATCGGGTATTATTAAAAAATCAATCAGATGCTTCTGAGAATGGCATATATGTTGTAGTAGGATCTGGTACAGCTTCTAGATCAACAGATGCTAATTCAAGCGCACTAGTAACCAATGGGATGTATACTTTTGTATCAGAAGGTAGTGTATCTAATGCTACTGGTTATGTTCTAACAACTGTTGATCCCATTAATCTAGACACAACTAATTTAACCTTCACACAGTTTAGTGGTGCAGGACAAATTGATGCGGGTGCGGGGCTAACTAAGACAGGTAATACACTTAATGTAATAGGCACGGCGGGAAGAATTGTTGCTAATGCAAATACAGTTGACATAGGCTCTGCTGTTGCACTAGTAGCAAGCCCTCTATCTCAATTTGCTGCTACATCATCAACCCAATTAAAAGGTGTTCTCTCGGATGAGACAGGTAGTGGCTCGGTTGTATTTGCTACAAGTCCAACTCTAGTGACACCTGTTTTAGGGGTTGCAGCCGCTACATCTATAGCGGTTGGTGCTAGTGCAATTTTAGCAAAAAATCATACTTTGGGCGCAGGAACGGCAGTTGTGGCAGGTGGGTCTGACGGAGCAGCAGAAGCTATTATTGAAGGGGCAAACATCCCTCTGACTAATAGTTTTGGCAATCTAAATATCATTTCAAATACAGCACAAGCAGCAAACACTGGCGGTCAAATTGCTTTTGCGGGTAAGTCAACAGACTCAAATAATAAGTATGCAACTTGGGCTGTCATCAAAGGTGCTAAAGAAAACGCAACTACTGGAAATATTGCTAGTTATTTAGCATTTTCAACTCGTGCAGACGGCGCAGGTAACACAGAGAAGATGCGTATTACTTCTGGTGGCGACCTTACGTTGTCAAGTGGCGCAGTTAATCAAACAGTTCATACTGAAGCTGCTCATGCTACTACCAGTGATATATGGACAGGAGGTAATACTTGTTTACTTAGTGGATCAGCAGTCACATTTACTGACATTGCTAATGCACCACAGGCAGGGGCAGTTCGATTTGTAGTTGCGAATGCTGCACATATTATAACGGACAATGCGAATTTGGAGGTTGATGGCTCAGCAAATTATACTTGTGCTGCAAATGACGTACTAATGTTCACAGCTAAAACTACTTCCGCATTTCGAGTCAACATAATTGCTCATGGAGATACAGCAACAGGAGGAGGAGGAGGAGCTACTGGTGGTGGCACAGATGCAGTATTTAATGAAAACTCATTAATAGTAACTACTGATTACACATTGACTACGGGTAAGAGCGCAAATTCTGTAGGGCCAATAACAATTAATAGTGGAAGAACAGTCACGATCCCTTCTGGGGCGAGATGGGTAATTCTTTAAGGAAAATATATGACAGTAACAATAAATGGATCAACAGGTATTGTCGGAGCTACGTGGACTACAGCAGGTAGACCTTCTAGTCCAGCGGTTGGACAGCGTGGTTTTAATACCACAACCAATGCTGCTGAAATATATAATGGAGCGCAATGGAATCCCATGAGTAATGGCTTCTCTGCTACTGGTGGAACTATTACCACCGCAGATGGATACACTATTCACACCTTTTTATCTTCAGGAACATTCACACCCGCCTTTGTTGGCGAAGTTGATTACTTAGTAGTTGCTGGCGGTGGTAGTGGAGGCAAAGGGAATGGTGGTGGTGGTGGCGCAGGTGCATTTTTAACAGCTACTAACTTTGCTGTAGCAGCCACAGGACTTACAGTAACAGTAGGGGCAGGTGGCGCATCAACGAGTAGCGGGAACGGTAACGCAGGAGTTAATTCGGTATTTAGCTCAATCACCGCATTGGGAGGAGGTTTAGGAGGTGGCGCAGGTGCGGTAGGTGGAAATGGTGGTTCAGGTGGTGGTGGTGGCAATGATGGAGGCGGCTCAGATGCGGGAGGAACTAGCGGAACTGGCGGTAATGCAGGTGGCTCAAATGGTGGTGTAACCGGAAGTCCGTGGCCCGGAGGTGGCGGTGGTGGCGCAGGTGCGGTAGGTGCAAACGCAGCAGGTACGACTGCTGGTGCAGGTGGCGCAGGTTTAGCATCCAGTTATAGTGGCGCATCGGTTAGCTACGCAGGTGGCGGTGGCGGTGGAGCATCGTCTGGCACTGCTGGAACTGCATCATTCGGCGGTGGGGCTGGTGGGTTGGGTGGTAGTGGTGCTGCTGGAGCTGGTACTGCGAATACAGGTGGCGGTGGTGGCGGTACTTCAGGAGCAAATTCTGGCGCAGGTGGTTCAGGCATTGTAATCATTCGTTATCGTACAGCGGGTGAACAAGTAATACTTCCTACAGTTGGTACTGTTGGCACAGTGGCTTCAGTTAATATGTTACAGACTCGTACACAAGGAGATTATGTAGCAAGCCCTACTGGCAATGGAACTATAGTAACTCCTCTTAATATAACTTTTACTCCAAAGAAAGCGGGCAATAAGGTTATATTAGAGTTCACAGTAAATGGCGAAGGTAGCCATGAGGTAGGATGGATAGCTACTCGTAATGATGTAAATCTTCCAGATACAACTGATGCTTCTAATAATATGTGGGCTGTAATTACAGCAGGATCATACGATAATGATATAAGTACCACACCTAATACTAGGAGCATTCGTATACTTGATCTTAATACCCTTTCTGTGGAAACCACATATAAGGTACTAGTTAGATCTTCATATAGTTCAGGAACATATACATATAGACTTAATCGCTCACATGGTAGTGCAGGAGCAGATTATGCAGAATCGTTGTTATCTGTAGTTACTGCTACCGAGATATGGACTTAACATAAGGAAAATATGACAATCATAATAGACGAAGCAGAAGGGATTACACACGCCTCATGGACTACGGCAGGTAGACCTGATGATCCTGTAGCAAGTCAGCAAGGATTTAATACTACACTAGGCGTGTCTGAAATATATAACGGGGTAACTTGGACTTCTATGAGTCACACTTTCTCCGCTACAGGGGGAACAGTAACAACAGGTGGTGGTTATACAATACATACTTTCTTATCTTCTTCAACATTCACACCCGCATTTTCTGGGGATGTAGAATATTTAGTAGTTGGTGGCGGTGGTGCGGGTGGAGGTAGCTATCGCGGTGGTGGAGGTGGTGCAGGTGGTTTTACAACAGGAACGGTTGCTGTCTCAGCTACAGCACTTGCCGTAACTATTGGTGCAGGTGGTGCAGGAGTAGCGTATCAGGCAGGTAATGCGGGTAACAGCAGTGGATTTGGTAGCATAACTGCTTCAGGTGGCGGTGGCGGAGGAAAGTATAATACCGTTGCACCACTAGGTAGTTTTGGTGGCTCTGGTGGTGGTACTGGTGGCGAAAGTTCCTCGGCAGGTGCTAAATCTGGGGCTTATGGTAATGATGGTGGTAATGGTGAGAATAGCGCAGGTCAAGTTGGTGGTGGCGGAGGTGGAGCTTCTGCCGTAGGTAAAAATGGAAATGATTCAACGGCAGGTTTACGTGGAGATGGCGGAGCAGGAACATCTAGCAGCATCTCTGGTTCATCAGTTACTTATGCAGGTGGTGGCGGAGGCGGTAACTACGGATCGGGTAATGCCTCAGTAGGTGGTGCAGGTGGCGGAGCAGCAGGTGGTGCAGGTAATTCTCCTTATGTAAATGGACCTGCTGCAACTGCTAATACAGGAGGCGGTGGCGGTGGAGCTTCTGGTACGGATGGAGCTTATGGTATTGGAGGAACAGGTGGATCGGGTATTGTAATTATTCGTTACCTAACATCTAAAGAAATTAATCAAGAAACAACCCCTCTTAAACAGATAATGATAGTACACCATCAACTGCCACTAGCAACACATGGTGGTAATAGTCTTGCAGGAGTTAATATAAGAGACTTAAACACTGTTCAGTTCAGTAATCTTGTAGGAGCTAGTTTAGCTTCAAAGCGAGTTACTCTAACTGCCGGAACATATCACATGAGAGGATGGGCGGGGTTGTACAGAGCAAATAATCATAAGGCTTATATATATGACGTTACTAATACAAAGTTAGCTATAGCAGGTTCAAGTGAACATTCTTGGGAGACTGATGCAACAACATCAAGCTCCATGATTAATGGGGTTATTACTACCACGGGAACTACAGTGTTTGAATTAAGACACGCTATTACTTCTGCCGTTTCAACCACCGCGCTTGGAACGAATAGAAACTTCGAGGCAGCAGGAGCAGAAGTTTATGCAGAATTAGAAATTACAAGGATAGCATAATATGGCTACAACAGTCGAAACAGATGCAACAACAACAACATTAAAAAACAATGGTACAGCCTATATAAGTGTAGATACTAATGAGAATGTAACTCTGGCTCATCCTTTAGCTGTAGCAAGTGGTGGTACAGGGGTTGCAAGTAATGCAGGTAAAATATTACAGGTTGTTAGTACAACTAAAACTAGTACTTTTTCCTCTGCCACTGAAAATGCTTGGACTGATATTACTGGAATGACAGTTAGTATCACCCCATCAAGCTCCTCAAGCAAGGTAATGGTTATAGTTAGTTTGCAGTCTGGTGGTGGTGGAAATAATTACTCAAGAGGTCTATTACTAGTGAGAGGCTCAACGGCAATATGTCAAGCTGATAGTGGAACAGGACATGAGGCATCTGCTGCTGTTGGTAAAACTCAGGATCAACTAATGGACTCAGCATCTATAACCTTTCTCGACAGCCCATCAACTACTAGTGCAACTGCTTATAAAATCCAGTTTTTCTCACCAACACCCTCATCAACAGGATTTAAAATGAATACACCACATACAGCAGATACTAACTCATTTAATGGCGCGTCAACAATAACAGTTATGGAGATAGGAGCATGAGACATTTAGCAATTTTCAACACACACGCAACTGTAGTAACTATTGATGGTGATATAGATGCTACTGATAAGGATGGTAATGTAGTTACATTAGATGAAAGTTTAATTGCGACAGAAATTAAACGACTGCAAGCTAAATATGATGCTTTGGCTTATCAAGAGCTAAGAGTAAGAGAATATCCGCCTATAGCTGACTACTTAGACGGCATCGCCAAAGCTGATGATCTTCAGGTGCAGAAGTACATTGATGATTGCTTGGCTGTAAAAGCTAAATATCCTAAAGGAACTTAATGGCAAAATTAACATTAACAGATGTAACTACTGGCTATCAATCTACTGCTGCGGTTAATGCTAACAATGCTTTAGTAGAAGCAGCTATAGAGAATACTATTTCTAGAGATGGTACTGCCCCAAATACAATGACGGGTTCATTGGATATGAATGGACAGAATATACTTAATCAAGGTAATCCATACTCTATTGTAGGATGGGAGTGGGAAGGGCCGTGGCAAACTTCCACTGTCTATTCCACGGGAGATGTTATTGAAACAGGTGGGTCTACTTATATTTGTATTGTAGCACATACATCAGGTACATTTAGTACAGATTTAGGTAATACAAAATGGCAGTTAGTAGCTACTGCATCATTACCTTCACAAACATCACAGAGTGGTAAATATTTAACAACCAATGGAACTGTTGCATCTTGGGGAACTATCACTATCCCAGTACCAATTCCTGCGGGTACTGTTATGTTATTTTGGCAAGCCAATGCACCAACAGGATGGACTAAAATAACTTCCCAGAACGACAAAGCATTTAGAGTGGTATCAGGAAGCGGTGGAGGAACGGGTGGAACAGTAGCTTTTGAAACAGCCTTCGCTAGTCACACTCCAAGTGGTACAACTAATGCTATTTCACTTACAATAGCACAGATGCCCGCCCATACACATACTGGCGGTACTGGGCAGTCTCATTCTAATGATCCAGAATCAGGGGCAGCTATGAAAGTTGGTAATTCTGCTAATACAACCCCTACTGCATCAACTGGTGGCGGAGCAACACATAGTCATGCCTTTACTGGGAATGCAATAAATTTAGATGTTTCATATATTAACATAATTTTATGCAGCAAGGATAGCTAATGGATGTCGTTACAGGGGACTGTCCTCTAGGAGCAAAGTGTGAAGAGCTAAAGGAAAAGGATGGAAAACCTATTATCGTGAGATGTCCTTGGTATATAAAAGTAACTGGTAAAAATGTGAATACAGGGGAAGACACTGATGATTGGGGTTGTGCAATTGCATGGATGCCCGCCTTATTAATTAACACTGCAAATGAAGCTCGTAAAGGAGCATCAGCTACAGAGAGTTTTAGAAATGAAATGGTTAATGATAACGCAAAAACTAGAGAAATATTGTCTACTCCTTTCAATTCAAGAGTAAGGATAATAAATGAGTAAAGAACGTAGTTGGGCAATGGAATGGTTGGTTAATCAACCTGCACACTGGGCTACAGCCTTTGTACCCGCATTATTAATACTATGGCAACCATTGTGGTTTGTCTGGTTAGTAATACTATTCCCTTTAAGCAGGGAGTATTATCAGCATGGAAGGAAAGTAACAGTATGGAGAAGGGATTTATGGTTCGCTTATCTCGGTATTCCATGCGCTTATGTAGTATATTTTATAGGGATTTATTATGTTGAATTGGCTTAAAGCAAGACTTAAAGAAAAGAGTACTCAAACAGCAGCAGTTGGTGCGTTAGTTTGGGGTGCAGCACACTTTGGACTAGATCTAACAGTAGAACAACAGCTACAACTAACCACTGTCATAGCATTTGTATTTGGCTTGGTTGTTACTGCTATTAAAGAACAAGGCTCAGAAGCATAGATGGATATAATGGTATATGTGCTATTAGCTTATACAGTTGTCCTTGGCGGGATGTATGGATGGAGACAATATACAGCCCGTCAGCGGGATGTTGCTATAAAGGAACTTGCAGGTTTAGAAGCACTGGGTAAGTATCAATCGGATACTAGTATTAAAATTGATAAACATAATGATAAACTTAAAGAGGAACTTGATGAGAAATTTAACAATGCTATTGACCATATTGATGCTGACAGGGTGTCAAACGCTTCTCGCCCCCGCAATTTGTCCAGATCCATTGAGCAGCTTTCCCGAAGTGAATTACTCAAACGATTGAGTAAAGCAGAGACAGCTTTAAAGATAATACACGAATGGAGAAATAGAGTCCGTGGGTAATACTAAGATGGATCAGATTAGGGTATTGGCGGAGAATAGCTTTATCTCCTTTGTGAGATTAGTTGCTCCGCACCTCCTAATAGGATTAATCCATGAGGAGTTAATGCAATGGCTTACAAGACAGGATGCAAAGCCTAATAGACTTGTTCTACTGCCTCGTGGTCACATGAAAAGTAAACTTGCTGCCTATTATACTGCGTGGAAGATAACAAAAAATCCTGCCATTACAGTATTGTATATATCAGCAACAGCACCTTTAGCAGAAAAACAATTATATCAGATTAAGTTAATCTTAGATAGTGAAATCTATGCAAGATATTGGCCTGAGATGTTAAATACAGAAGAAGGAAAAAGAGAGAAATGGGCTGTAGAAGAAATATGTGTAGATCATCCACTCAGGAAAAGAGAGGGTGTTAGGGACAGTACGGTTAAAGCTAATGGAATTACTGCTAATGTTACTGGTTTTCACGCAGACTTGGTGGTTTTGGATGACTTGGTCGTACCTAATAATGCCTACACTCAGGATGGTAGGGACAAAGTAGAAGCCCTATATTCTCAACTCGCATCAATTGAAAATCCTAATGCAGAAGAAGTAGCAGTAGGAACTAGATATGATCCTAGAGACATTTATAGTAACTTTATTAGTATGCAAGTTACTGTCTATGATGACGAAGGAAATGAAGCAGATACAGACAATGTATATGAAGTCTTTGAACGGGAAGTAGAGACAGAGGGAGAGTTTCTGTGGACTCGAAAACAAAGAAAGGATGGACAATGGTTTGGGTTTAATCAGAAAATACTTGCAGGAATTAAAGCTAAGTATTTAATACCTGAACATTTTTATGCACAATATTATAATAATCCTAATGCTGTAGGAAGTGGAGGCATTAATCCAGAAAAGTTCCAATATTATGAACCTAGACTTTTAACAAAGAATGGTGACTATTGGTTTATGGCTAGAGAGAAA
>Ga0307985_10001052_pt1 | contig 15655 bp, 10 predicted proteins | sample EllFjometageno80_FD_203155 | JGI IMG/M metagenome (GOLD analysis project Ga0307985, IMG submission 203155) | Marine microbial communities from Ellis Fjord, Antarctic Ocean - #80 | ecosystem: Environmental > Aquatic > Marine > Unclassified | place: Southern Ocean | collected 2014-10-09 | reverse complement strand
GCGTTACGCGATACCAAAACACCCGACGGCCTGCCGTTTACCATCGGCAAGATCGGCCATGTGGTGCTGATGGTGCAGGATCTCGAAAAGTCGGTTGATTTCTATACCCGTGTGCTGGGCTTCCGGGTGTCGGATGTTTATCCCGCGACGATGGTGCCGGGGCGCATGGTGTTTATGCGCTGTGCCAATGACCATCATGGCGTGGCGCTGGTCGGCGGCGCGAAAGCACCCGGTAACAGCAACGAGCTGAACCACATGGCGTTCGAGGTCGGGGCGCTGGACGAAGTGTTCCGCGCCCGGGATCATCTCGAAGCAGAGGGCGTCAAAATCACCTATGCCGGCCGCCGCCGCGCGGGTTGTCAGATCGCCGTGGAGTTCCTCGATCCGGATAACCACGTCCTTGAGATTTACTGGGGGATCGATCAGGTCGGCGGCGCCGGACATATCCGCCCGCCCGAGGAATGGTGCGAGGAGATGACGCTGGAAGGCGCGGTCGACAACGCGCCGCCCGGCCAGGATACGACCCTTGGCGATCCGTCCCTGCGCCGGGACTAGACAGCTTCAGGTTTTTCTTATGACGCGTCGCCGCGATGGCTTGACGGGGCGGCGGCACGGCGCAGGTCGTCGGCGTCCGATTTTTCGCGCTGGGCGAGGCGCATCGCCTGATCCTTTGCAGGGTCGTACTGGATCGGCCAGCTTTGCGCCGCATGGCCGTACCAGGCCGATGCTTCCAGCGTGAAATGCGGGTTGGTCAGATGCGGCCGCGCGAGCGCCACCAGGTCCGCACGCCCGGCAGCGACAATCGTGTTCACCTGATCCGATGTCGTGATATTGCCCACCGCGATGGTCGGGATACCGGCTTCGGTGCGGACCTGCTCCGAAAACGGGGTCTGGAACATGCGGCCATAGACCGGTTTTGCGTCCGGCGTGGTCTGGCCGGCCGATACATCAATCAGATCGCAGCCATGCTGTTTGAACGCGCGGGCGATCTCCACCGCTTCCTCCCCGGTCACGCCGTCTGCGCCGACCCAGTCGGTCGCCGATATCCGGACAGAAACCGGCTTGTCGTCGGGCCAGGCGGCGCGGACGGCATCGAATACCTCCAGCGGATAGCGCAGCCGGTTTTCAAGGCTGCCGCCATATTCATCCGTGCGCTTATTGGCGACCGGCGTGATGAAGCAGGACAGCAGATAGCCATGCGCCATGTGCAGCTCGATCATGTCGGTGCCCGCCGTGTCGGCGAGCGTTGTGGCGCGGACGAAATCGTCGTGTACCCTGTCCATGTCGGCGCGGGTCATTTCGCGCGGCACATGCATGCCGTTGCCATGCGGCAGGGGAGACGGGGAAATCACTTCCCAGTTGCCGTCGTTCAGCGGCATGTCCATGCCTTCCCAGCCGACCCGGGTCGATCCCTTGCGCCCGGCATGGCCGATCTGCAGGCAGAACTTGGCGTCGGAATTCGTGTGGACGAAATCGACGATGCGCTTCCAGGCCGCGACGTGTTCGCCCGAATACAGACCCGAACAGCCGGGCGTGATCCGGCCGTCGGCGGACACGCAGGCCATTTCCGAAAAGATCAGCCCGGCACCGCCCAGCGCCATACCACCCAGGTGCACGAAGTGGAAATCGCCCGGCACGCCGTCGGTGCTCGAATACATGTCCATCGGCGACACCACGACGCGGTTGGCCAGCGTCATGCCGCGCAAAGAGAACGGCGTGAACATCGGCGGGGGTGTGCCGTCGACCTCATGCCCTGCGCTGCGGACGTCATCGGCAAACCAGCCGTCGATCCGCTCGATCAGTGCCGGGTCGCGCAGGCGCAGGTTCTCATATGTCACCTGTTTTGAGCGCGAGAGCATCGAGAACGCAGCCTGCAACGGCGCCATGTCCCAGTAGCGCTGCGGCTCCTCGGTCCAGATCACCGAGACTTCCGAGGCGTGCTGGGTTTTTTCGACCTCTTCGCGCCGCATTTCTTCGAACCGTGCCTGCGCCGCCGGGACTGAATCGGTTTCGACCAGCGCATCGACCAGCGCGATCGAGTCTTCCATGGCGAGCTTGGTGCCCGAGCCGATCGAATAATGTGCGGTGTGCAGCCCATCGCCGATCATGGTGTAGCGGTCATGCGACCAGGCTTCGCAGCGGATCATCGGGAATTGCCGCCAAACGGTTTTGTTGGCGACCAGATCGTATTTGCCGTCTTCCAGCCGGTCGGCCCAAAGTTGTTTCATATATGAGACAAGTGTCTCATCGGTGAGATTGCCGATTGTGGCTTCGGCGTTCGCCCAGGTTTGTTCCGGGGCCTCGACGATCCAGGTGCTCATGCCCGGCTTGTACTGATAGGCGCCGAGCACCCAGATGCCGTGATCGTCGGTCGTAAAATCGAACGTGAACGCATCATAGGGCCGGGTGGTGCCGAGCCAGGCAAAACGGTTTTTGCGCCACTGGATGTCGGCACGGAATTTATCGGGAAACGCGTTACGCACAACGCTGTTGATACCGTCCGCACCGACGACGAGGTCCGCGTCGATATCGTCCAGGTTACGGACTTCGTGATTGAATTTCATGTCGACGCCGACCTCGGCACAGCGCCGCTGCAAAATCTGCAGCAGCTCCATCCGCCCGCAGCCGCAGAACCCGTGACCGGTCGAGCGGATCGTCTCGCCATGCAGGACAAAGTCGATCTCGTCCCAATAGGCGAACTGGTCGGTGATGGCATCGTAACTTTCGGGATCGCGGGCAAGGAAACCGTCAAGCGTCTCATCCGAAAACACCACGCCGAAGCCGAACGTGTCATCCGCCGCATTGCGCTCATAGACCGTTATATCATTGCCCGGGAACGCTTTTTTGGCAAGCAGGGCAAAATAGAGCCCGCCCGGTCCGCCGCCGATCACTGCGATGCGCATGGTGGTTGTCCTCTTCGGTACCCTCGATATTTATTTAACATATAAAATATTTACACGTTCATGGTCAATTCGTAAGATATCCGCCGTATAACGCGGAATTCAGTCCCCATGGCATCAACCCTCGACCATCTCAGCGAACCCCATTTGGACGATGGCGAAAAACTGTCACTGAGCCTGTGGCTGCAACTGATGAAATGCACCAAGGAGATCGAGGCCGGAATCGGCGGCCGGCTGCGTAAAGTCCACAGCCAGAGCCTGGCGCGGTTCGACGTGTTGTCGCAGCTGCACCGCTTCGGCGGCGACTGGTCCGCGGTCGGTGAGATTTCCGGGCGCGTCATGGCCTCATCCGGCAATATCACGGCGCTGGTCGACCGCATGGTCGCCGAAGATCTAATCGTGCGCCGCGCCAGCCCCGATGACCGGCGCAGTCACCAGCTCCGCATGACCGACACGGGCGCCGCGCTGTTCGACGAGATGACGGCGGATCACGCGCGCTGGGTCGATGATGCGCTGGACGGCATTGACGATACCGACAAAGAACGCCTGATCGCGTTGCTCATAAACGTGCGCCGCGCCTTCGAGGCAACAAAAAATCAGGCCCGGAAAAATCAGGCCCAGAAAAATCAGGCGAAGACAGGAGAGACCCCATGACCGGATTGCTGCCACTGCCGGGTTCGCGCGACGAGATCCTCAAAATCCAGTCCGACCGCAAGCGCGTCGCGTTCGAGCGCGCCAAGCAGGCCGTCTGGTATAAGGGCAAGCTCGACCACATCAATGTCGACAAGCTCGACGATCCGGATGAGTGGCAGAAAATCCCGATCGTCGACAAGGAAGTGCTGCGCAAGCTCGACCACAAAACCTTCATGGAGCAGTTCTGTATCGCGCCGCGTGCCGACATCGCCGAATACTGGCGGTCGGGCGGCACGACCGGCGCGCCGGTTTTCTATCCGCGGACGTTCAAGGATGTCGAATACGGCATGGTGACCTGGGGCCGGTCGTTCCCGGCGATGGATATCGGCCCGGGCGATTCCTGCCATATCTCGTTTCCCATCGGCATTCATCCCGCAGGCCAGGTCTGGGCGCGGTCTGCGCATGAGGCCGGTGTCGGGATGAACTGGGTCGGTGCCGGAAATTCGGTGCCGTCGGCGGCCCAGCTTGCGCTGATCCAGTCGCTGGAACCGACCGTGCTGATTGCGATGCCGAGCTTTGCGCTGCACCTGTCGAACCTGGCGGCGGAGCAGGGCATCGACCTGACCCAGTCGAGTGTTAGCAAGATCATCTGTTCGGCCGAGCCGCTCTCGGATGCCAAGCGCGAAAAGCTCGCCCGCACCTGGGGCGCCGACGTGTTCAACGTCTTCGGGATGAGCGAGGCCGGGCTGATGGGTGCCGAGGGTGCCGCCCATGACGGCATTCACATCTGGTCCGACATGTTTTTCCTCGAGGTGGTCGACCCCGAGACCGGCGAGATGCTGCCGCCCGGCTCGGAAGGCCACATGTGCCAGACCCCGTTGTGGACCGGTCACGCGACGCCGTTCCTGCGCTGGAATGCCGGCGACATCGTGACCTTTGTCGAACACGGGACAAGCGGCGGTCAGTTCGCCGATCTGTTCCCGATGATCCGCCACGCCAACCGCACGACCGGTTTCTTCAAGATCCGCGGCGTGAACATCAATCACACGGAGTTCGAGGATTTTGTGTTCTCGATTCCCGCCGTCAACGATTTCCAGGCCGTGCTGGTCACCGACGATACCGATCTTGAAACCCTCAACGTCCGGATCGAGGTCCGGCGCGGTGAAGATTCAGCCGCCATCGCCGCCGACATGGCCGACCGGATCAAGGCGGTCTTCGAAATGTCGGCCCGCATCGACGTGCTGGAGATCGGCACGCTGGCGCGCCTGTTCGAATCGTCCATCAAGGCGCCCCGGTTCGTCGATGAGCGTAAATAGCCGAAGGCCCCGGTATTCCTCATTACCCGGGGGTTTTCGGGCTATTTCCCCACCGCGTGAAAATCCTCTAAGCTACCGATCAGCTTCAGGAGTGCCCGATTGTCATGACCGGTGTAGATCGCGCGAACGGCCATAAACCGGCCGGCATATCCCCTCTGTTTCACCCGGCGCTGGCCGATGCGCCGCGGCCGGACCCGGGAAAACTGAACTACGACCTCAACCGGGCGTTGTCCGCGGTGGTCCCCCTGCAGGCGCGCGCGCCGGAAGATTCATTTTCCGCGTCCTATCTCGGCACCGAGCGTGAAGGCAACGCGGTTCTGATCTCCGAAGACGGCCTGCTGCTGACCATCGGCTACCTGATCAATGAATGCGATCTGATCACGGTCGGCACCCGGATCGGCGGCGTCGCCGAGGCCCATGTCATTGCCTATGATTACGAAACCGGCCTCGGCCTGATCCGCACGACCGACGATCTCGGCGTCACCCCGCTGGAGCTCGGCCATTCCTCGGCGATCCGCGAAGGCGACACGCTGACCGTCGGTGCCCATGGCGGCAAGGCGCAGGCCATCGCCGCCGAGATTTCATCGGTCCGCGAATTCGCCGGATACTGGGAATACCTGATTTCGGGCGCGATCTTCACCGAGCCGCCCCATCCGATCTGGTCGGGTGCGGCCCTGCTGGATCATGACGGCAAGCTGGTCGGTATCGGCTCGCTGTTCGTGCAGGATGCCGAAGACGAAAACGCCGACAAGCAGCCCGGCAACATGTTCGTGCCGGTCGATCTGCTGAAACCGATTTTTGAGCAGCTTATCGAAAAAGGCCGCACCGATCATCCGCCGCGCCCGTGGCTCGGCATCTATACGGTCGAAACCATGGGCCATCTGCTGATCACGTCGGTATCCGAACGCGGCCCCGCCGTCGATGCCGGGGTCGAGCCCGGCGACATCGTGCTCGCCGTGAACGGCGAAGAGGTCAAGGACCTGCCGACCCTGTACCGCAAATTGTGGGGATCGGGCGAAGCCGGCGTGCCGGTGGATCTCGCCCTGCTGCGCGACCAGCGCATGATCGAGGTGTCGGTCATCACGGTCGACCGCGCGCGCATCATGCGGCGGCCCAGCACGCATTAGACACTGCCGGCGACCAGGCTGCCCGTGGCCAGATTGGCGGCGATGCCGTCATATGGATGAGGCGTGGTTCACGCGCCCCGGCATTATTTAAAATCGTAAGCGCATCCCGGGGCTCTATCGGCAGGCATCAGAACATCCCGAACCGTGACGTCCGCTTCTGACCTGAAGCGGATACGTTAATTGTTCTTACCTTCTTCATCCGTCGATACTTTTGTGGCGTGCCTCGACCGGATTAAACGAAACACCCTCGGCATGATTGGAAGCATCAGCATCACAAAACAAATGTAAACCAATGGTGCCGCGTTGCCGCCAAACAACAATAAAAATGGTGACGACCAGAATAAATACGTTACCGCCGACACGAGCATGGTCGCGGTAGAAAAGATAAGCTCTCCCTTCCGCGATGCTAAAAAAGCAAGCAACAGCGCCACCCAGCTGACAAATATCCCTGCCATCGGGATGAATAGGCTGCCGACAGCGATGATTAGGGCAGCAATCCCGATACTTTTTCCCGCGTTCAAAATGATTTCCCCTTTATCGATTTGGATCAATCTTGGCCCATGTGCAGATTACACAATCGATCCAAGACAGGAAATCCGGGAATAGTAGACTAGCGGACGTCCGTTCATAGCTGCGATCTCAACCGGTCAGCGCAACACATTGGTTGAACTTTTCAGCTGGTGTTTCTGAGGGCAATGTCTTTCCGGGGCGTTCGTTTAGCCGGCGCGCGATCTCGTTCTGCAAACGGAAATTCGCCGATACCCGCGTCTGCCCGTGCCGCGGAATATCCTAGTCCCGCGTGGCCAAAGCCAGGCCATCGACCACCGCTGTGAAGGCCTCCGAACGCATGATTTCGGCATCGGGGCACAGTGCCCGCATTTCGTCCGACACGAAGCGCATCAGGCTGGACCCGCCGACGAGAATGACGCGCCCGATGTCTTTGGGATCGATATCAGCGCGTGCCAGCGTATCGGCGGCGGTTTTGCGCAGCACCGACCGCTTGTCCGCGAGTGTCGCATCAAGGCGTTCGGCATCGATGGTTTCCGACAGGCCCGGTTCAATGAAATCCATCCCGATATGCGCCGCATCGCCGCCCGAATTTGCGGCAATCTTGCCGCGCTCGACGGCGAAGGCCAGTTCGTGGCCGAGTTCCAGTTCCAGGACGGTGACAAAGCGCGCCATCCGCGCCGGGTCAACGGCGGCCCGGGCCATTTTAGACGCCATCCGTCGCGTCTTCGCGGTGCAGAGGAACGGGATCTTGGCCCAGGTCGAAAGATCGACGTAAGGCGCGCGTGGCACCGCCAACAGTCCCTCGCCCATTTCCCGGCGCAGCTGTCCGCCGAGGCCAAGCGACGGCATGACATGGGCCATTGAAACCGCCTGGTCGAAATCGGTCCCGCCGAGACGGATGCCGTGACTTGCAAGGATTTCCAGCTCCGGACCGGCGCTGTTCCCCACACTTCGAAAGACCGAAAAATCGGACGTGCCGCCGCCGATATCGACAATCAGGCCGATCTCATCTGTTGCGCCCATTCCGCCGCAGGCCATGGCCGCAGCTTCCGGTTCGGCAAGGAAAGAGACCTCTTCGAACCCCGCAGACAGATAGCACGCGCGCAGGTCGGCCTCCGCCTGGGCGTCTTTTGCCGGATCGGCTGAATGGAAGTGCACCGGCCGCCCGGAAAGCGCGCGGTGGAAGCGGGAACCTGTCTTCGTTTCGGCGCGCTGGCGTAATTCGGCGAGGAAGTCGGTGATAATCTCCGCGAGCGTGCGGCGGCGTCCGCCTATCAGGCGCGTCTCGTGCAGGAGCGGCAGGCCCAACACGCTTTTCAGCGCCCGCATATATCGCCCGTCCTCCCGCGAGATCAGGGCGTCGGTCGCCACGGCGCCGATCTGCATCGCGCCCGCATCGATGGGGAAGAAAACCGCCGTTGGCAGCGTCTCCGCCCCCTGTTCGATCGGGATACGATAGACCCCGTCGCGGTACGGGACAGCGGCGGCAGAATTGGACGTGCCGAAATCAATGGCGAGTGTATCTGTCGGCATGGAATTACCTGATCAAACGGCCGCACCGGTTACCGGAGTTCCGGCTTCGGGGCAACCCTTTGGCGCGCGGCGGCCGGGTCCTTCAGCTGTTTGAAACCCCGGTCGGAAACCCCGGCGCACCTAGCGCAGATAGTTCGGCAGCCACAGGGCCAGCGACGGGATGAAAACAACCATCAGCAGGCGTACGATATCGGCGGCGAAAAACGGGGCGATGCCCTTGAACATGGCCGATAGCGGCACGTCCGGCATGATCGACTTGATCACGAAGACGTTGAGGCCGATCGGTGGGGTGATCAGGCTGATTTCAACCACCATCACCATGACGATGCCGAACCAGATCAGATCGAACCCGAGAGCATCGACCAGGGGCACGAAGATCGGCACGGTGAGGAAGATCATCGCAAGGCCTTCGATGATCGTGCCGAGCAGGATGTAGATCATCAGGATCACCAGGATGACGTATATCGGCTCGATATCCAGGGATTCGATGAACCCGACGATATCGCTGGGCATCCCGGCGATATTGACGAAGTTGTTCAGAATTAGCGCACCGAAGGCGATCGTGAAGATCATCGCCGTTGTCTCGGCGGCCTCGGCGAGCCCGTAAAAGAATATCCGCAGGTTCATCCGCCTGCGGGCGATCGCGAATAACAATGCGCCCGTGGCCCCGATCCCGCCGCCCTCGGTCGGTGTAAAGACGCCGAATGAAATGCCGCCGATGATGACGAAAAACAGCAGCAGCACGGCCCAGATTTTGGTCAGGGTCTGCCAGCGGATTTTCCAGGGGGCTGCCGGTGCCCGCGGTGCAAGGTGCGGCCAGAACCGCGCCACGATCCAGATCACGGCAATATAAAGCGCGATGGTGACAATGCCGGGAATGATACCGGCGATAAACAGATCGCCGATGCTCTGTTCGGTCAGGATGCCGTAGACGATCAGCGCCGCCGAGGGCGGGATCAGGATGCCCATCGTGCCGCCGGCGGCAACGGTGCCGGCGGCGAAGCCTTCATTGTAATTGTAGCGCCGCATCGGCGGGATCGAGACCTTGGCCATGGTGGCTGCGGTCGCGACCGACGAGCCCGAGATCGAGGCGAACCCACCGCACGCGGCCACGGTGGCCATCGCCACCCCGCCGCGCTTATTGCCAAGCCAGGCCTGCGCCGCGTCGTAAATGTCAGACGCCAGTGCCGCGCGGAACACAAAGACGCCCATGAGGACGAAAAGCGGCAGGGCGACAAAATTGGCATTCAGCGCGAGATCGAGGATCTGCTGGCTGACGGTTTCCAGGGCAGGATCGACGCCGCGCACATAGGCGAAGCCGACAAAGCCGACCAGCATCATGGCGAACCCAAGCGGAAATCCCAGAAAGGCGATGAGCAGCAGGACCGCGAAACCGATCAGCGATAACGTCATGACGCCCGGCCTTTCGCATGGATATCAACGGCCAGGTACTTCCAGACCATATAAATCTGCGTGACCGCGCTGATCGCGCTCAATCCGGTCAGCATGAAAAGCAGCGGCGCTGTCTCAACTTCGAGATGGAGTGATATTTCGTCATTCTCAAGCATGTAGATCGCGGTCGACCACATGCGCTCGGTGATGAAAACAATCATCGCGGCACTGGCGATCAGGACAAGCGCTTCCCGTATTCTTTTGAAGCGGGCGCTCATAAATCCGTCGAACAGCTCGACCGTGATATGGCTCCGTTTGACGGTGACCAGCGGCAGGGCCGAGAAAATAGTCAGGCCCAGCAAAAATTCAATCACTTCGACACCGCCGGGTATCGGGCTGTTAAAGGCATAACGGCCCGACACGTCGACCACGGTGACCGCAGCGATGCCGAGCATGAACAGCGCTGCCATCGCCGTCAGAATACGAACCGGCCAGCGGGAATGCCCGGCGACGGATTCGGGGACTCGGAAGTCTTCCGCAAAATCATCGGCCGCCAATTCTTCAGTTGGGGCGTCGGGATCCGGGGATGCAGGACTGTCAGATGCGGGGCTATCAGATGCGGGGCCGTCCGCACTGGAAGATTTCAGCGGGTCGGCCCCGTTATCGTTGGGGTGGCTCATTGTTGAATTCCGCGTTGAATTCCGCCAGACGGCCTATTTCAACTGCGCCTTGTAAAATGCCATGGCCGCCGGACCGTCGATCCCCTTGGCTTTCGCCTTGGCGAGCCACTGGGCTTCGGCCTTGGCCGCGAATTTGCGGATCGCGCCCATCAGGTCGGGACCGGCCACGATGACCTTGCCGCCCTGTTTTTTCAGCGCCTTCAGGCCACCGGCCGCGACACGATCACCAACTGTCAGGTAATTGGAAACATGCATGCCGGATACGCTCATCACCTGCTTGCGCTGTTTCTTCGACAGGCTTTTCCATTTCTTGCCGTTGATCAGCAGCGAGAACGACGTGTTGGTCAGGCCGCCGGGAATGGTGGTGGTGTATTTGACATAGGGCAGGATACGAAACGCGCGGAGCCCATGGGCGGGCACCGCCACGCCATCGACCACGCCCTTGGACATCAGCCCGAAGATTTTCGACGGGCCCGACGCCACCGGCACGGCGCCAAGCTCCTTGAGAATGCGTGTCGAGATACCGGGGGCGGCGCGCAGCTTGAACCCCTTGAGATCGGCGAGCACGCGGATCGGCTTGCTGCCGCTATGGATCATGTTGCCGGTGAGAACGAAGGAGCCGACCAGTTTTGCGCCCTTGTACTCGTTCGCCTTGGCAAAAAACTTCTGATGGGTCTTCCACAATGCCCGCGATGTTTTGAGCGCGCCCGGCGAGCTCATCGGAATTTCGGCAATCGTCGGCATCTGGATGCGTTTGGGCTGGAAGATGTTGGCGAGCAGCACGACATCGGCGAGGCCCTTGGTGACGGTCTGCCAGTTCTTCGGCGGCGGGCCTACCTTGGTCGCCGACAGTTTCACTGTGACCGAACCGTTCGTCGCCTTGGCGACATCCTTGATCCACGGCACGGTTACGCCGGTCTGGAACGGATGTTTGGGCGGCAGGTAATTATTGACGAGTAGCTCGGCGGACATCGCCGGTACGGCGGAAAGGCCCGTGACGGCAACGAAACCGGCCGCTGCAAGAATACCGATGCTGGATTTACCGGACATAGTAATACTCCCTGATTTTTTGAAATTATTTTTCAAATTGCGAAAAGACTATGGCAATTCAGAAGACAAGGGAAATGACATAATCGGGAAGCGCCGTGCAGGGCATCCGCCGATAGGCCGGGCACCGGGATCACACTGTTCGAATGCGGCCCTGAGCCGATGCAGAAGGTCCGCTTGGTCCCTGAAAGCGGACATTTCCCCGCAGCGCCAGATACGTCCGCTTATAGCCAGGAGCGGGCATTGTGAAACAGTAGCATTTCGACATATTTCACTCATTCCTGATCATAAACTGTTGGTCAGGTCGATGTCCGGTCGGTGATCATTTCTCAGATTCCAAATATGTACCCTCGGAGCGTCGGGTTTGTTTGAAACGATCTGGGGACGGCAACATCCCCACGCACTGAGCGGAAAAACATCAGCCCATCCTATATGTTAATCCCCTGGCATTATTACTGAAGGTCAACTTGCATGCGGCGCGCGAATCGCATCTGATCAAGACAACAAGATTAAAGGGGCACGAATTGGGGCATTCAACGATCAAATTTACCGCGGTCATTTTGTTTGCTCTGTTTGGCTTTGTGCCAAAGGCCGATGCGCAACAAACCAATATCCACTGGACAAAACTGCCTGGCGCAGCGACTGAAATTGACGTCGGCGCCGACGGCACTGCCTGGATCATTGGCGCCAAAAAAATAAACGGAAATGATTTCAGTATTCATCGTTGGAACGGAAAAATCTGGCAAGGAATGCCCGGCTGGGCAACACGCATTGCGGTTGACCCCAAAGGCAATGCCTGGATCATTAACAGTGGCCATGAAATCTGGCGCTGGACGGGTAAAAAATGGAACCGCATGCCCGGCTTGGCCAATGATATCGATATCGGGGCCAACGGGACAGTGTGGATCGTCGGCACCAATGAAGCCGTTTACAAATGGACGGGCAAAAAATGGGCCCTCGGCACCAAGGGTAAACGCGGGCGCATTGCGGTCGGGCCAAAAGGCACGCCCTAGGTTATCAATACAGATGGAACCATATGGACGCTTAGCGAATCACGTTGGCGCCGAGTTTCGGGCAAAGCGCGCGAGATAGACATCGGTACGGATGGCCAGCCCTTTGTGGTCGGCACTGACAAAGCGAATGGTGGATTTGGCGTTTGGCGGCGCATCGGCAAAAGTTTTAGAAAACATAAGGGCGGGCTGACGCGTATTGCCGCGGGCCCGGGCAACCAGATTTGGGGCATAAGAGCCGATAAATCGATTTACGCTGGCAAACTTGCCAATAGCGCGGAAAAACCCGCAAAGTCTCCGAAGACCGCCCAAACCCTCCCACCGATTAGTGCGCAGACCATCAAGGAGCTTAAAGCCACCTTGTCAACGTCCAACGGATACCCCGGTTTTGTCGATGCGATCGATTATACCCGCGGTCACATGATGGGACCGGATGTTGTCATAAATCAGAAAATCAACGGTCAGAAAGTTTCCGTTGTTATCTATACCCCGAAGGACAAGAAATATCGCAATCTTGCCATCACCGCGCCGAAAGCCCGTCTTGGCGACATCTTAGACATATTCGGTATTCCTGATTTTTTCCCGCTGGGACTTGAAAACGCCACGTTCGTGTTCGTGCCTCCGTTAAACGGTCAATTTGGATTTGTGTCGTCAAAGCTGCCCCTCGCACTGCGGAAGTCCGTGCAAAAAGTCGCCCCTAAAATTGACCTCAAGCCCGGCCTGAACCTTTTTTCAAAGCTACAATCAAATTCAACCGCAATGGGCACAAAATTACTCAATCTGGTTGGCCTGCCAAAATCTTTAAACGACATAACTGTTGAGGCCAATTTCGGCTTAGGAAATGTCATTACCTTGAAGAAAAAAGCACGCTGGAAAAACCCGTTCGGGCTTAAAGGCTTGAGCATCGATGGGCTTGTGTTACGAGCCAGCCGGGCGAAGGAACCCAAGCCCGGGGCTTTCATCCCAACGAAGCGCAAGACGGAACGCAAACCAGAAAAGCTTCCGCCCGTCGTGCGTTTGAGTGGTTGGGGAAACACCAGGATCAAAGGCAAAACCTATTTTCTATTTGCTCAACATGTATCTGTTAAGGGGGCGCCCGTGGGCGTCGGTTACGGGTTTGATGCAAAATCCATAACTTTGCAAAACGCCGTCGATATCGCATCCACCATGCCGTTTTTAAATACAGCGGCGTTAACTGGTGCCAGCGCAACGCCGCTCGATCAGGTCAGAATCGAAAACATGCGTTATCGAGAAACCACGCCGACAGTTTATGAGCCACCGCGATTTGAAGACATGATGATTGTCGCGGCCACGGCCAATGTCACTCTGCCTGACCAGAAACCGTTACCCGGATTATTGGGTGAAAAGATTTTAGGAACGCCGGGGCCGTTACTTTATGCATCAGGCAAAGGAACAGCATTTGGAACGAAAATAGGCGAGGTCGATGCTCGTGTCAGTGTTCACGGGGTTTCCATGAGCGCGGGAATAAAATTGAAAAAAATCGGACCGATTCCTTATTCGGGCGATCTGACATTCGATTTTGGTCCGGTCAAATCCAGTAAAACGTTTGAACATGAAATGTCGATAAAAGGCAAAGCCAGTTTACACGGATTGAAGGCGGTTGATCTTGTTCTAAAAGCGGACAGAGACACCTGGCGTTATACGGTGCAGGGGAAATGTCCCGGCATGCCTATGGATATCGAAGGTGCCAGCCCGGCCCATGCACTTTCCAAAATCGATGACTTTAATGTTCGCATACGTCCGAAGAACTGTTTTAAAGACGCCGTCCTCAGCACGTTGAAAGATCCGAAAAAAATTGGCCCCCTCGCCGTTGCCTATGCAAAGGGCAAACAGCAGGAATACGAAGCCAAACTGAAGGACATCAAGTCGGCTATCCCAACATCCAAGGAAGCCTGGGAAAACTCATGGAAAACGGTTGGCACGTCGTTTGCCAAAAAGGCATTAGACGCCAAACAGGCTGTTCAGAATCTTCGAGGCCAAGTGACGAATATTAACGGCGCCATCAATAGCGTCAAAGGTGAAATTGGCCGTCTCGACAACCGGGTTGCCGCGCTGGGGCGCGAAATTTGGAAAATTGCAGGTGACATCAAAGACTTATTACGGAGTGCAGGCAGCTTCTTCACCGGAAAATTAAAATCAAATATCAAAAAAGCGAAAAAGAGGAAAAAACAAAAGGAGGCTGATCAGCGGAACACTCAGCTGGCTCGCCACTCTGCGGCGGCGCGATTGCCAGGTTTGCAGGCCCAAGCGGCGCGGGCGGCTGCTGATTTGCAGATAGCCCGCCAGGCAGCCGGTATCGTCAGTCCCTATTACGACCCGGCTGTCCGATCGGCTCGCGACAAATTCGCCAGCCTACAACTTGATGAACACCTGCTATCCGTCCAGCAGAAGAAACTCGAAGAGATTCAAAGTACGCTTGGTAAAGCCGGCAACATCAAATCCCTTGTAGACGGCGTGGATTTGGGTGCGCGGCAAAAATCATTTTTTGATACACAGATCGGTGCCAGTTTGTCTGAGGATCCGCGCGCCGATCCGCGGAGTAGCGCCATGGAAGAGTTGGTAAGCGGCGCGGTAACAGACATCTTCGACGCAAAACTGGCGCACGTTGGCGGACCGAATGCAGGCAACTTCAGCGAGACCGCTATCCTGAACAAGGTGGTCCGACTCAAATATGGGGCCTCCAGCTGTTTAAGTGTCAATTCAAAACCGGAAAGCACGCGTCCGGGACAACTGGTGAGATGCTCCAAAGACCGGGTTTTCGTGAGTAAGTCCTTGAGTTCATTTGGAACCTGGATGCAGAGTTTCGTCATCCTGCCGAGTGGAATCATTACCTCGGTCATCGCCGACAGCGAAACCGCCACAGAAGGCAGCCTGCGGTGTTTGTCGTTCAGCAATGAAAAGGTCCGTATTGCGAATTGTGGAAACTTGTTTGATCCGACGAAAGTATTCTATTTCGACCCAGCCGCGAGAAAAATCCGAACGTTAATGAAGGATAAGAGCGGCAATCCACTTTGCCTGATACCGCGAAGCAAGACGTCGGGAGGCCTTGGTATCCGTATCCATACGCATTGGATGGGCCTCACCAATTGCGAGAGTGCGAAACCACTGTGGGACGTCGTTGAATGGTGCCCGCCAAGTGCCAAAAATTGCACAACCAGTTGGAACAGGAATTTTCGAATCCAGTGAGGGCGCCTCACCAACATTATCCGGTAAATATCGTTTTGTCCGCCTTGGGTCAGAAGCGGACGTCACGGTTGATGGAGATCTTCGTCCGCTGTTGAAGCATAAGCGGACATCATCCGGCCGTTCAGGTGTCCGCCGCCGCCGAAAGCCCCTCCACCGCCATCCAGATCAGCCGGATCGCCAGCAGGGTCAGCATTGTCTGTATGCCGATCCGGAAGAGGCGTTCGGGAATTCGGTCGAGCGCGTATTTGCCGATATAGGTGCCGATGAAGGATGTGACGATCATCGCGGCGATCAGCGGCC
>Ga0307985_10001050_pt1 | contig 15669 bp, 11 predicted proteins | sample EllFjometageno80_FD_203155 | JGI IMG/M metagenome (GOLD analysis project Ga0307985, IMG submission 203155) | Marine microbial communities from Ellis Fjord, Antarctic Ocean - #80 | ecosystem: Environmental > Aquatic > Marine > Unclassified | place: Southern Ocean | collected 2014-10-09 | reverse complement strand
ACTTCTCCCCCCCAACCTATTATATTCAACATCGAAAGGCACCGACAATCCCATGCCCAGCAGCCACGACTAGTTCCACGACTAGTTCAACCACTAGTTCAACCACTAGTTCCACCACTAGTTCCACCACTAGTTCGCCAGCAGCAGCCTCTAGTTCCACCACCACTACCACCACCACTGCCACCACAAACCCCACCTACACCCACCTCTCCACCACCCTCCTCTCCGCTTGCGCCCACCACCACACTCTCTCCCAAACCACCCTCCACCACACCCTCTCCTCCAACCTTTACAAGCTCAAGACGCATTGGAGCAAGATCAAGAGGAACGAGGAGGGGAAGACGGGGGAGAAGAGGAGGGATATTGAGGAGAGATTGGGAGTTGCGACTATGATGGGACTCTGGAAGGAGTGTAGGAAGATGGATTTGGAGAGCAATGTTTTGATTGACACGATCGCCACGACCTACGCGGACCACGCGACCGACACGGACCACGCGACCGACACGGACCACGCGACCGACACGACCGCCACGACCAACGCGACAGCCACGGCCGCCACGACCGCCACGACTGCCACGACCGCCACGACCGCCACGACCGCCACGACTGCCACGACCGCCACGACCGCCACGACCGCCACGACCGCCACGACCGCCACGACCGCCACGACCGCCACGACCGCCACGACCGCTACCACTCCCTCCAGCACCTCCCCCCCCTACTCCCCCCCCTCTGCTGTCCCGACCACCGTCGCCGAGTTCACGACCATCCTACCCACCACCGATCCCGCACTCCTCGCCGACTACCACTTGCAGCTCGCTGAGCTAACGACGCTCCTCTCCGCCGGCCTCGTGGACTTTGACACCGGCGAGACCGCCCCCAAGCTCCTCGAGATCGCCTCCCGCGAGCGCTCCTCGTACTTGAAGCTGTACTCGCACTACGTAGGCAAGTATCTGCTGGCGATGAGGAAGAATGAGGAGAGGATGAAGAAGGCAAAGAGGGTTTATATGAGTCAGGCGAACGGGATGTATGGTGGGAGTGAGGTTAGTGAGGAGGTTGATAGGATCTTCGATGTGGCCAGTTCGGGGCCCAGTTCGACTGACGACCAGACTGAAAGCGAATGGGAGGTGCTGCCGGTGCCTTCCGCGTTGACGGAGCCGCAGTACTTGACGCTCCCGCCGCTCACCTCCGGCTCCCAGTCGCCGTCGTACCAGCTGCAGCACTTGGACCACACCACGCGCATGAAGAAGGCGGACTCGGCGAGGTGGATTGTGGAGGTTCATAATGAGGGGGTGTTGCTGAGGAGGTCCAAGACGGGGGCGATCGCGGCGCCGGACAACGAGCAGAACAAGGGGGGGAGTGAGGCGGAGAAGGAGGGGGAAGAGACTGTCACCAATACCACCACAACAACAACTACCGCCAAGGAGAACATGACAGAGAACCTGATGGACCACGTGTCGCGCGGGTGGGACGTGCTGCTGCCGTGGAGTTGCGCGGCGCGGCGTTTCCTGTACTCGATAATGCGAGGATACATCCCCCGCGACTTCGACCTGCACGTCGGGCATCATGTCACGACTAACAAAAACATGAGCCTTATCAAAGTGCTGGTCGTGGATATGAGGACGAGCGAGGGGAGCGCGAGCGAGGCGAGGGGGCAGGCCCGGTCGACGCTCATTGCCACGACCGTGAACCAGGTGGTCGAGGAGACGCAGAAGAAGGTCGACGACGCCCTCTCGGCGAAGGAAGAGGCTGAAAAGGAAGTGGCCGCATGCAGCGAGTTGGAGAAGAATTGGCAGGAAGAGCGGAAGGGGTTCCTGGAGCAGATGAACCAGATAAAGACGAACGTCAGGGACTGGGAGAGGCAGCTTCACGGGCTTCGGACGTACGATCAAACGTTGCCCAAGCCGCCGATTCCGGACGGGTACACGCTGGAGCAGTTGGTGGAGAAGTACAAGTCGAGTATTACGGAGCATCGCATGCAGGTTGGCGTCTACGAGAGCCATATACAGCAGTACGACCAGCACCTCAAGAACGATAGCTCGAAGCTCCAAGTAGCGAAGAAGGATCAGTCGGACAAGCGCAAAGTGTATTCCAGCACCACGCAGAGCTTGAAGAAAGCCCGCAAGAAGGCGGAGAACGCACTGCTCAATGGGGGGGGGAAGATGACCGAGAAGGTGCGAGCGCCGCATACAAGAGCGCCGCATACCCGCGCGAACGGGGAGTGCTCTACTCACATACACCCCTTGTTCACACCCACGTACGTGTGCTAACATACCCCTTGCAGGAGGAGATCGAGGCGAGCAAGAGGCGGGTCGACGACGTGCTCACCATGATTCTGAGTGCCATGAACAGCAGGGTGCCCGATTTCATGGACGCGGCGAAGACTATCGAGGCCAAGCTGAAGCAGCTGCCGAGCGATTGCGGGGTGCCGAGCGACTGGTACGACAACAAGGAATCGGTCGCGGAGTGGCTGGGGGTGCTCACTTCGAAGAAGAAGACGAACCTGCTGCTCCGGCCGTATCTGGACAGCATCTTGGACGACCTGTGCAAGTTCAAGGAAACGAAGGCGAAGGCGAGCTTGTTGCAGGCGGAGAAGCACGAGCTGGAGGGCGCGCTGCTGGTCGCGCTGCACCCGCTCGCACAGGGTTCGGGGGGGGGAAAGAGCGAACCGGGGTGGCTTCTCGATTTGAGTCCGGGCGGGAACGGGGAAGCGAACAGGCTTGCTTACACGGCGAGCTTCCCCGCGCAGGCTAGCGCGCTGCTGAATCCGGTGGACTTCCGGCGGCTGGAGAACCCCCTGGGGCTCGTCGGCCAGCTCACGTCGACTTGCGAGAAGGAGATCAGGCTCAAGGACGGGGGCGTGGGGCCCGCCTTGAGTGAGACGTGGAAGGAAAGCAGCATTTGTGAACTGGAGGGGGAGATCAGCTTCGGGGACAGCTACGGCAAGGGGGTGAAGGACGCGAGGGATGCGGAGGAGAAGTGGAGGACGGGGTACACATTCTGCGCAAACAAGAGCGAGAAGAAGAAACGAAAGGTCGCGGCCGAGGGGGAGGAGGGGGGGCGGAAGAGGAGCTCGAGTGGGGCGGTGGGGGGCAAAGGCAGGAAGAGGGTCAACAAGGAGGAGGAGGGGAGCGGAGAAGGAGGGAGCGGCGTCATGGACGACGACTGGGGCATGGATCTCGGATTCTTGGAGGAAGGAGGCGCGGTGGTGGCGCCCGTGGGGGCGCCGGTGGGCGGAGAGGATACACGGCGGCAGGAGTGGGAGCAGCAGCAACAGTTATACGCGATACAGCAACAGATGATGGCGCAACAGCAGCAGATATTATTGTATAACCAGCACCAGCAGCAGCTGCAGGTTCAGCAAGGGCATCAAGGGCATCAAGGGCATCAAGGGCATCAAGGGCATCAAGGGCATCAAGGGCAGCAAGGACAGCAAGCTACAGTGGCGCAACAGCAGCAGCAGCAGCAGCTGCAGCAGCAGCAGCAGCAGCAGCAGCAGCAGCAGCAGTTGCAGTTGCAGCAGAGGATGCAGGTTCAGCAGCAGCAACAGGCACAGCAGCTGCACCCGCAAAGCAAGTGAGTTCACTAATGGCTGGCAAACGTTTTGCTTACAAAAATAGCTACTAGCGTCCCACGATTCTCTTGACCTTGCCCCACACGACCCCCCCCACCCTCTTCAGTAGCGGCCTCAACCGCTCCATCTCCAATTGCATCTCCCCCAGCTCCTCCTTGTACCCGACGGTGATCTTCTTCACAGCCACGAGCTCGCTCGCGAGCTTCCTCCTCGCCAGGTCGTCGTCCACCTCCATCTGCGCGAGCTGCTTCAGCAGATCCCGCCCCTTCTCCTCCGCCGCGGCCACCAACCCCTCCTTCGCCCCCATCTGGTCCTTCAACTGCTCCAGTTCATCCTTCAGCAACAAGTTCTCATTCCGAAGCTCGTTCACAGTGTCCATCTGCGAGTTCCTCAACTCCTCCATGCCGCGGGCAAGCGCCGAGTTCTCGCTCCTAATATCGTCCATCTCCGCCTTCTTCCCGTCCAGCTGCTCCTTCAAGTTGATCTCGTAGTCCCGGTCAGCCTCAAAAAGCGTCTGCTCCAGCCCCTCAATCTTCTCGTCCTTGTCCTGCACGCTCTTCTTCAGCGTCATTAACTGGAAGTTCATGTCAGCAACACTCTCCTCCAGCTCTACTACCCTGCCACTATCCACCCCCCCGGCTAGCCCACTGATCCCCCTCAGTGCCTTGATCTCCTCGTCCCTCTCCGCCAGACTCGTGTACAGCTGATTCACGTTATTCTGCAGGCTCTCCTTCTCAGAGTTCACCTCATTCATCTTTGTAGTCAAGGTTTGTACTTGATCCATCTTCCCTAGCGGTGTGTCACTCGTCTCACCCCACGAAATTGTCGCCGGCTGCGTATCCTTCTTCATAGTCGTCGCAGTCTTGCCCTCGTTCTTCGCCGTACCAATCGCGACCCCACTATCCCCCACCCCAGCATCCTCTATTGCTTGCATAATCTTATCCCTGGACCGCTTGCTGGACAGGGCTGTGGCGGAAGAAGCCGGGGAAGGAAAGGGGGGGATGAAAAGGTAGCCGGTGGCGTGGAGCGGGAGGAGGAGCAGTAACAATATGTTCGACCGCATGGTGTATTCCTGGTAGTTTAATGTGTGTGATTTATGATATTGCACGCTCTCTACAAATACAAGGTTTGGACGCTGTTGCGTTGCGAAACGGCCCCGCTTCTACCAAACTCAGACGGAACGGGGTGGCGGCCGGTCGTGTGTGTGTGTGGGGTAAGATCGTGGGGGCGCTAGAGTAGCGTGCTGCGCCAAAAAGCGTTACAAACGAACGTCGAGTCCTGTAGCCACGGGCAGCGTTTAGAAGACCGGGAACGCGAGACAACAAGCGCTCCGTCGGGCGTGCGCGTTACGCGGTTCTCGTAGCAGGTAGCGTCGCGTATAGCGTCGCGTTTGTGGCGGGGGGGTGTTGCCCTCCCTCCCCGCTTCGGGGTGTACATTACACTACACTACACTACATTACACTACACTACATTACACTACACTACACTACATTACACTACACTACACTACACTACACTACACTACACTACACTACTAGTACACGCCCTGAAACAGCCACGCATCAACGTGATGGGTTCGTGATGCTCTGAATTACAAGGTGTCAAGCGTTACCCTGTCCGCGAACCAAGCGAGCACGAATACACGACCAGCGACGTTACACACCCGACACACCCCTACTATGTACGATCTAGGCTCACACACCGGTGGAACATGCGTCGGTACGTCCCCCTTTCGCCAGTCCCTAATCTCCCCCCTTCAGAATACCTTTTCCCTCCCTGGTACCAACGACGTGCTAAGGCAATGGGCATGCTGCCAGACGCCCTGCCAAGCACCCCTCCAAGCGTTATGTTAAGCGTCCTGTTAAGCGTCCTGTTAAGGTCCTGTTGCGTGCCCTGCATCTTGCCCTGCCTGCCACTGTTTGACATGCTGCAATTTTACCCTGGAACTGCTTGCGCTGGTACTGCTTGCCCTTTTACTGCTTGCCCAACTGTCGCTTTCCCAACTGCAACTCGCCATGCAACTTATCACTCTGCTGCTTACCCTGCTACGGCCTACCCTGCTGCTACTAACCCTACTACTGTTTGCTCTGGCGCTATGCCCCCCTAACCTTCCTCCCCCCCCCCCCCCCAGACTACGTCCTCGAATGCGCCGAACTTATCGACGCCTGCTGCCGGCGCCTCGCCCTCATCGGTCCCTGCTCCAACGCCCTTTCCGACCTCGCTCTCTACCTCGCTACCACCGAGCGGCAGATTCACGAGTACATCATCTCCCTGCTCAAGCTTGCGGGCGAGACGCCGCAGCCTTTCGTTGACGACTCGACGATTATGGTCACCGCCGCGCGTCTCCAGACCGTGCGCGACGTGCTGAACTTGGACTGGCGTTCCGTGGCCGCGAACAAGACCGGCGGTGTGAACTCGCTCCTCTTCTACCTCATCAACACCCTCCAGCTCTGTTTGCAGCGCATCGAGGACGCGGACACGATTCTTTGCGGCGAGAAGGCGGCGAGGAACAGATCGAGTAGCTTCCACAGCGAGATGGCGACCTACGCGCCCAACAACGAGTACCTGAAGCAGGGCACCCGCAACCAAAACAGCGCCGCTCTCATCACCAACACCGCGGTCCAGCTCGCCAGCCGCCAGCGGATGGTCAACACCATGTTCAGATGGTCCCGCCGACTCGTCGTGTCGCTGGGCGTCGGCGGCCTCATGTACCTCGCTATGGACAAGAAGCTGTCTCTGACGAGTCGCAAGAACAAGGAGCAGATCACAAAGACGGTGAGCCCCCCCCCCCCTTGTGAAACACGGTATGTGTGGCGGTTTGTTTGGCGGTATGTGGCTCACACAATGTGTACGTGTGTATGTTCATGCATATATATAGGCCTCCCAAATAGTCGGCGCGACTTTCCTCCGCTCCCTTCTTTCCCGCAAGTACGACGTGTGGCGGCTGCACCACCGCCTGGAGGACTCGACGCAGTCGCTGTCCATGTGGCAGCAGAAGTGGATCATCGTGTCGTCGCTGCTGAACAACAACGCGAACCGGAAGAAGCACTCGTACAACAAACTCATTGCCGAGCCGAGCGCGGAGGATCACAACAGGGATCAGCAGAGCTCGGCGCGACGGCTGCTGGAAGCGCTTCCTATGACTTCCAACAAGGGCGCGTTCTGGTACTCTCAGGGCGCGATGCGTCTGCTCCTCGTCCGGCACGTCATGGACCTCGTGTACGCGAGCGTGGGGACTGCGGTGGGAATCACGGGCCCGAACGGGGGTTACGGGATGTGGGTGCCCCTGTCGGGCTTGTGCGCTAGTTATTATGCGATTGCCGGACCCGGCGTCACGAGCGAGTCGGCGGCGCAGCACGTTGCGCAGCCGAGCATGGACTTCATCAAGAGGGCGTGGGGGATGGTGTCGATTCCGCCTGTCAAGTGGCTGGCGATGGAGAGCGCGAGGATCATGAAGGGCGTGCAGCTGATCGAGAGGATCTGGATCAAGGGGGTGCCGTGCCTCGTTCTGTCGCAGGCGCCGCAGCCTTGCGTGAGAGCTGCCATCAAGCGCAACAAGCGCCAGCAGACGAGATCGGGCTCCACGAGCGTGGTGTTCGAGGAGGAGGAGGAGGAGAAGGAGAGCGCCGATTCTGATTCGCCGGGGGTAAAGAATCTGAACAACTACGAGGCCAAGCACGTCATCTTTCACATCACCGGGGGCGGCTGGTTCGTCCACACCACCGCGACGGACATTCCGTACTTGTCCGAGTGGAGCGCCGTGACGGACAGCATCGTGGTCGTGCCGGAGTACGATCTGCTGCCCGAGCACCACTTCCCGCGCGCCATCAACCAGGTCACGGACGTTTACTGCGCGCTGATGAACGGCGAGGCGTGCTCCACTGTGGGGTTCAGGGTCAAGAAGTGCGTCGTCACGGGAGAGAGCGCGGGCGGGAACCTCGCGGCGGCGCTGCTGGTCAAGCTCTGTTATGACAAGATTATCAACGTCGACCAAGTCGTCAAGGAGCGTAAGGCGAGCATGCCCGTGCGCCAGGCAAGCAGCGAGAGGCTGAGGAAGCTCATGGTCGCCATGGAGAAGTCTCCTTCGAAGGACGAGGAGGGGGGGGGAGAAGAGGAGGAAGAGGAGGAAGAGGAGGAGGAGGAGGAGTGGGCGAAGGAGGGGGCGCCTGATCCCCTTCCCCTCCCCTGGCTCTCGCCGCCGAAGATCCGCATGCCAGACGCGCTCATGCTCTCGTGCCCGGCGCTGAACATGTGCCACAGCATGTCCCCGAGCCGGGTCATGGGAACGGGCGACCCCGTGCTGCCGACGGGCCTGATTCAGATGATCTCCACACAGTACGTTCCCGAGTCCTGCGGCTTCAGCAGGGAGCACCCCATCGCCTCGCCGTACTTTGCCTCCGACAAGATCCTGGCGTGCTTTCCCAGAACGCTGCTCTGGGTGTCGGCAGCGGACCCGTTGCTCGACGACGCCGTCGACTTTAACACGAGGCTGCGGAGAGTCGGGACGGAGAGCAGCATCCACGCCGCACAGCACATGCCACACGCGTTCTGGGGGCTCAGCAACGCCGGCTTCCCAGAGGCCGTCAAGGTGCAGGACAGCTGCAAGGCGTTCTTACAGGAAATGATAGTAGAGGGGCACGAGACCAGCGTCGGAAACAGGGACAAGAGAAAGAGCGTGTTTTGAGGAGCTCGTAAAGAGAATTTAATTTTTGTCATTGAAGGTTACTTATCTCATCCTTACTGCTGGTACAACAGTACGCAATGCGGTTGCGCAATGTCACACGCCGCACTTAGGTATCTCCCTTGTGTTAACACTTGCTCGCTCAACTTAAAAGGTTCGCGAAGTGCGCAATGACCCCCTGCCCATCCACCAGCTCCTGCGCCACAAACCCCGCCGTCGCGAGCATCGCGAGGCGGCCGTGCTGCAGCTCCTTCGTCTGCAACTCTTGCAACTTGGCAGGATCCTCAGGCTTAAGCCCAAGAGGATCGAATCCAATGTCTCCCTGGAAGTATTTGTTGCGCAGCTGGAACGGCGTGTCAGCGTTCGTGCCAGCCGTCTTCTCAAACACCTTGGGGTCAACCCACCCGGTCTCGGCGCGCTGCGTCTCGGCGGCGCCGACGCCTCGGAACTCACGAAAGTGTGTGATCAGCGAAGAAGTGCGGAGTGCGGCGGTTGCTGAGCAAGTCTGAGAAAACTGACCAATGTCCGTCCGCGTCACCTCTCCCTCTTTTCTGCAAACTACTTGTCGCGATTATGCTACCGTCTTCGCTACCTTGGCCTTCAAGCTGGACACTAACCCCGCGAGCGCCCCCGCGCCTCCTCCTAGCTTCCCTCCCTCGTCTCCCCTCTTGACGCTCACGTCCTGCACGACGACGGCCTTCCTCTTCTTCTCCCTCCTCTTGCCCTGCTCCGCCAGAACGTCGCGCATGCCCTGCGTCTCCTTGAACGCGGCGCTGGTGCGGTCGATCCCGAACCGCGAGTCCTGCCCGGACAGCACCGCCGCGAACCGGTCGTCCTTAGTGTCGACCTGGAACTCTTTCCCGCTCACGTCCTTCGCCCGCTTCTCCTCCTTCTTCTTCCTCGCGCCCTTCAGGTTCTTCTTGCTGTTTTTGTCGATCCTTTGGATGCCCCTCATGTCGAAGTCCTTGATGTTCTCCTCCGACATGTCCGCGCCCATGAGCGCCTCGAGCTCCTTCTTGGTCGCGGCTCTGCCGTTCGGGTCGTCGCTCTGGCCGTCGCTCTTCTTCTTCTTCTTCTTGTCCTTCTTGCCCTTCTTGTCCTCCTTCCCGTCCTTCCCGTCCTCCAGGAAGAACCCGCCATCCTCGTGGTACTCGTCGTCGGCGTCCTTGGCCCAGTCCGGCACCTCGTCGTCATCGGAAGCGCTGCTTTCGTCGTCGCCCAACAAGTCCGAGCGCTTCCCCCTCAGCTTCTCCTTGCGCTCCTTCCTCTTCACCTTCCTCTTCTCGAGGTACTTCTCCCACGGAGTCAGCTCCCCCTTGTCCTTGTCGTCCCGCTTCTTCTTGAGCTTGGCCGCGAGGTCCTTGCCTCCGGGCTTGATCGTGAACTCCATGTTGCCGCCGCCGGCGTCCGAGGCGTCGGACGCGCCGCCGTCGTCTTTGAGGAAGAAGTCGTCGTCCGAGCGCGAGTTATCACTGTCGTTGCCATCGTCGCGGCCGTCGTCTCCACCCAGCCCCAGCAGACTCTTCATGTTGGCACCCTTCTCGTCGTCCTCGCTACTGCTGCAATCACTCGCCAAGTACGCCTCCAAATCGTCCCCCTCCTCCATCGCCTTCCACGCATTGTCCCCCACCCCCCACGCCTTGAACTTGGAGTCCCTCGCCTCGTCCCCCTTCTCCCACGTACACTCCACATTCGACTGCTGCAGCGCCTTGGTAACGTACTCCGGCGGATCGTAGTCCGCGGGTATGCTCACGCACACGTCCCTCGCGTTCCGGCCGGCGACCACCCCGTCCACTTCCTCCTCCGGCAACGCGCGCACGTCAATCGCGCAGCTGGAGTGCTCCATCTCCATGTCGTTGATCTCGGTGTACGCGGCGTCGGCGGCGTCGGCGGACGTGAACTCGACGACGGCGAAGTAGTACTTGAGCTTGTCAGCCTCGTACCGGCGCAGCTTCTCCACGTCGAACCCGTCCTGATCGTCCTCGTTCTCGAACTTGAGCATGTTGATGGGCTCGGCGTCGGAGCCCTCGTCGGAGCCCTCGTCGGAGCCCTCGTCTATGGAGCCCTCCTCCTCCTCCTCCTCCTTCCACAGCCCCTTCGGCCCCTCCTCCTTCTCCTTCTCCATCCTCTCCCTCCCAAAGTCACTCTCTAGCACCCTCACCTCCTTGAGGGTGCCTGGGGGGACGAAGGATGATATGACGACGAAGACGTCCGTCGCGGACACGAAGGACCAGTCGAAGTTCATGAACACCATGGTTGTAGTGACGCAGTTCGCGATTGTCGGCGCGTCAACGCCCTCTGCGAGAACGCCAGACGCGTATTCTTCGTCGGATGAGGCCGCTGCTGAGTCGTCGTCGGAGTCAGAGGCGGCGGCGGACGAGTCCGAGTCCGAGTCCGAGTCCGAGTCCGAGTCCGAGTCCGAGTTGTCAATCTCTCCGCGCGAAAGCGCGTTCAAGTACTCAATCCTGTCCTTGGCGCTCGTCTTACTGCCCTGTGGTTTCTCAGAATCATCAGACTCCTCGTCCGATTCCACCTCGGGCTTCTCAGCAGTCTTGTCCTTCTTCGCCTTCCGCCCCCTCTTATCCATCGCCACCCCCGGCCCTAGTGCGAAGTCGTCATTGTCACCAATGGCAGAGAACCTGTCATCTACAGGTAATTCAGTTGTCTCGGATTTAGGGGCGCGGCGGAACTTGGGATTGAGGGCGGCGGTGGCGAAGCGGGGGTCGGTCGTGGCGGACTTGCCGGGAGCGTTGGTCGCCTTCTTCTTGGCCATGTTTCGGTCTGTACGGTGAAGGATAGTGATACTGCGGCTAGTGGTGGCATGAATTTCAACATCAAGACACATATCCAGCGTGCACTGGAAGCGACGGTTCAGAAGAAAGCCAACGTGAACGGCAAGAAAGACAGCGCTACAAGGAACACCCAAGAGGGCTATGCGTAAACCCCAGATCGCGCTGTACGTCACCATCGCGCAGTACGTACAACCCTCTACAGTGCGGTTTGTTCGCGTCGCTAGTGTTTCAAGGTGTATAAAACTCGTGTTTGAAACCCAGTTCGACCGCACCCCTTCGCCGCTCCTACCCCCCCTCGTTACAAATCCTCGTGGTTCATGTCGTGGGCTGCGACGGTTTACTACCGGGACAATTCCCGTCGAGCTCCAAACTTCAGCAGGGCCCGTGCCTATAGTTTGGGTGAGACCTGGGCATGAATAGCACCTCGCTACCACCGTTACAGATTGGCAAGGAGAGAAGTTGTAAAATACGCTTGTGCCAACATATACACTCCTGGGGGGGCAGGTTGGGGGGGAAGATGGCCGAACTTAAAAGGTACAGTGTCCGGTTATTTCTAATGCACTTAAAATTTATATTTTGTACCCAAACGGGTCGTTCGGCCGTCCAGTCTGGTCTGACTCCCTCCCAGTAGTGGTGAGCGAGCCAAGAAATCGAGGAAGAGCTCCAGGCCCAACAAAAACCATCCCACCACTCCACTTTTACAAGCAACAACAGGACCGGTACGACAGAAGCACTGAGACACAAGACAAACACGATTGTTGACTGAGTTATCAACCCCGACTACCTGAGTCCGAAGACGACGAACATACACATAGTGTCCAACTGCTGAGCAACACCAACACATGAAGGCCCATTTCTACCGGAGCCCCGACTCTTTCCCCACATAAAAACACGCCAAACCACCCACTACCAACCCTCTACCATGTCACACCACATCTCCCCACCTTCCTAACCCCACCACCACCTCCCAGAATTATGACCGCCACTTCCACCGCCCTTGCCGAGCGTCTCACCTTCTTCTTCTCAGACTCCAACTTCCGCCAAGACCAGTTCATGATCAAGGAGTCCGCAGCCAACGACGGGTACATCGAAATCAGCAGCCTGGTTAAGTTCAACTCCATCAAGAAGATCAGCACTGACATCGCCGTTATCGCTGAGGCCGCCAAGACTGTCGACAGTGTGGTAGTGAGTAAGGACGGTGAGGCTATCCGCCGTAAGGACCCGTTGCCGGAGAAGAACGACGCGAACGAGCGCACCGTTTACGTGAAGGACTTGCCGATGGAGGAGGAGAAGGAGAAGGTGGAGGAGGTGTCTGTCGAGGCGTCTATCGAGGTGTCTGTCGAGGCGTCTATCGAGGCGTCTGTCGAGGCGACTGAGGAGGCGACTGAGGAGGCGACTGAGGAGAAGAAGGAGGGCGAGGACGCCACGAAAGCGGCGAAGAAGACTATGAGGTACGCATGCAACGTCGCCACCGTCACCACCGCCTTCGCCACGTACGGCGAGATCGCGCTCGTGCGCTTCCGCTGGTCCAAGTCCGACGCCGCGAAGAACGTGAAGAAGAGCGCGATGGGCGCTGCGTTCGTTGAGTTCAAGAGCAAGGAGAGTAAAGACAAGTGCCTCGAAGCGCTTGCTGCTGAGGGGGCGGAGAAGGCGAAGGTTGGAGAGAAGGAGGTTGCGGTGATTACGATGGAGGAGTTCTTGTCCAAGGGGAAAGGGAAGAAGGTGGTGAAGAGTGTGGTGAAGAGTGACAAGCCGAAGGGGGATGATAAGGGCAATAAGAGGAAGGGTGACGAGTTGGAGAAGAAGGAGGAAGTTGTTGAGGTGGTGCCGATTGCGTGGGAGAAGAATACGGTGATTCGGTTCACGGCGTTCCCGGAGGGATGTGACCGCGAGATGATCCAGGGTGCGTTCAGTGAGGTTGAAGGGATTGAGGCGAAGGATGATCTGTACATTGATTACAGTAGGGGGGAGAGTGATGGAGCGGTGAGGTTTAAGGGGGTGAGTGAGAAGATTGGAGATATTGCGGCGCAGTTTGTTGCGGGTACGTTGAAGGTTGGCGGGAGTGCGGTGGGGAATGCTGTGGTGTTGAGTGGAGAGGAAGAGGAGAAGTATTGGCAGTTGGCGGCGGAGCAGATGGCGGCGAGGAAGGCGGCGAGTAACAAGAGGGATGGGAACAGGAATAATGGGGGGAACAACAAGAGGAGGAAGGGGGGAAGGTAGAGCTGTAGTGTAAGCAGTATGGCGCAGGGTTGTTGTACGAACAGCGCACGTACAACTGTATCAGCTCGCGTTGGAGCGTTGATGGCGCGACATCGTGTTCATGTTCGTGTTCGTGCTCGTATTTCGTATTTGCTGCCCAGCGCTCCTTCCCTTCTCATATCCTCACTAGCCATGGTTTACAGAGCGAGCGCCGTCGTGATCCCTCCTATCTTCACCTGTCCCACCGTCACTGTCGCGCCCCCCTATGTTATTGCATTCACTCTCTCCCGTACCTCCACCCCAATCCAGTCTGTCATGACCCTGACGGCCCCCATTAATTCAGATGACTTCTACATATTCAAGGTGAAAACGACGCAGATTGGACGATACTTTGTAAAGCCAAACATGGGCATTATGAAGCCCGGTGACACAACGATTGTGACCATCACCCTCGCTGACAAGGACAAGCAACTCCTTACCACTGAGTTTGAGCAGGGTAAGGTGTTAGGAGTTGATAAGTTCATCGTCCAGACCGCATCTATAGGGGTTGATTTCTACAACGAAAAAAAAGGCGAAAGCGTAAAGGAAATATGGAACAAGGTCGCGAAGGATCAAGTGACCGTCAACAAGCTCACAGTTGAGCATACATTTGACGAAGCGCAGCAGCGAAGGGTCACACCCGCCACCCACGCGCACATCCACTCCCTCACCTCCCTCCTCTTCCAAACCCTCGCCTCAGTCTTCTGGCTCCTCTGCATCTTCACCGGTCCCTCGTCGTTCTCCCTCTCCGACTATCTAGAGCTCGGCGCAGCGGCTTCTTGGCTCACCGCAAACGCTGTGCAAGCGAGGGGCATGATTGTAGCGAGCCGGGCAGATCGGAGCGTACAAGAGCCCACCTATGACTCGTTATCAACGTCGCAGGTGTAAGGGGGGCATTAGGGAGGGAAGGGGAGGGATAGAACGAACGACCGGCGAATGCGCAAAGCGAGTTGCAAGTGATGACCGGCGAGGGGCATGGTCGTCGCGAGAGGAGCATGGTCGTCGCGAGCCGGGCAGCATCAAAGCAAGACCGAACCTCGTCTCCGGTGTAACCCCTGCCTTATTACAACCCCTCACAGCGGCCCCGCCCTCCAAACCTCCTCCTTCACCGCGTCACAAACCCTCGGCTTCAGTAACCTTATGCCGCCGATCAGCGCCTCGGGGAGCGTAGAGTCCGTTCGACCTTCGATGACGAACCCAATGTCCACGATCAGCTGAGGGAAGAAGTCCGATTGCAGGAGGGCGATGGCGTTCTTGGCGATGTAGCTGGGGGGGGGGGGCACATGTGGGAGGGCGGGGGAGGGGGATTGAGTTAGCGCAGTAACAGAACAACAGCATGTATGTAAACAAAGGAACAGACATTGTGGGTGGTTAAGTTCTCAGCCGCGCGTTCCGAACCGTTCTCGCGTTTACTCGCAGCTGCGCGATTCGGGCGTTCATCGTTCGTTCGCAGCGCGCGATTGTTCGCAGCGCGCGATTGTTCGCAGCGCGCGAGCTTTTCGCGTAGCCTCGCCTCGCTTCGTGTGTGCGACTCACGGGAATTTGTGCATGCATACGTCGAACTCCAAGTAATCCCCCCCCCCCTCCGCAACCCCCTCGTGAATAGTCCCCGCCCTCTTAATGAGCAGAGGCTTCCCGTTCCAGCCCGCGAACGCGCTCGGGAACCCCGCCTCCACCAGATTCTCAGCCTGTGACACCATCTTGAACCGACTCTTCATCGTCGGATCCGTATCCGCGGTGCGGCACCACTCCATCCACAACCTCACCGCCTTCGCCGCATCAACGTCCTCCTCCTTCTGCCTCGCCCCCGTTCCAAGCCGGCTCAACACGTCCAACGTTCTCGCTGACGGCCGAAAGTAGCAGCACATGTTGTACCCCTTCCCGTCAGTCGTCGGGTAGAGAAGCGACGGCTTCTCGCGAGCGATCTGGACGTTCACTATGAACACTGAGGGGATGGGGAGGCGGGGGCCTGCCACGAACAAAGGGAGCGAAGGGTCAGCTTGCGGCGTGGACAGAGGGAGCGACAAGGGGACAAAGGGAGCGGCGGCGCGAACAAAGGTCTTGGCGGCGCTTCGCAGGTCTTGGCGTCGCTCCTTCGTCTTGGCGTCCGCTCCCTTACACTCCCCTCCCCCCCTCTCAAACACGACCTTCCCCCCCACATCTCCCACAACTTGATTGGATTCGATCATGTCGAATCCAACCGGCTCGTAGATCTCGAAGGATGCGGGCTCCTTGTTTTTGTGCGTTGCGTAGCCGGTCGTGCGGAGGGAGAACGCGGAGGTGTCGGGTTTCGACCAGTGCGTTTTCGGGGTGCCGGTACCGTGAGAGGATTGCACGCTGGTGCTGCCGAAGAGGGGCTTGAAGGGGGCGGTGTGAGGGAGGGT
>Ga0307985_10001045_pt1 | contig 15709 bp, 14 predicted proteins | sample EllFjometageno80_FD_203155 | JGI IMG/M metagenome (GOLD analysis project Ga0307985, IMG submission 203155) | Marine microbial communities from Ellis Fjord, Antarctic Ocean - #80 | ecosystem: Environmental > Aquatic > Marine > Unclassified | place: Southern Ocean | collected 2014-10-09 | reverse complement strand
GTTCTGAAGCTCTCCCACTCCACGTCCGGGCAGCCGCGGATGGTGTACTCGTTCGACTTCATCTCCCCCGCCCAGCTCGAAGACCTGGAGATTGAAGGCCACGGCGAGGCAGTGGCCCTCACCGCCTCTGAATTCCCTAACAAGACCCTCTACGTGCACCAGACGGCATTCATGAAAGTGCTGTCGGCCACTCTCGACTTTGACGCGGAGAAAAGCGAGCTGTACCTACAAGACAAGGAGGGAAACGCAATGGATCCTAACCACTAATGATGTATTGTCGCTTCGCAAAACTTTGTTATGTATGGGTTGTATCAAATCCTTATTGCTAGAGAGATTCAATTGTTCAGTTACTAAATTGATGCTCTTTCTGTCTAAATGTCTAGCTCGCCTTATTCGCTCTCTTCACGTCGCTTGTTGGCGAGAGTATCTTGGCGGACCAGCTTCCTGCTCTCGCTCCTCTGGATAAGCTCTGCTCTCAAGTTGTCGAGGTGCGTCGTTGCCTTGATAACAGGCTCGCCGGCGTCTTGCTGTAGAACTTGATCCTCTCGAGCACTTTGTTGAACCACGAGTCGTACGTCTTGCCTGCTTCTTCGCCAGTGCTCTTCCCGAACTTGGCGTCCTCGGCGAAGATCGGGTTGTCGAGCTCCAGCGTGCGCAGCTTGTCGAGCATTGCTTGGGGCTCGAAGTAGGAGGGCGATCCACCCGACTCTGGCCCCGTCTACCGTCGTCTCAAGTGAAGAGGGCTCCACCTCTGAATTGAAAAACCGCATCACAGCATCTTTCCCGCTCTCTCGCGTTTGGTAGAGGGTCCAGCGGTGGATGGTTGCATCTAAATGTACGAAATGCCATAGGTAACGTGCGTAGCGGGTTAGGATTCGTAGTCTCCTGCAGACGAACTCCCACACTACACCCAGGAATGTATTTAGGGCACGGTTAGAATGTTCAACTCGGCAGGGGTTCCCCCCTTTTGGTCGTTACCAACGTCAACATTTGCCCTTTTCGCCGATTTCTCTGAAATCAGTGGATTCAGTGGATATCTTGCGTCAATGAGCACAGAAAGAGCGAAAGAGCCGCTATCAGTCTGTCAGGCATGGATTTCCAGGAGTAGTGGGGGGGGGAAGGGGGCGCCGTCAGATTTTTTCTGTGGTAACCCGGCCTCTTTTTAGTATTAATTCTAGGTCCTGCCGTTCGTCTGCAGGAGACAGGCGATTCTGACGCTCTAATCGTTCAACCAACAGTACATGACCACGCCGATGCCGACCGCAGTTGCGCTCAGCAATGCTCCATAGTACCTCCACATCACAGCGTCCTTCGCGAGCAGCACAAATGCGACCGTGTTCGCAAGCAGTCGCCATGTGACCCACCTAGCGAATCACGCACCGCAAAATAAGCTAGGAGTGCGCAAATCTGTGAACGGAACGAACTGCATCACCAGATACGAAATGAACCGCGTGAAGACGGACCCTACGTGATCAGTAGCCAATGGGAAGTACTGCCGGCCCGTCTTCACAAGAATCAAGTACACCACAGCGAACTCCGCAACCAGATAGAGCGCAATCCACCGCGCGCGGTGTTCTAGCGTGGACACGGTGATGGCTGCAACACTCGTTCCCAGGTAGCCCGCGAGGAAAACGAAGCCGCCCAAGTACAGCATGCGCAAGCCCCATTTGCCGTAGGGGATCACGCCGTAGTGAGGGTTACTGTGCCACCCGCGCTCCAAAAGGTTCATGGCTGCCAACTCGTAGCTGATGTTGGTGTCCGTCATGATGGCGGCGGCCGCGGCGATGGAGCTGTAGACGAGGGGGGTCGCCTTCTCTGGCTGCTGGATGGCGATCATCACAAAGATGTCCTCACCATGTCCTGTGTGACACCTGGTACTGCAACAGCAGCATGCCCAAAAACCTGAGCTCCGCGCCCCACCTTGACATCTTCAACGGCTTCAAAATTTGCTCCGCCAACACCCTGAGGAATCGCTTGAAGAAGACACTCTCCGGCATGAACTCGCCGTACCACTTCGCGCTCGCAGTCGCCACGTTGTCGCTTCCCGCCACCATGTGCAGGTAGCTCTCCACGATGAGCTTCAGCTGTCCATCGCCCACGGTCTCGAGCTCGGCCTCTGTCATGTGCTTCACAGAGGAGATTGGGTTGATGAATTAAGTGGAGACATGGCCTATTTGCGAAACGGAAACTGCCTTTCCGGAATTCGCTCTCCTCTCGCGACAGGGGGACCAAGGCACGCTTAGGAGCGGCCGGCACCGGCGCGGATAGAGCCTTGAAGTGCTCTGACAACCATAGCAACAGAGTCCATTGATGCTGGCTCCTCACCTGGCACTCCTGGCTGCAGTTGGATGGTGACGTCCATGTCGGGGAAGCGTATCGTCAAAGGCGCTGAGAGAGGGGGGGCGAGGGTGACTCGGACTCGGGTTCTATTTTAGCTGTGGACAACATGGCTTGAGTTGGTTTAATGTGACATTTGGCTGTAGAGAGATCTAAATGCGTGATGTCGGGTGCACATATTGTGATCAATGACTGCCGTGTTTAGCTCCTTTTGCGGCCCCCTCGTCTTGCGCGGCCTCGTCCACCTTTTTTCCTGTGAGCGCGTGGTTTCCCTTCTGCTTGGTGCCCATGCCCTTCTGGAGAATGTCCTTGCTCGTGGCCTCTCCCTTGTTTTCCTCCTCCTCCACGATGATGGTGTGATAGGCGCTGCTGAAACCGCACTCCTTGCAGATGTTGGGTTTGAGCGCGTGGACCTGGAATCCTGGGCAGTTCGGGTCGAGTGTGCACAGCCTCTTGCCCGTCAAGAACTGCAGCTCGTCCTCCTTCTTCTTGTTTTTGGCCTGCCGCCGCAGATCCTTCCTCTTCCTGCGCTCCTCCTCCTCCTCCTGGAGTCTCTGCTCCTCCAGCCGCAGCGTGTGCTCCTCCGTCAGCTTCTTTGCGACCTCCTCGCTGGGTCCCTCGTACGGATAGGTGGCCACCAGCGTGAACTCCTTGCCGCAGCTGACGGACCTGGCCAGCCCCCTGCCCACCCGATCAACGATGGCTCCGAAGCCTCCGCAATGTCCCGGATGCGGCGTGTACTCGACGTGCTTCTCGTCGATCTGGTGACCCAAGCAATAATTTTTATTGCTGCCCCACGTGTACAACTCGCCCTCCTGCGTGATGACCGCGTTGTGGTGCGACCCGCACGAGATGCTCTTGCACGACAGCTGGTGGCTGCAAAAGTCCTTGACGAGCGCCGGCGTGATGCTCACCGTGGCGTCATCCTGCCCCAGTTGGCCGTGGAAGCCGCTGCCCCACGTGTACACCCACCCCGCGTCCTTCAGCGGCGGTACCAGCACGATGCAAGCGCTGTGCCACACCCCCGCACTGACGTCCATAATGTGCCAGCTGTTCAAGCTCGTTATGGGCTCTGGTCGCCACCGGTCCTTCTTGTCGCCGTGCCCCAGCCTCCCACCCGCGCCGCTGCCCCACGAGAAGGCGGTCGTCAGCGTGACCGCAAGCACGTGTTGCGTCCCGCACGCAATCTGCGTCACGAACTCGTCCCTCAACACGTTGAGCAAGCTCGGCCCGGGGAAGAAGAACCGCTCCTCCTCCGGCACGCCCACCCTCTCCCTCGCGCCGATGCCTAGCCGCCCGTCGGCCACGTGCCCCCACGCGTACACCTCGCCCTTGTCCGTGAGCGTGCACGTGTGGTTCTCCCCGCACGTCACGATTTTGATCTGGTCAGTGTCTCCGAAGCCAGTCACCACGGCGGGGATCTGCTGGTTCTTGAAGTTTCCCAGCCCCAGCGCGCCGCATTTCCCGTACCCCCACACGTAGCAGTCCCCCCCCTTGCTCACCGCCGACGCGTGCGACGACCCGACCGACACCTGCACGCACTCCTCCCCGATGAGGTCTTCCACGAGCTGAGGGTGCACAAACCTGGGAGATTGCATATTGAGTGAGCCATTAGTGTAGAACAAAGGGGGGCTCTGAACCGGTCGTTTTGTCCCACCATCGCTCCCAATCGCGTAACCTAACACGGACCCCGACCCCCCCTTTGTTCACAGCGTGTTTGCGACCTTGTTCACGCATGAGTATGGCGTGTTTGCGGCTTTGTTCACACATGTGTATGCCGTGTTTGCTGTTTTTTCACATCGTCTTCGTTCACAGCGCATATATATATTGGCCTCACCTCTGGAACTCAGTCTCGTCCTCCATGCCGTGGTTCAAGCCCATCGGACCGGTCCCCGCGCCACCCCACACATAGACGTCGTGGTCCTCCGTGACTGCGAAGCTGATGCTGCCGCCTGCGGCCACGTGCCTCACTCCCATGCCTCTTGTTGTAGGTACCACAGTGAAGAAGGGCCTTGAGATGAGGTCTCCTAGGCCCAGCTGGCCGAAGTTATTGCTCCCGCAGACGTAGACGGACCCTCGCTCCTCTAGATCCGCGTTGAGCACGAACTCCGCCTCCAAATCCTCCGTGTACGCAATGCCCCTTAGCCGTTCCTCCTCTAGACTGTTTTCGAGCCTTTCGACCAAGATTTTCTTATTGCCCGTCACTGGTTCGTCGCGCGCTTCGAGATGGTTCTTGAGCTTGGCCACGCTCAGCTTCTTAATATCCAACTCTCTCAGCGCCTTGGACGAGCCCCACTGGAAGTTCGTCGTCTCGTCAACTGCATCCTTGGCGAGACTGGCTGTCTCGGCCTTGAGCTTACGGAGAGTGTCAATGGCGGCCATGACGGGTAGGGACGACGCACTGTAAGAATGCGCGTATGGGGGGGGACGAGGTGGCTGCTAGCAACAGTCAGGAGTGTTGTCTGCGCCGACAAGTGCCGTTTTTTCAGCACGCAAGGTTCAATTATTATTACCTTAGCGCAAGCAGGGCGCGCAAAGTTCTCTCACAGGTTTCCGCACAAGCATCTCTGGCTGCTGGCAGCTGACCTCTGGGCTGCCTTCGCTCGACACAAGCGCGACATAAGCGCGACACAAGCGCGACATAAGCGCGACATAAGCGCGACATAAGCGCGACATAAGCGCGACAGACGCGCCGCAATCGTCCATACGTTCGCACGACTTCGGCGCGCCCTTGGCATCGCCTTTTTGTAAAGCCAGGGGCGGGGTGGCGGCGGGGTGGCGACGCGAGGTCCACTTCAGCCCGAAACAACAACGCGCGGAGGAAACGCCCCCGCGCACCAGCTGCCGCGCACGGTACACGGTAAAATATAATGTTATGAGCAAGCAGAAAATCGCTCATTTATTTATTTAATACTCTATAACGAGGCTATAACACGCAGGTTGAATTTTTACAACCCACCACGTTAACTCGTTCGGCCATGGGCACCACTTCGTCAGTGGTGTCAATGCCGCAGTCGGCGGGCAACTCCGAAGTCAAGCAAATGATCGTAGCGGTAAAAAAACACCCCCTCTTTTGGCAACCCCGGATAAGTGACCCTAACACTCTTCCTCCCCCAAACAGGCCCAAGCATCGCTCTCCGACGAGCAGCTACACAAGCTCATCGTGCAGCTGGAGTACCACGCTCGCAAGAAGCACGATGACCTCCCGGGCATCTGCAGAAACCTGCTGGAGGTCGCCAAGCCCCCCCCCAATGGCTGGAAATGCCCAACAAGAAGGTTCGGAAGGACTGAGGTGCAGATGCCTATCATCACTGTTGGCGGCGTGCGACTTCAGCAGACGTGGGCCCCCGACAACCTTCCTATCACCAATACGAACATCAGCAAGGACTGCCAAAACAACTTGGTGGGAGCAATAAAGCACGCCTTATCCATGGGAATCAACCACTTTGAGACTGCAAGGTTTTACGGCACGAGCGAGCTCCAGGTGATCCCATTGAGAGACCCGTTGCGAGCCCTTTGTGTGCCCCTTTGTGATGTTTCGGTGCAGCGAGCGATGCGAGTGTTTTGATGCGAGTGTTTCCAGCAGCGAGTTTCCAGCAGCGTGTTTCCAACAGCGTGTTTCCAATTGCGTGTTTTGATCAGCGTGTTTCCACCAGCGTATTTCCAGCAGGATGTTTCCACAAGGCATGTTTCCGCAAGGCGTGTTTCCACGAGGCGTGTTTCCACAGCTGCAACAACTCGGTCCACACGTTGATCCGTTTCGTTGAGCGTGTTTTGCCCGCCCTTGTGCGCCCCTTTGCAACCGCGTTGTTCACTCAACTGACCTCTTTCGCTCGCTCCAGTTCGCGGACGCGCTGAGCACGATGATTGACGCTGGCGAGGTGAGGCGGGAAGACGTGATTGTGCAGACCAAGGTCAAACCGTGCGCGACGAACGAGGAGCTTGAGAAGCTCTTTGCGGAATCGTGGAAGCACATGCAGAAGATTGGGTACGTGCTGCAAGCGAGCCCCCCATAACCCGAGCGAAACGAGCGTATGCACCACAACGCGGACACGCGCTTTCCCCGTTCCCCTCCCGCCAAACGAGCAGAGTTACGAAGGTGGACCGGCGTTGAACTGAACGGCCGGCGAACCAGCGCCCGCATGTGTTTGGGCGCCGCTTTGTTAACACTTCCTCTCCCGTGTGAACCACCACGACGGCGGCAAAGAACAATGTCGCTACGCCGCCCTTTGTTCACACATATGTGATATGTGTGGGCGTACATTTGTGTGGCTCATACATGTGCGTGGCAGGTACATAGACTTGTTCAGCTTCCACGGCGTCAGCTCCCTGCCTGTGCTCGAGTACATCACGCGCGACGGTGGCAACATGGGGGTGGCCAATCGGTTCAAGGAGGAGGGCAAGATCCGGCACGTGGGCTTCAGTACCCACGGCACGCCCAAGATCATCAAAGCTATCATTGAGACGGACAAGTTCGATTACGTCAATCTGCACTATCACTACTTCGGTAGCTACCACGCCTCCGGGTACGACAACGGCGAGGGCGAGACGGGCAACTTGCCGAACGTGGCGCTGGCCAAGGAGAAGGACATGGGCGTGTTTGTGATAAGTCCATTCGACAAGGGGGGCAAGCTGTACAAGCCGACTGAGAAGGTCTGCGAGCTTGTTGGGACGCAAATGTCGCCGATGATCTTCGCGGCGCACCACCTGTGGAACCAGGACGTGGACACAATATCTGTGGGGGTAGCGAAGAAGTCGGACTTTGACGAGGTTGTGTATGCGGCGAGGTTTGCCGACGACGAGGACGTGAAGGAGTCTCTTAATGAAGAGGGAGGGATCGAGGAGCGACTGCTGCAGGCGGCGAACGAGGCGTTGGGCGAGGAGTGGGTGGACCAGTACGTGCAAGCACCCCCGCGCGCCCACATGCATGCGCGAACAAAGAGGGGCGGCGCTACACACACTCCTCTGGCCCAGAACTGGAAGCCGCGCGAACGAAGGGGAGGGAGGAGCAGACAAACACCGCCTTCAGCGAGCGCCACACACACACACACACCTCTGGCCCAGAAATTGATGCCAAAAAATGGGGAGGGGAGCAGACAAACGCCGCCAAGAACACAAGCGCCACACACACGCAAACACACCCGCACACCCCCGTACACACCCGCACACACCCACACACACCCGCACACACCCGCACACACCCACACCCACCCGCACACACCCGCACACACCCACCCGCACACACCCACCCGCACACACCCACCCGCACACACCCGCACACACCCGCACACACACTTGCCTCGCCCGCACACACACTTGCCTCGCCCGCCTTGCTCACACTGCGGTGCTTGGCGCAGGTACTGGAACGAAATGCCCGACATGTTCCACGAGAACTCCGGGGGAGTGGCGGCTGGGCACATTTTGTGGTGCTACAACTTGGTCAAATCGTTCGGGATGATCGAGTTCGCGCAAGAGCGGTATGCAAGCTTGGAGGCCGCCAGTAAGGCCTGGAAGGACAAGGAGAGCTTCGAGGTTAACACGGGGGTAAAGGAGTGGAGCTTCAATCCAGGAAAGTGCTGGGAGGAAGGAATCAACTTCGAGAAGCTTCACCGGAGGCGGCAGGGGCTGCTGCACGACAAACAAAACTACCAGATGAAGCTGATACTGAAGGATGCGCACATGATGCTGACAGGGAAGAGGAAGTACAGTGACAAGGACAAGGAGATTCTGGGCTACGGGACTGCTTATAACATGCAGACCGTCGAGGACTATCCGGGCTGGGGGGTGACCGTAGTGGGCGTCGTGATCCAGAACTTGAGCAAGGGGCTCTGTGGGGCGGGCGGGGGAAAGAACAGCAAGGCGAGCAAGAAGTTCTTGAAGCAAGCGGAAAGGTTGAGGAGCTATTTTGCCAACTAACAACATGCACATGGGTTACACCCTCCGCACCGCCTGCGAGCGAATGCGAATAGCTCAAAGTCCAACCGGCTCAAAATGAGCTACTCAAAACGTGCTCTCCCAGCCCCTTTTGTTCACAAATTAACCACGTGCTTAGTGTAAATTATGCCGTCTTCTCGTGAATGAAACGCGCCAGAGCAGTAATGACTTTGTCCAACGTATAGGCCGAGGTCTGTGTTTGTGGGCGTTAGCGAACAGAGTGACTGACCTACACGTGCTAGCTTCGCACGTGTTCACACGTGCCAGACACACGCCACACACAAATGTGAACAAAGGGGACGGCGGTGTGCCATATACATGTGTGAATGAAGGCCATACGAAGGCCATACACATGTGCAAACAAAGGCCACGCACATTTATGAACGAAGTGGGCGGCGGTGTGCCATCACTGCGTGTACGAAGGCGTCCACCCCCCCCCCTTCCTTTCGTCCTTGTCGTAGTGGAACCGCGCCCCTGATTTCCGCCGTCTTGTACTTCTCCACCCCCCGCAGTGAGGACTATTGTAGTTTAACAAAGGGCGGCGCTGTTTGTGAGTGTGGCGCTGTTTGTTGTGAGCGTTTAGAGCGTCGTTTGCGAGCGTGGCATAATCACGGGACTAGCTATTGCAATATTTTGCTATTTACAAGGACATTCGACAGAATCTGTCTTGCGTCGACTCGGCCTCAAGTCGTCTAATGAATCAGGGACAGTGCTTCACAATGGACAGTGCTTCACAATGGACAGTGCTTCACAGTGCTTCACTGCTTGGCTCTACTTCATGTTGGCATAAGTCTTCTCCAGCGTCGCGCCGACCCCAAAGCCAGCACCAGCCGCGACCGACCCCAGGCGCCATCCGGAGCCCCGGCGAGTCAGGAGAGTGCCGAGAACGCCGCCGACGACAATGCCCAAGCCGGTGGTGATGAGACCGCTCTCAATGATGGGGTCGATGGAAGCGGGGATCTGGAACCCGGAGGTAGTTGGCTTCTTGTCACTCATGTTTCTAAGGGGGGGGAGGGGGGCGGGGTGAGCGAACGACACGTGAATTGTATGAGGGTTTCGTTCGTCGTACAAGGGGCTGTTTTTGGAGCGAGAGTCGTCGCGATCGATCCACTCCACTGTAATTGAGCGCGTTCACCCGCAGTGCCAGCCAGCCAGCTGCCACTGCCTTCATTTGAATGGTACATTGGTGGCCCTGCCAAATGTTCATCTGTCGTCGGCAACGAAACATTTCATAAGTCCAATAATGGCAGTTTAATAATTTAAGTCCAATAATGGCAATCGTCCGTAGAAGAGATTGCCAGACGACATGACAGAATTGAATTCACAGGGGCCCATAAGTGCCACGCACACATTGCCGGGGGCTGTGTGTGTGGCTGTCGCGTTTCATGCACTCCCAAGGGCAGGATTCACTCCCTTAATTTCACTCCCTTAATTCTAGATACCTCCTGAGCCAAGAAAAATAATACTTGGCGCCCATCACACATCCCTTTGTCCCACACACCACTGCCCATGACGGTGCTTCACTACTACCGCTCAACGCCTGACGCATCCGTGTCCCTCCTCTCTTCCATCAACGAGGCGCTCGCTCCGTTCGGCGGGACTCTCACTTCCTTGTCCCGGGAAACCTGCTTTAATGTGTCTGTTACTGCTGAGCTCACTGCGGAGCATCAGTCGCGCCTCAAGTGGCTCATCAGTGAGACTTTCGAGAGCGACCTTACGACCCCTACGACCAAGCTCGTCACCACGCCAGACACTCCCGTGTTAGAGTTTGGCCCTCGCCTCACCTTCTGCACTGCTTTTTCCTCCAATGCTGTGGAAATCTGCAAGCAGTGTGGAATCGACAACATCGACCGCTTCGAGCGCTCCGATCGCTACCAGCTCAAGTCGGCCACGGCCCTTTCCAAGGAAGCCATCGCCGCTTTCTCCGCCCTCATTCACGACAGAATGACACAGATGCCCTACCTCACACCTATTGAGTCCTTTGCCACCAACAACGCCCCCGAGCAAATTGAGGTCATCCCCATCATGACCGCCGGCCGCCCCGCCCTTGAGAAGATCAACAATAAGATGGGTCTTGGGTGAGTCACCAGCAAGCCACGCGCCATGCACGCGCCATGCACGCGCCATGCACGCGCCATGCACGCGCCATCAATGCGCCATGCACGCGCATCCACAGTCACGCTTCATTTCTTTGTCTTTGCTCACACATGCTCGCCAGATTCGACGACTGGGACCTCGACTACTACACCGACCTGTTCAAGAACAAGCTCAAGCGCGACCCCACTGACGTGGAGTGCTTCGACATGGGGCAGTCAAACTCGGAGCACTCGCGCCACTGGTTCTTCGGCGGCAAGATGGTCATTGACGGCGAGGAGAAGAGCGACACTCTGTTCAAGATGGTCAAGGACACGCTCAAGACGTCCAACGACAACTCCGTGATTGCCTTCCACGACAACTCCTCCTGCATCCGGGGCTACGACAACGTGCCCTTCATGCACGCCTCGGACCCCGCCACCGCCTCCAAGATGGCGGTATCCAACATCACCCTGCACCCGATCCTCACCGCCGAGACGCACAACTTCCCGTGCGGCGTGGCTCCCTTCCCGGGCGCCGAGACTGGCACCGGCGGTAGGCTCCGTGACGTGCAGGCCACCGGCCGCGGTGCGCACACCGTGGCCGGCATCTCCTCGTACTGCGTGGGCAACCTGAACATCCCCAAGTACGACCTACCGTGGGAGGACAAGTCCTTCACCTACCCGAGCAACCTGGCCTCGCCCCTCGAGATCGAGGTGCAGGTAAGCGGCGGCGGTGGCGTGCCTCTCGCACCCTCTCACATCCTCTCTCACACCCTCTCTCACACCCTCTCTCACACCCTCTCTCACTCCCTCTCTTGAACAAACCTCCACCCTTATATTTCCTCCTCTTACCCCCCTCCCCAGGCGTCCAACGGCGCGTCTGACTACGGCAACAAGTACGGCGAGCCCGTGGTGCACGGCTTCACCCGTTCGTTCGGGCAGCGCCTGCCCAACGGCGAGCGCTTCGAGTGGGTCAAGCCCATCATGTTCTCCGCCGGCATCGGGTCCATGGACGGGCGCCACGTGGATAAGGGCAAGGCCGTGAAGGGCATGCTCGTGGTCAAGATGGGCGGCCCGGCGTACCGCATCGGCGTCGGCGGCGGCTCCGCGTCGTCCCGCGTCACGGACAGCGCCAACGCCGACCTGGACTTCAACGCCGTCCAGCGCGGCGACGCGGAGATGGAGAACCGCATGAACCGCCTCATGCGCGCTTGCATCGAGCTCGGCGCCAAGAACCCCATCATTTCGGTTCATGACCAGGGCTGCGGCGGCAACGGCAACGTGCTCAAGGAGATCGTGGAGCCCGCCGGCGCCGTGTACGACATCCGCAAGATCTTGTGCGGCGACGCCACGATGTCCGTGCTCGAGATCTTCGGCGCGGAGTACCAGGAGAACAACGCCTGCCTCATCGCCAAGGAGGACGAGGCCCTCTTCCTGTCCCTCGCCGAGCGCGAGAACTGCCCCGTGAGCGTCCTCGGTGAGGTGAGCGGCGACGGCAGGGTCGTCGTCACCGACTCCGCCTCCGACTCCCCCGTCAACCCCGTCGACCTTCCCCTGGACATGGTGCTCGGCAAGATGCCCCAGAAGACCTTCACCGACACCCACATTGACAACACCACCTTCAAGCCCCTCGAGATCCCCACCGGCACCACCGTCAGGGACGCGCTCGACCGCGTCCTGCGCAACCTTGCCGTCGGCTCCAAGCGCTTCCTCGTGCACAAGGTCGATCGCTCCGTCAGCGGCTTGATCGCGCAGCAGCCCTGCGTCGGCCCGCTGCAGATCCCCCTCGCCAACTGCGGCGTCATTGCGCACAGCCACCTCGGCATCACCGGCACCGTGGTTGCCGTCGGCGAGCAGCCCATCAAGGGCTTGATCGACGCCGCCGCCATGGCCCGCATGGCCATCGCGGAGGCCATGACCAACATCATGTGGGCCAAGCTTTCCGCCATCGAGGACATCAAGGCCTCCGGCAATTGGATGTACGCCGCCAAGCTCCCCGGAGAGGGCGCCAAGATGTGGGACGCTTGTGTTGCAATGAGGGACGGCTTGATGAAGCTCGGCGTCGGCATCGACGGCGGCAAGGACAGTTTGTCCATGGCCGCCAAGGTCGGCGACGAAATCGTCAAGGCCCCCGGAGAGCTCGTGCTGACATGCTACGTCACGAGCCCCGACGTCACGATCAGCGTCACGCCGGACCTCAAGAAGGTCGGAAGCTCCCTGGTCTACGTCAGGTGCGGCGACGTCACCAAGAGCAGGATGGGCGGCACCATCATCGCTCAGTGCTACGGGCAAGTCGGCAACGAGGTCCCCGACATGACCGACGACGATCTTGACGTGCTCAAGAAGGCGATGGAGATCACCCAGACCATGATCGGCGAGAAGAAGGTTCTGGCCGGCCACGACAGGAGCGACGGCGGGCTCATGGTGACCTTGTTGGAGATGAGCTTCGCCGGAAACGTGGGCTTCGAGGTTGACATCGACGACTTCAAGGCGGGCAGCCTCGAGTGCTTGTTCAGCGAGGAGTGCGGCTTCGTTGTGGAGGTCGAGGACGGGGAGGCGGTCAAGGCCTTGTACAGCGAAGCCGGCGTGCCCGCGTTCATTATCGGCAAGGTCGTGGAGCTGGAGAAGGGCGCCAAGGTGTCCGTGGGCGGAGTGGTCGTGCTGGAGGATTCCGTTGTCGCGCTCAGGGACGTGTGGGAGGAGACCTCTTTCGAGCTCGAGAAGAGGCAGAGGGACCCGGCGGTGGTGAAGCTCGAGCAGGAGGGCTTGAAGGAGCGCAAGGCGCCCAAGTGGGAGCTCACGTACAAGCCCCAGATGACCGTGGAGGGAGTCATGAAGAGCGAGGACAAGCCTAAGGTCTGCATTCTGAGGCAGGAGGGCACCAACGGAGACAGGGAGATGAGCGCGGCGTTCATGGCCGCTGGCTTCGAGCCATGGGACGTCAACGTGGCGGACCTCTTGAGCGGCAAGGTGCGCCTGGAGCAGTTCAAGGGCTTGGTGGCTTGCGGCGGGTTCTCGTACGCGGACACTCTGGATAGCGCCAAGGGATGGGGCGGCGTGATCAAGTTCAACGAGGTCCTGAGGGTCCAGTTCGAGGAGTTCAGGGCCAGGAAGGACACGTTCGGGCTCGGCATCTGCAATGGCTGCCAGCTCTTCGCGCTCATGGGCTTCGTGCCTAGCTCTAGCGCGGGCGGCGTGGCCGAGGAGCACCAGCCTCGGCTGGTGCACAACGACAGCGGCAGGTACGTGTGTGTGGGGAGGGGGGGAGCGTGTGGTGTATGAATGAAATGACGAAAATACGATGTTGTGCCGCCCCAGTGGTAGTTAGCCCTTCGGGGATGTGACCAGAACCGACTCGTCTGCGCTTTGCGCTTATTGACCCCGATCATTGTGTGTGTTGGCGGGTTGCTTGAGAGAGTTGTTTGGTGGATTACTAACACGTCTGTGTGCAGGTTCGAGAGCCGCTTCTCGTCCGTCAAGATCCAGAAGAGCCCCTCGCTCTTCTTCAAGGGCATGGAGGGCAGCAGCCTGGGCGTGTGGGTCGCGCACGGCGAGGGCAAGTTCTACTTCCCCGACGAGGGCGTGTACAAGAACGCCGTCGAGAACAACTTGATGGCGCTCAAGTACTGCAACGACGACGCCGTCGAGACCAGCGATTACCCCTTCTGCCCCAACGGCAGCAGGGACGGCATCGCCGCCATGTGCAGCGACGACGGCAGGTTCCTCGCCATGATGCCGCACCCCGAGAGGTGCTTCTTGGAGTGGCAGTGGCCGCACATGGTGGACGGCCTCAGGTCGGACGGAGACAACGCCGGGCCGTGGCTCAAGATGTTCCAGAACGCCAGGGTGTTCTGCGAGCAGTAGAGGGGAGGGATGTGTGCGAGTATGTTGAGTATGGGGGGGAGGAGGAGAGAGAGAGAGGCGGGTCGAGACCAACCGACGTGAAACCCTTGGCGTTGTAGAAAACGCAACTAAAAAAAAATCAATCTAGACGTACTTTTGATTGACAACCGTATTGCGCCGCACCACGCACATATGTGAACAGACTACGAGAACTATGAGGGATTCGAGAGCGACGTTCGCTACTTGGACGCCGTCAAGGCGAACATGGAGCGGTACGCGGCGATTGGAGTCGAGTGGCACTTCACGGAGGTCACGGTGGTTACACATGAAGCTCACCGCCTTTTCTGTTAGGGTTATGTTGTGCGCTGACCCGTCAAGCGCTGAAATAGATTGTTGAAATAGACCGTTTTCCCCAGTGTTAGTCTGAACACAAAAATAATAGACCGTTTTTAACAAAAAACATCCAAGTTCAATTTCTTCTCAATCTCGCTCCCCACCTTCCTGCTTCGCCATGGCCATGTTTATGCAGAAAAAGGACACGCCCGCCGGCATCCCCGAGCATATGCTCGCTGCGTACCAGGAAGACACTATGGAGAACCGTGCCCTGTACTCTGCTGCTGCCAGTGCCAATATTGAACTGGTTCGGACCTGTATTGCCAACGGTGGCAAGCCCAACTGGTTCAATTCCGAGCAGAACGGCGCCACTTCACTGCACGCTGCGGCCCGCGCCCCTGGCAACGACGCGCCCTTAGTTGTCCGCGAGCTCATTGGACTTGGAGGTGATTTCGAAGTCAAGACTATCACAACTCAGTCTACTCCCCTCCATGAGGCCATCCTCAACAACAACCAGGCCAGCGCGGAGGCACTCATCGAGGCCGGAGCTTCCTTCACCGATAACTCCTTCGGCAACTCCCCCCTCCTCCTGTCCGCTCAGCAGGGAAATGTCGCTCTCCTTCTCTCCCTCTTGAAACACGGCCACAACATTCACACCACCAACAACCAGCAACGCAACGCGCTGCACATTTGCTCGAACCTGTGCGAAGAGACGCCATCGCTCGGCATGCCCCCGCCTGCCAGAGATCCCACCTCCACGCTGCCGACCAACAAGGAGATCTACATCAAAATCACTGCCTGTTTGCTCATGTACGGTGTGAACGTCAACGGCAAGGTAAGCACACACTAAGCACTAAGCACACATGTATGTAGTTAGCATGCCATGTCAGCACACCATGTCAGCACGCTTGAACAGGACACACACACACACTTGGGAACAGCACTGACATGTGTGAACACAAGGGGGAGTGCAGCATGGGCACTTCCTTCGCTTATGCGGGCTTCCCTCGCTTGTGCTGGCAGGAAGGGGGGGTAGCGGGCTCATAATGACCGGCTCGGAGCGGTGGTCAGAATTGCCAGTCTCCAGGCTTCACATGCACACACGTCATGCACACACGTCATGCACACCCTCTCTTTTTACACATGTTCACACATGTTCACACATGTTCACATGTTCACATGTTCAC